>ERZ1026945.19-NODE-19-length-103255-cov-58.899293_pt1 | contig 103255 bp, 83 predicted proteins | sample MGYA00519304_ERZ1026945 | MGnify/ENA primary metagenome ERZ1026945 (study PRJEB26926, sample SAMN06164619) | human gut metagenome | biome: ENVO:00009003; feature: ENVO:2100002; material: ENVO:00002003 | host: Homo sapiens | place: USA | collected 2012 ...
TGACGGCAGAGGAGATAAAACTGCTGAAAGCGGAGATGTAGATTACAAATATCACAATAAAATCAAGGGTCTATACGCCACCTGTTCATCGTGGCATATAGACCCTTTAGTTTTGCTTTTGCAATGTTATTTCATACCCTCCAGAGCATACAGCCATGTCGGGCTCTTTCCCATTATTCTGTTATTGGGTTACCAAGTTCATCCAGTACGGTACATTGACCAATCTTCCAGAGATCTGGGTAAGAATAGTGCTTTATCATTACATCATAGGCCGCTTTGTCTTTTACTGTGAGAGTGCGGGTAGATGCTTTTGTTCCTGCGTCACTAAAACAAGAATAAACACCATAAGAAACCTTCATTTGATTGCTTGGAATTAACAATTTGACAGAAGATAAGTTATAACAATAAGCAAACATTTGATAGCAGCTGTATTGTTTTATTGTTTCAGCTGAAACTTTCGGACCATTTACAAGTGCCTCACACGTTGAGAACATAGATTGATAGCAACCTTCTGGCAATTCCTTGGCAAGTAAATCTGGAACCTCTGTTAGAGCTGTACAACCAGAAAACATGTCAGTATAACAGGAAGGTGCCAATTTTTTGGCAGGCAATTCCGGAGCTTTCTTTATGGCAGTACATTTTCTGAACATATAATAATAGCAGTGATCTGCCATTATTTTGGCTGGCAACTCCGGAGCCTCTGCTATAGATGTACATTCTTCGAACATATTACTATAGCAGTAAGCTGCCAAATTTGTGGCTGGCAAATCCGGAACAGAGGTTAATACATTACACTTGTTAAACAGATAGCAGAAACGGGCATTGCTTGTATTAACATTCTTGTAATTTTTGTAGTTGAGCAATGTACGGATGTCACCTGTACATTTCACATTTCCATTTCCTGGTTGAGTAATACTGATTCTAGCATACTTAGTTGCACTTTCTGCTGTACCATTTTCATTTGTACCACGCAAGCGGAGATTACCATACTTTCCACCAAACGTTACAGGACCGGAAGTATATTCTTTCCATTCTCCGAAGTTTACGGAATACTCAAGACCAGAGTGTACATATCCATTTTCGCCTATCAGGTAAAAATCATGCCATTTATCCGCTGTGAAAGTTACGTAAGGAGGTATTTCTTCAGCCGTTTCCGGTTTTTCGCTAATATTGGCACTCTGCCAATCTGCTACTTTTACGTCAGCTATGGTTACTGCTTTTTTACCCACAATGAGGTTGTAGGTATAGCTCTTGCCTGCCTCTAAGCCTCCAGTCTTGACAACAAGAGGGTCAGAGATTGTTCCTCCATCAGATACCTTGATGTTTGCCTCGATACTTCCTGGAGCAACCAGAGCAGTATAGGTTGAACCAATTGCACCCTCACCAGTCTGCAAAGGAGTGATATTGACAGTAGCTGTCTCGCTGACATCAGTAGTTGCCTTGCTAACAATACTGAGGTTGTTGATCTTTGCACTAGCAGTAAACTGGTCGTTAAAATGCTGTATCTTAAAAATCAGACGGGCGGTCTTGCGTTTCAATTGTACAGTGAGAACTTTATTGGAAGGGATAGTTTTAGGGGTTGTCTCAGCAGCCATATAATCAGACTTTACAATCTTATCTGCATCACTCTGGTCTTCCTGGATATAGCCATACTCAAAGGAGTTCTTGCCATCGGCTGGATACCAGCATTGGAATGTCAGATTCTTAGTATCCCATACCAGATACTCGGAATTACCTGGCGTCCAGTTGTCACCATCGAAGGTGTAAGTGAGCGATGAGCCACTATTGCTTATACCTATCTTATCTCCACTGTTAAAACTCGTCAAGCCAGCATCATCTGTTGCCGTTGGATTACTGCGTGTGGTGGCGTTACCCACTGAAGCCGAAATGCGGACTGCATTCGAATCGTTGAACCATGCATTCTGGGTGTCGGTATCTGTTGCACAACCTGCCAGGAACAAACCGGCAGTTGCAACCAAACCTAATATTTTCTGATACTTCATAGTCGTTCTTTTAAAAGTTTATGTTTTTTATTCTGTCTCAAGAGTGCTATCAGGCTCATTGAGCCATGGTTTAGCTGTGATGCTTTCCTTTGTAGTCAATACCACATCATTACCCATGGTAAGCTTGAGAGTATGACTGAATCCGCTCTTCAAGGTGATTTCTTTATCTAAAATCCATTCATAGGCCTTATTGGCAGTCTTCAGTGTAATCTTGAAGTCATTGGCAGCAATGGTTTGCGGAATGACTATGCAGGAGAATCTAGCTGTACAGGACTTTTTTGCATTGTCCTTATCAAAGGTAAAAGTGCCCTGTGTTGCTTTAATATCGGTAGCAACTGCTTTATCTGTAGGGGTCGCGATGGCAGTTGTGCTGGTCACATTTACATTCGCTGCAATCTTAGTTCCTCCTATGGTAACCTCTGTGATAGGAGAAGTTGTTGGAACAGATGGCACGTTGAATTCGGTTCCCAGTGTTACGATGATATCTATCAAACAGAAAGCATGATTGAACGTGATGTTCAGTTTCTGATCCACGAGTTTCTTTCCTGGCTCAAAGTCTGGGGAATAACAGTACAGCAAGTCGTTCTTGGCATCAGCTGTCGTCTGGTCGGCAGCTACGCTATAAGAGAAAGATTGAAAACCTTTACTTTGATCATAGACACCATTGAATATTGTTTCCTGTGCAGGAGCCAATGCCACGATATCTACAGGTGTTATCGCATTCTGCCAAAGCAGAGTTTCACCGCAGCTCCATGTGCCGGAAGTCTTAGAAAACCTCTTGTTGACATAGGTATATGTAGCAGCCAGAGAGCTCTCAGAATTCTTATTCACGATAGTCATGAGGAAGTCTTTTTCCATGAGTGAACCACTGTTCTCGTCTGCACGAGTCTTAGCATTGTTCAAATCTGTAGTTACGCGGATGATGTTATCACTAGGATAATTGCTCTGCGCCAGATCTCCATCGTTGGAACAGCTGGTAAACATGGCAGCTGCCATAGCTGTTATTGCGAAAAAATGTATTACTTTCATATTATTCTGTTTTTAGAGTTGAATATTAATTTAATCGACTGCTTCACCGGTAATAGGGGTACTGGTCTCCCAATCGGTAATCTTTACTTCATTCAGGGTAATTGTATCACGACCTACCACCAGGTTGACGGTTGTAACCTTGCCACTCTCAAACTTGAAAGGAGTGCCGTTGTCGTAGATGAAATTCTTGCCGCCTATTACGACGGTAATCTTCTGAACGCCATCCTGCGGGATGATGATGGAAGCATATTGCTTGTTGGCAGTTAAAGCAGGCATGTCGAAGTTGGCTTTATCTTCTGCTACTGCAGATGGGGTGACAACCTTGGTGAGATAATTGACGGTTGCACTTTTTACGGCATCGCCTACAACTACCTTATCTACGGTAGGTCCCTCTGTTCCCCACTGATTCTTATAGGTGAGGTTTACTAGAAGTTTAGCCATCACATGGGTAAAGGTAAGCGGTACAGCCAGTTTGCCTTCTGCAGTTATTCCGTCAGCATTCACAGCCACCAGCAGGTCGCTTTCCACTTGCTTTGTCGCATCAAATACATATTCACCAGCCGCAAGGTCTGAAATGGCTTTTTTAGGATATACACCGATGAAATAATGCTTGTCGCGGTTGTTCTTCCACAGCATCTGCGGAGTAGATATCCACGAGCCTTTGGTCAGTTTGTTGATGGCATTATCCACCACACGTCCGGTTGCTGCCGGAACTGCAGTTGCATCTCCTGTCCAGGCATACACACTGATTTCATCACCCTCCTCAAAGGTTTGACCGCCTTTCGCATCTGTGGCAACACGGGTCATATTGCCGATGCTGGTAGAAACGGTGATATACTTGGAGGTCTCGCCTCCGATACCGTTCTCGTTGTCAGAACAACTGCCCAATGCCAAAGCCATTGCCATCAGGGCAAAGAGATAAGTCTTTGTTTTCATTGTCTTTTACTTTTTTATGTTTATATTCTTGTTTTGATTCTCACTTGAATGATAGAGCCGCTTAATCTCCCGGATTAAGGATTTCACCACGATATACCCAACCTTCTGTCCAATCATCAATCTTCGTGCTCGTAAGATACATATAAGGTTTCATCTCCTCATATTCCAAGTTGATCTGGTACTTGCCGCCAGACTTCATGACAGGAGCTTCGATATCGTAGTTTCGAACTGTATCATCAGGACTAATCAGTTGGATAAACAACTTGGTGGTATGAAAACCGTTGGCTGTCGGCATCAAGCGTAATGTTTCCGTTTTTAAAGTTTCGCCAGGCACTGCGATTTTCAAAGGTATATCACACTCCTCCTTGGTATAGCTTGCCGTCCCGAATGTTCCGTCCTCATTCTTTTGCAGGGGTAGGAGTCCGGTTGCAACATTCAATACCTTACCGCTTATTACTGTATTTTCAGGCACACCCTCAATGACAATAGTCAGTTCCGCAAGTATACGGCGCATGTCGCTTCTTGTGATATAGTGCACATCCTCCTTGTCGATGACGATGTCTGTTACGCCATAATAGGCATGTTCGGGTGAAGCACTCGGATCCGACAGTCCGATTGCCAGACTGTTTATGTTGTCAACGGCTCTTGTCTGCTCACTGATGGTGAACGGATCCACCAGATTGGTGGTGATGAGAATGCGGTAGTTACCTTTCGGCAGGTCATATCGCTCTTTTGCCATTTCCTGCGCACTGCCATACTGGCTTTGCGCCACCTGCGTGCCGTCTGTAGCATTCACGATCCATGTCTTCACGTCCTTCACTTCCGTGCCCTCATCGGCTTCATCAGCCCAGGCAAGCGAAACCGACAAGCCTCCATCCCCTTCGCCATCATGGACATCATGATCGCAGCTAGCCAATAGGCATGGGACGCATAGCAGCACCCATAACCCAATATTAAATCTTCTTTTTGCTCTCATTTTCTATCTTGTTTTATGGGTTACTGATGATGATTTGTAGTCTCTACTCGGCGGGCTTTTGGGGCAGTTCTGGAAGCGTCGCTTCCCTTTCCTACTACCGAGATGCGTCTTGCTGCAATACCTCTCTTCACAAGCCAGGTCTTCAGGGCTTGTGCTCGCTGGCGGGAGATGCGTCTGTTGACAGCCACGCTGCCTCTTGTGTCGCACCAGCCAGTCACCATCACCTTCATATCCGGATTCTCCTTCAATATATGGAGGATGCTTTTCAGCTTGGAAACCTCGCTTGGGCGAATGGTGATGCGGTTGAAGCTGAAGTAGATGACAGGGAATGCCACCTTTACAGGTTCTTTAATATCCTGTTCAACAACTTTTGTTTCAGCCTTATCCTCCGTTTCTTTTTCTTTCTGATTGACATTCTCCGAAAGAATGGTATCTTGATGTAGAACTTCCGTTTGTGGAACTGATGGAGTTTCAACTATCTTGTTTTTCTTTTTTGAGAAACTGATTCCCAGTCTGATTCCGCTTTCCCATACGAAGTTGTTCTTGTGCAGATGTTCCGGCATTCCGTCCATACGTTCTCCTGAAAGGCGTGTCAAACCGGAATAGATGCCCAGATTAAGATTGGAGGTCAACTGGTAGCCTGCCTGCAAGCTGGCTCCATAGCCCAGATGCCAGCGGGTAGAGCCTTTCATCACCTCGGCATGATCTGCCAGGGTCTGGATATCTGCGCAGGTAGTCACAGCATAGAGATGAGGAGATACGGCTACAGTCCATCGGCTGTGGGCGGTATTGCGTAACAGCCCCAACAGATTTACGTGAACCCTTGCACCATACCAGCCCATCCTGACATGGCTTTTCAGTTGGGCATATTCCCAGCTATCCATGCCCAGGACACCTGCCTTGTAGAGTATGCCATCGCTGCCCAGCCAGTAGTTGCGCTCCACGCAGCAGTCTTGTGCCGACAGGTTCACCTCTCCATATCTGGCAGAGAGTTCTGCTGAGAAAATGGGGTTGAAACGATAGCCGCCATAGATGCCGGCAGCCCAGCCCAGGTGGGTCTTGTCATGTCCGAAACTGGAAAAAGTGGATAAGCCGAAAGGCAATCCGCCATCCACGCCCAGATACCATCCTTTGGAATCTGGCAGGTTACTATCGCTGGCTTCCGCTTTCGCAAAGGAAAAGGAAAGAATGGAAACAAGCACAGCAATCAGTAATCTGATCTGTGTCGTTGAACGATTCATCATATTACTCTACATTATTGTCATTACTTACTACATTATTTTCATTTGCTTACTTCAGAATATATAAGAAGCTTTCCGAAATGATGATTCGGAAAGCCCAATCTTGATTGATGGTATAAGATTCAAATATTTCTTTCGTGCCACAAATTTAGTGTTTTTCACTGAAAAAGGGTGTCGCATTCCCCTAAAAAAGTGTCGCATTCCTACCAAAAAGGAGTAGCATTCCTAGAAATGCTACTCCTTTTTGGTAGATTTTCTCCATTCTGTAGGCGAGCACCCTGCCTTGTTCTTGAAGATGCGGTAGAGATGGGTGCGGCAGGAAAATCCGCATTCGGCAGAAATGATATCGTTGCTGTAGTCGGGATTCTCCTGCATCATCTTCTTGGCTGCATTGAAACGGATCTCGCTGAGCCATATTCTGAAATTGGAATGCAGACACTGGTCGAAGAACAGACTCAGTTCGTTCTTCGAGATGCAGAGTGTGTGGGAAAGTGTGAGCATATTCACGTTACAGTCCTTGTAGCCCTGATTCTCACACCAGGCATCCAGGCTCTGCTGGATAAAGTTCCTGCGTTCATCAGAAATAATCTGCAATTGCCTTGGTTTATCATCCGCAGGATCCTGCTGTATGTCAGAATTTTCCTCTGCCCCCCCCATTTCCGGTTTCAGATGGAGGGTTGTTTTCCGCTTCCTTGTCCAGGAGCTCTTCGGTAGGAATGTAATTGCTGCCAAGGGCTATGAATGTAAGGTTGAAGAACAGCAGTGCCATCAGCCCCACAGGAGCCAGTATATATAATAAGGTGGTGGTGAACATGGCTACCGGCAAGACAAGGACCGGGAGACAGAGGATGAATATGCTGGCTCGTGAATATCTCACGTAGGGCAACATATCCGTAGCCGCCATCGTTTCCAGCATCTTCCTGCGCCTGTTCATCTCCCGTATAATCATATATATGCAATAGGATACACTCACGCAAAACAGTACCAGCATCAGATAAAGTTCTTCTCTGATATACAGACTTTGGTGAAGGCTGACGCCCACGCAGAAAATCAGGATGATGGCGGCATAGATGGCACCGCACACCAGATACATCTTCCTGCGGTTGGCACGGGTGGTCTCCAGATTATAGATGCCCATGCAGATGAGCGAGAAGCAAGGGGTATAGACGAGAATGTTGATCACCGCCCCCAGATCATCGTCTATGGCACGGAATCCGAACTTCATCTGTATCACATATTGTATCGCCAGACCTGTGATGGCTGCTGCTATCATCCATCTTGAACGTTCGTATCGTTTGTTCTTCCATCTTACATGCAGACAAGAGAGTGCCACGATGAAGGCATTGATGAACATGAAGATGAAACAGGCAAACTGAAGTAAAAATAATGAATCCATACGCTTCCTATCTTATGTTTACTTGCTTAAATTTCTAATTACTTGCTTTATGTGTATCAAAGTCGTATATCCCAACAGCGTAAGATAACTATTTATATAGTGTAAAGTCTATGTATTATGCGCCGTGCATCGTTCGAAGTAAGCACGTGCATCGTTCGATGTGAGCGCGTGCGTCGTTCGACGCACGTGCTTACTTCGTTCGGTGTGAGTCGCAAAACAAATAGGCAATACACCTCTTTCCCTGCAGGAATGAGCGTATATTGCCTATTATGAGTAGATGTGATGATATATAGAGTATCATCTTTTCCTTGTTTTTCTATTATCCGTAGATAACCTTACCATTCTCATCCTCGTAAGGAGTCATATCCTTAGCATACTGGTTCATAGCACGGAGGCTCATACCCATAGATGAGAAACCACCATCGTGGAAGAGGTTCTGCATAGTTACCTTGCGGGTGAAGTCAGAGAACATCATTACGCAATAGTTAGCGCAATCCTCTGCTACCGCATTTCCGAGTGGAGACATCTTGTCAGCAAAGTCCATCATATTCGCGATATCCTTGATACCCTTACCTGCTGTTGTAGCTGTAGGGCTCTGAGAGATGGTATTGATGCGGACGTGCTTCTCGCGACCATAGATGTAGCCGAAGCTGCGTGCGATACTCTCGAGCATGCTCTTGGCATCAGCCATATCGTTGTAACCGAAGAAAGTACGCTGAGAAGCTACGTAAGTGAGAGCTACTACAGAACCCCACTCATTGATAGCATCCAACTTCTTGGCTACCTGCAACATCTTGTGGAAAGAGATAGCAGAAATATCCAAAGTCTTGTTCAAGAAATTGTAGTCGAGATCATCGTATGTACGATGCTTACGAACATTAGGGCTCATAGCAACAGAGTGGAGCACGAAGTCAATCTTGCCACCGAGCTTCTCCTGAGCCTCAGTGAATACCTTTTCCAAATCCTCAACGCTGGTCGCATCCGCTGCGATGATAGGAGCGTTGATCTGTTCAGCGAGCTTATCCAGCGTACCCATACGCAAAGCCATAGCTGTATTACTAAGTGCGATAGTAGCACCCTCTTCAGCAGCCTTTACAGCTACTTTCCAAGCGATTGATTCCTCATTGAGGGCACCGAAGATGATGCCACGCTTGCCTTTTAACAAATTGTGAGTCATTGTTATCTTAATACTATATGTTTGTAAATCGTGCGCAAAATTACGAAATTTGTGCAATATATGCAAGCTTTTTCGCAAAAAAGTGCTGTTTACACCACCTTTTTTGCGAAAAGTCAAGTAAATCGTGCCTTATTTATCATCTATCCGGATGCGGGCCACCAATGGGAGATGATCGCTGTAACCTCCTAAATACCTCGGACCCAGGTAGGTGCGATATGGTTTTTTACCGCCATATTTCTCATCATCTTCGAGCAGGAAAGGCAAATCTCCTATCCTGCAGGCATTTTCCGGATGCTGCATCGATTCGCTCAGCAGTATCTGGTCAAGACTTCGCCATTCTCCATGCCAACGGTAAGTAGCCTTTGCCCCATGGCTACCCCGTGCTCCGGCAGATATATTAATAAGGTGGTGCTGATAGAGATATTCCAGTGCGGGAGAGTCGTGATAATCATTGAAATCTCCTGCCACTATGATCTTTGCCCCACTTTGAAGCGCATAAATGGAATCCACAGCTTCTGCCAACTGGCTCGCCACCTGCAGGCGGTAAGGACGGGATTCACGCTCTCCTCCTCTTCTACTAGGTGCATGTACCACAAACACATGCAGCGTATCGCCCGTGATGACACGTCCCGAAACATAGAGAATATCTCTCGTAGGACGGGTATTGGGCAGACGCTTCACCCGAATAGACCAGGAACGTATCAATGAAAAGGAAAACGGCTGATACATCAAGGCTACATCGATGCCTCGCTCATCGGGCGAATCGGTCATCACATACTCATAACCAGCCGTACGGATGGCTGAACGCTTGGTCAGGTCAAACAACACACTGTCGTTTTCCACCTCACAGAGAGCCACCAGGTCGGGAAGCTGCACATCTCCGGAAGCCTCCTCATACCCCAGCCCCACAATCTCCTGCCCCAGATGGTTCACCTTATGCCAATAGCGGCAGGGAGTCCAGTGATAACTGCCTTCTGGCAGGAACTCGACATCATTCTTAAGCGAATCATGCCGTGTATCAAAGAGATTTTCGCAGTTTAATTCCACAAAAGTGAGTAAACTTGATAGGATGAGTGTTAAAAACATAGTCTTTTATTTTGTATTGTCAATGTTTTGATGTATCTTTGCAGTCAGTTTTCGAAGGTCCCATAGTTTAACGGATAGAACGGAGGTTTCCTAAACCTTTGATCCGAGTTCGATTCTCGGTGGGACCACGTAAACGATAAAAGGTCGCTCCTATTTAACTAGGAAGCGACCTTTTATCGTTTTATAGTCTTGATGATTCCCTATTTCCATCCGGCATTCACCGGACAGAAACAGAAGAATCTCTTATTGTTTACGTTTTACTTAACCTCTGCAACAGCAGTCTCTTCAGCTGGCTCCTCCTTGATCTTACGGCCAAGAACGATGTATGCCATTGGAGATGCGATGAAGATAGAAGACAAAGTACCGAATACAACACCCAGAATCATTGCGAATGAGAAGCTGCGGATACTGTCACCACCGAGGATGAAGATACAGAGCAACACGATCAATGTAGATGTAGATGTATTGATGGTACGAGCCAATGTCTCATTGATAGATGCATTGAAGAGCTGCTGACGGTCGCCCTTTGGATGCAACTTCAAGTTCTCACGGATACGGTCGAATACTACCACCTTATCGTTGATAGAGTAACCTACCACGGTCAGGATAGCACCGATGAAGGTCTGGTCAATCTCCAATGAGAATGGAACGAGACCCCACAGAAGTGAGTAGAAACCGATAACTGTCAAGGCATCGAATGCCAACGCAACAGTAGAACCTACAGAGAAGGCAACGTTGCGGAAACGTATCAGGATGTAGAGGAAGATAGCAATCAGAGCGAAGAGCACACTATAGATAGCACCCATAGTGATATCCTTAGCTACTGAAGGACCTACCTTAGTACTACTGATGATAGAACCACCCTGTCGAACGTCTGGGTTCTTGAATGCCTCAACACTCTTCTGAGATACCAGGTTAGCCTTCTTCAAGGCGTTGTAAAGGATAGTCTCAGCCTCATCGTCAACAGTTGGACTGTTGCTCTCAATCATATAGTTGGTAGATACACGGATAGTCTTACCATCTGTACCGATAGCGATAGCACTTGTAGTAGCCTTAGTACCATCTGCATTGACGAAAGCACCACCAAGAACGGTACGGATCTGCTCAGGCTCTACAGGATTCTCAAACTGTACTACATAGTTACGACCACCAGTGAAGTCGATACTCTTGCTCAGACCACGAACAAAGAAGCTACCGATGAATACCACAGCAGCAACGATAGCTACGGTGAAGGTAGTCTTGTACATAGACATGAACTTGTACTTCTTGCCCTGCATCAGGTTGTGAGAAACAGGAGTATCAAACTTGCAGTGCATCCACTTATCGTGATTCAACTTGTAGTCGTAAACCAGACGAGTCAAGAATACGGCTGTGAAGAATGAAACGATGATACCGATGATCCATGTAGTAGCGAAACCACGGATAGGACCAGTACCGGTAGTCAACAGGATGACACCTGTAATCAATGAAGTCAAGTTAGAGTCGAAGATAGCTGAGAAAGCATTGCCATAACCGGCAGCTACAGCCTGCTTCATACCCTTGCCAGAGCGAAGCTCCTCCTTGATACGCTCATAGATAAGCACGTTGGCATCCACGGCAGTACCCAGAGACAAGACCATACCGGCAAGACCCGGCAATGTCAGGGCAGCCTGGAATGACGTCAGAATACCGAGTGTGAAGAATACATTGACGAGCAATGCCAGGTTAGCCATCATACCAGGAACGATGTTGTACATCATCACCATGTAAACCATCAGGAGTACGAAAGCTACAACGAATGAGAGGATACCCATCTGGATAGACTGTGCACCGAGAGTAGGACCTACAACCTCCTCCTGAACGATACGTGCAGGAGCTGGCATACGACCAGACTTCAATGTATTAGCCAAGTCCTTGGTCATTTCGATAGTGAAGTTACCGGAAATCTGAGAGTTACCACCATCAATCTCACCGTTTACACGAGGAGCAGAGTAAACTACGCCATCCAGAACGATAGCAATAGCCTTGCCCACGTTAGCCTTGGTCATCTGAGCCCACTTGCGGGCACCCTCTGTATTCATCTTCATGCTTACAACAGGAGAACCCATCTGGTCGAACTCATCCTTAGCGTCTGTGATGACATCACCCTCCAATGGAGCACGACCTGTAGTAGTTGTCACCTTCAAAGCGTGAAGCTCATAGATGTTCTTCATCTTGATATTGTCAGCAGGCTGTGCACTCCAGAGCAAACGCAAGTCTGAAGGCAGCAGGCGCTTAGCCACTGCAGAATAGATAATCTTGTTGATAGCAGCTGTATCGCGAACGCTGGCATAACCAACTGTACTCAAACCTCCACCAAGCTGCAAGCGAGCCAACAGTGGGTGAGCCTTGATGGCAGCAGCATTCTGAGCATCCTCGCCTACCTTGGCAGCAGCATCGTCCTTCTTCTTGATAGAGAACTTAGTTTCTGCCTTCTTAGGCTCGGCCTTAGCTACTTCCTTCTTAGCGGCAGCAGAATCTGCTGCTACGGTATCGTTCTTCTCCTCACCGTTATCGCCATTGGCAATACGAGTGTCGAGCTGCTGGAGATAAGGAGCGATTTCCTCTGAGTTATATGTCTCCCAGAACTCAAGGTTAGCACTACCCTGAAGCATCTTACGCATACGCTCTGGCTGGCTGATACCTGGCATTTCTACCATGATACGGCCCTGCTGACCTTCCAACTTCTGGATGTTAGGCTGAACAACACCGAACTTATCAATACGGGTGCGGACAACGTTGAAAGAGTTGTCGATAGCATCCTGTACAGAAGAGCGGATAGCCTTCTCTACCTCTGCATCGCTGCTCTGAGGAGAAACCTTGCCCTGCAACTGCTGGGTAGCAAATACCTCTGCGAGTTTATGACCAGGTGCGCTCTTGTGATAAGCGTTAATGAAAAGTGACACGAAGTCACCACCGTTAGCTTCTTCCTGAGCTCTGGCTTCCTTCATGGCATTGGTAAAACCAGCGTCGGTCTTGTGATCGGCAAGGTTTTCAATTACATCAGGTACAGAAATCTCAAGAATTACATTCATACCGCCCTTCAGGTCAAGTCCAAGACCAATCTGGGTCTCCAAGCAGTTCTGGTAAGAATAAACACCCAGGTACTTTACAGAATCCTTATAATCCTGCTGAGCAATAGGGTCTTTGATCTTTGCAGCCTCGCTGTCATAGTAACGTGTGGCAAACGAGAATGACAAATAGAAGATACTTGCGAGAGTCAGTAAGACGGCTACACAAATTACAATTCCTTTGTTTTGCATTTCTATTTTATTGTTATTAATTTATTTATTTTCAGCTTTATAATTCATCATTACATATATAATGACGTGCAAAAATACGCATTTTTTTTCTTATATAAGAATATTTTGCCTTATTTTTGCTTTTTTGGGCGCTTTTTTAGCTTACAGATGATAGGATAATGGTCTGAAACCGCTATTTTATCATCTACTTTGCACTCATAAGGCTCCCAATCCTCAGAACACATGATATTGTCTATCCGTACGAAAAATCCACCACGATGATAACTGATTCCCGGTCCATTGCCGCTTTCTACATAGCAATCTACCAGATTCTTAGCTATCGTGCGATGCACGTAAGAGATCGGTCCGTCATTGAAGTCACCGCAGAGGATTGTACTCATCCCCCGATGCTCCCTGATGTATCTCGCCACCGCTTCGGCTTGGGGCGCACGCTTCTTCGTTGCCTCTGCCAACTTCACCACCAGAAGCTTGGAGGTCTGCTCGGCAGTATCTACCTGCAGTTTGCCTACGACCAGTTTCTTGAACTGCTGACGGTCTTCGATACTCAAGCCCGTTGTCTCCAGATGATTATTGATAAGCAGAACAGACTTTCCATTGATGTTCAAACGGTAAGCCACACTCATATTCCCCTGCGATTCATAGGGAATCAATTCCTTGGAAAGGATAGGATATTTACTCAGCAGCATCAAGGCGTTTCCGCCATGGGGATGAACCATAACGTCCTGATAAGCATAAATCGGCTTCAGCATACTGTCTATCTGCTCTGCATTCCTGCCGGTAGGCTGCGCTTCCTGCAAACAGACAATATCAGCATTCTGTTCCAACAGATAAGACAGGCAGATATTCACTCCATCCTCATCTTCCGTCTGGTTTCCGAATCCCCAGGTATTGTACGACAGAACCTTGATGCTTCCCTTCGGAGCATCTCCCTTCATATTGACCGGCATATACTGGCGGACAGGTACGAAGCTGACCAGAAAGCCCAACAAAGGAATGAGAACATACCTGGCACGGAAGAGGACCCAGAATATCAGAAAGCCAAGATTGAGGGAAAGAAAGACCGGAAAGAGCAGTCCTGCATTGCAGAATGCGGGAAAACGTTCCGGATTCAGCAGATCAGAATATCCCACCAATAACATAAAGGCAACAGTAGCCACATTGGCTCCTGCCACCATCTTGACCGTAAAATCCCTTAATCCATTCAACATGACGCTATCTGTTACTCTGGTCAAAAAGGGTCTGCTTCTCTTCTCGGGTCAGACTGTCATAACCACTCTTGCGTATCTTATCCAAGATACGGTCAATCTCCTTCTGTGCAGCCTTCTTGCGCTCTTCGGCTTCATCTGTACGCTGGAAATCTGTGGTATAGGTATCATTACGGCTATAATTATCGTTGCGGGTATAGTTCTCATTGCGGGTATAATCGAAACGTTGCTTGGTCTGCTTGTTTCTACCCCCAAACATATTACGTAACTTATCGAAAGAATCGGCAGCAGAAGAGTTATGATAACCTCCATCCATCTGCTTACGCCAGTAACGGATCATGAAGAAACCGAATACCATACCTCCCAGATGGGCAATATGTGCCACACCATCGCCACGGGTTGCCAAGGCAGAGAAGAGCTCGATGGCTGCATATCCAATCACGAAATACTTCGCCTTGATAGGTACAGGCAACGGGAAGATGAATATTCGCTCATTAGGATAAATCATTCCGAATGCAAGCAGGATGGCATAGATGGCACCCGATGCACCTACGGTTGTCCACATGTTGAGATAATCGCCCATAGCCATACGGGCACCCTCACCACTTACTACAAACTCATAGGCAGACATATCCTTGACGATATAGGTAACATACTGAGCTGCTTCCTGAAAGAGGCCGGCACCTACGCCGCAGGCTATGTAATAAAAAAGGAACTTCTTCGGTCCCCAGACTCTCTCTACGACACATCCGAACATCCAAAGGGCGAACATATTGAAGAGAATATGCTCGAAACCACCATGCATGAACATATACGTAAACAGCTGATAAATATGAAAATCGGAAGCCATGAAGAAATGAAGTCCCAAGATATCATTGAGAACATACCCATCGGTTCCGTTCTTTCCCATGACCAGGCAAGCCAGAAAGGCCACCACATTCACTATCAGCAGATTCTTTGTAACTATTGGAATATTGCGCATAACTATTTTTGCCTTAACTATTAATGATCTTATTAAAATTTGAAATTTGGTGGCAAAATTACTAAAAATATCCGTGAAATCACCAAAAAACGAGTAGATTACAATAAAATTTCACTATTTTCATCACTTTTCTGCTTTTTTTATTTGAACTTTCAAAGGAAAAGACTATATTTGTAAGCAAAATCGATAATTGATAGAAATTACTAATCATTTAATAACGTATAATTATGAACAAGACAGAATTGATCGACAAGATTGCAGCAGGTGCAGAGATCACAAAGGCACAGGCTAAGGCTGCTCTCGATGCAACAACTAATGCGTTGAAGGAGGCTCTCATCACAGGTGACAAAATCCAGTTGGTAGGCTTCGGTACCTTCAGCGTAAACGAGCGTCCTGCTCGCGAGGGTATCAACCCAGCAACCAAGGAGAAGATCCAGATTGCAGCTAAGAAGGTGGCTAAGTTTAAGGCTGGTGCTGAGCTCGCTGATGCACTCAACAAATAATTGTTAAGATTATTTTCGACGTAAAAGGGCATTCCTCTCGGAATGCCCTTTTATTGTATGATATTACTTGATATTATTTTGGCTGCTTGCCGATGTAAGCCAGAATACCACCATCTACATAAAGGATGTGACCATTGACTGCATTAGATGCTTCTGAAGCCAGGAATACAGCTGGTCCTTCCAACTCCTCTGGATCCAACCAGCGGCCTGCTGGAGTCTTTGCACAGATAAAGCTGTCGAATGGATGACGGCTACCATCTGCCTGACGCTCACGAAGAGGTGCTGTTTGTGGAGTTGCAATATAACCTGGGCCCAAGCCGTTACACTGGATATTGTACTCACCATACTCAGAGCAGATGTTACGTGTCAACATCTTCAAGCCACCCTTGGCTGCAGCGTATGCAGAAACTGTCTCACGACCCAACTCACTCATCATAGAGCAGATGTTGATAATCTTACCATGACCCTTCTTGATCATACCTGGGATAACAGCCTTAGATACGATGAATGGTGCAGTGAGGTCGATGTCGATTACCTGCTTGAAGTCATCTACAGACATCTCTGTCATAGGAATGCGCTTGATGATACCAGCATTGTTAACCAGGATGTCGATAACGCCGAGTTCCTTCTCGATATCTGCAACCATATTCTTCACCTGCTCCTCATCAGTTACATCACAGATATAACCCTTGGCATCAATACCCTTAGCCTTGTAATCAGCAAGCGCCTGATCCATGTGATGCTGGCTGCGGCAGTTGAAAGCAATTTTTGCACCCGCCTTGGCATAAGCCTCAGCAATAGCGAAACCGATACCGTATGCGGCACCAGTTACGAGGGCAACCTTACCCTCCAATGAGAATAGTTTGTTAAAGTCCATACTTCTATATTTTCTGTTGTTTGATTTGTTACGTTGGCAAAGATACAAAATATTTTTGAATCTAGCTCTTAATCAATACGAAAGATGCGACCTTTTTACTTATTTTCTCATTTTATTGACTACTTTTCATAAGTTAGTCCCTTTTTACGATGTTTTATTCACACACTTATCGTATCTGAACACCCAATGTCTCTTCTATCACCTGGATAACCTGTGGGATGGAATCCGTCTCGAAATCGCCAGTAAGACGCTTTCTTTCATCAGAAGCCGTATATCTGGTGCCTGACAATTTAGATAGTTCCTCCAATACTTCGGATAATGGAGTATTGTCGAAATGCAGGCGATGCGTAGCCCATGCCACATCGTTGATATCATAATCTGCCAATAACTCAGGCTGGGCAGCACCTTTCTGTAAACGGGCTCGTTTGCCCTTGGTCAGGAAAACGCCTTCAGCAGAACTGCGAGCCGTGAAAAGCACTTTTCCGCCGGTTACCATCACTTCGGGAACATCTGTTCTTTCATCCACCATAAACTGGGTACCGAGCACCCTTACATGTCCATGCTCTCCTACCACATCGAAAGGATGCTGTTCATCATGCTTCACCTGATAATAGATGCAGCCCTTCATCTCCACCTTTCTGCAATCATCTTCCTGATAGGAAAGAGAAGAATGAGGCATCAACGAAACCTTCGTTCCATCAGGCAGATGATACGCCATTACTTCCGATTCAGCAGAAAGCGTCACCGTCTTTGGCTGCAAAAGCGTATAGGCTCCTATGGTGAAGAGCACCAGAATAGATGCAGCCACTGCTATCCAGCGGATGCGACGCATGCGTAAAGATACAGTTGCTGCATGCGAAACTTCTTCATCAGCAATGCCAACCCGAGCCTTCACTTTCTGCAAAGCCTTCCGGGTATCCAGCTTGTTCGGCAGAAAAAACTTCAGCACAAAATCCTGTTCATTCTTGTTGATCTTCATCATAGAATCCCTTTCTTCGTTTAAAATTGTCCTGTAATCTGTGCCTTGCCGGCAATGGCAAAGCACTTGGTATATATTCCTCCATTATCTTCGTTATTTATAGAAGTATTTCGAAACAGAACTTATATTGTAGCCAGCCACCACTCCGAAGCCTCCTTTTACATTCGAATAGGTAGGCGTAACCTGCATCAAGCCCACATCTGCCCAACTGTTGCTCTGCGCATCGTTGATACTCTTGAGAAACCGATAATATTCAGGAGTTACCTTGTATAAATCCACTACATAAGAAAAACTATAAAATGACTGATAATATGAATTAGAGTATGTATCCAGATGAAGTGTATAGGTCTTGCCATTTATCGTACGGTCATTAAAGATGTAGGCATTACCAAAATACTCATAATCATCCATACCGAAATCATCATCCAGCTTCGACTTCTTGTTCAACAAGGGTTCATTGTCTGTCAGCAGCCCTAGATCACGGTTCTTTTCTCGATTCAGTAATCTGAGCTTCACCGAATAATAATCTTCCGAAGAAGGATTATCATGGAAAACGGCTTCTACCCTATCAATCGTTATCGGGTTATAACCATCCGATGATTTCATTTCCAATTTAACATCGCCCAACTCCACTCCTACCTTCTCTGGGATATAAGTAGATGCTGAAACAGATGAGAAATCCGGTGCAGAAACCTGGATACTGATTTTGTCGCCAGCATTCTGCTTGCCTACCACATAATACTGGCCTACCAGTTGTGAAAGAACATCGGAGTTTGTGCTTCTGGTAAAGAGTTGAGCCTCTTCCTCGTTTGCGATGCGTTTCACCGTTTGCTCCACCCCATTCACCTTATATATAATATGTGCATCTACCTTTTCGCGGGATAAGATGTCAACATTCCCCTTTACTGATGCTACAGGCAGACTCTTAGCTACACTGACGAGCGTAGTATCACCTTCGGTAGGAAAGCAATAAACCACCAGTCGGGGATGATCCTGCAGCTTTTGAATATCAAAATCATCTTTGCAGGAAACCAACGTCAGGCAAAAAAGTATGAGGCTAAATGCCCTATATATCATTGTTTTCATTTTTATCTCTTTTTATCTTTACATAAATCTACATCTACTATTCACCATGCAATTCCTTAGAACTTGATGGTATAGCTGAACGAAGGAATGATTGGGACAAATCCCTTGTTCTTTGCCCTAAACCGCTTTGTTTTCTCATCGTAATCCACCTTGACATACATCGAGTTCAGGTGACAATATGCATTGTAGATGCTCAAGTTCCAGATGCGCTCATGTCCATGCTTGGTAACATGATGGAAATCAAAGCCCAAGTCCAGACGATGATAAGCCGGTAAGGTCAGGTTGTTGGGGATGGCATAGACAAAAGATGCCGAATTCCACCAACTGCCAGGGTATCGATTGCCACCATCCGGCAAACCAGGCAGTGCTGCAATCTGAGTTGGCACGGTGGCATGATTGCCGGAATGATAACTCCACACCGCATAGCAGCTCACCTTCCTGTTGAAATCATATCTCAAGGAAAGATTCAACTTATGGCGATTGTCATACTTGTCGTAATACCAGTCCTGATAGAACTCATCATACTTCCGCTTGTTCCAGGAAAGCGTATAGGAACCGCTCAAGGTCAGGTGATTGGTACGGTAAGTGGCATCAGCCTCCAAACCATAGAACAATCCCTTGCCATCCATCACCTGACTATCCCAATTCTCTGCCGGAGGTTCGATTCCCAGCCAACTGCTGTATTGCAGAAGATGCTTTGAAAGCTTGTAATAGCCTTCGAGCGATAAAATCCAGTGGCGATTCGGCTGCGCATAGATGCCAGCTGCAATCTGATAAGAACGCATCGGTTTCAAATCCTTGGTGGTTGGCACCCAATAATCAGTAGGCAAATCCAGATAACTGTTGGATATCTTATGCACATACTGAGTCATCTGCGTGAAAGAAGCCTTCAGCGATACCGCATGACTCCACTGGTATTTCAGTGCGAAGCGAGGGTCTATATTGAAGAAGTTCTTATCGCTGATATGAAACAATCCCAGATGGAAACCAGCATCCAGGCTCCATTTATCACTGAGACAGATTTCATCCTCCGCATACGCCGACCATTCATGAGACACATGCCTATTGGTACTATTCACACGGATGGTATCCATCTCAGCACCACTTCCACCTCCCATATAGTCAAGCTGCATCACCGTCTGTGGACGGAAGAGATGCATCGTGTAGTCATGACCGAAACGGATATGATGACGTGGATTCGGACGGTAATCGAATGCCGTGCGATATCCGGCATCATAGATAGTAGAAGTATAGCCATGCTCCAAATGACTCCACACCCTTTCATTCTTGGTTTGTGGATAGATTTCCCTGTCATTATCCAGGGAGTAAAGTTTGGAACGGTTATGGGAATATACAGCCGTGAAGTTGGCAAAGAGCTTCGGTGAAAACAGATAATTCCAATTCAAAGCTACATTGAAATTTCCCCAATTGAGCTGCGTCTTCGTTAATTCCTTATTATATGAATCACCTTCATGGTACCAATCCCCCTTGCTATCATCCATATCATCCGTCACGTCCCAACTGTCTTTTCCGTGATAGAGACTCAAGTCTATCTTCGAACGGTCGTTGAAACGATGGGTTACCTTGGCATTCAGGTCCATGAAGTAATAACCTATCGAAAGTTTCTCATCCGGATCAGAGAAAGCCTTGGTCAGGGGACGGGACAGCAAATCCAACCAGGAACGGCGCATACCTATATTATAAGAGGTCTTGCCTTTCTGGATAGGTCCTTCGAACTGCACACTGGCATCAAGCAGTCCGATGCGATAGGCACCATGAAACTGATTCATGTTTCCATCGGCAGTACGCACATCCACCACCGATGACAATCTTCCACCATATCGTGCAGGAAAGCCGCTCTTGTAGAAATCCACGTTTTTCACCACATCGGCATTGAAACTGGAGAAAAGTCCCAGCGCATGATTCGTATTATAAAGCGGAGTACCATCAATCAGAAAAAGATTCTCATCACCATTGCCACCATGCACATAGAGTCCGCTTGCCAACTCCTGTCCTTCTGCTACTCCACTCACACGCTGCAGGGTCTTCACCACATCAGGCGAAGACATCAGGGCAAACTCTGTCTTGATATCCTTGTTCGAAAAGGAGCGCTTACCGGTTTGCGTGGTCAGAAGCGGAGAGTTCAAGTCGCCATCTACCACCACCTCAGGCAGTTTACCATCAACACGGAGTGCCATATTATGATGCATATCTTTCGAGAGATTCAATTTTTCCACCTTGTCGGCATAGCCCACATACGAAAAGCGAAGCTGATGCTCACCTTCGGGCAGGGTAAGCGAGAAGAAACCATATTCATTGGTGGTTGTACCGATGCCATCCGTCAGATCATAGATGGTGGCATTAATCAGCGATTCGCCACTCTCGTCACGGACGTATCCGCTGAGAGTATGGCGACGCTGAACTTGCTGAACTTTGTGATTGATATTCGTGTAAGATGTTGATATTTGTTGTATGGGTTTTCGCTTCAATATCACATAGTTCGCATTGATATTATATAGAATATGAGTTTTCTCGAAAAGCGCCTTCAGTGCCTTCTTCACCGAAAGATGCTGGATATCTGGTCCATGATACTTGCTGTTCAATTCCCCATCAAGCGATGAATCATAGACGAAGTTGATTTTCCTGGTGCGATGCAGCCAATCCATCTGCTGACGGATGGTGGTAGAAGTCTGAGCCTCCACCATCATCTTCGGCGTGCCTGCCAACGTTGGAGCTGGCAAGGCTAGAATTGAGAGCGCAAAAATAATCTCTTTACCTTTCATAACTGTACTTTTATTCATTCTTTTATTGCTATAACGCAAGAATTACAGAATACCCCCATGGATGAAAGGTAAAATATAGAAAAAATCTGCAAGAAAATCATCTTTCTTGCCTCGTAAGGTCTTTAAAGCCTTGGAAATCTGATGCTCCACGGTCTTTTCTGATAGATTCAGTTCTTCGGCTATCTCCCGATAAGTCATACCGTCACGCTTGCTCATCAGGAAGATTTCCCTGCATCGATCAGGCAATTGCTCGATAGCCGTCCACAGTTCCGCCTCCCGGAAAGAACTTTCCTGTGCCTGGTCATCAGAAATCACGCCACATAAATCGGTAGGAGTAATCTCCGTATCTATCGGAGACTGGCGGCGCAACCGGTCGATGCAGGCATTGCGCACAGAGGTATATAAGAAAGCCTTGATGTTTTCCGGCATGATACTCCTACTTATCAATTTCACAAAACAATCCTGCACCACGTCTTCAGCCTCATCGATATCATGAAGATAATGAGTGGCATAAAGACATAGCGGACGATAATACTGCTGAAATATCAAGTCTATCTCTTGCATAAACCTTCTCTACCTAAACTAAACTCTTATATAACAAAATAACCCTCCAAATCCGCAAAGACCTGAAGGGTTATTTCATAATCTGTTGTCCCAGGCGGATTCGAACCACCACTGACAGAACCAAAAACTGTAGTGCTACCATTACACCATAGGACAAGCAAATCGGATGCAAAGGTAGTGGATTTTTTCTCCACTACCAAATATTTTCAATACTTTTAACGATTACTTAACGGTAATCAAGAAGTAGTTCTTCTTACCTTTCTGAACCAAAAGATACTTACCGTCAATCAGGTCATCAGCAGTTACAACCTGGTCGAAAGCAGCGAGTTTCTCCTTGTTGAGAGAAACGCCACCACCCTTAACGAGCTTGCGCATCTCGCTCTTGCTTGGGAAGATCTGCATACCCTCCTGATTGAAGAGATCTACGGCTGTACCACCGAGCAGGTTCTTGTCGAGGTCGTAGTGAGGAACATTGGCGAATACATCGTTCAATGTAGCCTCATCGAGCTGTGCCAGATTCTCCTTGGTAGCCTTACCGAAGAGGATGTTGCTGGCTGCGATAGCCATATCCAAGTCCTCCTGTGAGTGAACCATCACGGTAACCTCCTCAGCCAGACGCTTCTGGAGTACACGGCGACCAGGATCCTGCTTGTGCTCCTCTACGAGGGCATCGATAGTCTCCTTGTCGAGATCGGTGAAGATCTTGATATACTTCTCAGCATCATCATCGCTTACGTTCAACCAGAACTGGTAGAAAGCATAAGGAGTTGTGCGGTTGCGATCCAACCAGATGTTACCGCTCTCTGTCTTACCGAACTTCTTGCCGTCAGCCTTAGTAATCAAAGGACAAGTGAGGCAGAAGCACTCTGCATCGTTACCCAATGTACGATGAATCAACTCAGTACCGGTAGTCATGTTACCCCACTGGTCATTACCACCCAACTGGAGGCGGACACCATACTTCTCATACTGATAGAGGAAGTCGTAGCCCTGGAGCAACTGATAGGTGAACTCTGTGAAAGACAAACCGTCACGAGCCTCACCGTTCAAGCGCTTCTGCACGCTATCCTTAGCCATCATATAGTTAACTGTGATGTGCTTACCTACCACGCGCGCAAAGTCGAGGAAGGTGAAGTCCTTCATCCAGTCGTAGTTGTTAACCAACTCAGCCTTGTTAGGCTCATTGCCATCGAAGTCGAGGAACTTAGATACCTGCTTCTTGATAGCTTCCTGATTATGATAGAGAGTCTCAGAGTCGAGCAGATTACGCTCCTGGCTCTTGCCAGAAGGGTCGCCAATCATACCTGTAGCACCTCCCACGAGGAGATAAGGCTTATGGCCACAACGCTGCAAGTGACGCAACATCATGATACCGCAAAGGTGACCGATGTGCAGAGAGTCTGCAGTAGGGTCTGTTCCGAGATAGGCAGACACCATGTGGGTGTTAAGGTATTCCTCAGTACCTGGCATAATCTGTGCCAGCATACCACGCCATTTCAATTCTTCAACAAAATTTTTTGCCATCGAATGTGATTTCTTTATATATTATATAATATGTATAAGGGGCCCAGCGAAACAGCCGGAAACTTACGGCACGGGATCATAGCCCGAACCACCCCAAGGGTTGCATCTCAAGATACGCCATATTGCCAAAGCCAGCCCCTTGAAAGGTCCATGCTTCCGTATGGCTTGCCTGGCATATTCAGAGCAGGTTGGCTGAAAGCGGCATGATGGCGGTGTATAGGGAGTGATGCACTTCTGATAGAACAGGATAGGAAGCACCAACAGCCAGGTCAGTACTTTTACGATTCCATGCCAGACGAGATGCAGATACTTCATAGTTTCTCTACCAATCGTTGCAGGTTCTTGTTCATCTTGGCATTCAGCTCAGCCGAATCGTGCAGTTTGCCATCCTGCCAGATGACGGCAAGCAGCAGCTGCTTGTCGGGCATCTGTGCCATACGCTCCATCAGCTCATGCTTCTGGGTGCGGTAAGCCTCACGGATCTGTCGTTTCACCCGATTGCGCTTCACGGCTCTCTTGAAGAATCGCTTCGACACGCTTACCATCAGTTCTACAGAAGCACTCTGCTCATCAGTCTTGTCAACAACAAGATACACCATCTTCAAGGGCCAAGCCGTCATAACATGGGCTTTACCGCTAAAGAGCTGGTCTATGAGCGTCTGCTTGCATAGATGCTCTCTCTTTCCGAAAGTGTTATCTGTTTCTGTCAACATCATATAGTTTCTTATTTATTGTTTCGCTTCAGATAATCCTTCAGCGCTCCAGTCATGGATGGGAACTCCTTGGTAGGAGCCTCCAAGTCGATGCGAAGACCTTCGTCAGTTACAGTCTTCATGGTTGCCGGACCGAAAGCACCGAGAGCAATCTTGCCCTGCTCAAACTTAGGGAAGTTCTTCTTCAGGGCTTTTACTCCTGTAGGACTGAAGAAAATCATCATATCATAGTCGAACGACTTGATTTCTTCCTCTGTGAAGTCATTGCTTACCGTGCGATACATCACGCACTCAGTATGATTCAGCTTCTTCTCGTCGAGAAGGTTCTTCACATCATCATTGTGCACACTACTCAGTGGAACGAGATATTTCTCTCCTTTATGACGACTCATCTGTGCCATCAATCCGTCGATCTTACCAGTATCACCGAAGAAGACCTTGCGCTTACGATACTGTACATACTTCTGGATATAGAGTGCGATGGTCTCAATAACACAGAAATACTTCATATCCTCAGGAATGGTAATACGCATCTCCTTGGCTAATTTGAAGTAATTGTCCACTGCATGGCGAGATGTAAAAACGACTGCAGTGTAGTCTAACAGATTAATCTTCTGCTGACGGAATTCTTTCGCTGTAAGTCCCTCAACCTTAAAGAATGGGCGGAACACACATTCTACGCCGTACTCCTTCTCGATATCATAGTAAGGAGATTTCTCACTTGCTGGTTTTGGCTGAGAAACTAAAATTTTTTTAATCATCTTGTCTTAAAAGTTTATTTTCAAATAATGACTGATTAATACGAGTCCACCCCAAAGGGCAGACAGAGGTACTACTTCAAGGGCACAAAAGTACAAAATTATCTGCAAAAACAAGCCATTTCTTTTAAAAAAGATAAGATAACTCTTATAAAATGACAACATTTTCACCAATACGAGTACTATAATGGTATATATCACTGCTACCTGGAGCGATAAGTCGAAGTAAGACAGGAGCATAACTACCGGGAACAGCAGTACTCCCTCGCAGGATAACAGGAAGAGATACGCCTTGAGCCATTGTTCATTTTTTTTCTTGTCGAAGAATACCAGACCCGCTATGGTATAGAGCAAAGCCTTGATCAGGCAATAGCTCATCACATATCCGGCATAGATACAGATTACCCAATTCTGCTCGATGGTAAACGTATCGCTGATGGATGCCTTCGAGTAGAAGAAGTATCCGAGTGCCACCAGCAGGCAGGTCTGCAATACAAAGAAGAACTGGAAGCGAACCTCCGAACTCGTCTCCGTAATCACCGTAGTTCCCTCTCGCTGAACGCGGAAGAAGGCCTTTGCCTGGCGGAAAACGAAATGCTTCGACTTGGAGAATGCAATACATGCCAACACAAAGCACAAAAGCAGCAACGAGGTGATGAAGTTGTCGCCCGCCACCGTATAAGGCACCGGATCACCCGCCACACCCAGTCTTCCACCTCTTAGCTCAGGATGAAAGAGCGAGTCTTTCGAGAAGAACGACTCACGATAGTATTGTGGCAAGCTCACATCTCTGAAACTCTTGCCAGCCTTATGTCCAGGCAGATGCAGGGTATCGGGCATCCTGCTCCAGTGAGTAATCTCACAGGGTTTGACGTGCGCCCTGATCATGGAATCCTGTTGGGCAGGGGTCGCATTCTTAGGCAGCCAACTCAGCACCTGTTTAGGTGTGAGTTGGCTGCTATGCTTTTGCTGGACAGATTGCTGCTGTAATTCAGCTTCAATCTCCAGACCTGTATGTATCGAATCTGCTTGCTGCACCATTCTTTTCTATCGATTTCCTAAGAAACCGCTCTCTTATTGTTATTCGTTCCTTAAAGACCGAAAGCCTTCTTGATTTCATCTACCTTATCGAGCTTCTCCCATGTGAAGAGCTCTACCTTCATGGTCTTTGCTTCGTGATAACGGCTGGTGAAGGTCTTCTCCACTACCTCGTTCTTACGTCCCATGTGTCCGTATGCGGCAGTTTCAAAGAACATTGGCTGACGCAACTTCAACTGGCGCTCGATAGCCTTTGGACGGAGATCAAACATCTCGGCAATCTTCTTGGCAATCTCGCTGTCGGCCATATTCACATGGCTTCTGCCATAGGTATTTACGTAGATACTTACAGGCTCTGCCACGCCGATAGCGTAACTTACCTGAACCAACATCTCGTCTGCCACGCCGGCAGCTACCATGTTCTTGGCGATGTAACGGGTTGCATAAGCTGCAGAACGGTCCACCTTACTAGAATCCTTACCAGAGAAGGCACCACCACCGTGAGCACCCTTGCCACCGTATGTATCTACGATGATCTTACGGCCGGTAAGACCTGTATCTCCATGAGGACCACCAATCACGAACTTACCGGTAGGGTTTACGAAGTACTTGATGTCGTCGTTGAAGAGAGCCAATACCTTGTCGCTCAAGTGAGTCTTTACTCTTGGAATCAGGATATTGATCACATCCTCACGAATCTTTGCCAACATGGCATCATCATCGTCCTCGCCATTTGACTTCTTGATGAAGTCATCGTGCTGGGTAGAAACCACGATGGTATCGATGCGCTGTGGGATATTATCGTCTGAGTACTCGATGGTAACCTGGCTCTTAGAGTCTGGACGGAGATAAGTCATCACCTTACCCTCCTTGCGGATATCAGCAAGCACACGCATGATGAGCTGTGCCAGGTCGAGTGATACAGGCATGTAGTTAGCGGTTTCGTTTGTAGCGTAACCGAACATCATACCCTGGTCGCCAGCACCCTGATTCTCATCCTCCTCACGGCTTACACCGCGGTTGATGTCATCACTCTGCTCGTGGATGGCAGTGAGCACGCCACAAGAGTCACCGTCAAACTGATACTCGCTCTTGGTATAACCGATCTTCTTGATGGTCTTGCGGGCGATAGTCTGCAAGTCAACATATACATTAGAGCGAACCTCGCCCATGATTACTACCTGACCAGTAGTACAGAAGCTCTCGATAGCGCAGTGAGCATGGTCATCGTATGCCAGGAACTGATCGAGCAAAGCATCTGAAATCTGGTCGGCCACCTTATCTGGATGTCCTTCAGAAACTGATTCTGATGAAAACAAATATGCCATATTTTTCCTTTATTTTCTGTTATTAATTGATATTCTTTATTTTGCGGCTGCAAAGTTACGCATTTTTTTTCAGATTCTGCCATATTCTGCCGAAAAATAGAGCAAATACAGCCGAATAATCCTCCTTTTGTAGCTGAATCATAACCATTTACTCTTCCCTATGCTTGATATTGCGTGGATGATGGTATAAGATGGCATCCCTGAGGTCGGAAGTTTCGATATGCGTATAGATTTCCGTGGTTCCGATGTCCTCGTGTCCCAGCAGTGCCTGAATCACTCTCAGGTCGGCTCCACCCTTGAGCAGAGCGGTGGCAAAACTATGTCTCAGCGTATGGGGCGAAATGGTTTTCTTGATACCCGCATCCTGTGCCGCATTCTTGATCATGATGAGAATCATCACACGGGTAAGATGGGCACCTCGGCGGTTCAGAAAGACATAATCTTCCTCTCCGGGCTTGATCTTCATGAGATTGCGGTCGAGATACCACAGGTGGATTTCCTTCAATGCCCTGTCAGAGATAGGCACCAGCCTCTCCTTCCGTCCCTTTCCCAGAACTCTGATAAACTTATCCTCCTCAAAGATCTGACTGATCTTGAGATTCACCAGTTCCGTAACACGCAGTCCGCAGGAGAAAAGGGTTTCGATGATAGCCTTATTGCGCTGCCCTTCCCATTTCGAGAGATCGATGGCAGCCTCCAGCATATCCACCTCCTCTACAGATAGATATTCCGGCAAATGTTCGCCTATCTGCGGCGAAGGCAACAGTTCGGTAGGATCATCCTTGATATAGCCGTCGGTCACCAGATAACGGTAGAAGGAGCGCACACCACAGAGGATGCGTGCCTGTGAGCGGGCAACGATGCCTTTGTCGTGAAGACTTGCCGAGAAGTTCTCCAGATTTTCCAGCTTCATATCCACCAGTGCCACATCGTTCTGGCGGGCATATTCTATGAGATATTCCAGGTCGTGGCGATAGGCCTCAAGCGTATTATACGTATAGTTTCGCTCCAGCTTGAGGTACCTCATATAATTCCTGATGATGTCATTTGCCATTTTCTTATCTAATTTCTTGTCAGTTTCCAATTTTATTATTACCTTTGCATCAGGGTTAGCTATGAGATAGATAACCTATGCATCTGCAAAGATACAAAAAATTAATGATACAGACTTAAAAAATCATGTGATTATGAAGATACAGATTATCAATGGTCCTAATTTGAACCTCCTGGGCGTTCGCGAGCCAGGCATTTATGGCAGCAATTCTTTCGAGAGCTATCTGCCTAAGTTGAAGGCTAAATACCCTGATGTAGAGATAGAATACTATCAGAGCAACATCGAGGGCGAGCTTATCAACAAGTTGCAGGAAGTAGGCTTCACCTACGATGGCGTAGTGCTCAATGCGGGTGCCTACACCCACACCAGCATTGCCTTGCAGGATTGCATCCGCAGCATGAAATGCCCTTGCGTAGAGGTACATATCTCCAATGTGCACAAGCGCGAGGAGTTCCGCCATCACTCATACATCTCCTGCGCCTGCCTGGGAGTCATCTGTGGATTCGGTCTGGCTTCCTACGACCTTGCCATCGCAGGTATCTTATCACAAAAGGAAAACGGGGAGTAAGATGACCGAAACAGAATTGATAGACAAATACATCTGCCAACATATTGAGCCAGAGGGAGATTACCTCTATCGCCTCTACCGTGCCACCAATATTCATACCATTCACGGACGTATGGCGAGTGGGCACATCCAGGGCAGATTACTCAAGATGCTGGTTCAGATGATTCGCCCCAAGAATATTCTTGAGGTAGGAACCTTCAGTGGCTACAGCGCCATCTGTCTGGCTCAGGGATTGCAGGAAGGAGGCAAGCTCTATACTTTCGAAATCAATGACGAGATGGAAGATTTCACCCGTCCCTGGATTGAGGGTTCGGATGTTGCCGACAAGATTGATTTCCGTATTGGCGATGCCAACGAAGAAGCACCCAAACTGGGGGTGATGTTTGACCTGGCTTTCGTGGATGGCGACAAGCGCACCTATATCGAGACATACGAGATGGTGATGAAGATTCTGAATCCTGGCGGATATATTCTGGCAGACAATACGCTGTGGGACGGGCACGTCATCGACCCAGCCTACGACCGTGACCATCAGACCAAGGGCATCCGTGCGTTCAATGACCTGATTGCCAACGACCCTAGGGTGGAAGTAGTCATCCTGCCGCTGCGCGATGGCTTGACACTCATCAGAAAGAAATAAAAAGAAATAAGCATAAAAAATCCTGCTTGCGTTGATCATACACAAGCAGGATTTTTTATGTTTATTTCTTTCTATTAACTCAAAAGTCTTTTACTCAATGCTCTCACCGGATACCATACAGCAAGCCAGCCTACGGCGATAACCGTTACAAAGATGATGGCTACATCAGAATAGTGAACGCTTACCGGATAGGCATTTACGATGAAGGAGCCCTCGGAGTCGCCCAGTCTTACGAAGCCATACTGCTGCTGCAGCCAGCAGAGCAACAGACCCAATCCGATACCAATCACCGCACCAATCACTGCAATCATTCTTCCCTCGAAGAGGAAAACACGCGTAATCTGTTTGTCATTGGCACCCAGATTGCGCAACGTCACCACATCGTTCTTCTTATCGATGATGAGCATTGAGAGCGAACCGATGATGTTGAAACATGCCACTACGAGGATAAAGGTCAGGAAGATGTAAGCCATCAGCTTCTCTATCGACATGATCTTGAAAGTATCTTCCTGCTGCTCAAATCTATCCAGCACCTTATATTGGGTGCCGGCAATCTTCTGCATCTCAGCCTTTACTGCCTGCAGGTCACTCCCCTCCTTCAGGCGGATTTCCAGATCAGAGAGCATACCCTGCTGACCGAAGAGATTGCGCGCAAAGGCAATGGAAGTGATGATATAATTCTTGTCGTATTTCGACTGCTTGACGGCGAAGAGCACACCCGGAGAATTCAGCGAATCAACCACGAAGCCGGCATCCGGATTCATCATATCCAACTGTCCCTCCTTCTGCGGAGCATAAATCTTCATAAAACCATCCCATTTTGCCCCGATACCCAAGGTCTGCGCCAGACGGATACCCACGGTTCCATACTGCAGATTGGCAGCATGGAGCGAGAAACTGCCATCACCATAAAGGATGTCGTTGATATGTGACAACTCAGAGAAGTTGTCGTCCACGCCCTTGATCCTCACCATAGCCTGACGGTCGTCATAGATTGCCAGCGCCTGGTCTTCCACGGTTTCTGTAGCCACATCTACCTGTGGCAACATACGTATCTGCGTCAATATCGGGTCATCGGCAGGCGCCGTCTTTCCCTCCATCGGCACCACCTTCAACTGCGGGTCGAAGCTCGTAAAGAGCGTAGCCACCAGGTCGTGGAAACCATTAAATACGCTCAGCACGATGACGAGTGCCATCGTTGCCACAGCCACACCAATCACAGAGATGGAGCTGATCACATTGATAACGTGTGTACTCTTCTTGGAAAAGAGATACCTGCGAGCAATAAAGAATGGAAAATTCATTTGTCTTTTTACTTTTTTACTTCTTCAAGAGTTCATCAATGCGCTCCAGATAATCCAGGCTGTCGTCCAGGAAGAAACGGAGCTCAGGAATGATGCGCAACTGATTTCTCACCTTTCTGCCCAGGTCGAAGCGGATAGTCTTCTCGTTGGCATTGATATTCTTCAGAATTTCCTCACCCTTTTCAGATGGGAACACGCTGAGGTAAGCAGTGCAGATGCTAAGATCCGGGCTTACTCTTACCTTAGTAACACTTACCATCACACCATGCATCATGCGGGTCTGTGACTGGAAGATAAGACTCAACTCCTTCTGGAGCAGTCTTGATATACGGTTTTGTCTTGTTTCTTGCATAACTATTAACTATAAACTATTAATTATAAACTATTCAAGGTCCACGTGTGTAACGTCCACCTGCTCATGCAGGAATATCAACGCCGACTCCTTGAATTTCTCCTCACTTTCTGTAGTCAGATACTTGCAGCTACCACCCTTTGTCACCATCTGTTCCATATTCGGATGTCGCTGCAGATAATCCTGCAGACTGTTGGCCACATACTGTCCCTGTGGCACCACTCTCACGCCGTCGGGAAGATTCTTCACGATGCTGCTCATGAGCAGTGGATAATGGGTGCAACCCAGGATGATGGTATCGATGTCCTCATCCATACGCATCAACTGATCGATGCGCTTCTTGACGAAATAATCAGCACCAGGACTATCTGCCTCGTTAGCCTCTACGATAGCAGCCCAGAGCGGACAAGCCACTCCGCTTACCTGGATATCCGGCCAGAGCTTGCCAATCTCCATCTTGTAGCTCTCGCTCTTGATGGTTCCCTCGGTGGCAAGAATGCCCACGTGGCGACTCTTGGTCAGCGTACCTATCACCTCGGCAGTAGGACGGATGATGCCCAGCACGCGGCGATCAGGGTCCAGTTCCGGGATGTCTCTCTGCTGGATAGAGCGCAGCGCCTTAGCCGAAGCCGTATTGCAACCCAGGATTACCAGATGGCAACCCATGGAAAAAAGCTTCAGCACAGCCTGGCGGGTAAACTTATACACCACCTCGAAGGAGCGCGAACCGTATGGCGCACGGGCATTGTCGCCCAGATACATATAGTCGTACTGCGGCAACATCTGGCGCAAGCCATGCAGGATGGTCAAGCCACCATATCCGGAATCAAAGATTCCGATAGGTCCGGGATTAGATGGCAGAATCATTTCAGTTTCTCCTCCAGCACTGCTGTAATATCCTCACCCATTTCTTCACTCAGATAAGGTGTGGCGTTGTTGTCGGTATTGATGATGAAGGCAAATCCCTTCTCCTTGCCAATCTGCTTGGCAGCCTCGTTGATCTGGGTCTTGAGAGGAGCATACGCATCGGTCTCTGCCTGATTCAGAAGTTTGGCTGCCTCAGCCTTGAAGGCGATGTTCTTCTCCATCAATTCACGCAGTTCAGCCTGGCGCTTCTCCAGGATAGTCTTGGCATACGAGCGCTGACCGTCAAGGAATTCCTCATACTTGGTATTAAACTCAGTTTCCACGCGCTTGGTTTCCTCATCATACTTTGCGCGGAGTTCATCCATATTATGCTTGGCTATGGCATAACCAGGCATGGTATGAAAAACCTGCTCAAAGCTGAAGTAGCCAAATCGCAATGCTGGCTGTGCAACGATGGCTGCTGGTTGTTCCGCCGGAGTCTGGTTCTGCTGTGCAGAAGCCGAGAGGGCAACAAGAGCGAGCGCCAAAAATAGGAGATTCTTTTTCATAATGCGTGATACCTTTTATATATGATATGAATATACTAGACGATAAATAAGGGCAGGCACTTGTGCCTGCCCTTAGCTTTTTTATAGAAATACTTACGTTTGATTACTTGATCTTAGCCTGTACTTCCTTGGTAACATCTACCACGTTGGCGCCAGTATAGATAGCTGTGCCTTCCTCCATGATGTATGTATAGTTACCAGCCTTACCTACAGCCTCGATAGCTGTACGTACCTTAGCGATGATAGGCTGCATGAGCTCACTGCTCTTCTTCTGCAACTCCTGCTGACCATCCTGGTAAGCCTGCTGAATCTTCTGCTGAAGACCCTGCAATTCTGTTTCCTTCTGCTGCTTGGCAGTAGCATTCATAGTGCTTGCGCCCTTCTGGTACTCGTCTGCCTTGCGCTGTAACTCATCCTGCATAGACTTGAGGTCGTTCTCCTTCTGCTTCTGGAGAGCTTCCAACTCGCCGTTGGCCTTAGCTACGTCTGGCAAAGACTGCATGATCTGCTGAGTATTTACCTTACCGAACTTCTGTGCCATCATTGTCATTGGTGCGCAAAGCATCAACATTAAAATAAGCTTTTTCATTTCTGTTTATTCTTTTTTAATTATTATTCTTAATTGGTTATGCCGAGGGCGGTGTTTTCCTGCCGTATCCTCTCTTATCGGCTGCAAATATACAATTATTTCTTGAAATAACCTAGATTATTTCCTGGAATAACACTTATTATTTGTTAGAATAGCCTAATTTCTGGAGTACCTCGTTGCTGATGTCTATTTTTGGCGAGCCAAAAATGATGCCATTGTTGCTGGCTCTGTCGAGAACAAGCGAGTAGCCGCGCAGGTTGGAAATCTCCTTCACGGCATTGTAAATCTCCTCCTGGATAGGTCCCATCAGCGCCTCGCGCTTCTTGTAAAGCTCTCCCTCGGCACCGAAGTATTTCTTCTTCAGGTCGCTGGCTTCCTTCTCCTTCTGCATAATGGAGTCCTGCTTGGCCTTCTTCTGCTCCTGTGAGAGGAATACTACCTCGTTCTGATAGTTCTTGTACATGGTGCTTGCTTCCAGATTGAGCGCCTCTACCTCGGCCTGCCACTTGCGGCTCACCTGGTTCAACTGTTCGTTGGCACGCTCATAAGCTGGGATATTGCGCAGGATGTACTCCATATCCACCAATGCATATTTCTGTGCATGTGCTGAGATGGCTGCTACAGCCATCATCAGCATCAATACTATTTTCTTCATAAAATCCGTCTTTAGAATTCCTGACCTAAGATGAAGTGGAACTGGCTTCCACCCTTCTTATACTGGCTACCGTTCCATACCTTGTCGAAACCGTAAGCCCAGTCGATACCCATCAGACCCACCATTGGCAGGAAGATACGCACACCGACACCGGCACTGCGCTTCATGCTGAATGGGTTGAAGTCCTTGGTATCATACCAGGCGTTACCTGCCTCTACGAAGGTCAAACCATAGATAGTGGTATTGCCCAGGAGGAATGGATAACGGAGCTCCAATGAGAAGCGGTCGTATGCATAAGCATAGTAACCGGTGGTACGGCCGTAAGATACGGAACCGTTCTCGTAACCACGGAGTCCGATGGTTTCCTCACCATAATAGGATGAATAACCGCTCATACCGTCACCACCCACATAGTAGGTCTCGAATGGACTCTTCTTGTACTTGTTGTAAGCACCGAGCAAACCGAGCTCTACACGGGTCATCAATACGAAGCACTTCTGACCCTCTGTAAGTGCGGTATAGGTCTTTGCCTTGAACTTCCACTTGTGATACTCAATCCAGCGGTATTTCTCCTGCTGCTCTGCAGAATAGGTTGGAGACTGGGAGTTGTTGGCGAGGTTCTTGTAATCCTTGTTGTCGAATGCACTCCATGGTGGGGTAAGGTTCACACTTGCCTCAAATTCTGAACCACGACGTGGGAAGAGCTGGTTGTCGGTTGATGTACGGTTCAATGCGATGGTCAAGTTCAAGTTGTTCGCATTACCGTTGGTCATCAGCATATAGCTCCAGTTCTTCATCATGTAGCGCTGGTAAGCCAACTGCACAGACAAGGTGAAGTAATCATCCGGCCAACGGAGGCGCTTACCCCAACCGAGGCTCACACCCACCATCTGGATGTACTTGTCTGGATCGTAATAATTCTCGTAGTTATTATAGTAACCCGTACCATAACCATACATGTAGCTCATGTAGTTGTTCATGTAGGCACTATTATAATAGTTGCTTGACACGTCTGTACTCTTGCTGTAGTATGCACCTACGCTGAACTGGATAGGGCGCTTGCCGCCAAACCAGTTGGTAGAGTAGCTTACGTTGTAGCTCTGATAGTAGGTACCGTTGGTCTGTGCACCGATACTCAGCACCTCACCGTCACCGATAGGCATGATACCACGATGCTCCTTGTTCTTGTTGAAGAGGTTTGCCATAGAGAAGTTGTTGAGCTTCAAGCCCACACGTCCGATGACACCCGTCTGACCCCAACCGAGTGAGAACTCAATCTGGTCATTACTCTTCTGCTCCAGGTTCCAGTTTACATCCACAGTACCGTCCTCGTAGTTAGGCTTTACATCTGGCGAAACCTTCTCAGCATCGAAGTGACCCATGGAAGCCAACTCACGAGCCGAACGCATCAGGGCATCCTTAGAGAAGAGGTCGCCTGGCTTGGTACGGAGCTCACGGCGTACTACGTTCTCATAGAGACGGGTATTACCATTGATACGTACGTGGCTCAGGTAAGCCTGAGGTCCCTCAGTCACGCGCATCTCCAGGTCGATGGAATCGCCGTCGATGTTCACTTCGGCAGGATTGATGTTAGAGAACACGTAACCATTGTTGTAATAGAGGTTGCCCACAGCATCTTCATCTTCCTGCAATCGCTTGCCCAGGAGTTTCTGGTTATATACATCGCCCTTCTTCATGCCGAGCACGGCATTCAGATAGTCGGTAGCATATACGGTGTTGCCCACCCAGTTGATATTGCGGATAAAGTAGCGCTTACCCTCATCTACCTTGACATATACGTTGACGTGCTTCTCGTCGAAGTTGCTTACGCTGTCTTCCAGGATCTGCGCATCACGATAACCATACTCGTAGTATTTGTCGATGAGTTTCTGCTTGTCTTCCTTCCATCTCTCAGGAGTAAACTTCTTCGACTTGAAGAAAGTAGCAAACTTGCCAGCCTCGTGGGTCTTGGCAAAGGCTCCCTTCGAGAAGAGTCCACCCTTGATCTTTCTGTCCGAAAGTTTCTCGTTACCATCGATGGTAATCTGGTGAACCTTGATTTTCTGTTTCTTATCTACGATTACGTCCAGGATTACCTGACCCTTGTTAGCCACATCGTCGCGCTGGTTGATCTGGATTTCAGCATTCTTGAAGCCCTTGTCATCGAAATATTTCTTGGCAAGGATCTTGGCACGGTCGAGCATATTAGGTGTTACCTGAGTACCCTTGACCATACCGAGCTTCTGCTCCATATCCTCACGCTCGCTCTTCTTCAAACCCACATAATGGATATCAGAGATACGAGGTCTTACCGCGAGATAGATGTGAAGATAAAGTTTTTCACCCACGATAGAGTCGGCAGCGATAGCGACTTTAGAGAAAAGTCCATGTTTCCAATAGCGCTTGACGGCATTGGTAATAGCGTCGCCTGGCACTTCAATCTCTTCTCCCACTGTCAGGCCCGAGATACCAGTGAGCACATAGTCTTCGTATCCTTCCACACCCGACACATTGATACCTCCAAGGGTCAAGGTGCGAGGGGTTCCGGCATACGAGATATCTGGATGTACTATCTTGTCCTGTGCCATAACCTGCACACTCGCCATGATGCCGAATAGCAGGATGAAAATCTTTCTTAGCTTGTTCATTTATACCTTATTATATATATAGTATCTATTTTTCGTCCTTTTTCCCCCTTTTACTTCTCTTCCTCTGCTTCTACCTGAGCCTCGGTCTTGCCAAAACGGCGCTGGCGCGACTGGTAGCTCTCGATAGCCTTATGCAGGCACTCCTCGTTGAAGTCTGGCCAATAGGTATCGCAGAAATACAACTCAGAATAGGCAATCTGCCACAACAGGTAGTTGCTGATACGCAACTCGCCACCTGTACGGATCAGGAGCTCTGGGTCTGGCATGAAGTTGGTCTCCAGGTGCTTCTCGAAGTTTTCCTCGGTAAGCATCTTCTCAACCTCCTCATAGCTGGCGCCATTCTCCATAGCCTCCTTCACGGTTTTCTTCATCGCATTCATGATTTCCCAGCGCGAAGAGTAGCTCAGGGCTACCACCATGGTCATGGCATCGTTCTTGGCGGTATGGTCCATGGTCTCCTGCAACTTGTCCTGCACAGCTTGTGGCAGACGCTTCAAGTCGCCGATCACACGGAATCGCACATTGTTCTTCATGAAGATTTCATCCTCCAGAGAAGTCAGCACCAGTCCCATCAGGGCAGAAATCTCATCGGCAGGACGATTCCAGTTTTCAGTAGAGAAAGTATAGAGAGTAAGGTACTTCACACCGAGGCGAGTACATTCTGATGTAATGCAACGCACTGCGTCAACTCCAGCCTGGTGGCCGTAGCTGCGATCCTTACCTCTTTCCGTAGCCCAGCGTCCATTGCCATCCATGATGATAGCGATGTGCTCAGGTATTCTGTTCATATCCAAGTTGTTCATATCTTATTTTTTAATTAAGAGTTCTTATTCTTCTTTATTACACGTTTTACACTTTGCGCTGAAGCTGTAGGTGAACGAGACTTGCAGCATGGAATAGCAGTCCTGGTTTTTCCAGAGTCCGCTGCTCTTGATGCCATAAGGGTCTTTTACCCCATCCAGTTCATCGCTCAGCGAGAAATGGATGCTCCAATCTACGCCTACGTTCATCCGTTCGTTTATCTTGTATTTCGCCCCGATGCCCAGAGGCACGTTGGCAGTAAATACATTCTTCTGCTCTCCTTTCACAAAGGTGGCTCCCAGACCTCCGAAGATGAAAGGCACCAGCCTCCTGGCTCCTCTGTAGTCCCTGCCGGTGCCGTAAGGCCAGAAGTTGTACTCGAAGACGAGGCTCATATCCACCAGGGTATTGCTGAAGGAGTAGGCTTTCCCATCCAGGTCGGGATAATCGGTCTTCACCTTGTCGTTAGAGCCTTTCAGCTTTCCCAGCCCCAGGTTGAACCGCAGATCCTTGTAGGGATCGAAGTTGTATCTTCCCACGATGGCTGCCATCGGCTGCTGGTGGGCAAGGATATTGCCGTTCAGGTCGCCTTCGTAGGCAACCAGTCCCACGCCGGCACCAATCTCCAGACGATACTGGTAATCGTCCTGTGCCCTCATCACCTGCAATGGCAAGAGGAACAAGACCGGCAGCAACAAGCATTTACACAAGCTTCTCCTCATGTCTATACCTTACGCGATATGAATATGATTGATTCCCGAGGGTCTTATTCGAAGATGGTCGGGTCCTTGATCCAGCCATCCTTGTTGAAGCGGCCCTTCCATACGCTGCCGTTTCTTACTACCCAGTAGAATTTGTCCTTGTCGCGGCAGAAGCCGAAGCGCTGGGTGGTAGCAGAAAATCCGGCTGGCATGGTTACGAGTGAATCTACACCCCATGTCAGTCCGTTGGTCTTGCTCTTATACCATTTGCCGTTGCTTCCGAGAGCTACGAAGCCAGAATCAGCACCACAGACGAGCACCTGATCCATCTTTGGCATCTTGCCACTCTGGAGAGAATCATATTCTATATAGTTCCATGCGCTTTCTGGAGCATTGTCAGAATAATCAGCCACATGATTCCAGAGTGTAGCGATGGTATCGCCATAGCTTGCATCACGGGTACCGAGCAGGAGAACATTCTCTACATTCTTCACAGAAGCGATGGTAGAAACATTCATGCTCAGGTTCTGGGTAGGCAGGAGTGAGAGGTCAGCATCCATCTTCTGGGCAGCCCAGGTTGCGCCATTGTCCTTAGACACGGCGATGCCTGTAGCAGTGAAGGCATAGAGATACTTGCTGCTGGCACCTACCAACTGCTTGAGCTGGCTATCCTCGCCTACCAGACTCCAGGTTGCAGCATCGGCAGAAGCATACACCTTGCCATCAGAGAGGATGTAGAGCTGATTGCCCATCTGCACGGCGTTCTGATAATCGGCAGCTGCGAAAGTCTGGTTGGCTGTTACCTCAGCCCAGTTGTTACCATCGCTTGCAGCACTCTTGTATATCTTCATTCCCCCGAGGGTTTTGCCGAATACATAGATATGGCTTCCCAGGGCAAGCACCTTCAAGTCGCTGAGTGCTGCGAGCTGCTCATTGAGTTGAGCCTTGGCTTGCCAGTTGAACTCATTGCCTTCCTGCTGATGCACGTTCACCTTTACGGTGTAAGTAACGTAGGCATTGAGCGAGTTGTTATATACACGAACCATTCGTGGCTGAGAGAAGTCGATGGAATCGGTGCTGGAATAATACTTTGCCGAGTCGATCTTCTCAGGGCAATTCTTGTGCATGATGAAGATAGGGCTGCTGTTCTTGCTACTGATGGTAGCCAATACGGCAGCGGTCCTTGTCTTGGTAGGCAAGGAATCTACGTTATAGATCTGGCGGTTAACCTGATCTATATAAAAATGATAGTTAGCTCCATTCACTTTATCAGCGATCAGAGTATCCTTGCCTGCAGTAGTCTTCGTGTATCTACCGAGCTTTCCCAAAGAGAAACTCGTGATGGCTGTATCATTTGTATATTCTACTACCGTCTCGTCGCTGTTCAAGCATGAAGAGAGCGACAAAGTAGCTGCAACAAGTGCTATAAAAGCTAAAAATTTACTTTTCATTCTATCCAATTTTTCTTTTTAGCTGCAAATTTACTGAGAATTCTTTAAAAACTCGACCTTTTCTCCTTATTATTATGCAAATTATTCATTTTAGGCGCATTTTTTAAGTTTTTTAGTGATTTCGAGGCGTAAAAACGAAGAAATCCCGCCTCTCTTGCGAGAAACGGGATTCCATATTTAGTATAAATTCGAAATGTCGAATTAGAGCTGTGGACCAGCAGCAACGAGAGCCTTACCAGCCTCGTTTGTCTCATACTTCTTGAAGTTCTTGATGAAGCGAGCAGCCAAATCCTTAGCCTTCTCCTCCCACTGAGAAGCCTCAGCGTATGTATCACGTGGATCGAGGATCTTAGGATCTACGCCTTCCAACTGTGTAGGAACTACGAAGTTGAAGAATGGGATAGTCTTTGTAGGAGCTGCGTCGATTGAGTGGTCGAGGATAGCGTCGATGATACCACGTGTATCGCGGATAGAGATACGCTTGCCTGTACCGTTCCAACCTGTGTTAACCAAGTATGCCTTAGCACCAGACTTCTGCATCTTCTTTACCAACTCCTCAGCGTACTTAGTTGGGTGCAACTCCAAGAATGCCTGACCGAAGCAAGCAGAGAATGTTGGAGTAGGCTCGGTGATACCGCGCTCTGTACCAGCCAACTTAGCTGTGAAGCCAGAGAGGAAGTAATACTTAGTCTGCTCAGCGTTCAAGATAGATACTGGTGGCAATACACCGAATGCATCTGCAGAGAGGAAGATAACCTGCTTAGCAGCTGGACCCTGAGAGAATGGACGCTGGATGTTCTTGATGTGGTAGATAGGATAAGATACACGAGTATTCTCGGTAACAGTCTTATCTGCGAAGTCAATCTTACCATCCTTAGCTACAGTTACGTTCTCGAGGAGAGCGTCACGTGTGATAGCACCGTAGATGTCTGGCTCAGACTCCTTGTCGAGGTTGATAACCTTAGCGTAGCAACCACCTTCGAAGTTGAACACACCCTCGTCGTCCCATCCGTGCTCATCGTCTCCGATCAACTTACGCTTAGGGTCTGTTGACAATGTAGTCTTACCTGTACCAGAAAGACCGAAGAAGATAGCTGTATTCTCACCGTTCATATCTGTGTTGGCAGAGCAGTGCATAGAAGCCATACCCTTCAATGGCAAGAAGTAGTTCATCATAGAGAACATACCCTTCTTCATCTCACCACCATACCATGTGTTGATGATAACCTGCTCCTTAGAAGTTACGTTGAATACAACGGCTGTCTCTGAGTGGAGACCCAACTCCTTCCAGTTCTCAACCTTTGCCTTAGAAGCATTGTAAACGATGAAGTCTGGCTCCTGATCGAACTCAGCCTCGTTCTGAGGACGGATGAACATATTTGTTACGAAGTGTGCCTGCCATGCTACCTCAACGATGAAACGTACCTTCATACGTGTATCCTTGTGTGTACCGCAGAAACCATCTACTACGAACAACTTCTTGTTAGAAAGCTCCTTCTTAGCGATCTCCTTAACGGCATTCCAAGCCTCTGGAGTAGCCTTGTGGTTATCGTTGTGATATTCCTCAGAATCCCACCATACAGTGTCGTGAGATGTAGCATCGTCAACGATGAACTTGTCTTTAGGAGAACGACCAGTGTAAATACCAGTCATTACGTTAACTGCACCGAGCTCAGTCTCCTGACCAACCTCAAAACCCTCGAGACCTTCCTTAGTCTCCTCATTGAACAATACCTCATAAGAAGGATTGTAGAGAACCTCAGTTGTACCTGTGATTCCGTACTTTGCTAAAACTGACTTATCAAACTTTGCCATTTTATTTTAAATGTATTTAAGTTGTGAATAATTTCTCTTTACTTTGGTTGACAGAAGAAATCGTCATTCTCCAAAACCGCCGCAAAGTTACAAAAAATATGTTTTATAGCAAAGATTCTTAGATAATATTCTTGCTTTTTAAAATCTTTTTAGGTTAAAGAATTAAAAAATCGACCCATTCATCTATAATTTGCCATATTGACTTTGCAAATATTCGCCGCAAATCTGCTTCATTCAAATTCATTTTCCACCTATTATATATATAGGGGTTCAGAAGGCACATAAAAGCCCATAGATGGCACCGGAAGAAGCCGGATGGAAAAAATAACGGAAAACATTTTGCGGTTTCCGGATTTTGCCTTATCTTTGCAACACCTTTGCTGCATCTTGACAGATGATTTCAGCAGGAACAAACATCGATTGAAATAACAAGAATATAAATACTACGACTTATGAAAATTAATAATCTGAGCGAGCATAACTGCATCATCAACCGCTATCTGGCTGAGATGCGCGACTGCGAGTATCAAAAGAACCGACTCCTCTTCCGCAACAACATCAAGAGAATCGGCGAGTATGAGGCTTTTGAAATTTCAAAGACCCTCAATTACGAGAACAGAGACGTGACTACCCCTCTTGGTGTAGCCCAGGTTAATTTCCCTACCGACAAGATTGTCATCGGTACGATTTTCCGTGCAGGCCTGCCTTTTCATGAGGGTTTCCTCAATATCTTCGACCACTCCGGCAATGCTTTCGTGAGTGCCTATCGCGAATATACCAACAAGGAACATACCGAGGTGGGGGTTCACATCGAGTATCTGGCTACTCCAGACCTTACCGGCAAGACGCTCATCATCGCTGACCCGATGCTTGCCACCGGTATCAGCATGGAGATGGGTATGAAGGCGCTCCTTACCAAGGGAACCCCTAAGCATATCCACGTGGCTTGCGTCCTTGCCGCTCCACAGGGCATCGAGCACGTCAAGAAGACATTCCCTGAAGACAAGACTACCATCTGGTGTGCATCCATCGATGAGGGACTGAACGAGCACAAATACATCATTCCTGGCTTCGGCGATGCCGGAGACCTCTGCTACGGAAGCAAGCTCTAAAGCGAAAAACGGCTGTATAGAAAGCCACTTTCGCTTTTACTCTTCACTCTTCACATTTTATCGCTAAATTCTTAGTTATCAACACGTTAAGCACATGAAGAGTCAGACTTCACTCTTCACCACTCTTCACCACTCTTCACCTTATCACGAGGTCCAGCCACCATTGAAGCCTGGAGCTGGTCATCATTGAAGACTGGAGCTGGTCATCATTGAAGACTGGAGCTGGTCATCATTGAAGACCAAACGTTGTTCCTGAAATGATTTCGCCCTCAAAAAAAGTCAGGGTGAAGAGTGGTGAAGAGTGGTGAAGAGTCAGCCCCTACTCTTCACCCACAATACTCATTGAACATCAGCAACTTACGCTCAAAATGTGAAGAGTGAAGAGTAAAAGCGAGAGTGGCGCTTGATACGCAAGAAAATGAAGCAGTAGCGCTTATCTTCAAAACTCCTTCACGACATAACGAATCTTGCCTCACCACGGCAAGATATTGCCCTGGCAGAGGGCAATATTGTGCCATAGTGAGGCAAAAAACACAAGTACCTAATAATGGAATGAGCTGCCGCCCAGAAATTCTCGCAAGAGGGAGGTTGGAGGCAGATTATTATAAGGTATTCCCTTGAAATACTTCAGGAACTTCAGCAGGCGGTAAGCCTCAGCAAACTCCTCACAATTCTCCGGCACCTGCTGGAGCAACGGCTCTGCCTGCATCTTGAGAACCGACAACTCATAGAGCATCGCCGTATTCAGCATGGCATCGGCATTCTCCTGGAATGGGAAAATCCACTTGTTCTCTCCGGATCTTACCGATGGCCAGCGGCGGATGGTTTCCTGGGCAGATACACCTCTATATTTATAGTCGCGAATGATGCGGCGCAGCAGACGATTATCCGTTGTAGGGATGTAATTGTGATTATCCAGCAGAATGGTGGTCAGCGCAGAAGCATACACACGGAAGATCTGCTCTTCGGGAACATGCGCCGTAAGCTCCGGATTCAGGGCGTGGATTCCCTCTACCACCAGAACATTGTTAGGCTCCAGCTTCAACTTCTTACCACTCTTCACACTTTTGCCCGAAGGAAAATCGTATTTCGGCAGTTCCACCTCCTCGCCACGGAAGAGCGCATTAAACTGCTCGTTGAGCAAATCGAGGTTCAGGGCATAGATACTCTCAAAATCAAATTCACCATTCTCATCCTTCGGTGTCTTATCCCTATCCACGAAGTAATCATCGAGCGAAATCTGCAGAGGCTTCAGTCCGTTTACGGCAAGCTGAATGCTCAGACGCTTGCAGGAAGTAGTCTTGCCCGAAGAAGACGGACCCGCCAGCAGTACCAGCTTCACCCCTTTGCGACTGGCAATCTCCTCGGCAATATTCGCCAGTTTCTTCTCCTGCAGCGCTTCGCTGATATTGATGATATCCGTAGCATGTCCCGCATCGATAGCCTGGTTGAAGTCGCCCACGGTTCTGATACCCAGGATTTCCTGCCAGCGATGATGCTCCTTGAAGATATCAAACATCTTGTCCTGTCGGGTCATTTCGCCCAGCTCATCCGGGTTGCTGACCGAAGGAATGCGCAGCAACATGCCATCATAGTACTTCTCCAACCCGAAGAGATAGAGCTGGGAGGTATTGGTGAGCAGGGTGCCATAATAATAATCCACATATTCACCTATTTTATAATAGGTGGTATAGATGGAACCCGAAGTCCTGAGAAGCTTCACCTTCTCCACATCGCCCTTTTCCTGGAAGAGGGCGATAGCCTCCTCGGTAGGCACCGTGAAGCGGCGTATCGGCATCTTGGAGTCGATGATCTCCTGCATGCGGCGGCGGAGGATGTTCACATCCTCATCTACTACCGGGCGCCCCAAACGGATATCCACATAGAATCCGTTGGATACCGGAATATCGATGACCACATCCGTATTCGGATAAATATCCTGCACCGCCTTGCACAGTACAAAGAAAAGCGTCCGGGTATAGGCACGCGAACCCGACGCAGAGTTCATATCCAGGAATTCTACATCCTTGGAGTTATAAACACGGTAATGCATGCCTTCCACCTTGTTATTTACCCTCGCAGACACCGGTCCATGGGTCATTTTAAGGTCAAATGAAGAAAAAACATCAAAAAGTGTGCTTCCGATTTCGACTTTCTGAGATTTTTTATTATTTTTGCAACGGATTTGTATCTTCTGTTTCATTTGTGTTAAAACTATGTTACAAAGTTAATAATCTACAGCCTAACGAAGACCTCCCTGGAGGACGTTCACCGGGCCTGAGCAAGCCCTCAAGCGGAGCATTGCTTACAGAGCGTAAAGTTACGAAAAAAAACGTAAACTTGATGATTTTGACAACATTAATTAAGTTATAATATGTCGATTTGGATATTTTTTAGGCTTATCGGAGCACTCGCCTTACTGATGTTTGGTATGAAGACCATGAGCGACAGTTTGCAGAAGATGGCCGGACCACAGCTCCGCCATGTGTTAGGAACTATGACCACCAATCGTTTGACGGGCATACTCTCGGGTACGCTCATCACGGCTGCCGTACAGTCTTCTACTGCTACGACGGTGATGACGGTATCATTCGTAAATGCCGGTCTCCTCACCCTTGCCCAGGCTATTTCGGTTATCATGGGTGCCAATATCGGTACCACGCTCACCGCCTGGATCATGAGTGCAGGATTCTCATTCAACATCACCGACTTTGTGTGGCTGGCGTTCTTCATCGCCATCATCCTCATCTATAGCAAGAAGCGCAAGATCATAGGTGACTTCATCTTCGGTATCTCCTTTATGTTCCTCGGCTTGGGTACACTTCGCCAAACCGGTATCGACATGGATCTGGCTCATAACCAGCCGGTTCTGGAGTTCTTCTCCAGCTTCGACCCCCACAGTTTCCAGACTACCATCACCTTTCTGATCATTGGTAGTATCCTGACCATGTGTGTGCAGAGTTCGGCTGCCGTCATGGCGATTACGATGATTCTCTGTTCCACCGGCGTACTGCCTATCTATCAGGGCATTGCGCTCGTGATGGGTGAGAACATCGGTACCACCGTAACTTCCAACGTGGCAGCACTCACCGCCAACACGCAGGCGCGAAGAGCGGCGATGGCGCACATGGTGTTCAACATCTTCGGTGTGCTGTGGATACTCTGCGTATTCCGTCCGTTCATCCATCTGGTTTGCGGCTGGGTAGGTTTCGACGATGCCATGGAAAAGAATGATCCTCACTTCGTTGCCAATGCAGCGAAGCTGTCGTTCGTACTCGCCGCCTTCCATACCACCTTCAACCTCTCCAACACCTTTATCCTGGTATGGTTTATCCCACAGATAGAGAAGCTGGTATGCAAGATTATCCGTCCTAAGAAGAATGCCGACGAGGATGATTTCCGTCTGCGTTTCATCCAGAGCGGTATCATGAAGACTCCGGAAATCTCAGTATTGGAGGCTCAGAAGGAGATCCACTGTTTCGCCGAGCGCATCCAGCGTATGTTCGGTATGGTGAAGGAACTCCTGGGCGAGACCAACGACGACAAGTTCATCAAGCTTTATACCCGCATCGAGAAATACGAGGGAATCTCCGACAACATGGAGATTGAGATTGCGAAGTATCTCGACCAGGTGAGCGATTCTCATCTTTCTGATGAGACCAAGGCGAAGATCCGCGCCATGCTGCGTGAGATTTCAGAGATTGAGAGTATCGGTGACAGCTGTTTCAACATTGCCCGCACCCTCAACCGCCGCATCCGTGGCAAGGAAGACTTCATTCCTTCTCAGTATGAGCACATGCACCAGATGATGGAGCTTACAGATAATGCCCTCACCCAGATGAACATCACCCTGGTGGGTCATAAGGTAGATAATGATGCCAACCTCTCTTTCAACATCGAGAACGAGATCAACAACTATCGCAACCAGTTGAAGAGTCAGAACATCAACGATGTAAACAACCATCTCTACACCTATGCCATCGGTACCATGTACATGGATATCATCCAGGAATGCGAGAAGCTCGGCGACTACGTGGTAAACGTAGTAGAGGCTCGTATGGGCGTAAGACAGCATGAGGCTTAACCCTCAATGAAATTAGCTGCATGAGGCTAACCCCCAATGAAATTAATGAAAAAAGCTTGGAATCGCAATTGTGATTCCAAGCTTTTTGCTTTTTGTCTTTATGTTTCAGGAAGGTCCAGAATCACCCCCCCAGATTCCACTTGATTCCTCCATTCTGACCTGCTACATAGTTGCAGAGCGGGATGCCGGGATGGCTGAGGTTGGAAAGATAAAGCGGCTGATCCTCAACAAACTGCGGGCAGATGAAGGTATCCCCCTTTGCCAGCTTGCTGTTGATGCTTTCCACCACCTCGAAGGTATCATTGCCCTTGTACATAATGGTAAGCACTCTGCCCGGGCACCAGGTCAATCTCACCTGTTCCCCCTTCTGCAAGGCATCCGCAATGAGCTTACTCTTCACGAAGAAACGGCTGGAAGACAACCCCTCCTGCCCACCTACAAAGGAAGCCCAATCAGGATAGCCCACCATGCGGGAAAGCAAATTGAGATTATACTTGCTCGGATTGCAGTTGGAAGCCACATAGCCCCACATACGCTTCAGGGTACTCACCGAGATGGTCTCCCGGGTATAGCCCTCTATCTGGCAAGAAAGAAACTCAAAGTCTTTAGGGGTCTTGATAGGCCTTCCCACCAGGGTTTCCACCTCCAGCTTCAGTTGCTCGAAAATATCAGGATTATAATTATCTATCATATCTCATATCTTTAACTTATTTAATGCAGCAAAGATACACATTTTTTCGGTTCTTATTCTCTTTTTTCCTCATTTCTTCACAATCTTTTTAAATTGAACCAATTTGAACCAATGCATTTTCATATTTTTTAGGTAATTTTGTCCCCAAAAGTAAATGAAAATAATAACTAACACAGATTATATGATGAGAAGACTTCTACTCTTTTGCTTCTTCGCCTTTGTAGCGGTGGCAATGTCGGCTCAAAACAATCTGGTGATACGAGATTTCAAGTATCAGCAGTACGACCAGACTGCCAACCTCAAAGGTACTCTGAAGAAAGACAACAACGGCAGGACAGCTGCCTTGCTGAAAATCGAGACCAATCTCGATGATCTCGCCTTCGATGGTGGTTCCTACGGTATTGTAACCACCGAGCACAAGACGGGTCAGTGGTGGGTCTATGTTCCTGAGCGTGCTCAGAAAATCACCATCCGCCATCCTAAGTTCGGTGCCTGCGAGTTTTATTATCCTTCTGAAATCAAAGCCGCACGCACTTACTCCATGCAGCTCACCCTGGAGGGTATGGATGTTGCCATCGAGACTTCCGTAGCCGGTTCGAGCATCTTCGTAGATGACGAGAATGTGGGCAAGTCCCCTCAAACCGTCTATCTTACCTACGGAATCCACCACATCACCGCCCGCAACGGTAACATGTACTATGATGAGAACATCAACATCACCAAGGATGGAGACAAGCTTCTCTCCCTGCAGATGAAAGATGAGGATGAGCTTTATGGTACCGTAAACGTAACCGTGGCAGATGGTGCAGACATCTATTTTGATGGCAAGAAGGTGGGTATCGGTTCCTGGTACCAGCGCCTGAAGGCAGGTACCTACGTAGTGGAAACCCGCAAGCAGAACTGCGAGAGCCAGACCACCTCTTTCGAAGTGGAAGGCAAGAGCGACAAGACCGTAGAGGTGAAAGCCCCTATCCCATACACCGGTTCCCTTACCGTACTTACCACTCCTAAGCAGGTAGGAATGTACAGCGACACCAAGCTGCTCTCCGAGAACGGTTTCGCCAAACTTCCTATCGGCAAGAACGAAATCACCTATAAGCACGAAGGTTACCGAAGCATCACCCGCACTTATGATATTCCTCGCGACGGCGAGCTCAACGATACCATCAAGCTCAAGCCGCTCACCTACATCAAGAAGAGCGGCATCTATGCTGGCGTTGCCTTCACCTACGGAGGAAGCACCATGGGTGTAACAGGAACCCTGGGTTTCAGCATCTCCAACTTTGACGTGCAGGCATCTTACACCATGGGACTGGCAGAAAGCGACCCGGTACACTGGTATGCTAAAGAGACCAACGTAGAACAGGAGGTAGATACCTACAAGCTCAATACCATCAGCGTAAAGCTGGGTTACCAGTTTGCTCTCAGCATGCGTGTAGGACTCACCCCACAGATTGGTTATATGACTCAGACCTTATCCAGCAGCGGTCAGTATGGTGACGGAGCCAACTGCGGTTCGTTCACGGTTGGAGCCAAGTTGCTGATAGCTCCTGTACCTCATCTCTGTCTGATGCTGAATCCGGAGTTCGCCATTCCTAACAAGAAGAGCGAAACTTACAAGAGCATTGCGGATGTAGGCGGTTTTGCCGAGGGCGGTTTCTACGCTCACGCCGGCATCATCGTGAATTTCTAAGATTGATTATATAATCATCAAACCTCACATTATATAATATAATAAGGTATATGAAGAAGAAACAATTATCGATATACAGCCTAGCCCTGGCAAGCCTCCTGGTTTTGCCTCTAGGCTCTCTCACCTCCTGTTCCGACAAGGAGGAGACGGATGTCTTCGCCTCGGAGGAGCTTTCGCTGACGATGTCGCTGACTCCTACGGTGGTCGATTTGCCAGCCAAAGGCGGTTCGCAGGTCATCACCATTACTTCGAACACGGCATGGGGAGCCTCAGCCAATGTAACATGGGCGAATCTGAGTGCAACAAATGGTGTGGCAAACAGTACGCTTACTGTGACTTTGGAAGACAATAACACCACATCGCCCCGCGAAGCCATCATCACCTTTTCCTATGGAAAAGATCAGCAAACGGTAACGATTAACCAGGCTGCTGCCGCTCCTACAACTTTTGCCAAGGTACAAGCCAGCAACATAGGCAGATACCAGGCAGACGTGTCAGGTATGTTCACCTCCGATTTCAATATCACAGAGTATGGCATCGTGTATTCCCTCACCGAACGAGAGCCAACTACAAGCATGAGCGATGACAAGGTAACAGTGTTAAAGGTAGGCACTACCGCCACCACCCAAGACATTGTATCCGCAACGCTGACGAATCTGAGAGCCGGCAATACCTATTTTGCAAGACTCTACACGGTAGGGCCGTTAGGTACAGAGTATAGCAATGTGATTAATTTCACCACATCGGGCGGTGCGCCAGACTCGGGGGATAATCCTACGCCAGGGTACTAAAACGCTGAAAAGAAGTAAATAAAAATTCTAGATATGAGCAAATTTCAAGATACAAGTATCAAAAATGTTATAGCCGAAATTAATAAGACCTTCTTTGTGCCAGATATACAAAGAGAGTACGTTTGGCTTAGCAATCCCAAAGAAAAGAAAATCGAACAACTATTCGATTCAATTCTTCATGGCTACCCTATCGGTTGCTTCCTATTTTGGACATTAAAAAAGTCTGATATTCAAAATAATCCAGACCTAAACTTTCAACTATATAAATTTATAGAAAAGTATGATACCCGTACTCCAAGTAATATACACAACCCTAAAATTGACCTAGGGCAGATTACCCCTGGAGGAGACGCAGACTTGCACATTGTCCTTGACGGACAGCAACGTCTTACTTCACTCTACATTGGGCTTGTTGGATCTAGAACGTTAAAAAAGCTATATGCTCGTTCTGACAACAATAATGCTTATGAGGAAAAGAAATTGTACCTCAACTTAAAGCATATTCCAGACGAGAATGACCCCGAAGATTGCTATGAGTTTAGCTTTCTGAATGAAAAAAGCGCAAAAGTCTCTGATTCGTCTCAGTTTTGGTTTAAAGTAGGAAAAGTACTTGATTTTCAAAACATCGGCGATGTTTATAACTTTTGTTTAAAAAACAACATTGTCGAAGCAGGAGATATGCTTTCTTCGCTTTGGAGTGCAATTTGCGACAAAAATTTAATTGCATACTTTGAGGAAAAAGACAAAAGTCTGGAAAAAGTCTTAAAGATTTTCATCCGTGTAAACAGTGGTGGAATGATTTTGTCCTATTCAGACCTATTGATGTCTATACTAACTTCGGCATTCTCAATCAAAGACGAAATGAACGAATTAGTAGACAGCATCAAACAAGACGAATTTGGAGTATTTGGCAGAGATCAAGTTCTTAAAACTTGTTTACTTCTAGCAAGACTTAATCCAAAGTTTCAAATCAAAAGTTTCAATAAGGGAAACATAGCCATTATTGAAGAGAACTGGAAACTTTTCACAGACAACATCAAAGATGCAGTGCACTTAGTAAAAGATTTCGGATATAGTAACAGATTATCACAAAGCTACATTATCACTGTTATCGCTTTGTATCTAAACCGAAAGGGATACAAATATAAGGACTGCAAAAAAGAAGATAGAAAAAGTATGTGGCAATTTACCAAAATCGCACAAATACAAGGGTATTTTACGGCTGGCCTAGATGGGAAGCTCGTCAAAGTTGCTGATTACATGAATCAAGCAACTGATTTCAAAAGTTTTATGGATAAACTTGCAACAGATGAACTCCATCCATTAAAGATTACAGCCGATGATATCGACAGGATGCTAACATTGAGATATGGGAATCCTGCGACACTTCCAGTTTTACAGATTCTATACCCAATGCTCAACTATACGAACAAGAGATTTCAGATTGACCATATCTATCCTAAATCAAAGTTCAAGAAAAGTAACAAATTACTTAATGAGCAATATTTGGAGGATAAAGATTACCTATTTAACCTTCAACTGCTGGAAGAGTTTGAGAATATGGAGGACAAAAAGGACAAAGACCCTGACAAATGGATAGAATCTTCATTCAAAAATAAAGACGAAAAAGATAAATACAAAAAGGACAATTACATCGAAGAGTCATGCACTTTATCATGGAAAGAGTTTGGAGACTTTAAAGAACAAAGAACAAAAGAAATAAGATTAAAGCTTCTTGAAGCATTCCAACTCAATCCAACAGTAACAGAACATTAATATTTTTCGATATGAAAAGAATTACGATATTTATAGTTTTGCTTGTGTTGTCCATCATACAAACGGCAGCACAAGACGCATCTACTCAAGGTACAATAACCCTATCTCATCAGGGCAGAACCACTGATTTTGCCTATAACAAAATGGTTGATGCTGTAGAGACTGCTATTGATGGAGATACTATTTACTTAAGTACCGGCTATTTTGAAGGTGATTTTATCCTTAATAAGCAAATAACGTTTATTGGGGTTGGAGCAGACACTAGCAACAGTTCTAACCCTGTTACATATTATGCCGCCGAAAGTAAAATCGTTTTCAAGATGCCAGAAAACAAGAAACTAACAGCCAGACTTTTTGAAGGCATCTACTTTAATACTACTTATTTTACATTTCAAACTGCTATAGAAAATGTGGTCTTCAAAAAGTGTAGAGTTTATGCTTCTGGGATTTCTATGGATGCAGATGTAAAAAGTATCCTCTTTGACAGATGCGACATATATGGCGATGATTACTGCCAAAGTCACGCCATTAAAGTTATCGCAAGGAACTGCAACATTAACGGTCTTGGTATTCGACCTTATGAGGGAAACGACAACAACTCTTGGCGATTCATCAATTGCACAATATGGCCTTCACACAATAGTCGCGCCGACGATAACGGTAACTATTATACATGGTGTCCTATATATAGAGGAACATTTGTAAATAGCATCATCGACAATGGAGATTACGATAGCAAATACACTGGATTATGTCTTTACGACCCACAAGATTCAGAAACTAACTCCTCTGCATCCTTCACTAATTGTCTTTTCTATAAACCATTAGAAGGGCAAGACATTTTTAAAGGTGCTACAGTACAAAATGACATGTATTTTGATGCTTCTAGCTTAGATGACAATTGGAACTATAACATTCGAAACTTTACAAAAGAAAAGCTCTTAGAGAATAACTTTCTAGGCACAGACAGAACAGTAGTAGGTTGTTATGGAGGCAAGAATCCTTACACCTTGAAGCAAACTGCAACAACCATTACTTCCAGTAAGGTTCACTTCGACAGAGACAACAAGCAGATACAAATCAAGATGAAAGTATCATCAGAACAATAAACGATTGAGATTATGAAAAGAATTACAGTATTTATAATAACCTTGACGTTGACAATCTTACAGATTGCAGCGCAAGACACCTCCATCAAAGGAACCATTACCTTGTCACACCAAGGCAATGAGACTAACTTTGCCTATAATGAAATGGACAAGGTGATGGATGCTGCTATTGATGGAGACACTGTGTTCCTCAGCCCAGGATACTTCCAAAAAGACTTCATCATGACTAAAAAACTTGCTTTTATTGGAGCTGGAGCAGATAACGGCAAAGGTTGGAATAACTGTACTTGCTATGAAGGTAAAATAATAGTAAATTTACCAGAAGAAACAAAGCTAACAGCTCGCTTGTTCGATGGTATTAATTTCTACAATGACAATGCTAACATAACATTTAAAACAGCCATTGACAATGTTATCTTCAGAAAATGCTACTGGAACAATAACATTTTAAGTATGAGAGGAAACATTTATTATTTACTGATAGATAGATGCTGCTGCAATCTTGATTTAGGGGGAGACTATATGAAGAAGCTAGTTGTTAGGAACAGTACACTTCGGGGAACACCTAATTCTACCGATAATTCTTCAAATTATTTCTTCTATAATTGCAACATTGATAGCTATGGAGGTTACGGGATAGGTAGAGAAGACAGATATACAGCTTCATTCTATGGCACTTTTTACAATTGCATCCTCAACAGTGGAGATTATTACATGACAAATCCTAACAATCCACAAGCTATAACAGTACTTATCAACTGCTTATATAATGAACAAAAAGATTATGTAGCTGACGGATGCACTATACAAAATTGCTATAAATACACAGATAGCAGTAATAAATATATATTTGACCTCACTAAAGAGGAGCTACAAAATAACAATTATCTAGGCAACGACGGAACTGTAGTAGGAATCTATGGAGGTAAGAATCCATACACATTAAGTTTAGGAAACAAGGAAGTTACCAACAAGTTCCATCTTGACAGAGATAATAAGCAAATACAATTCAACATCAAAGTTTCAGAACAACAATAAAACGATACGATTATGAAAAAGATATTATTTATGATAGCTTGCTGCCTGATGGCAACAGTACAAAAAGCTACAGCGCAAAACTATGGTAAGGCATTTTTACAGCATGCTGGCAAAATCACTAGTGCTTTCAATTATAACGAAATAGATAAAGCTATAGATGCTGCTAACGAAGGAGATACCATCTTTCTTACTAAAGGAATGTTTAACCCAGGGTTTACTATAAATAAACCTGTTAGCATCATTGGTTCTGGAACAGAAAGCAGCGATTGGGCTAATCGTACTTATTTTGAATGGGGGGCAATAACCATACGAACCGATAACTATCTCACAACATCCATAAACTTTGAAGGAATTTACTTTCAAAGTGGAATCTCTGTAGAAAGTTCGATAGACCAATTAACCATAAAGAAGTGTTATTTGGAAAATGGATGCGATTTATCTTCGAATAATAATAGCATTTATAAAAAGGTAACTTATGATAAATGCCACATCGGCGGAGTTACTATGTATGGTAGCATAGGAGACTTAACTGCAAAGAATTGCAAAATAAATAATATCTATGGACAAGGCGGTCAAACAAACTCTTCTTGCAAGTTCATCAATTGTAATATTCGACAAGTAGATACCAACACCAAGGCTATGTTTGTCAATTCCATTATCAACCAAGTGGGCAATGGAGCAGATCAATATCTCGGCAACAATGCCATCTTAGTTAACACATTATATCATAACTTAAATGGTTATGACCCAATGGATAAAACCTCACAGCAAGATTGCTGGGGAACGACCGAGACTGTTATTAGCAATAATAATAGCGATCTCGACTGCACCATGACCGCAGACCAGCTCAAAGCAGCTGGTTACCTCGGTGTAGATGGTACCGTTGTCGGCATTGAGGGTGGCGTAAACCCTTACTCTCTTACCATTCATGCCCCTTCCATCAACTCCAACAGTGCCAACGTGGACTTGAACAACAAGAAGGTGACCATCAATGTAAACGTAACAGCTAACTAATCATTTTTCGGCTTATGTATAAACGTTTATTATATATACTATCGCTAGCCTTTGCGCTGACCAACTTCTTGCTGCCAGCACAGGCTGCTCCCGACATCAACATAGACGAAGATGTCGCAGAAGAGCCTGCCAAGGCTACCGCCTACCGCTTTTGGATAGATGATAACACAAAAAAGACAGAAGCATCTCTCAATGGCGAGGACATTGAGATCAATATCGATGTATCATCCCTCAACGTCGGTATACATATCTACCACATCCAGTTGAAAGACCAATATGGAAGATGGGGAACAACTACAGACATCCCTTTCTACGCAGGTTATCAAAATACTGATGTCAAGGAAGATGACTCTACGATTCCGCCTGTTGAGAAAATCATCTACTGGATAGACGATGACTTCGATAACAAGGTGACGCAAGCCTACAAGGAGGCAGACATGACTTTCGAGCAAGACATCTCCAACTTGGCAGGAGGCAAACATAGCTATTCGCTCATAGCCTTCAACAGCCAGAATCGTGCCGCCGCTATAACTGGTAGCTTCTATCTGCCAACAACCGATGGAAGCGACGATGAAAGTGGCGAGAAAGAGGTAATCACCATCGTGTCTTACCAATACTGGGTGGATGATGACAAGGCTAACGCCAAAACTTTGCCTTATACCTCTGATGACATCAGCCAACAGATAGACTATACGCAGTTGGCAGAAGGTGTACACACGCTTCATTTCCGACTGAGAAACAACGAAGGTATCTGGAGCAACTACGAATATCCATTCTATACCCCTGGCACTAATAGCATCGAGCAAGCTGAGACACAGCAGCCCATCACGGGCTATCGCTATGGCGTAAACGGCAAGACCGTAACCAAGGACATCACCGAGGTGGACAATGTACCTGCACTGTCTGTGGAGATTCCATTCCCTACAGCTCAAGAGTTTGCAAACGTAGAGGATTACGAGTTCACCACCGACAATGCGTCTAACGATGTGAAAGTGAAGCGTGTAGGCGACCTCACCTATTTCATCCAGTTTAAGAACAAGCTGGGCAAATGGGGTGAGCCTGTCTTCATAGACTCCCTTGCTTCCGACTCTACCATCCGTACTGCCAAGGAGCTGGAGTTGCAGCATACACTCGGCATCCGCAAGCTCGGAAAGGGAGATTACGACATCGCCAAGTTTACCATCGCCGACAACAACGGCTACTACTTCGGCTCATCATCCAACTGCAATGTGATGCTCTATCAGGACAACAAGCACCTGTCAACCTTCTCACCAGAACAGATGGTAAGCAACAAGAGTACCCTGCTGGCACCAGGTACCTACTTCGCCATCATCTACAACCAGGACCAGGATGGAAGTATCCGACTCACGGGCAGCAAGAACTGGGCAAGCGACCCAGTCTTCGGCTATGCCAACCACCAGTTGAGCATCAGCAGCGATACCCCGGGAGCCACTATCCGCTACACGCTGGACGGAACCATGCCGACAAGCGAGAGCGCCATTTACACCACTCCACTTGATATGACACAGAATACCCGTGTCAAGGCAATAGCCAGTGCCGAAGGTATGAGCGACTCTTTTATCCAGAGCTACCTCGTTGGCGACTTCGACCCACTGACCTGTGCAGACCCTCAGGTAAACTACGATGGAAGAAAGGTGACCCTGACTTCATCAAACAAGAATGCCGACATCTACTACACCTTGGATGGCAGCGATCCTACCACCCAGTCGCAGCTCTATAACATAGATGCAGGTATTGCCGTAAGCGAAGCAGGAACCATCAAGGCTTTCGCCACCATGGATCTGATGAACAACTCCAAGGTCATCACTTACGACATTCCATCTTACTACGATGGCAACAACAAGGTAAGTGTCAAGATTGCAGGTAACCTTGCCACCGCCTTCGGCTGGTGTGGAGGAAAGCCACAGCAAGACATACTGAATGTTACAGGAAATGTAAACGCTGCAGATTTCGCTGCCCTTGCCAAGATGAGCAACCTGCGCTTACTCGACATGAATGCAGCCAATACAGAAGGCAACACCATCAACGAGCAGGCATTTGCGGGAATGAACATCGTATCGGCAAGTCTGCCAGCTACCCTTACCACCTGTGGCAAAGAGATCTTTGCAAACTGTCCTAAATTGGCTGCCATAATCTGGAACTCCAACTCTGCCATACCAGCAGATGCACTCAACGGCATCAACAATCCGAACCTGCTGCTCTACGTGAACACCAAGAGTGCCGCACCTGCAGGTATCAACAATGTGATAGCCAGCGGTATCGCTGAGAACGTGGTGCTCTCTGCCCCTACTGGAGAAACGGAAAGCAACTTCTTCTGTCCAAAGGCATTTACTGCCCAGAAGATTTCCTATACCCGCAACTTCACCCAGCAAACAGAGGTAGGTGTCTGCCAGGGTTGGGAAACCATCGCTTTACCGTTCGACGTAGAATCCATCAAGCACGAAACCAACGGCGAAATTGCTCCATTTGCCAAGGGAGACCAGAACGCGAAGCCTTTCTGGCTCTACGAGCTTTCACCAGAGGCAGGATTCCAGTCTGCAGCAAGCATCAGGGCAAATACACCTTATATAATAAGTATGCCTAACTCGATGGCTTACTCGGACGAATACATCCTGGGAGGCAAGGTGACATTCTCTGCCAACAATGCAAGAGTGGCTGCCACGACAGCTTCCAGCAGCAAGAACCCGAACCGTGAGTTCATCACCACCTTCGAGCAGATAGCCAAGGGAGATGGTATCTATGCCCTTAACGTAGGTGAGGAGTATCTGGGATACAGACCGGGTAGTATCTTTGCAGATAACTACAAGGATGTGAAGCCATTCGAGGCTTATCTCACTACTGCACAGGCTGCACAGGCATTCAGCCTGCAGTTTGGCGGTGGTGTTACCGGCATCGACAACCTGCCTGTCAAGAACGTGGAAGGCGTGAAGGCTTGGACAAACGGTTCTACCCTCTTCATCCAGAGCGACAAGGCACGCAAGGTAATGGTATTCAGCACGACGGGTATGCTCATGAAGACCGTGGCTGTAGAGGCTGGCGAAACCGCCTCTGTCAGCGACCTGCCTTCAGGCATCTATATCGTCAACAACAAGAAGGTGGCTATCAAACGATAGCCACCCTTTTCTGATTTTTGGGCGCAAAAACGAAAATGAACCAAATTGAACCAACCGGATTTCAAAAAGTTTTCGTACCTTTGCCCCAAAGTTAGAAATGATAATAGTTTCAATGGATTTTTATCAAGTAAAGACAATGAAAAAGATAATAATGATCATGGCTGCAGTCCTGGCTCTCTCAACCAACTGCACCGTAGCACAGGCACAAAGCGCTGATTCGCAGTATAGTCAGCTTCTGGCAAAACAGCTCAAGAAACAATACAAGAACAAGCTCAAGGAGCTGAAGAAGGAAAAATGGCAGATCTATGGTTCTTCACGTACCCTCGAAGTGGCTTTGCTCTCTCATTACGACAAACTCGCCAAAGGCGGGGAGGATGCGCATGAGATCATCGGAACAGCCACCAAGTTCAAGTCAAAGAACATCGGACACCAGACAGCCATCAACAATGCCTGCAACATCTACGCCCGTCAGGCTGGAAGCCATGTGAAGGGAAGAGTAGTGAGCGATATGGGTGCCAACAGCGACAGCATCGTCAACGAGTTCGACCACTTCTATGGAGCTTATCAGTCGCTCGTAGAGAAGGAAATCAAGGGCGAGATGCAAGAGAGCTTCAGCCTCATCCGTCCTTACAAGGATGGAAGCTTCGAGATGCAGAGCTTCTTCATCGTGAACGAAGCCGAAGCCAGCAAGGCTCGCATGCGCGCCTTCGAAATCGCAGCCAAGGAATCTGCGGTAGCCCAGAAGTATGCTTCCAAGGTAGGAGAATTCATCAAGGAAGGCTTCGCTGCCCAGTAAACCGGAATAAAAAGTAAATGATTGATAATTGATAACAGAAGATAAAAGCAAAGACAAGATTTATGCATAAGACGATTTGGATGATCTTGATGCTCCTTCTGCCTCTCACCTCTCTGGCACAAACGGCAGAGGAAAGGGCGGAGCAGATGAAGGCTAACGCGGAATACATCTGCGGAGAGGGATGGGGAGACACATACAACTCTGCTGACCAAGCTGCACTGGCTGACCTCATCAGCAAAATCTCTCTCAACATCTCCAATTCCTTCGAGATTAAGGAAGAGGAGTTTAATACAAACAGTAGCTTCGACTCGAAGACGGCGATAACTTCGGTGATGAACAGCTATGCACAGGCTACGCTGACCAACACCTTCAACCTCGTCATCAGCAATACTCCTCAGACCCACGTGCTGAGATACATCAGAAAAAGCGAAGTAAACAAGATCTTCGATGAGCGAAAGGAAAAGGTGTTCGACTACGTGCGCTCTGCCATGAGAGCCGAAGAAAAGGCAAAGATAGACGATGCCCTGCGCAACTACTACTGGGCTTTCGCCATGGTGCGCAGTCTGCAGTATCCAAACAGCGTGAAAATGACCATCGATGGTGTACAGCGCCTGCTCGTTACCTGGATTCCACAACAGATAGAAGAGATCATGAGTAATCTATCAACAAAAATAGCCAGCAAAGACGGCAACGAAATCAATCTCTTCATCAAGTACAAGGGTGAACCGGTTACGAGCCTCGACTACACTTACTTCGACGGACAGACCTGGAGCAACCTCTACAGCGCTAAGGATGGTATGGGTATCGTAGAACTGAGACCGGGAGTGGAAATCAACAGCCTACAGCTGAAATACGAATACGAATACGCTGACCAATGCCAGATAGACAAGGAGTTGGAAAGCGTGATGCAGCTCTTCAAGGGAACCTCTTTCAAGAATGCATCCGTCTATATCAACAACCTCGACAAGAAGTCGGCTGTTTCCAGCGAAGCCAAAAAGGAGTTCGAGAAATCGGTCAAGACAGAATCGGCAGCCAACCTGGAAACCCTGAGCAAGGTGGAAAACGAAAAGGAACTCGCCGGCATCATGACAAGAGTCATCAACGCCATCAAGGCAAAGGACTACGACAGCGTAAGCGACTGCTTCTCGGAGGACGGACTGGAGATGTACAAGAAACTGCTCAACTACGGACAGGCACGACTGCTGGGAGATCCTCAGTTCTCATTCTACACAATGGGAAAGCGAGTCGTATGCCGAAGCATCCCGATGGCATTCTCGTTCAAGAACAACAGACGCAAGTTTGTGGAGGACGTAACCTTCACCTTCGATGAAAACAAGAAAATAGAATGTGTGGCATTCGGACTTGGCAGCCAAGCCAAGACCGATATCTTCAACAAGGGTGTGGGAGCCTGGAGCGACTACGCCAAAATGGTGATTGCCACCTTCCTGGAAAACTACAAGACCGCCTTCGCCCTGAAGCGACTCGACTATCTGGAGAGCGTTTTCGATGACAACGCAACCATCATTACGGGTCACATCATCAAGAAGGCTCCGAAAGTAGCCATGGAGGGAGAAAGCTTCATCAACAGCAATAACAAGCTGATAAAATATACCCGACAGACCAAGAGCGAGTATATGAGAAAGTTGAAGATGTGCTTCCAGAGCAACCAGTTTATCAACATCCGCTTCGCCGACAACGACGTGGTGAAGATGGGAGCCGGAGGCGAGACTTATGGCATACAGATAAAGCAAGACTACTATTCTACGAACTATGGTGACCATGGTTACCTGTTCCTGATGGTAGATTTCAATGATCCAGACAATCCATCTATCAAGGTACGAACCTGGCAGCCTGACAGAAACCCTAACATCAATTCGAACTTACCTCGTTCGAACAGAGACTGGGGAATCATCGGTCCAGGTAATTTCTAGGAACCAACATAAAAATAAAGATAGGCTCTCCTCCCAATATTTTAAGGTAGGAGAGCCTTTTTTCCTTAAAAAAGTTGGGCGATTAAGAAAAAAATCGTATCTTTGCCCCATATCTATCAACACGGAAAGTAGAAATCTTAAAATTACAGATTATGAATAGAATTTATCCTACTCTCAGTTTCATATTGCTGCTCGGTTTGCATGCAACACCAAGCTTTTCGCAGAACGATGACTTTGTGAAACAGTTCCAGCAGTCAAGACAGGCGATGCTGGATGATTACAACAAGTTCCGCAACACCATACTTACCGACTACGATAAGTATATGCAAGGCGTATGGAAAGAATACAAGAAGTTTAAGGGAGATGTGCGCTCGCAGGTGCCTAAGCCTAAGACGCCACCAACATATACAGCTCCGAAACAGCCAGAGAAACCGGTTACCGTGAAGCCAAAGATGCCGGTAAGCCCAATCCTGATTCCGGAAACTCCTGCAGAACCGGAGACTCCGAAGAAGCCAGATCCAAAGGCTCCTACCGTCCGTCCAAAAATAGAACCGGTGAAGAAGCCGAAACTGCCAGAGGTAAAGCCTGATATTCCAGACATCGAATACACCGGTTCGGGTATCGAACTGCCGCTGATGCCTGCCGTAGCAGCCGTGCCAGTCATGCCTGCCCTGCCAAACGTGCCTCACGTCAACATTCCGGCAAGCAAACAGACCATCGACGTCAACTTCTATGGTGCAAACCTGCAGATGCAAAAGGCAACCCGACTCGCTTCCATGAGCATCAGCTCTACAGACGATGTGGTGAACTACTGGAAGAATCTCAAGCAATCAGACCTCAAGGAAGTAACCCAGGCTTTCGCCACCGAATCACGCAAGATGGGACTCAGCGACTGGGGTTCTGCCATGCTCGTAGAGAAATACATCGATACCGCCATGCCAAACGCCAGCCAGAATGAGAAAATCATCGCTTCGCAGTATGTGCTTGCCAACTGCGGCTACAACGTACGCCTTGCCCTGTGCGGCAACCACGTGGTGATGCTCATCCCTTACGTGGAGCACGTATTCGAGAAGTCGTACCTCAATATCGACGGCAAGCGCTACTACATCTATCCGAACGTAGAGGATGAAGGATCCTTCCGTTCCTGCGAACTGCCTAAGGGCGCAGAGCTGGGTAAGGATATGGGACTGAGATTCACCGGCAAGACCGTGATTGGCGATGAAGCCAAGCCGTTCAGATACGAAGCTGCGGGCATCACCCTGCAGGGCGAGGTACCAACCGGCGTCATGCCGCTGCTCGATGAATATCCTATCATAGATATTCCTACCGTAGCCGCATCTGTAGTAGATAAGAGTCTGCGCGACGATGTGGTGAAGCAGATCAGAGCACAGGTACAGGATCTCGGCGAACAGGAAGCAGCCAACCGCATCCTGCGATTCATACAGATGGGATTCCCATACGCTACCGATGATGAGCAGTTCCATCGCGAGAAGTATTTCTACTTCGAGGAAAGTCTCTACTATCCTAAGAACGACTGCGAAGACCGCGCCATCTTCTATGCCTATCTGGTACACGAGATACTCGGACTCGATGTACATCTCATCCAGTTCACAGGACACGAATGTACAGCCGTAGCCTTCCATGAGCCGGTAGAGAACGGAACCTCATACGAGTACAAGGGCAAGAAGTTCTACATCTGCGACCCAACCTACATCGGAGCCAAGATCGGTAAGTGCATGCCTAGCTATGCCAAGGAATCACCACAGATAGAAGTATGGTATTGATACATATATCATAAGGTATAAACACCTGATATAAGCAATAAACACAAATAGCCGCATCTCACGCGAGATGCGGCTATCTGCATGATTGAAGCGTAACTCTATCATATTCTATTCATATTCAATGATATTCTCAAACTGATTCCATGCAGAATTGCGATAAGCATCGAAGCTGCCTTTTGGAACATACAGGATGACACGCTTGAAATCAGATTCACTGAAGACATCCTGAATCCTGGTCTTCCAGATGGCATTGCCGATGACTGGCGGCAAGGCGCTTCGGAAACAGATGCTGTGCAGATTCGGACTGTTCTCCACCATCTGCTTCATCACATGGAACTTGGTATCCGGAAACACCAGTTTCCTCAGATCGGGCTGATCGGCAAACGCCTTCTTTTCGATTTCATCTATCTTATAGGTCATTCCCTGGAAGTTGACCGTTTTAGGTACCTCGATACAGGAATCCTTGGAATTGGCAGCCCTGACCGATACGACTCCACCACCCCACGACTTATAAGCCAGGTTTCCTATCTTAAACTCTGCCACCACATCGTATCCACGAGGAGGCTCGTTCACCTTATTATATATAACCACACCCGTAGTACATGCCGCCAATATTCCCGAAGAAATCCAGAAGGCAAGCAGGTTGCGATGCAGAGAATGAATATGCTGGCGCATGGCGGTCATGTTGGGATATCGCTCCTCCAACGGACGGAGGCAACGCCTCAATCCCAGGCGATAAGAGAAATTCAGCCTCATCTTATCCAGGATAACGCCCACGCTGTAGATATCATTGCGCACATCGGTAGGTCCGCCCTTCTGCTGTTCGGGAGAAACATATCCATCTGTTCCCGCCGGTTCCTTCAGTACGGCATAGCTGTCGGCATCAGCCAATCCGAAATCTATCAGCTTCAGCACGCTTCCATTGCGGGTAACCATTATGTTGGAAGGTTTCAGGTCGCGATGCACCACCTGCATATCGTGTACAAACTCAAGCACCACGAGCAGCTGGTTGGCGATATGCACCCTTTCCGCCTTGGAATGATGTTGCAGGAGCCACTCTTCCAGAGTCACTCCATCTATCCATTCCATCACGAGGCATTTGCCATATCCATCCACTTCTTCGATACCCATTACCTCGGCAACTCCGGGATGCTGGACATGCTTCATAATATCGAATTCCTTCTGAAGCAAGCTCTGATACACCTCGCTATTGCGCACAGCGGGAGCGAGCGCCTTCAAGATCCACCACCTGCCATCACGCTTGGCACGGATAAGGATATTAAAGCCACTAGCCGAGATTTCTGTCATGTTGCAGAACTGCGCAGAAGTCGTTTCTGAGGGAGGGAAATAAAAACCCGATACTTGCTCCATGCATGCAAAGATACAACATTTTATAGAAACCCACACTATTTTTTCAAATTTTATCTCCTTTTTGAACAGAATCATGGTGATAAATCATCAAAAAGTCGTATCTTTGCAGCCGAAATTGCAATTTTATATATAATTCATGAAGATTCTAGTAACGGGTGCGTCGGGCTTTATCGGCAGTTACATCGTAGAAGAAGCCTTGCGACAAGGCATGGAAACCTGGGCGGCAGTTCGCCCTACCAGTTCCAGAAAATATCTGCAAGACGAGCGCATCCATTTCATCAACCTCAATCTTTCTTCAGAGGAAGAGTTGGAGAAGGAACTCGCTCCGCACGAGTTCGACTATATAGTGCATGCAGCTGGCGCTACCAAGTGTTTGCATGCAGAGGATTTCTATAAGGTAAACACCGAGGGCACCAAGCACCTGGTGAATGCCATCCTGCATCTGGGGATGCCCATCAAACGATTTGTCTTCGTCAGCTCGCTCAGCATCTTTGGAGCCATCCGCGAGGAGCAGCCTTATCAGGAAATCTGTGAGAACGATGTGCCTAAGCCTAACACGGCATACGGCAAGAGCAAGCTTGCCGCAGAGCGCTATCTCGACAGCATCGGCAACAATTTCCCTTATATCATCCTGCGCCCTACCGGCGTATATGGTCCAAGAGAAAAAGACTATTTCCTCATGGCGCAGAGCATCAGGCAGCACGTGGATTTTGCTGTAGGATTCAAGCGTCAGGACATCACCTTCGTGTATGTTCAGGATGTGGTGCAGGCAGTTTTCCTTGCCCTAGACCATGGTATGAACGGCAGGAAATACTTCCTCAGCGATGGCGAAGTTTACCAGTCGGAAGCTTTCAGCGACCTGATTCATAAGGAATTGGGCAATCCATGGATGTTGCGCATCAAGGCTCCTATCTGGGTGCTCCGCATCGTAACCTTCTTTGGCGAGTATCTCGGCAGAATGACCGGTAGGATGTCGGCACTGAACAATGACAAGTATAACATCCTGAAACAGCGCAACTGGCGTTGTGACATCGAACCTGCCATGGACGAGCTGGGCTATCATCCCCACTACCCTCTGTCAAGAGGTGTAAAGCTTGCCATCAAGTGGTACAAGGATAACGGATGGCTGTAAAAGCATATCATAAAGTTCAATGTTCAAATCTCAAAGTTCAAAGTAACACCGTGATAAAAGATTATTTTAAGATAGAAAAGAACCCCAAGAAGGGACTCCTGCCACTGGAATGGGTGATGCTGGGCTATATGGCGATAACAGTCTTCACCATGCTCTTTACCTTTACCAAGGTAGTGAATCCGGAGTCGATGCTTTGGGGCAGATTGAGAATTCTGGTCATGACCCTCGCCCTTTGGGGCGTATATCGCATGATTCCATGCAGGATAACGAAGATGGTACGCATCATGGCGCAGATTGCCCTGCTTGCCTGGTGGTATCCAGATACTTACGAGATCAACCGCATGTTCCCCAACCTCGACCATATCTTTGCGGGATGGGAACAGGATCTCTTCGGATGCCAGCCCGCCCTGCTCTTTGCCAAGGCACTGCCCTGGGCGGTGGTGAGCGAATTGATGTCGATGGGATACTTCATGTATTATCCGATGATAGCAGCGGTAGTACTCTACTATTTCTTCTGCAGATACTACGAGGCAGAAAGGGTTAGCTTTGTACTGCTTGCCAGCTTCTTCATCTACTATCTCATCTACATCTACGTGCCGGTGGTAGGACCAACGTTCTACTTCGACGCCGTGGGAGTACAGGATATTGCCAAGGGCATCTTCCCGGCAATGGGCGATTACTTCAGCACCCATACCAACTGTCTGCCAACCCCAGGCTATACCGACGGAATCTTCTACCAGCTCGTAGAGGATGCCAAGGAAGCAGGAGAGCGACCTACCGCCGCCTTCCCGAGTTCGCACGTGGGCGTAAGTACCATCTGCATGCTCCTTGCCTGGCACAGCAGAAACCGCAAGCTGCTCTTCACCATGCTGCCATTCTACATCTTCCTGTGTATGGCTACCGTGTATATCCAGGCGCATTATCTCATCGATGCCATCGCCGGATGGATTTCTGCCGTAGTCATCTACTTCATGCTGATGGCAGTTTCAAAGAACATGAAATGATGCGGCATGGAAGATACAGGAAAGAAATCATATTTAATACATCAAACATAAATTAGAATTCATCTAGAACAATGAAGAAACTGTTTATTGAAACTTATGGCTGCCAGATGAACGTGGCAGACAGTGAGGTAGTTGCCTCTGTGATGCAGATGGCAGGCTACGAGATTTGTGAGAAAGAAGAAGAGGCTGATGCCATCTTCCTGAACACCTGCAGTATCCGCGAGAATGCGGAAAACAAGATTTACCATCGCCTCGACACCCTCCATGCTGAGCAGAAGAAGGGAAGAAAGGTGATTCTCGGCGTATTGGGCTGTATGGCAGAGCGAGTAAAGGATGACCTCATCCAGAACCACTATGCCAACCTGGTCTGTGGACCCGACAGCTATCTCAACCTGCCGGATATGATTGCGCAGTGCGAGATGGGTACCAATGCCATCAATATTGAACTTTCAAAGACCGAGACCTACCGTGACATCGTGCCTCAGCGCATCGGTGGCAACAGAGTGAGCGGTTTCGTAAGCATCATGCGTGGCTGCAACAACTTCTGCCACTACTGCATCGTGCCTTATACCCGTGGACGTGAACGCAGCCGTGATGCCGAGAGCATCCTGCGTGAGGTTCGCGATTTGCAGCAGCGTGGCTTCAAGGAAGTTACCCTGCTGGGACAGAACGTGAACAGCTACGGTCTCTCTCCATCGGGCAAGCGCGAGGAAGGCAGTCTTTCCTTCGCCGAACTCCTCCACATGGTAGCCCAGGCTGTGCCGGATATGCGTGTACGCTTCACCACCTCTAATCCAGAGGATATGACCGAGGACATTCTCCACGCCATTGCCGAAGAGCCAAACCTCTGCAAGCACATCCACTTCCCTGCACAGAGCGGAAGCAACAAGATATTGAAGCTGATGAACCGCAAATACACCCGTGAGGAGTATCTGCAGCGCATCGCCGACATCAAGCGCATCATCCCAGGCTGCGGCATCACCACCGACATCTTTGTGGGTTATCACGACGAAACCGAGGAAGACCATCAGGAAACCCTCTCGCTGGTGAAGGAAGTAGGCTTCGACAGCGCCTTCATGTTCAAGTATTCGGAGCGCCCGGGCACCTACGCTGCCAAGCATCTGCCAGACAACGTTTCTGAGGAAACCAAGATAGCCCGCCTCAACGAGCTGATCAAGCTGCAGACCGAGGTGAGTGCTGAGCAGAACAAGAAGGACGAGGGCAAGGAATTCACCATCCTCATCGAGAACTTCAGCAAGCGCAGCCGTGAGCAGATGATGGGTCGCACCGAGCAGAACAAGGCAGTGGTCATCGACAAGGGTAACCACCACATCGGAGAGTTCGTAAAGGTCCGCATCACCGGTTCTACCTCTGCAACCCTCTTCGGAGAGGAAGTGAAGGAGTAAGGACGCTCCCTCTAAAAGAGTAAGAATGCTTCTTTAGAAAAGAAGTGAAAATATACCCAATTACTCCCAGAAGAAGAAAAAACGGAGCCAAAACGACTCTTCTATAAGAAAAAACTGAATAAAAGTCAAGAAAGACCGCCAAAAGTTTGGCGGTCTTCCTTAAAAACACTATATTTGCACCTATGAAGGAATTTTTGCAAATCTTACGACGATTCGTCCCTCCCTACAAGAAGTATCTGGGGCTCTCTGTTCTGTTCAATATCTTGTCTGCGGTATTGAACATCTTTTCGTTTGCAGCCTTGATACCAATCCTGCAGATTCTCTTCCAGGTAGATGGCGGAATCCGTGCCAACGACTATATGGAATGGGACGGAACGCTGGGCAGCATCAAGGAAGTGGCAACCAACAACCTGTATTATTATATCCAGGAGTTCATCGTGGCGCACAGTGCATCACTGGCTCTGCTGGTTATCGGCTTGTTCCTTGCCTTCATGACATTCCTCAAGACGGGAGCCTATTTCCTGTCTTCAGCCACCATCATCCCTATCCGTACAGGTATTGTTCGCGATATCCGCAACCAGCTCTACCAGAAGATTACCTCGCTTTCGCTGGGCTTCTTCAGCGAAGAGCGCAAGGGAGATATCATCGCCCGAATGAGCGGTGATGTGCAGGAGGTGGAAAACAGCATCATGTCGTCGCTCGATATGCTCTTCAAGAATCCTATTCTCATTCTCTTCTATTTCTTTACGCTCATCTGCATCAGCTGGCAGCTCACCCTCTTCACCATCCTCTTTGTGCCACCATTCGGCTGGTTCATGGGTATTGTAGGAAAGAAGCTGAAGGCACAGAGCACCGAGGCACAATCGCTCTGGAGCGACACGATGAGCATGGTAGAAGAAACCCTGGGCGGCTTGCGCATCATCAAGGCTTTTTGTGCTGAAGATAAGATGAACTGGCGCTTCAACCAGGTGAATAGCAGCTACCGTGACAACATCATGCGCGTGAACATCCGTCAGCAGATGGCACATCCGATGAGTGAGTTCCTGGGAACCATCCTCATCGTTGTGGTATTGTGGTTTGGCGGTATTCTGGTTCTGGATTACGGCAGAATCGACGGTCCTACCATCATCTTCTACCTCGTGATGCTCTACAGCATCATCAACCCGCTGAAGGAATTCTCCAAGGCGAGTTACAATATCCCAAAGGGATTGGCAAGTATGGAGCGTATCGACAAGATTCTACAGGCAGAGATCGAAATCAAGGACAAGGAGGACCCTGAGCATATCAGCAGCTTCGAGCATCAGATAGAGTTCCGCCACGTATCTTTCGCCTATACCGATCATCAGAACGATGAGCTGGTTTATGTATTGAAGGATATCAATCTGGTGATTCCTAAGGGAAAGACCATCGCACTGGTGGGACAGAGCGGTAGCGGAAAGAGTACGATGCTCGACCTAATTCCTCGCTACTACGATGTACAGGAAGGCGAGGTGCTCATCGACGGCATCAATGTGAAAGACCTTGCCGTACACGATCTCCGCCAGCTGATAGGTAATGTAAACCAGGAGGCAATCCTCTTCAATGCCAGCTTCAAGGACAACATCCGCTTCGGCAAGACAGATGCTACCGATGAAGATATCGCCAATGCGGCAAAGATAGCCAATGCCTACGAGTTCATTACCAAGTCGGAACATGGTTTCGATACCGGAATCGGTGATCGTGGCGGCAGACTCTCCGGCGGTCAGCGCCAGCGTGTGAGCATAGCCCGCGCCATCCTCAAGAATCCTCCTATCCTTATTCTCGACGAGGCTACCTCTGCTCTCGATACTGAGAGCGAGCGCCTGGTACAGGATGCCCTTGAGAGATTGATGAAGACCCGTACCACCGTGGCAGTGGCCCACCGACTGAGTACCATCAAGCATGCCGATGAAATCTGCGTACTGCACGAGGGCAGGATTGTGGAGCGTGGTACCCACGATGAACTGATTAGAAAAGACGGATATTACAAGAAGTTGCATGACATGCAGCAGGTGTAATATAACTGAGAATTAATAATTAACAATTAATAGTTTTGTTGATGGTTAAGATTGTTTATGCATTCTTTTATGCGATATCGCTGCTGCCATTCAGGCTGCTCTATTGCATTGCCGATTTCGAGTACTTCATGATGTATCGCGTCATCAAGTACCGCAGGGGTATTGTGCGTAAGAATCTCACCACCTCTTTTCCTGAGAAATCAGAAGAAGAGATTATCGACATCGAGAAGAAGTTCTATCGCTGGTTCAGCGATTACTTCTTCGAGGCTGTCAAACTGCTCAGCATCAGTGACAAGGAGTTGCACCAGCGATTCCAGGTCATCAACAGCGAGGAGGTGGAGCAATGTTTTCAGGAGGGACAGAATGTGGCAGCCATCCTGGGGCATTACTGCAACTGGGAGTGGCTTTCGTGCGTGGGCATCGAACTGCCTAAGTCACGCAAGATAGGCCTCATCTATCACCCTCTGCGTAACCATGCCTTCGACGAGCTCTTCAAGCGCATCCGTTCTCACGAGGAGAATGGCGTGGTGGTGCCCAAGAAAGAAATCCTCCGCTATCTGGTGGATTACAAGCGCAAGGGCATCATGAGCATCTTCGGCTACATCAGCGACCAGGGTCCCAAGTGGGAGAACATCCACCTGTGGCTTCCTTTCCTCAACCATCCCGAAACCCCAGTGTTTACTGGCGGCGAAAGAATTATAAGAAAGATGAACGATGCCGTGTTCTATGTAGAGATGTCGCGCCCGAAGCGAGGCTACTATACGGCAACCTACAAGCTCATCACCCGTGAGCCAAACACTCTGCCAGAGCACGAGATTACCCGTCGTTTCTTCCAGATGCTGGAAGAAACCATCCGCAAGAATCCACCTTATTATTTATGGACGCATAACAGATGGAAGCGAACCAGGGAGGAGTTTGACAAGCGATATGAAGTGGTGAAGGGGAAAGTTGTGCCAAGAGAATAGAGTTGTTCCAAAAGACTAGAGTTTATCTTAATAATAGAAAGGGTTACAAGATGATAGAAGCCAAAAGAGTACCTTATGGAGTCACTGATTTCCTGAGAGTTATCAGAGAAAATCAGTATTACGTAGATAAGACTATGTATATTCCGTTGTTGGAGGCTCAACCCGACTATCTGATATTCATTCGCCCTCGCCGCTTCGGCAAGAGCCTGTTTCTCAGTATGCTCGAAGCTTACTATGACTGCAAGCTAAAAGACCAGTTCCAGGAAATCTTCGGAGGTCTCTGGATAGGCAGGCAGCCTACCCCTCTACAGGGAAAGTATCAAGTACTGACACTCGATTTCTCGCAGGTAGGAGGAAACATCGACAACCTGGAGGAGCGCTTCAATTCATATTGCAATATCTGCTTTGACGCTTTCATCAACAGATATGCACAATTCTATGATGATGCAACCAGAAAGGCCGTTCTTGCAGAGGATGTAGCATCCAATAAGCTTGCTACTATCCAAAAATACGCAAAAGAACAGAATTATCAGCTGTATCTCATCATTGACGAATACGACAACTTCACCAATACCGTGCTCAACGAGCAAGGCGAAGAAGTGTATCATGCGATGACACATGCCAGCGGTTTCTACCGCGACTACTTCAAGAAGTTCAAGGGTTCATTCGCCAAGATATTCATGATGGGTGTAAGTCCTGTAACACTAGACGATGTTACCAGCGGCTTCAACATCGGCTGGCATATATCAACCAAGCCTGAGTTTGACAAGATGCTGGGCTTCAGCACAGAAGATGTGCGAGCCATGTTTACCCGTTATCGTGATGCGGGACAGATACCGGCAGATAGCGATATCGAGGCAATGATAGAAGAGATTAAGCCGTGGTATGACAACTATTGCTTCTCAGAGGCATGCTTAAACAGCAAGGTCAGGGTTTTCAATTGCGATATGGTGTTATATTATCTCCGTAATTACATGGACGATGGTAAAGCCCCAAAACAGATGATAGACCCCAACACGAAGACCGACTACAACAAGATGAAGCGACTGCTCCAGCTCGACAAGCTAGACGGCAACCGCAAGGGCATCATCCGCAGGATTACGGAGGAAGGCAGCATCGTATCGAATCTATACGAAACCTTCCCTGCCAGTGAAATCGTGAAGCCGGAATACTTCCCAAGCCTGCTGTTCTATTACGGCATGCTTACCATCAAGGATACTTTCGGCGACCAGTTGCTCTTGGGAATCCCGAACAACAATGTCCGCCGTCAATATTATGGCTATCTGCAGGAGCAATATCAGGAAATCAACCATATCAACCTGAATGAGTTTGGTTATATGCTCACCTGCATGGCGTTTTATGGAAAATGGGAAGATGTCTTGGGCTTTATGTCGAAGGCTTACGCCGAAGTGGCATCAGTAAGAGATGGTATCGAAGCCGAGCGCAACCTGCAAGGTTTCTTTATGGCATATCTCTACCTGAGCAGCTATTACATTACGGCTCCCGAGCTTGAGTTGAATCACGGCTATTGCGATTTCTTCCTCTTACCCGACCTAACCCACTATCCTACCAAGCATAGCTACATCATCGAACTGAAGATGTTGCCAGCCAAGGATTTCGAGGCAAAAGCCGAGGCACAATGGCAGGAAGCAGTAGAACAGATCAATCGGTATGCCGAAGCACCAAGAATAGAAGTCTTGCGCCAAGGCACGACATTGCATAAAATCATCATCCAGTTTGCCGGATGGGAAATGAAACGAATGGAAGAAGTATAAACTTGCACATCTAATCAATAGGCTATATGAAGGAAAGAAGATTATGTTATATCAGCCGCACTTATTACAATCAGACAAGTGCTGGCAACAAGGCAAAGACAGATTACGAAAAGGTGCTGCACTCGATGGGGGCAGCAAGCATCGGCTTGCCTTGCAAAATCGACAACAATAAATTCCTGGCCTTCTTCTATAACCTGGCGAGTACCCTCATCGCCTGCTCTCGCATACAGAAAGGAGATGTCATCGTACTGCAATATCCTGTAAAGAAATATTTTTCCTTCATCTGCAAGATGGCACACCTCAAAGGAGCCAAGACCATTTCCCTGATTCATGATTTGGGCAGTTTCCGACGAAAGAAACTAACCGTAGCCCAGGAATTGAAACGCCTGAGCCACACCGACTATATCATCGCCACCAACCAGGCGATGAAACTGTGGCTTGAGCAACAAGGCTTGGAAAAGCCTATCGGAGCCCTGGGATTCCATGATTATCTGTCGCCATCCGTTGCAGCAGACAAGAAGCACCAGCCCAACAAGGTATGGAATATCGTATATGCTGGCTCACTCAACCTGCGCAAAAACGCCTTTATCCTGAAGATGCAGGAACTGGATTACCAGTTTAAGTTTCATCTTTATGGAAACATGGAAGATTATGATGCCGTGGCAAAAGACAAGAACATCGTATGGCACGGCTTTATGAATGCCGACGATTTCATCAAGCAAGTGCATGGAAACTTCGGTTTGGTATGGGATGGAGATTCCCTGGAAGAATGCCATGGCGACTTCGGAAGCTATCTGAAATACAACACCCCGCACAAGGCATCCTTCTACCTGCGTGCCGGATTACCTATCATCGTATGGAAAGAATCTGCCATTGCTCCGCTTGTAGAAGAGAGGGGAGTGGGATTTGCCATCAACTCCCTGAAAGAACTTCCTGGGCGCCTAGCCAGCATTTCGGAAGAAGAATATGCCGGTATGCTTGCCCAAACAAAGCAGATGGCGATAGCTATTAACAATGGCGAGAATCTGAAAAACGCTATTCAGGAATGTTCGCTTTAGAAATCCTCAACAGTAAGTTTTTAACATAAAAAGTCGATGAACAATGAAGAATATATTAATAGACTTTACACGATTAGCGGAAAAGTGCGGCTTTGGTGAAATCGCAGACAACTACAGCCAGCAGCTCATCAGCATTTCCGACATACAGGATATGCACTTCATCTTCCTGGTAAAGGAGAAGCATAAAGGATTTGCCGGAAACAACGTGGATTATGTATCAGTGGAACATCTGGCACATGATTTAAGGAAGCTCAACAAGAAAATTGATTTGTGGCATTCCACAGACCAATTGTTCATCAAGCGCAAACACAAAAAGGGGATGAAGAACATCCTGACTATCCATGACCTCAACTTCCTGCACGAGAAGAAAGGTATCCATCGCCTGAAAACCCTCTGGAAGATGAAATGGCATATCAGACGTTCTGACTATATCACCGTCATCTCTGAATATGTAAAAGATGACCTGCTGAACCATATCGATATAGGCAACAAACCATTGGATGTGATTTATAATGGCATCAAAGATACGGATCTGGAGCTGCAGAAGAAGCCGGAATACATCAAAGACGACAAGAAGTTCTTCTTTACCATCGGTCAGACCAGAGCCAAGAAGAATTTCAAGACTCTGATTCCGATGATGAAGTTCCTTCCGGAATATAAACTCTATATCTGCGGAAAGCCTTATAGCAAGCACTATTACGAACTGCAGAGAATCAAGGAAGAATGGGGTACGGAGAATGTAATCTTTACAGGAGAAATCAGCAATGCCGAGAAAAACTGGATGTATGCCCACTGTGAAGCCTTCCTCTTCCCTAGCCTTTTAGAGGGATTCGGACTCCCGGTACTGGAAGCCATGAGATTCAACGCCAAGGTCTTCTCTTCCAGATTCACCAGTCTGCCAGAGGTATGTAAGAACCATGCCACCTATTTCGACTCCTATGTTCCGGAAGAGATGGCGGCTACCGTAAAGGCTGGTATCGCCCAATGGAGCAAAGACTCGGAAGAGGCAAAAGCTGCCAGGGAATATTCGCTAGGCTATACTTACAGCAAATATACCCAAACCTACATCAACCTGTATAAGAAGATGTTAGGCATATAAGATATATGATATGACATATAAGATATGGCATGTAGTAAGATATGCCCTTCTCACTTTTTGAAAAGGACATATCTTACTACATGCCATAAATGCTTGATCTTAATCTCGATGAATCGTCCCAGTTTTCTCTTTCGCCAACTACCCGCAACGCGATGCACTCCTATCGTCTCGCTATCCACCGGATAATGATTGTTGGGAGCAACAAGATGCGTAGGATAAACCGTCAAGCCAGGCATCACCTGCTTTTCGTCCTTCATCTGCCATCCGAAAGACTTCGCCACAGCCGACATCGTATAAGGTGAAATCGTATCATTGAAAGAGCCATCCGGATTCTTGAAATGGCGGTTCTGATAATATTCAAACATCTTCTGGCAGAACGCATTGCCCGCAGTACCCATAAAGAAGGCTGCCTGCAAGCCAAACTCCTCTTTATCCTTCTCGTTGAAAGTGGCAAAGCCATCCTCTGGAAGAATCTCATCAAAACGACGATGCAGATAGATATCGCTATCCATATAAATACCACCTTCTTTGTAAACGGCATAGAATCGCACAACATCGGCAGCGAAAGCCCACTTTCGGGCCTCCAGGGCCTCATCGATAAAGGCACAGCCAATAGACTTTGCCGCAGCATAATCCCAAACTTTAACTACATAGTCGGGCATCAGGCACTTCCATGTATCCAAACAAACCTTTATCTCTACAGGATAAGGGTCATTGCTAAACCAGCAAAGGTGAATGAGTTTTGGTGTCATCTCTATTATTCTCTTTTTCTGCAAAGGTACGAAAAACTATCCAAAGAGCAAAAAAAATCCCGGAATATTTGCCATACTCAATTATGTTTAGTACCTTTGCACCTATACACAATATAAGCTTTAACATTTATTGTTTATCTTGCATGCAAGATAATGGCAACAAGGATGTTATAATATATAGAAAGTAAGAAGTAAAGAAAGAACAAAAAGTCAAAAGAAAGTAATATAAAAGGATAAAAGCAGTTATGAATAAGAAGCAATTGAAAATTGTAACAGGAGTAGCTATTGCAGTTCTAATCGTATCCATCATTCCCATGTTATGGATAAGCCAGTATCTTCATCCATTTGCGGATGATTATGTCTTCGGTGCAGAAGTATATAAGATTTGGAATGAGACCCATTCATTTCCGGCTTGCGTTCAGACAGCCTGGAATGTAGCAATGACGATGTATCATACATGGCAGGGCACCTATTCCGCCTGCTTTCTCATGGCTCTACAACCAGGAGTATTCGGCCAATATTGGCTTGGAACATTCATCTTGGTTTCCAGTTTGGTGACCTCCACTTACACCTTATTATATATGGTTATGCGAAAATTACTCCATTCGTCCAGATTGGAATATCTCTTCGTATCTACCCTCTTCGTTCTGATGACCATCCAGTTTACATGGTCATACTACGATGCTTTCTATTGGTATAACGGGGCGATGTACTACACTTTATTCTATAGCATGTCTCTGTTTTTAGCATCTCTGCTCATAGGATATCAATTAAGTAGTTCCAAGTTCAAGAAAGCCCTTATCGGAGGGGCTTCCATCGTTCTATCCATCATCATTGCCGGCGGAAACTTCGTGTCAGGACTTGGCATGGGAGCGATTCTGTTTGCAGCCATTCTCATCATGAAGATGGAACAAAGAAGATGGCCACGTTTATATATTACTATTCTCGCCATCTATGGCATCGCCTTCCTTTTCAGCGTGTTGGCTCCTGGTAATGCGTTCAGACAAGTTACCATAGAAAGCAAGCCAAATGTTGTCGTTGCATTCTTCATGGCAATAGGAAAGAGCTTCGAGTTCTTATCAGAATCCATCAATATCGCTCAAATTCTGATGTTGATGCTTCTTAGCCCTACCCTTGTCAAGGCGGCAAGTAGCTCGAGATTCAAGTTCTCTCACCCTTGGCTATGCATCCTGATTACCGTTACGCTTTACAGTTCATTCTTCTTCGCCCACAGCTATGCCATGGGAACAAGAGGACCGGGCAGAGTACAGAATATCTATTCGTATATACACCTGTGGCTCATCTGCATCAACATTTATTATCTTTCTGGAGCTGTTCTGAGAAAAGCTGAGGCAAAAGCGCCATTAAGTTCTGCCATTATAGATTTCGTAACGGCATCTAAGAAGAAATATGCCAACTCGCTGCAGTATGCGCCATATTGTGCCATTGTCATCTTGATATTATCCGTAAGTCTCAAGGAAAGGACAACCAACAGAACCGTTTCACTTATGCTGAAAGGAACTGCCGTGAAATTTGACAAGGAAATGAACGAGCGTGAACTGGCACTGAAGACGAATACCCAAAGTGCCATAACATTGAAGCCTCTTACGGTAAAAATGCCTTCGGATGCATTCAATGACATCATGATTTATCCAGGATATTGGATCAATCAGGGAATGGCCCGATACTACGGCAAAGATAAGATTGTTGCCTCACCTGCCGCAAACATGCAGGAATCTCCAACCATGCTTCTTGCACGTTGCAAAAGAGACGTAGGACCAGGTAATTTGAAATTTGTATATATAAAATAATTGAACTTTCGCATATAAGCTCCACACGCCCTGAAAGGGCAGAAGCTCCTAGCCCAGGGCGTATGGAATTTACTTGCAAGAGTTTAGCTACTTATAGCTCAGGCTTAAACTTGAGAAGTTGCTTATGGCTTAAACTTAATTCGTTTCCTATAACTCCAGCTTAAACTTGATAGGATGCTTCTTGCCATAGCGGGTCCAGAACTTGGCGCGTTCCTTCATCACATAATCCACAGCCTCATCCACGTTGTAATCTCTTACCTTGGCATATTCAGAGACCAGGATTCGGATAAATTCCTTAGGTCCCCAGAACTTTCGGAGATTATAGAGTCCTTCCTTGACGCTGATTTCTCCAAACTTCATGCGATTGATATCCACGATGATGAAATGGAAGCCTTCATCATCCTGTTTCCACAATACGTTGCCTGGCGTAAAATCCTTATGCAGAATTTTCTTGTCGTGCATATCTGCGGCAAAACGTGCCAACGCCTTAGCCAGCTTTTCGTAGGTACCAGGGGCTGCATCACCCACTTCGTAAAGGGTATGCAGGTTATCACACTGCAGGGTGATGAGATAGGTATATCCCAGGAGTCCGATGGCATTACGCTCTTCGATGAGCGCAATAGGCGCAGGGGTTCCGATGCCTTTCTTCTCCAATATCATCGGATATTCAAAGGCACGTTCCCCCTTAGGCTTTCTGATGCCTAGGGAATAAACCAGACTGTTAGGTCCCTTTGGCACATGATAGCGCTTTACATTAATAATGGTTCCATCAGGAGCCTCCATCACCTTAATGAGATTGCGACCCGTGTAAATCACATGTCCTTCCTTCTCGAACACATCCGGGATGCGTTCGATGAAACTTCTCATCTCTTCGTATTTTGGGTTTATCTTTATCTTCATTTGTTTACTATACTTTTATATTTTTGCCTAGGACGCTTTGGAACTCCAGGGAGCATCATTTCCAAACTCTTCTCTTGAGCCACAACGCCAAAATGGGGTCACTCATTTCCAGATGCTTAGGGGCTGATATCGTAATCAGATCTTTCACCATCAAGGACTTCTTAAGGCGGGTTACATTGGCAGCAGTACCTAGGCGATAGGTTTCCAATATTGCCGTCTGCGTGAAACCTGTATGTACCCCATTGATAATAGCATGCAGGAAATTCATCTGATAGGCAGAAAGGTCTTCGGTCTGCTGGATAAACAAAGGCTCGCTGGCATCCAGCAACCTGTCTATTCCATATTTCAAGTCCTCTTCTGTAGCTACAGAATCATCCAGTACACGCAACCATACAAACCATGCCAACTGTTGTACATAAGAAGAATACCTATCTGTTACCTGACAGATTTCACGAGCCAACTCTTCCGAGATATGCTTGCCGGTAGATTCGAATCGCTGACAGATATACTCCACCCAGTCTTTCTCGCTTATCTTGTTCAGATAGAAGAAATCTCCAAAGCGATAAAATGGGTAACTGGCATTCTGGAACATCTGTTCCATCATGTGTTTCTTGCTTCCATAAAGGCAGTAAGATACATGGCTCTGTAATTGCCATACGCTACGGAGCTTCTTTACTTTTTCTCATAATTACTACCTTATTTTATACTATACAGCAAATCTTCTGCAAAGAAAATGCAAACGAGCGCAATGAAAGCTTGCTTTCAAATTGCCGAGTGCAGCTTTTCTTCTGCAAAGATAGCAAAAAAAAACAAATTAAACAAGGTTGTTTAAAACAATGTTGTTTAAAGCCATCTTTTTTTGCAGAAACAGCGATTCTTCGTCTGATAAAAACATAAAGTTTCATAAATTATACCCTAGGGTATAATACCTTTGGGTATATTTTTGTAACTTTGCAGAGAATCAAGACTTTAAGTATATGAACAAGATACCATTCGAATATGGTTCTATCGCTGAAAATGAATATTTCATTGATAGAATTGAAGATAGAAGAGATCTCAAGACTTTTCTTGGAGGAGGCATCAACGTGATGCTGATTTCTCCAAGAAGATGGGGTAAGTCTTCCCTTGTCAAAGCCGCAATGGAAGAGCTGAAGCAAGAGCAGAAGGATGTGAGAGTATGCTATCTAGATGCCTTCAAGATTTTCTCTGAGGAAGAGTTCTACAACAAGTTTGCAAGTGCAGTACTCCAGGGCGTTTCTTCCACTATGGAAAAGAGATGGGCCGACATCGTAAAGTTCGTTCAATCCATATCTCCAAGCCTCACCATCAACAGCGACCCAGTGAATGCTGTAGAAGTAAATCTGAACTTCAAGCCCCTGAAGGAAAGTGCCGAGGAAATTCTCAATCTTCCAGAAAAGATAGCCAAGGCAAAAGGCATCCATGTCATCGTGTGCATTGATGAGTTCCAACAATTGGCAAACCTGCCCGACTGGAAGCGCCTGGAAGGAACCATGCGTTCGGTGTGGCAGGGACAACACAGTACGACCTATTGTCTCTATGGCAGTAAACGCCACATGATGATGGATATATTCGGCAACTCGAAGAATCCATTCTACCGTTTTGGACAGATGATGACATTGAAGAAGATAGCCAAGGAATACTGGAAGCCTTTCATCCACGACAGTTTCTACAATTATGGCAAGTCTATCAGCGATGAAATGATAGAGCGAATCTGCAATGCCGTGCAATGCCACTCCTGGTACATGCAGCAATTCTGCTTTCTCATCTGGACACGTACGGCAACAGAGGTGACAGAGGAAATCTATCAGTCACAGCTTACCAAACTTCTAGATACCAATGCCGATATGTTCATTACCGATATTGATGGCATGCCTGCCTCACAAATAGCATTCCTGCGTGCCGTCTGCATGGGAGAGACTCATTTCAATGCCCAACAGGTTGTAGCAGAATATGGACTCGGTGCTCCACGCACCATCACCAAGAACAAAAAGACTCTTGTAGAAAGAGACTTCATTGAGAAATCGGGCGATGGCTTCAAGATGGTTGACCCCGTCTTCGAACTGTGGTTCAAACGGGAATACTGCAACATTTTGCCTCAATAAGATATAGGAAAAACAATGTAAACCGATTAATTCCCCATCACGCAGCCAAAGCGTGATGGGGAATTTCTATTTTTTAGCAAAGATTAATAAGCAAATTAGCCAGTATCTCACAAAATATCAATACCTTTGTACCCATGAAACAGATTATGAAGAAATTATTTCCACATACTTTGTGGAACAGAGATACAACTTCTCTGTTGGGATGTGCAGCCAGTAAATTTATCGTATTCGATATCATCTGGTGCCTGCAGACTACTTTCACCTCTTTTTCCCTGCCAGAGGTGTATGTCAATTCCCTATTGGCAGCTCTGCTGTTCATCCTCCCATTTATGCTTACCGGTAAGAAATGGCTAGAATATCTCGTGCTCTTTATTCTAGACGGACTGCTCATCAGCAACCTGATGTATTGCCGTACCTACAACTCGATGATACCTCTGGAAAGTTATCTGCTGGCTAGCAATCTGAGCGATTTTACGGCGAGTGTGATTGACTCGATGAGATGGATAGATGCCCTACTCCCGCTATCTACACTTATCTGCATCTATTCTCTCCATAAGAGAAAGAACCGAGGAGCAGAAGCGTCTAGAAGAGAGCAAGGAGCTTACGCCCTGCGAATCAAGCAATATGCCTTAACCATACTTGCAGCATTCCTGCTTTCTGTTATTTTAATCTTTGCTAAAGGAGGACCAGAAAAGGCATTCAATAACTTGGATAATGCCAACATGTACACCTGCAAAGTGCCAATGTACACCATCTTTGGCAATTTGATACACGAAGCGAACCAACAAAAAACGGTATTTACCCCTAAGATAAAAGCAGAAATTGATAACTGGATGAAACATCAAACAGCCTATCAGCCACTCGCTGACAGTATCGCCAGGAAGAAAACCCTAGTAGTCATCTTCTGCGAATCGCTAGAAAGTTGGGAAATCAACCGTAAGGTAGAAGGTAAGGAAATCACTCCAAACCTGAACCGTTACATCGCCGACAGTCATACTCTCTATGCTCCACACGTTCTCACTCAGGTGAAAGGCGGACGCAGCATAGACGGACAGCTTCTGGTAAGCACAGGTCTGTTGCCGCTGATGAGCGGATGCTACGCCATGCAATTTCCTTTTACCCACTATCCTTCATTGGTTAAGGCGATGAAGGAAGAGCATCCCGACCTGAGTTCTTATCTGATGACGGTGGACAAGCCTATCACCTGGAACCAGTCTGTGGTGGCAGAAAACTTCGGCATCAGCCAGATGTTCTTCAACGACCAGTGGGTGAACGATGAGAAAGTGGGCAGCCGCAAGAAACTGGGCGATGTATCCTTCATGAAGCAGATTGTGGCAAAGCTCAAGAAAGGCGGAATCATGAAGAAGGGAAAAAGTAATTATCTGCAGATTGTAACTTACTCCGGTCACAACCCATTCGTCCTGCCCGACAACCTGAAGCGTATTCATTTTAAAGGCGATTATCCGGAAAAGATGCGCGACTTCATGATCATGGCCAACTATACCGACCACGGTTTGGGCATCCTCCTCGACTATCTGAAGAGTCGCCCGGACTACAAGGATATGATGATTGTGATAATTGGCGACCACGAAGGTCTTGCTGCCGACCGCAAACCTATCTGCGAATCGCCAGCTGCCAAAGGCATCGTAAGCGACAAGCAGTTTACTCCTTTCATAGTTGTAAACGCTCCTGTAGGTGGAATATATAATAAGGTGATGGGACAGGTTGACCAATATCCTACCATCCTCAACCTGATGCATCTGGATCACTACAAATGGAAAGGTATGGGACAGAGCATCTTTGATCCTCGCAAATATCCTGCTGCTGTAGGTTCAGATAATATGAACGTAGAAACGACAGGTAATGTACCGGAAAAGGAAATCAAGCGACTCACCCAAGCCCATCGCATCTCGGATTTTCTGATTCGCTACGACAAAATTATAAAATAAGACTTCGATAAGACATGAACATCAAGTACAACAAAGCCCTATGGCTCATCATCATCCTGGCTATCGTGATGATGATTCCATTCCTCGGACTCTCTGATTTCAACACCAAGGGAGAACCTCGCGAGGCGGTGGTTGCCTACACCATGCTGGAACATGGCAACTGGATATTGCCTATCAACAATGGTGGCGACATCCCCTACAAGCCACCATTCTTTCACTGGTGCATCGCTTTCTTCAGCCTCATCGCCGGCCACGTGAATGAATATACCTCACGTCTTCCATCCGCCGTATCGCTGGTTTTGATGACCATTGGCGGCTTCGTATTCTATGCCAAGCGCAAGGATACACAGACCAGCCTCATCGCTGCCATCCTCACGCTCACCGCCTTCGAGGTGCACCGTGCCGGCATGAACTGCCGTGTGGATATGGTGAACTCTGCCCTGATGGTGGGAGCTATGTATCTGCTCTACCGCTGGTGGGAGAAGGGAAAGCACCAGCTGCCTTGGCTCGCCATCCTCTGCATGAGCGGTGCCACGCTGACCAAGGGTCCTGTGGGCATCATCCTGCCTTGCTTCGTGATGGGCGTATTCATGCTTACCCAGCGCGAGAACTTCTGGGGCATCGTATGGCGCATGGCTTTAACTGCCCTGCTCTCGCTCATCATCCCATTCTGCTGGTACTATGCCGCCTATCTGCAAGGTGGCGACGAGTTCCTGCGACTGGTGAAGGAAGAGAACATCGACCGATTCATGGGTAAGATGGCATACGAATCGCACGAGAACCCGGCGTGGTACAACCTGCTTACACTCGTGATGGGTTGGGCTCCTTATACCTTATTATTACTGTTCTCGCTCTTCATCCTGCCTTGGAAGAAGTTCTCCAAGACCCGATTCCTGGAGAATGCGAAGAAGGCTACTCCGCTGCAGGTGTTCACCTGGCTCGCCTTCCTCCTGGTGCTCTTCTTCTACTGCATCCCAAAGAGCAAGCGCAGCGTCTATCTACTGCCATGCTATCCGTTCATGGCTTATCTCATAGCTGAATACATCGTCTGGATGATGAAGGAGAAGGTGGGAGCCATCAAGGTATATGCAGGGGTGATTGCCTCGCTGGCAGTTATCCTCGTGATTGCTACGCTTGTTATACGAGCAGGCGGCATACCAGATACCATTTTCCATGGCAAGCATGCTGCCGACAACATCGCCATGCTCCATGCCATAAGGGAATCTACTCATGGTATCCTATTCTACGTATGCAATGTGTTTCTTATAATAGGGGCTTATCATATATTCAAGGCACTCAAGAAAAAAGAGACAAGCCAAATGATGAGATATACATTGGTGATGATTATCGCAATTTTCATCACACTCGACTCCACCCTGCAGCCTGCCGTGCTCAACACCAAGGCAGATAAGCATCTGGCACCGGTTATCGAAAAGAAGTTTGATACCAGCAAGCTCTATTCTTATATGTCGGTAGAAATGATGCACTTCTTCAGCCTCAACTTCTATCTGGGCGATAAGATTCAGCAGTTTGACAAGGTTCTGCCACAGGATGGCGTGCTGATGATTCCTGAAAGCGACGTGCCAGACTTCAAGGAGAAATTCGGCAAGGACTATACCTTCCAGAAGGTTTGGGAAGTAAAGAGACTCGTAGAATGGCATCATCCGGTAGGCTTCTATCGGTTTGTGAAGATAAGTGCCAATATCGCACAGAACAAATAATCGCACTAAACAAATAATCAGATACAAAAATAGCATCGGGATTCATCAACCCGATGCTATTTTTGTATCTAACAAATTTATTTTCTCTCTTCAAATTATACTCTTTCTTCAATAAAGTATCGCGGACGGCGCTTCACCTCGGTATAGATTTTGCCGATATAGACACCTGTGATACCCACACCCGTGGTGATGATGCCACCGATAAACCACATGGAAACGAGCAAGGAGGTCCAGCCCTGGATGGTCTTGCCCTGGAAATGCTCCACCAAGGCAAAGATAATCATGATGAAGGCTACTAAAGTCATCGCCAAGCCCAGGAAAGTGATAAACTTCAATGGTGCCACGGAAAACGAGGTGATGCCATCGATACTGAAGCTCAGCATCTTGGTGAGCGGATACTTGCTCTCACCTGCCTCGCGTGCCTTGCGATCGTAATAGACGAATCCCTCACGGAACCCCAACTGGCGGACGATGGCCCTGAGGAAGAGATTGCGCTCGGAGTACTGCATCAGAGCCTTCAGAGTGCGGTTGGTCATCATGCGGAAATCGGCATGGTTATACACCGTATCCTTATCCACGCTCTGCATCAGCTTATAGAAAGCCTGGGCGGTGAATCGCTTGAAGAAGGTATCGGTCTTACGCTCCTTGCGCACACCATAGATGATATCCTTGCCTTCCTGCACCTGCTGAACCATATCGATGATGACATTCTCATCATCCTGCAGGTCGGCATCGATACTTACCATCGCATCACAATGATCTACCGCCGCTTCCATTCCTGCCCAGAGCGCATTCTGATGTCCCCGGTTATGAGATAACTTGATGCCGTGTACATACCTGTGCTCCTTGGCAGCATTGGAAATCATCTGCCAGGTACGGTCACGACTACCATCGTCAACAAGGAGCAACTCCGTGTCGGCATCTGTTTTTACCTTGATGTTCTTGATCAGATTGCCAAGCACCTCCAGGGTCTTCGGCAATACCGCTTCCTCGTTATAGCAAGGAATCACTATGAATATCTTCATCACTTTTCTTTTTTTCGTCGTTAGCATGGATACTTATCAATTGCAAAAATACCCCGATTTTCTTACATACACAAATAAAACGCCAGTTTTTTTATAATCTTGCATCATATTCCTGAAAAGAAGGACTGGGAAAGCAGGATAAGCCCCAGATTTTACCACTTTCACCTCACCACTTCCACTTCACCTGCACCTCCAGATCCATCTGATGAGAACCGGCGATTTCCTGCAAGCCGGAAGAGATGTGGGTGCGGTCGAAATAATCGGTGCTGCCCAGCTTTGCGATTACCAGCAGATGATGGCTGATCTCCGAACGCGCCACCAGGGCATAGCGGATGCCCTCGCCAAAGTAGCTGCCAAAACTCATCTGATAGAGCAAGCCCGGCTCATAGGCATAGATGCGACTGGCAAAATCCTGGGTGTGAAAATAGCCGAAACTGCCCTGCAGCCTCAGCCACCGCCAATGATATCCGATGTTTTCATTCAGCAGATAACCGCTGCTGGAAGCATTCTGAGTGCCGTTACCGGCATTTCCTTCCCGGTACTTCGTATAATCCACACTCGTCTTGGAACTCCAGTTTTTCGTGGTAACACTGGCATAGAAACGGAGACGCCCGGTAACGTTTCCCGCCTTTTCCTTATAGCGGACCCGGGCTCCCAGTGTCCAGGAACGGGCAGGAAGATAGAGGATATTCAGCAGATGATCCCAGCTCTGCGTACTCTGGCGGGTATGATACTTAGGCCAGGCAAAATAGGCAAAGTCGCTATAGGCGGTAAGGGTCCAACGACTGCCTGGCGACCACGTAGCCCCCACATACACGCCGTTTTCATCCTGCACGCTGCTTCCCTCGGCAAAACTGTTGCTGAACAGGGAATAGTATCTGGCAGAATAGAACCGCTGCACAGCCGTGAGCGAGAAATGATCGGAAAACTGATAAGATGCCGCATTGAGCGTGGCGACGGCTCCACAATCACCTGTTGCCGTTTCGCCACCTATCGTCCAGCGATGGGAAATATAGCCATAATCTACACTCACATTCCAGAAGGCATCACCTTCGGGAGCAAACCGCTTGTACAACTGCACCTTTTCTGGCATCAGCGGAAGGGAGAAAGAGGTATAGAAACCGGTGGCTCCAATATGCCAGCCCTGATGGCGATAGTTGATATTACCACCCACCAGCGTATTGGAGGCTATATCCTGCCTGGCTATCTCCCTGCGTGTACGGTGCAGACCGGTCTTGAGAATAGTCTTGATGCCACCCTCATCACTCAGCGTGGCATCTATCTTGCGATAAGAGAGGAATCCGGTAAGGTCAAGTCCCTTCAACAAGGTATAGGTGGCTGCTGCTCCCTGCAGATAGTTGGCAGAAGAGCGGGAGGAATGAACTTTGACCTGGCTGGTGGTTCTGCCCAGCGAGGACAGTATCGAGAGTTTGCCGAAGCTGAAGTCGTTGTTGAGAATCAGTCCCATTCCCTCGTGCAGCCGATACCTGCCCAGGGTGATATTCTTCCATCTGCCTAATTTCCTGACTTGCAGATAGAAGGAATAGAAATCATATCCCAGGTTGTTCCTGCCGCTTCCGAAAGGTTCGCCCGCATCCTGGGCACCAACGAATCCCATCTTCACATAGTCGCCATACCTGAACTGATAGCGCACCCCGTGCCTATACTTATATCCCAGGTATCCATCGGCTCCCTTGCCATCGCCCTTGCGCTCATAGAAAGGCACTTTCACCATTCCCATCACCTCGTGCTTGCCATACTTCAGGATATTCTTCAGGCTCGGGAACTGCTGGCGGGGAGTCTCGTCGGCTACATAGAAGAAGCTGTTCATCAACTGCCGCTGATACCAGCTGATACTGGGGATGAGAGCCAGTTCTGCCATCGTCTTCATCCCATGATAGCGATGGAGATATGCCTGGATATCCTCTACCTGCGAAGGGGTGAGGAAAGGCAGATGCTCCATCTCTTCGCGGGTAGCCGTATTCAGATTCAGCGGATGCTGCGCCAGCTCCTCCAGTTCCTCCTCATAATCCTCCCAGGCAGTCTGTTCGAAATCCTCCATCTCCGAGAGTTCCATCAGATATTCCTGCCAAGGTTGCGAAGAGACATGCTTCTCCCTATCTTCTTCCGACCGGGAAGAGGAGTCCTGGGCACAAACAGAAGGGACATAGAATAACTGGGAGCTGCCTATGAGAAACAGTTTCAACAAAAAGCGGATAATAGGTTGCCAATACTTCATAGACAGGCAAAAGAATTATTAAATTTCCACAAAGATACTGCGAAATTCTGAAAATGAGTAAGAAAAGAGTAACTTTCTTTCTCTAAATGGGAAATTATCTGTAATTTTGCGGCATAATTAGAAATAGAAGAGGATTACACCTCTTTTATATATATGAGATGCTTCCGGACAGGGAGCGGATTTTTAAAATTGGATCAAGAAGATTTTTATGAAACAGAAGATATTCTTTTTGCTGGCGATGCTCTTCTGCATCACGCTGCAGACAATGGCACAGACGGATGACGACAAGCCTGAAAACAAGGAAGTCGATATGGATGCTCCTACCTTCGAACCGATGGTGAAGGTGGGAAAGGTGCTGCTCGATCACGACAGCATACAGTATGTACAGGTGAACAACGTGTATGTTTATCCACAACTGGTGTTCAAGAACGCCAAGGAAAGAATGGCGTACAACCGTCTGGTATATAACATCAAGAAAGTTCTGCCGATAGCCAAGGAGGTGAGAAAGATCATCATCGAAACGGGTGACTATCTGGAAACCCTGCCCAACAAGAAGGCGAAGGATGCGCACATGAAACTGGTGGAGAAAAGCATCAAACAGGAATATACACCGAGAATGAAGAAGCTCACCTATGCACAGGGCAAGCTCTGCATCAAACTGGTGTATCGTGAGTGCAATTCGTCCTCCTATCATCTTATCCAGGCATTCCTCGGCCCTATCCGTGCCGGCTTCTATCAGGCTTTCGCCGCCCTCTTCGGTGCCAGCCTCAACAAGAAATATGATCCGAACGGAGTGGATAGGCTCACGGAAAGAGTGGTGAGACAGGTGGAATCAGGACAGATTTAATCATACTCCTTATTAAGAAAACCAATACCCTTAGGGAAAGAAGCATTCCTGATAACAGGAAACAGCTTCTATCCCTAAGGGTATTTTTTGATGGAACAAGGGAAAGTTGTGGATACTATCAGAAGAAAATGTATATACTATTAGGAGAAATCTCCGTTCATAAGTTTTGAATGTGCGTTCAGAAGTTTTGAATGTACGTTCAAAAGCTTTGAACATACGTTCAACGACGCTGAACGGAGATTTCTCCTAATGAAAAAAAGAAATGCCCCTAGAGGTAACTGCTTTTTCCTCTAGGGACATTCCTTTTTATTCCTCGGTGTAAAGTAAGCAATCGGCTAACCCCGTATTGTGAGGCATGAAACTTTTGCCTATCTTTCCTCTACAAAACGAAAATGATTTCTAACTGTACGGTTGAAACGGGCTGAAAATCCAAAAGCTCCTAGCCCAGGGCATCGTCCTGGGCTAGGAGCTTCTGCCCTTTACCTTTTCCTTCGGCCTGTGACCGTTAGTTCAAGGCGAATTGAGGAATTTCAACCGTGCAGGTCGTTTGTTTTCAGTCTTAGCCTTCAACACCTCTGTTCGGGATAAGAAATAATGCCTAAAAAGGTTGGTAATCTCCGATATTTTTTGTATCTTTGTAGTTGAAATTCAATTAGTTACAAACAAAAAAGATATCATTATGGAGAATACCAAGGACAAAGTTACAGAATTATTTTGTATTATTGATGAATTTTAATTAGCCTATGTTCACACTCAGCGATTCCAATACGTTTTACCCCAACCCTTATCCTACGGATATGAGAAAGAGCTTTTATTCCCTGAGCGGCATCGTCCATAGAATTATCACAACTTTTGGATAATCCTATAGAGAATTGCGTGCGACCTTTGGCTATAGGACGAAAGAACTACATGTTCTGCGAAAATCACAACGCAGCAGAGGAGGAGGCGATCATGTACACAATGATGGGCTGCTGCAAGTTGGCTGACGTTGACTTCCACAAATGTACTACGTACTTTTTACAACACATCCATGAGTATGATGACGACTACTCAAAAGACCTTACGGACTTTTTCCCTCACATTTTGAAGAAGAAGGGCTTAGTCTGATATTCTTTGAAAAACTAGGAAAGTTTTGCAAGACAACTTTGAAAAACTCTGAAAACCTTGTAGAACTTTTTAAAATTTCACAAGGTTTTCAGAGATTATGCAAGACAGGGTTTACTGATGGCTTACATAACAGCTAAGAGCAAGCCTCATACCCTTAATTGGAAAATGTATATTGTGTCCAATACATTATAGGAGCCTTGTTAAAATTAAGGTACTCTTTTCTGGAGCATAGATTTGCAATACCATTCTATTTCGTGTTTTTTCAACAAGTGTCCAATATCCAGGTATTCCTCCTGAACACCATATTCGCCGATTGACCAGCTTGTAATCGAAATATGAATAACCTACAGAATCAATATAAATTGCTTCATTTGCATTTTGAAAATCAACTTTAAAGTCTTCGATGGTTTCTTTTATCTCATCCTTGTCATTATACAAATACTGGCAACCACTCCAAGTTGTTTGTACCAACTCGTTCTCCACAAATACTGGTTCCTGCACAGAATCATCTTTACTACAAGAAATAAACATGCTGCACAAACATACAAATATCAATAATATTTTTTTCATAACTATAAACCTAAATTGAACATATTTTTCTATTCATAACTTTGAAATTTTTCGGTTGGCAAAATTATAAATAGTTAAGCAGATAATCAAATTTTAAGAAGAGGAAACGTCCACCAAATATACATCGCAGAAAGATTTATCTGCCATAACTTTCTGTTATACAATCAGTAGCAACATTTATCCACCATAAATACACTAATACATATTTATGGTGAATGAATATTACTTTTTATTTAAATTAGCATATAGGGAAGAGGCCGTATTTTCATTATACATTTTTTTATTAGCCTTTTGTTTTGCATTACAGACTGCTTTTGAAGTTGTATTTACGAGCATGGCAATCTCTGTATTATCCATGCCTAGAAAAGATAGTATGCATACTCGAAATTCTTGCTCACTTAACTTGTTTCGCTTAGCATTTTCATACAAAAGAGGCTGACATTGTTGGAAAATAGCAAATAATTCTTCCCAATCTTCTTGTTGAGGTTGCTTACGTCTCTTATGAGGCACAGACAGAGCCTTAAAGTTTTGTACTATATTACTATTAATTAATGCTTGTTTTTTCTCAACAAAATTCAAATCGTTATATTTATCTTTGTATATTTGAAAGCTTGCTTGCAAAGACTTAATCTCTTTTTCTTTTTTCTTTATTAAAATATCTGCATTTTTTTGCAAAATATTTAATTCTTCATTAGCTTTCTGCATTTCTTTATATGTTTGAATATAGTTATTACTTACTTTTTGGAGTTCCGTCTTCATTCTTTTACGTACTTGCTTGTAATGATTGCAAAGACAAATGACACCAAATATCGCTATTAGGGTTATAATTGTAATTATATATTCATTTCTTTCCTGTTGCATTTTTTTTGCATCAACCACCTGCTGTAATTTTTTATAATTGTACAATGAATTTGCAAGGATGACAGCATTAGCTTGCGTACCATTCAATATACTATCCATCTCTTTTTCGCACAAACTAGAATATTTCTTAATAGAATCATTGTTTTGACAAATACGATATAAAGACAATAAACCTTGGGCCGCTTCATATTTAAAACCATAATTTCCAAGTTTTCGAAAATATAATTCTGCCTTACTAATTTGATTTGTCCCTAGATAATACATCCCTTTAGCTTTATAATAATGCTCATATCCACACAGCATATTTCCATCTCTATCAATTAACCCTGATTGGGTTTCGAAAACATTCATATAAAAATGAGCTTGCTGATATTGTCCACGAAAAAGCAATGTATAAATAAGCAGAGGAAGAACTTGTGCTGCATTTTGGGTAAATCCATATTTATTATTTAAAGCATAACATTTTTTCACTAAATTAATAGCTTGCAGAGTATCTCCTAAAGCATAATATTCAGGAATTCTATTAGCAAAACCCAGAATATAGTTTTCCTTGTCATTGATACGAGCTGCATAATTACTATAATAAAAATATGCATTTATCGCTTCTCGATGAAGATATTGACGGCTATAAACTTCTGCCTTTTGCCCATATATGCTAAACAAAGTAACATAGTCACATTTTTTGCTCAAGGTATCAGCACATTCAATCGCCTTGTTATACCACATCATTGCCTTAGGAGCTTCCTTTCGATCACGAAAAATACACCCCATAAGATAACAAGCTTCCATTTTTTCATTAGATGTTCCTTTGCTATCGTAATAATCTACAACATCTTGAAACGAAGAGTCTGATGGCATTGGGAGATATAATTTATTTTCAGCCTTAGCCTTCAACAATTGATAGCGCATTTTTACCCTTTGTTCATGCCCCTGAGTGAATTCCATTTGATGTTGGCATAAACTATCATAGGCAGCTTGTGGAGCTTTCTCCATCAAGCTGTCTATTCGCTGTAATTTTCTTAACTGTATATGATTGTCAGTACAGCTTATCCCAAAATACAACAAGATAAGAAGGACTAACAAAGTTAAAAAACTGCTTTTCTTCATTGACCTAATTATTCTTCAGTATAAAGCACCTGGATCATAGTCTGACCCACCGCCTTCAATACGTTCTTATCTAGATGAGCCATATCATCGTTCACGGTGTGCCAGGTAGGACCGAAACTACTCTGCTGGCAATCAGGATAGTAGGCTATCACATCGATGGTTGGAATCTTCGCCTTCTCGTTTACCGGAATATGATCATCCGTAATCATACCGCCATCACTCTTAGGGAAGAAACTGCCGTATCCTGCCTGACGGGCTGCAGCCCAAACTCGCTTCACGATGCCACCAGCATACTGCATAGACATTCCTTCACGGTAGAACTTGGCTCCCTGACCGCCTACCATATCCAGGAGGATGCCATAGCGAGGATTGTAATCCTCCGGTTTGTTCTCGCTCCAATACTGGGCACCCAAAGCCCAGCTATTGCCATCATCCTGTGCATCAGACCATTGCGGTACGCCCCAATCCTCGGTATCGAAACATACGAAATCTACGCCGATACTTGGATTCAACTTCTTATCAGCCTGCAACTGGCGGGCAATTTCCAACATAACGGCTACTCCGCTGGCACCATCGTTGGCTGCCATCACAGGCTTGCGCCAATTGGTACTGTCGGGATCGTTATCCGCCCAAGGGCGACTGTCCCAATGGGCACAGAGCAAGATACGGGTTTCAGCCTTCGGGTTGTAATGGGCAATGATATTGGTATTCTTCAATATCGTGCCATCATAGCCCTTCAGGTCTGCCTTCTGGGTCTCTACCTCGCAGCCAAACTGCTTGAACTTGCTCACAATCCATTCGCCACACTTATCGTGCGCCTCGCTGTTCATCACGCGAGGCCCGAAATCGCATTGCGCTGCACAATAAGCCAACGCCGAATCGGCATTGAAAGCCGGACCTACGGGATTCAGCTTCTCCGCTTCCTCTATCTCCTGAACATCTGGCGAGCTTGCGCTGCTGGCATTCTTATAGCTGATGGTACCAGCCACCAGTCCAGCAGCTACCACCACACCTAATATGATCTTCATTTTTTTCGTCATAACATTATTGTTTAAAGTTCTGCACCTGCGTCATCACTCTGAGCCAGTTGCCTCCCCAGATCTTGGCGATATCCTGCTCGCTGTACTTGCGGCGCAACAGCTGGAGAGTGAAATTAATCAGCTCGGAAGAATCAGCAAGTCCGCGGATGCCTCCATCTCCATCGAAATCGGTACCCAGACCTACGTGGTCGATACCCATCACCTCGATGGCATGCTCCAGATGGGCAATGGCATCCATGATGTCTGCCTCGCCCTCCTTGCGCAGGAATCCATGATAGAGCGTAGTATGAGCCACACCACCACGGGCTGCAAGGGCACGCATCTGATCATCGGTAAGATTACGGGGCACATCGCAGAGCGCACGGCTGCTGCTATGGCTGCATACGATAGGAGTCTGACTGATTTCCAATGCATCATAGAAACTCTTTTCGCCTGCATGGCTCAAGTCCACCATGATGCCGTGGCGGTTCATCTCCTGAATCACCTTGGCTCCGAAACTGCTCACGCCATTGTGGGTATTGCAGCCACGGGCACTGTCGCAGATGTCATTATCGCCATTGTGGCAGAGGGTGATATATACCACGCCTCGCTGGGCAAAGTACTTCACATTGCTCAAATCGTGCTCCAGGGCAAGACCATTCTCTATACCGAGCATGATGCTCTTTCTGCCCTTTCGCTTGTCGCTGTAAAGATCGGCAGGAGTTCGGGCGATACTCAGGTAGTCGCGGTTCTTGCTCACGATTTCCTCAATCTTGTCGAAGATGAGATCGGCATACTGCAGAGGTCCCTGCACGTCGAAGGCTACCTTGCTGCTGAAGCTCTCGCCTATCTTAGGCTGCGGCAGGTAAGCCACCATGGTGGTAGCATCCTGATGTCCATCGGTCATCTTGTGCAGATCCACGAGGATGCGGGAGTCGCGATGATCGAACTTCACGCCCTGCGGGAAGAACATCGGGGTATCGCAATGGGTATCGAGGGTAAGGATACGCTTGTGCAACTGCTTGGCTGCATGGAAATTGCCTGCCTGGTTCACCAGCCACTGGAAGATCTTTCCGCCTTCCTCGCCCAGCCACTCCGGATGCCACTGCACGCCGAGTATCTGCTTATACTCGTTGCTCTCTATCGCCTCGATGATGCCATCGGTAGATTTGGCGATGATGCGCATGTGCTTGCCCGGCTCGCTCACAGCCTGATGATGGAACGAGTTGACGAGAATCTTTTCCGAATTATATATATGATATAAGGTGGAATCCTTCTTGATTTCTACACTATGGGTTGGTTCGGAGCGGTCGGCATCCTGACTGTGCTTCACCATCTGCTTGATATCCTGATACACTTTTCCGCCCAAGGCTATCGCCAGGGTCTGGATGCCTCGGCAAATGCCGAGCATCGGTATCTGACGGTTGAAAGCCAGACGGACAAGCATCAGCTCTGCAGCATCACGCTCCTGATTGATATTGTGAAGACGGGGAGATGGCTCCTCGCCCATCCACAACGGGTTATGGTCGCCCCCACCCGTCAGGATCAAACCATCTAGATGCTCCAGGGTATTGATGATGACAGTACTGTCGGCAACTGGCGGGATGATGACAGGCGTTCCACCTGCCGCAATCACCTGCTTGTAATAACGGTCGCGAAGCGTAGCATCAATGTTCTCGTAATTGGCAGTAAGACCGATTACGGGCTGATGCTTCGCTTCGGGAAAAGAAGAGTACGCACCCTTGAGATGCGACTCCAAGTCAAATGTTTCCATTTGTTTATTTCTAAATACAAAAAAATTACTCTTCCTCCAAAAGGACTGGAACCTCGCGCTTGATGCTCTGCTCAAGCGAGATGAGTGTCTCGGTAGATACTACACCCGGGATAGCCTGGAGCTTGTTGTTCAGCAAGTCCATCAACTGCTCGTTGTCACGGGCATACAACTTCAAAAGCATGGTATAAGAACCGGTTGTGAAGTGGCACTCCACAATCTCAGGAATGTTCTGAAGGCGCTCTACCACCTTCTTGTACATATTACCACGCTCCAGGTTAAGTCCTACATATGTACATGTAGAATAACCCAGACTCTTAGGGTTTACATCGAAGCCGCTACCGGTTATGAATCCATCCTCCATCAAGTGCTGGACACGCTGATGGATGGCTGCACGAGACACGCCGCATTCTGCAGCTACGTCCTTGAAAGGAATACGGGCATTCTTGGAAAGGATGCCGAGAATCTTTCTGTCAAGATTGTCTATTTTCTCCATTTCTTCTCTATTATTATGTTCTATTTTTAAGGTATTCTTCTATACCAGATAGCAAAATTAATAAAAACTATCGAAACAGACAACAAAATGCACGAATATTTTGCAATATCCGTGCATTTTGTTGTTTTTTATACTGATTTTAACCAAATTTTCAGTTTTTTCCTGCTATTTGGCGTTACTTTCTCTTTCTGGAAGCAGACTTCTTGCCAGCTGTCTTGGCTGGAGTCTTAGCCACCTTCTTCTCAGCTCCTACAGCTACATCATCCTTCTGCTCGCTGTCAGCCTCAGGCTTTACCTCTGGCTTCACGATGCTCACGAGCTCCAGGTGGAATACCAATGTAGAATATGGAGGAATCTGACCAGCCTGACGCTCGCCGTATGCCAGCTCATAAGGGATGTAAAGCTGCCACTTGCTGCCTACAGGCATCATGGTGAGAGCCTCAGTCCAACCCTTGATCAGGCTGCCGGCACGGAACTTGTCTGTGGCAGCACCACCATGCTTGGAAGTAGCATCGAATACGGTTCCATCGATGAGACGGCCCTCATAGATAACCTCCACCTCATCAGAAGCCTGAGGAATCTCGCCCTGACCTTCCTTGATTACCTTATACTGCAAACCGCTAGGCAAAACCTTGACACCTGGCTTCTTGGCATTGGCAGCCAGATATTTCTCGCCAGCACCAGCCAAGGCCTCCTTCTTGAACTCGCCAGCCTTGTGCTCGGTAAAGATAGTGGTATCATTGGCAAGAGCTGCCACGAAACCACGGCTGAAGAGTTCGGCATTGATAGAATCCTTGGTGCTCTTCAGCTCCTCACGGGTTCCAGGTAGAATGCGCTGATTTACCATCTGGGCAATCTGCATACCTACGATATAAGCTGTACCCTTAGGAGTATTTGCCTGCTGGATAGCCTCCTCGTAACCACGGATGAAGTCTGCCATATAAGCAGTATCCACCTGATAACTCTGCTGGATGAATGGAACCAGACCACGGGTGGCATAGACACCAGCCGCATAACTCAAGGAATCACCCTCACTGGCAAGAACCACTGGAGTTACCTTCTTTACATTCTTCTTGCTTGCAGCACTAGCTGTAAACAAAGAAGCACTCGCCACGAGGACGAGTGCTGTCATTAAATATTTCTTCATTTCTTATAAGTCCTCTACTCAAAATGAGTTCCCACAAAAATTACTTGCCACCTACAGAGATCAACTCAATCTTGAAGATCAATACAGAGAATGGCTTGATCTGACCCTGCTCGCGCTCACCGTAAGCCAACTGCTGAGGGATGTAAACCTCCCATACAGAACCTGCTGGCATGTGAACCAAAGCCTCAGTCCAACCCTTGATAACCTGGTTAGCACGGAGATCTACAGCCTGACCACGCTTGAAAGATGAATCGAATACCTTGCCGTCGATTGTCTTACCCTCGTAGTTAACCTTTACCATAGATGTATCCTTTGGCATAGGACCGTTACCCTCCTTGATTACCTTGTACTGAACACCTGAAGGAAGAGTTACCACTCCTGGCTTCTTCTTGTTGGCAGCGAGGAACTTCTCACCAGCCACCTTGTTAGGACCATATTCCTTCTCCATGTTCTTTGCCTTGATGGCCATCATCTTAGCCTGTGCTACCTGAGCAGCCTGCTCTACAGTCATCAAACCCTTCTTGCCGGTAGTACCTGTGATGAAACCAGCCATGAAGTTCTTCAAAGAGATAGTCTTGGTAGAATCGTCACCGAATACCTCGTGGTTGATACCCTTAACCATCTGGTTAGAAATCTGCTGACCAATCTGAATACCTGCATAGTAAGCAGCCTTCTTCTTGTCATCACCAGCGTTGGCACCATCGTTGAGACCCTTGATGAAATCATCCATGTAAGCGGTATCCACGCCCATGCGCTCTACCATAAACTCCTTCAGACCCTGAGTCTGAGACATACCCATGGCATAGCTCATTGTATCTACATCATTCTTGAGATCTGCCTTTGGAGTAGAATTGCCACAAGCTACGAATGTAGCGGCAACACAAGCCACGAGGGCTCCGAAAAATAACTTTTTCATTTTTAACTTTATGTTTTATTCTTTGTTCTCTATATTATTTTACTGCAACAAGCTCTACATCGAAGATCAATGCTGAGAATGGAGGAATAGCTGCTCCTGCGCCACGCTCGCCATAACCCAACTGATAAGGGATGAAGAAACGGTACTTAGCACCCTCGGTCATCAACTGAAGACCCTCTGTCCAACCAGCGATTACCTGATTCAATGGGAAGGTAGCTGTCTGACCACGGTCGTAAGAACTATCAAACTTAGTACCATCGATGAGTGTACCCTCGTAGTGGCACTCTACCTGATCTGTAGCCTTAGGAGCCTTGCCGTTACCCTCGCGCAGAATCTGATACTGCAAACCGCTCTTGGTAGTGATGATACCATCCTTCTTAGCGTTCTCTGCGAGGAACTGCTCACCTGCCTCCTTGGCAACCTTGCCCTTCTCTGCAGCTGCAGCCTGAGCCTTAGCCTCCTGCTCTGCGAAGAAGTTCTGTACCAACTCCTGTGCTTCCTGCTCATCAAGCTGAAGCTTGCCTGCAATCGCATCCTTTACAGCCTGTGCAAAATCATCAATGTTCAAACTCTCTGCACCCATAGAAGCCAACTGGCGACCGATGCCAATGCCTAAAGCATAACTTACTTTATCCATAAATTTATCTTATAACTTTGTATTAATATTCTTTATTTTGTACTTATTGTCCTTAAAACGAGTGCAAAGATAACATTTTTCTCGCTGATAACGATGATATTTAAAGAAAAAAGTGTAAATTTGTGCATTCTTAATAAGAAGATTAAGAAAATATGAATAAATAAAACGTGATAAGATGAAGAAACTCGTATTTTTAACCGGCGCTGGAATGTCTGTGGAGAGTGGTTTCAAAACTTTCCGTGGAAATGATGGCTTGTGGGAGAACTATCCTGTAGAACAGATAGCTACCCACGAGGGATGGGAAGCTGACCCTACCCTAGTAACTAACTTCTATAATATGTTGCGCCATAAGCTCTATGCCGCTCAACCTAACGAGGGACATAAACTTATCAAGGATCTGGAGAAGGATTTCGACGTAACGGTGATTACACAGAATGTGGATAACCTGCACGAGAAGGCGGGATCCAAGAACGTGATTCACCTGCATGGAGAACTCTCCAAGGTCTGCTCTTCGCGCGACCCTTACGACTATCGATACATCAAGGAGTTGCCGGAGAATGACTGTGAGGTGGAGCCTGGAACCAAGGCAGGCGATGGCAGCTTGCTGCGACCATTCATCGTCTTCTTCGGCGAGAGTGTTCCGATGATAGAGCCTGCTGCCGAAGCGGTACAGCAAGCCGATATCTTCGTCATCATCGGTACTTCGCTCAACGTGTATCCTGCCGCAGGCCTGATAGCATACACCAAGCCGAACATTCCTATCTATCTGATAGACCCAGGTGCCGTAAACACCAACGGCTACTACAAGATTGAACATATCATGAAGGGGGCTTCTGAAGGAATGAAGCAGCTGAAGGAGATCCTGGAGAAATAAGCAAGAAAATCGCCCTGTAAGAGCAAAAGCTTTAGAATGAGATGCTTTTGCTTTTACAGGGCGACTTCGTTTTATATCGAAAAGCCAATTATGCCGATGCTCTCGTTCCCATACGGGCCTCGGCTACGTTTACCACGTAATCGCCGAGCTTCTCGCACTCCTGAATGATATCCATATACAGGGTTCCTACACCATAGGTATAGAGATGGTTATCCACATCATCCAGATTCTGGTTTCTCAACTGAGTACGGAAATTGTTGATTTCCGTCTCAATGTTATAGGTATGGTTCATATTGATCATCTGGCGATCGTGAGCAAACATGAAGTTCATCTGGGTAAGCGACTCATCTACCAGCTTGAACATCTGATGGATATTCTCATTCTGCTTGGCAGTGAACTCCTCCTTGTTCTCTCCCTTGCGCTTGATGGTGCGGGCGAGGTTGTAGCAGCTGTCACCAATGCTCTCTATCTCGGAAATCGCACGCAGCATCGAACGAATCTTTGCCTTGGTATCATCACTCAGATGGGCATCGCTCACCTGGTCGAGATACTTGGCTATCTCTATCTCCATGTTATCCGATATGCCCTCATACTTCTCGATGCGCTCATAGAGCTTGTCGAAAGTTTTGGCATCCTGGGTATCCATCAACTCTCTCACCATACTAAACATACGATGAATGCGCTCACCGAAACTGCCGATTTCCTGCTGTGCCTCGAAGACAGAAAGCTCCGGTGTCTTCATGATACCAGCCTGGATAAAGCGCAGGCGGAAATCCTCATCCTCCTTGTCTGCCTTAGGCTTGATAAGCTTGCAGACCACCTTTTCCAACTGCGGGATAAACCAGATGAGTACGCCCGTATTGCAGACATTGAAGCAGGTGTGGAACATCGCCAGGACGATAGGCAACAACTTCGCCTTCTGAGCAGCCGACATACCGCCATCAGGATCGTAGCCCACAATAGAGCAGACGAAATCCACGAAAGGATAGAACAGGCAGAGAACCCAGATGACACCAAACACATTGAACACCAGATGAGCCAAAGCCGCACGGCGAGCCTGGGCATTGGCACCCAAAGCAGCAAGGTTGGCAGTAGCAGTGGTTCCGATATTCTCACCCATCACCAGCGCAATACCCAGATAGATAGGAAGCACTCCCGTAGAACAGAGCAGGATGGTAATCGCCATCACCGCAGCAGAACTCTGTACGATGCAGGTAATAAGCGTACCTATCAAAAGGAAGACGACAATGGTGAAATGACTCTTCGTATCGAAGGAACCGAAGAAGTCGATAACTGCCGGATTATGCTCCAGATCGAGAGCCTTGCCTGCACTGCTCAACAGAACGAGCGAGAAGAAGAGAAAGGCAATACCGAAAAGGAAATCTCCAAAATACCGGCGCTTCTTGCTATATATCAGCATAATGCCGAGGAAGAACGCAGGGAAAACCACGATGGTTAAATCTACATTATAACCCAGCGACATAATCCATGCCGTAAAAGTGGTACCGATGTTGGCACCCATTATCACGGAAATGGCTTGAGCCAGAGTGAGCAGACCTGCATTCACAAAAGAAACCGTCATCACGGTGGTTGCAGAGGAACTCTGAACAGCACAGGTAATAAAGGTACCTGTAAGCATTCCCGTAAATCGGTTGGTAGTCATAGCTCCTAAAATGTGGCGCAACTGAGATCCTGCCATCTTCTGCAAAGCCTCACTCATCACCTTCATACCATAGATGAGCAATGCCAGAGAACCGAGAATCTGAAAAAAAATCACAAGATATTGACTTGTATCCATAATTAATTGTTTTTGTGGAAATGTTTGTTACGTTTCGATTGCAAATATAATAAGAAATCCGCTTATTACGAAATATTAAGCAAGGATATTTCAAATTGTAACAGCATTGTAACATCCTAAACCAATGAACATCTTTAAAAAGAAACAAAGCGCTCTTTTCTATCTACTATTTATTATATACCGTTTTCTACTCTTGATATAGAAGGAAAGGAGAAATAAGTGGCCTATTTTGTTACATATTTAATAAAAAACAAAAAAAGATGCCAAGAAACTTTGTATTCTCCGATTTTTTTTGTTTCTTTGCCTTATAAAACTATAAACAGTCATATAACAGTCGTAATTATGGGAAAAGGTAAAAAAGGCGGCAAAAGAATGAACAAGGCGCAGCTCACAGAGATTCTGCAGCAATTCTTTGCCGAAAGGCCGGGCGAAACGCTCAGCTTTAAAGAAATATTCCGTTCCCTCCATCTCACCACGCATCCGCTCAAGATGCTGGCTATCGACATCATGGAGGAAATGGCATGGGATGACTATCTGGCAAAGGTAAGTGATAATTCGTATCGTCTGAACCAAAGCGTGCAGGTGATGGAGGGTAAGTTTGTTAGAAAGGCAAATGGCAAGAACTCCGTCATCCCTGATGGCGAAGAAAATCCTATCTTCGTTTCTGAACGCAACTCTATGGGAGCGCTCAATGGCGACCGAGTGGAATTCACCTTCCTCGCCCGTCGAAAAAACCACATCAAGGAAGCACAGGTTAACAAGATCCTGGAACGTGCAAAAGATACCTTCGTTGGTAGATTGAAAGTGGATAAGGATCTGGCTTACCTTGTTACACCAAGCGATGTCTTCGCTCACAACATCATCATTCCAAGAAGAAAGGTGAAGGGTGGAAAGACCGACGACAAGGCGGTGGTACGAATCATAGAATGGCCGGATGGAGAAAACAAGAGTCCTATCGGTGAGGTTGTGGATATCCTCGGACAGAAGGGTGACAACGATGTAGAGATGAACTCTATCCTCGCCCAATATGGATTGCCTTACAAGTATCCGAAGAACGTAGAGGATGCTGCCAACAAGATTTCAGGAGAAATCACAGAGCAGGACTACAAGGAGCGAGAAGACTTCAGAAAGGTTTTCACCTGCACCATCGACCCGAAAGACGCCAAAGACTTCGACGATGCCTTGAGTATTCAGAGATTGGAGAACGGCAACTGGCAGGTGGGTGTTCACATCGCCGATGTTTCGCACTACGTCACAGAAGGCAGCATCATCGACAAGGAAGCTGTGAAGCGTGCCACATCTGTCTATCTCGTAGATCGCACCATCCCGATGCTCCCTGAGCGTCTCTGCAACTTCATCTGTTCGCTTCGCCCTAACGAGGAAAAACTGGCATACAGCGTTATCTTCGAACTCGACAACAATGCCGAGGTGAAGAACTACCGTATCGTGCACACCGTCATCGAGAGCGACCGACGATATAAATATGAAGAGGTACAGGAACTCCTAGAAGCCAATGGCGTGATTGATGGTACCGGCGAACCTGCACCGGCAGAAACCAAAGAGCATCCATACCAGGGTGAAAATGCACTCCAGCTTATCACCCTTGATAGACTGGCAAAGAAACTTCGTGCTGCAAGATTCAAGAATGGAGCCGTGAAGTTCGACCGAGAGGAACTGCATTTCGATGTTGACGAGAAAGGCAAGCCTATCAGCTGCTACTACAAGCGCTCTAAAGACGCTAACAAACTCGTAGAGGAATTCATGCTCCTAGCCAACCGTACGGTGGCAGAAAGTATCGGAAAGGTGAAAAAGGGAAAGAAGCCAAAGACGCTTCCTTATCGTATTCACGATAATCCAGACCCACAGAAGCTGGAAACCCTGCGTGAATTCGTAGTGAAGTTCGGCTATAAGATGAAGACCGAGGGCACCAAGGGAGCCACAGCCAGAAGTCTGAACAAGCTGATGGCTGACTGCGAAGGTAAGCCTGAGAACAACCTCATCCAGATGGTAGCTCTCCGTGCAATGATGAAGGCAAAGTATTCCGTTCACAACATCGGTCACTTCGGTCTGGCATTCGAATACTACACTCACTTCACTTCGCCGATCCGCCGTTATCCGGATACAATGGTGCATCGCCTGCTTACCAAGTATGCACAAGGCGGCAGAAGTGCCAACGAGAAACATTACGAGGAACTCTGTGAGCATTGCTCCGACATGGAGCAGATTGCACAGAATGCAGAACGAGACAGTATCAAATATAAGATGGTAGAATTCATGGGCGATAAGCTCGGTGAGGAATTCGATGCCCACATCAGCGGTATCACTTCTTACGGCATCTATGCAACCATTGATGAGAACCATTGTGAAGGTATGATTCCGATGCGAGACATCGCAGACGATTACTACGACTTCGATGAAAAGAACTTCTGTCTGATTGGTCGTCGTCATCACAACAAGTACCAATTAGGTGATGCTATCCGTATCAAGGTGGCGCAAGCCAATCTGGAGAAGAAGCAGTTGGATTTCGCCCTAGCCGGCGATTCTGCTCCTGTACGCAAGGAAAAACCTGCAACTAGTACTTCTTCCAAGAAAACAAAGAAGTCGAAGCAGAAGACACGTAATCATCGTAGAAACAAATAATCTCTCCATATCAAACTGGGCTGACCTTTAAGGTTGGTCCAGTTTTTTTCTGCGTCATCCAAGACCAAACAGGTCTAAAATCTGTGTACATCTGTGAAATCTGTGGGAAAACAAAAAAGCCTCAGAAATCTTTCGAAATCTGAGGCTCTTGATAAAAGAAGGCGGCTACCTACTCTCCCGCATTGCATTGCAGTACCATCGGCGCAAGTGAGCTTAACTTCTCTGTTCGGAATGGGAAGAGGTGGGACCTCACCGCAATAACCACCTGATAATGGGGTATGACGTATTTGCACACAAGCAAACTGTATTTACCAGTAAAGAACCACCGTCCCTCTCGATTCAATCGGGAGTCAACAGCTGAAACTATGAACTGTATTAAAGAAAGTGTTCGGGCAATTAGTAATGCTCGGCTTTGACATCGCTGTCTTTACACCTGCATCCTATCAACGTCATCGTCTCTGACGACCCTCAATGGAGTTCTCATCTTGCGGCTGGCTTCGCACTTAGATGCTTTCAGCGCTTATCCAATCCAGACTCAGATACCCAGCGGTGCGCCTGGCGGCACAACTGGTAAACCGGAGGTCTGTCCATCACGGTCCTCTCGTACTAGTGACGGCACCACTCAAAACTCCCACGCCCACGATAGATAGAGACCGAACTGTCTCACGACGTTCTGAACCCAGCTCGC
>ERZ1026945.20-NODE-20-length-97623-cov-38.764626_pt1 | contig 97623 bp, 91 predicted proteins | sample MGYA00519304_ERZ1026945 | MGnify/ENA primary metagenome ERZ1026945 (study PRJEB26926, sample SAMN06164619) | human gut metagenome | biome: ENVO:00009003; feature: ENVO:2100002; material: ENVO:00002003 | host: Homo sapiens | place: USA | collected 2012 ...
CTGTGAAAAGGCAAAAAATAAAAAGGGGTGCGTCACAGACTTATGACACACCCTCCTTATTGCCATTCTTGTACGGATTATATGCTATAATATGTTCCATTTTTTTGAAATGTTGAATGATACATTACCCCTTGATGTCTGCCTCCTTGAATCCGGCAATCAGCTCCTTGTGCTCTGCCTTGAGGTAGCGCAGCATGTCCTGCTTGTCCAGGTCTCGGCTGAAGGTATAGTTCACCTGCACCGTGCGCTTGGTGGTGCGCACCACGGCGTGGTTGGTCTTGAAGATTTCCTCGAAGATCTTCTCGCCCGTATGCTCGTAAGGCTTGAAGTCGAACTCGTCGCCTCCCTTCTCGCCAGAGCATACCATTCTGCCCGGTATCACCTTAGGCTGTTCGCAGATAACCTCGGCATCGTTCCATGGCGCCTTGCGGAAGGCGATGGTACCGTTTTCCTCACTGATGATGGCTCCGTCCACCTTCTGGGCGTTGAGGAGCTGCTTCTTTGCTGCTTGTTTCATATAAGCTTTTTCTGCCATATCAATATATCATATTAAAGGGTTGGGCTGCGAGATATTCGCCAGATTTCAGTTTCAGGAACGGTACCGGATTCCTATAAACGAAAAACGCCCGCAACCAGACTTTACTTGTCTGATTACGGGTGCAAAGGTACGGTGATTTTTTTATATTTACCTAGTACGTACTATGTACGCGTACTAGTACTATCGTTCAGCAAAGGGGTTATTTCATCCAGGAATTTCATCGTCTTCTTCTGCTCCATTCCTCTATTATAAGCAGCTCTCAGGGCATTGGGAGTAATATTCCAGAGGTCAGAGAACACCTTCCACATCTCATTGATACCCAGCGTTATGGCTATCTGATAGGCAAGGACCGCAGACTCAGAGTTGGACAGCTCCATAGGGTAGAAGTTCTCATCGAGCAACCCATGTTTCTGCAGATTCTTCAAGACTGCCAGTCCCCTCTCTCCCTTCAGTTCATCCGACATTCGTGCCGCAGGATCGTCATCGTTCTTCTTCTTGGCGATACCATTCACATAGCAATTCTCCACATGCTCTATATAACAGGCATTGCCCGTTACGTTTATAGTTCTTCCTTCTCCAAGCATGGCTTCTCCTCCTTAAAATCGTTGTTCATATACTCAATATACTTGCTGTTGCCATTCAATTGAATGACCACGCAAACAAGGCTGAATCGCCCATACTTCAGTATCAAGCGCACGAGCTTGATGATAAATCTACCCATAATTCTAAATTGATGATGGTTAGTAAATTAAGTTCTTTGTCGCTCGTTCCTTAGTAGAGGACGTCAGAATTTGTTTGCGCTAACATATTTTTGCTGGAACAAGCAAATGCCAGGAGTGCTATAAGGGAATACACCCTTAGGGGACAGTTGGTCTCCGATTTTATCAGATACTATTTTCTTTTATTGGTATTTATTTTATAGATTAGAATTAGCCCCAAAATGAGTTCGCCAACTCATAGTGAGGCGGGAAATCTCACTTATATTTACTTCATTAAAGCCAGCAAATCCTTTCCCTGATGCATGAGGTTAAGAACCACAGCAGCTTGCATTCCGTAAATTTTCTTATATTTTTCTTTCATCTCATACAGTATGGTAAGTCTGGTTTCCCTATCTCTTACATTTTTCTTATAGTTCTCCACCGCCTGTATTTCCTGGTAGAGATAGTAGCCAATGACGTAGCAGAATTGTCTGATGACCTCAAAAGATATTGAGGTTTCTTGCTGCCTAAGTTTTCTGATGGTATCGTAAGCAGAGCCGAACTCCAAATTTATTATTGTGGGGGTTGTGATTTCCTCCACTATCATGTGGTCAAGGAGTGCTCCCACTTCCTTGACAACCTTGCCTCTCATATAGCCATCGGCATATGAATTCATGTAACTACGTCCCTTTCCCATAATTTCTTTTTTTAATTTCGGTGTGAAATTACAAAGAAAGAGCGAAATAGAGGCGTGTACTACGATTCCTTAATTCGTAATATGAGTACTATTATTTTTCTGATTTTTAGTTTTTTTGAAAAAAAAGAGGGAAAAGTGAGCATTCTTGCAGCATCACTTCTCCCTGTTTCTTTTATGGTATTTTTATGGTAGGTGCAGCACTCTGCGCTGCTTGTTTTACTTGATTATAACATTTGGTAAAACCAGCAAGGCTGATACGCTTTACATAGCTAAAAAATCCATCAGTATCGATTTTACCATCATCTCCATATCCTTCAAAATACATAGTCGTATCATAAGAATCTTGTTTTATTTCTTCTTTATTCATATTAAGCATCTTGGCTCGTTATTCTCGATTATCTTTCAATCCCTTTTCCAATTCCTCGATAGTCGGCATAGATGATTTGAAGTCTTTCGGGAAGAGTTTGGAGAGCTGATATTCCGATATACCCATTGGTTCCTTGTATGACTCCAAGGCATATTTAGCCACTACGTTGTCCTTGTCCTTACAGATAAGCAAGCCAATGGTAGGATTGTCTATGTCGGTCTTGAACTGATGGTTGATGGCCGACACATAGAAACTTAGTTGTCCCAAGAATGATGGATGGAACGACTGAGCTTTTAGCTCTATGACTACATAGGCATGGAGGTGGGCATTGTAAAACAGCAAGTCTGGGAAGAACTCCTGCTGACCTACCTCCAAACGAAACTGTCTGCCCATATAAGAGAATCCCTTTCCTAGTTCCAAAAGAAAACGTGTTACATTGTTCACCAATTCTTCCTCAATGTCATGCTCGTCATATTTCTCCCTTAAGTTAAGGAAATCCAACTGATAAGGGTCTTTGGTTATCTGTTGCGCCAAGTCGCTTTGTACAGCAGGAAGCGTAGCCTGGAAGTTGGTGATAGCCTTGCCGTCACGCTCATAAAGGTCTGTGTCAAGCCAGTTGAGCAGAACGTCACGCCCCCAATTGTTCTCCCAAGTCTTTCTTACAAAGAACAAAGCCTTATCCATATTGCCCTTGCACTTATCTATGATACGACGATGGTGGTCCCAAGGAATAAGGAAAAGCAATTTGAAATCGTCCGCAGTTTGCGGACGATTTTTACTTTGTGCTACAACTCGCTGAATATCTGCAACATACAAGTCCTCTATAAAATTGTCCGCAAGCTGCGGACAATTTGCCTGTAATGGTGCATAGAGCTTATAAAAGTAGCTCATGTACTTCAAGTTAGTTGGTGAGAATCCTTTCACCCCTGGCATTTCGTTCTTCAAATCCTGACTGAGATTTTTGTAAAATCCAGAGCCATAAGTATTAGTATATTGCTTAGCTTCAATGTCTCGTCCCAACTTCCAATAGAAGTCCAACAAGTAGCCATTGGTGGCACATGACGCTTTGAGGTGATTTCTGTAGAATCGTTCCTTGAGTTCCACAAGCCAGTCCTTGTAGTCGCAATCATCATGAAGGACTACTGCTAAGTCTATATTTTTCTTTGCCATAATTCTAAAACCATTTAACGCTACAAATATAAAATTTTATCGTGATAATCGGTTAAAAATAAATGATTTTTTGAGATTAGCGGCATCTATTTAGACAAATTAAAATTTGTTTGAAGATATTTTACGTTAACCTATATTATATCACTAATATCTATATGCCTCGATTTTCCATCTTCATTAATTTATAAAATCCATCCTTTATTCTATAATAGAGCACAAAAGTACCAGAAGATATTATTCTCATCCCGTCTTTTCCGTGTGTAATTTGACATATATTAATTTTGATTATTACCCTATTCTTTTTATAAATAAGATATGGATTCATCTTATATATAGGAGAACTTTCTCCCATTATTAAAGAAGGAATTTTAAAAGAAATCATTTTGTTTATTTTGCCTTGTTCTCTATTTAAATTTACTTTTTCATCTAAAACAAGATAAAGAGTATCATTTTTTGACAAGACTTTATCCTTTAGTAATTTCTCGTATAACACAGATATGGTGTTTTCATATATTGAATAATCACTTTTACATTGTGCTTTAGAATTAATGCAAAAACACAATGTTAATATAAATAGTATTTTCATCCTCGTATTCTTGAAATGTTGCGTATTGATTACTCTCTATTGATTCTTTCCACCAATTCATCTGGTGTATACGTATGCTTACACGAATTACGGTTTTCACTTCTGAGAACGGTAGAGAGTATTGCCACTCCCTGCTCCGTGAAAGCATATGAGCGAACAGTTGAGTGCTTCAAACTATTGAACCGATCACAATTTGTGACCAGTTCTCCTTTATCTTGATGTTCTATATTATCTGCCATATTTCTATCTTTATTTTTGAGATCACAAATTGTGACCTTAAACGTGTTGTTACTTATTATTGTATGCAAAGGTAGTGCTTTTAGCCTTTAAGCCACTATTGCACAACCCCTTTCTTTGAAAAGAACGTAAAAATAATAGTTTTATTGCTGTGATTGTGTATTTTTAATCGCTTAACTCGTTGTACGGTATTTACCCCTTAAACGGATGATTTCCAGACAACAGGAGTCGATAACATTACAATAAGCCCACAAAAGGAAGAACAGATATATGATTTGTCTGGGAAAAAGGTAACAAGCATAGAGAACGGACGCATATATATTATTAATGGAAAAAAGGTAATATCTACAACTCATTAAAAAGAAAAAATATTAGAAAGGAATTATGGAAAGCAATATTTGCCCATAATTCCTTTTATTTTTATATGCCCCCACCAACTCCAATTGGATATAATCAAAACGGTACGACCGGTTTCCAGAAATCGCTAATTTGATTTAGTTTCAAGTTTCTCTTCCAAACATTAGCTTTAATAAAATGCTCTTCATAAACAGCCCTGTCTCGCTCTGGATAAATGTTCCCTTTCCAATATTGTCTCAATTCGGCAACCTTAATGAGATGTCCATTGGTGCATACATATTTTGCATATTCGTTCTCTGCGGAAGAAACATACACTCTTGAAAGAATACACTTGTATTTGTCGCTGATTTTGGGGTTTGGAATATCTTTGAATTCTTCAATTTTGTCATAATGCTCAGTATTAGGATTCCAAACACATGCATCAAAATGTTTAGTGCCAGAAGCACCAAAGCTACCCAAATAAAACAGCACATCTTCTTTTATACCGTCAAAATTCAAGTCAGTCAACAGACAACTATCAATACGTTCTTCATTTGGTACAAGATCATCATCTTCAGGATATTTGTATCCGAAGCGATGAATGGTCTTGTCGCCACGTTTTATAATCACTCCATAATCAACATCGTCAACCTCATGCTCTATCATAAGGCTTAGAGTGTCGTCATTACTTCTCATAGAAGAATCAGAAGTTGCTTCTTTCTGTGGAACACATTTCGTTTTATTCTTATTGCATCCCCATACTACAAGAAAACTACAAAAAATGAGTAGAATAAAAACTATCTTTTTCATACTTCTTTTTATTTTTATTGCGACAAAGATACAGATTTTCTTTTTATTTTCTGCAAAAAATAGCAATTTTCTTACTCCACCAATAGCAATTGGATATAAATCGTGCTGTGGGAACTTCTCGCAGCCGATATAGAGCGTTTCGAAGGCATCGGTGCCGTCGGTACGGTGTTCGAGAAGGTCTTCTTCTGATTCAGGTTGTTTTCACCAAAAAAGTTGCAGATGAAGCGAAGCGTAACAGGAGATGATTCCGATGGCTGCTGCCCACAAAGGAAAAGCCATTGTCCTACGTTGGCTGGGCGCAAGACAAAGGCTTTATCTGGAAAGGCGGATTAGGAGGGATTCCGCTTCAATGCAAAATATACTTTCTGTTTAATTTGGCTACTTTTTATTGCAAGCATTGCAATAATTCTAATTTACACTCGTTATTATAGTAAGAAAGTACAAACTTTGTTGCTTAAATAATGTACTTTATGTAATAACAATAAAGCGATATAAAAAGATGAAACAAACTGATAAAAATATAAAAGAGATACGAATATACCATAGCCTTTGGAAGAATATTCTTCTGACTGTTGGTTGTTTCGCTTTTGCTGCAGGTGGATATTTCATACTCCATGATGCTAATACCTCATGGCCAACAAAAGTATTTGGCGGTATAGGAAGCATGGTGTTTTTTGGTTGTGGCGGAATGCTTATGTTTATGATGACTTTGTATAACATAACTACTCATATACCATTTTTGATAATCCATGACGATAGGCTTGACATTTACGAACAGCGCAAGAGAACATATCGAACAATCTATTTTAAAGATGTGGAGCAATTTCGCCTAATTAGTATATATTCTAATGACTACATAGCCATTGATTATTGTATAAAACCTTTGATGCGTAAGATGGAAAATGCTTCATGTCTAACCCAACGTATGATGAAATTTAATGTGTCTGTATCAGGAGCAATAGAAAGCATCCTCGTGCAGAATCTGACAATGAGGGGTAAGGAAATATGCAATACTTTGAACAATCGAATGAAAATATGGAGGTCGAACTGCAATTAATAATTGTGCTGTTGAGTTTTTATAATACAAGACAAATACTTTTTTGAAAAGCGGATTAGGAGAGATTCCGCTTCAATAAACAATATAGTCCTTGGATACTTTTACATTTTACTAATATCATCATCAAGTTGTTTCCTCCAGATTAAAGTTCCGATACCTGAAAAGATGAACGTGAAAATTAAAGCTGCTTGGGCATAACCGACAGGCAAATAATCTCCTTCAAAAAAAAGATAATCCGTTTTTGAAGAATAGTATAATTTAGGAAAATACCCTGACTTTATCTTGTCCAAAATTCGATCTCCCGTATGTAATGCATATTGTTTTGATTTATAGGTTATAAGAATTGTATTTGAACTCTTATAGTTACTTTTTTCCTTAAATCCATTATATGTATAACCAGTAATAGGCTCCTGTGTTTTTTCTATATAGTTGCCGTATAAATGGCATAGATACAAAACAAGAGTTAAAACTAATCCTGCGCAAAAAATTGTCTTAAATAATGTTTTAATCTTCATATTTATAAAATTATTAAAATCCTTAAAAATCTTTTCTCCATTGTCTGCTTCTTTTTCTTCACATAAACATAGTGAATTCATATTTCTCCTTCCGAAGTTTATTTATAGCAAAGTTGAAATTTGCAACATATATTATTTGAAATCATTTTCACAAGGCGCATTATAATTACATGTTAATCGCCATCCATCTTCCAAGAAAGATAACACCTCTTGAGATACAAAGATGTTATTTTTCCTGGTAAAACATTTATTCATAGCTCTCAATATTTCTTTATAGATTTGCATGGCTTCGATTGAGCTATCAGTAAAGACTGCAACACGACCTGCGATTAAAACATTTTCTGCATTGTCGTATATTCCTCCAGTACTTAACTCAACACCTGTAGGATTAGATGCAAGATCTACGATGTAATGAAAAGAGCCATTTCTTTGTTTCACAATTCTATACTTCACCTCATTATTTAAGGGGAGCACCATGTATCTATTATCCAAAGAAATCCAATTGGCATAGCCTGTATGACCAAGTTTAGAAAAATTTGATATGGTGTTTTCTCTTCTTATCGCCTCCTGTTTAAATGCCCCCATCAGGGTATATTCTATTGGAATTCTTATTTCAACCATAGACATCATCTTGACTATATCAGCTTTCGTTAGAAAGAATATTTGCTGCTTGCTTTTCATCCGTCCATCATTCATCAGCCTTTTATCCCCTTTCCTATTTTGCACAAACAGGACATATAACCCACCAATTAATAATACAAAGAAACTTCCAACCCACAGGTAGTAACCTGCTGCCATAGTAATCATTTGTGTATGACCAGATTCGTCTATTTTAGCCTCAGGGCAAAAAGCAAACAAAAGACTCAATCCAAATGTAATAGAACTCAATGTTAAGAAACACTTATATTTATCTTTTATCAAAGACCTAATCGCAAAAACGTATGTTATATTAGAATACCATGCCAAGAAGTAGACTTTCAAAAATCCTTCATGAAAGAGTATTCCTGCCCATCCCAAAAGTAAGCAAAACAGACTCCCAAATAAATAATTTTCGGTTGGCGGCATATTAGAATAGTAGAATGGCGTAAATATACAAGCCATTAAATAGCACAAAAGACTAAGTACTATTACAACTTTCTTACCTATAAATTTTCTATATTTTTCCATTCTACCTCCGTTTTTAAAGTGTTCTATTTTGGATCAAATAACAAAGGACGTTTACTGGCGATGCGCCTTAATACTATATATCTCCATCTTGGAGAAGCCAAACAGCTTTTTACCTAAGTCCTTAATGGATGCACCTATGTGATATACACAGTTCGCTGCTCTCCTTTTTTCTATTTTATCTGTCATATTTATATTCATTTTTCCAAAATCACAAATTGCAACTTTGAACATTACCATATTTAACAGCATTCAAAGGTAGTGCTTTTAGCCTTTAAGCCACTATTGCACAACCCCTTTTTGAAAAGAACGTAAAATTAATAGTTTTATTGCTATGATTGTGTATTTTTAATCGCTTAACTCGTTGCACCGTACTCACGCCCCTTCCACTTAACTTTTGCCACATCCCGAATGGAATACCCCTTGCGGAGTAAACTAATTAGTGCCTAAAAGGTTATTCAGTATTCAGTATTCAGTATTCAGTTTTTTCGGGATAGTTACCCTTTCTGTGATTACAAATTATAAGTAGATATTTTATATTATATATATATATTATTTATATATATAATATACTATCTATACAGAGGATGGTAACAAGGGCGAAAAAAACTGAATACTGAATACTGAATACGTTTCCCAACAATCGGGTATTACTTCGTAATATGCTGATTTATATCGCAAAACATAGTTTTCTATACCGCAAAAACATAGAGATGCGCCCCATAAAAAATAGAGCTAGTTTTTTAACGAAGTTTCAAATCGTAAGTGTTTTGCTGAAAATCGACCCTTATCACATGCCAAAATTTGGTAGATACAGAAATTCTTCGTATCTTTGCACCAGCAATCGAAGGAACAGCCTATCGTGCCAAAAACCGGTCATCTATGAAGACCGGAGCGGGGCTTAAATGATGGCAGGCGCCGGTCATCAATGAAGCCCCAAAATCGGGGCAGAAACGAGGGCTTTCCGGGCAGTTGTGATTTTCTAAGAACTTTTAAACACAGAACAGAGTATGATTAACTACAGTATCGTAATGCGCAGCGTGAACGCAAATCTCCTTGAGATCAACCAGGCAAAGTCACGTATCAACCAGGCTAAGAAGGACGGCAAGGAGCCGGACAAGAAGGACACCGACCTGGTGAAGACCGAGAAGCAGAATGCGTTCGCCATCTCGCAGTACACCGATGTGATGACCATCGAGAAGTTTGCCAAGCACATCACTTCTCACGGCAGTGTGTATTCAAGAGCTGACATCAGCGCCATCCTCTACATGGCAGTGGACTGCATGAGAGAGATGCTGCTCGAAGGCAAGAAGATCCGACTGGGCGACCTGGGTGACTTCTCTATCCTGCTCGCCTCCAAGGGTGCAGAGACTGCCGACAAGTTTACGGCGCAGAACATCACCAACGTGAAGGTTCAGTGGGAGCCTGGTCAGCAGTTCAAGAACCTGCTCGACGACGCAGAATTCAACCTCGTGGCTAGCCGAAGTGCTCAGGCAGCCGTGATCAAGGCGATTAGGGAGGGCAAGACCAACGTGGACCTCAATATTCCTGAAACTCCTGATGGTGGCGGCGATGGAGACGGAACCACTGGCGTAGGAACCCAGGGAGCTGGCGGTAGCAATGCTGGCGGTAGCGGAACTACCGGAACTGAAGGCAGCGGAACTACCGGTGACCAGGGTACCAGCGGCGGCAATGCCGGCGGTGAAGACGGCGGCGGCGACAATGTAAATTTTTAAATCTTGCTTGATGCGGATTGCAAATCCGCAAAGCTAAAAGAGGTTAGGACGTTTTTTAACGGCGGATTGCAAATCCGCCGGAACGCCATCCGCCGGAACGCCTAACGGAATTAAACATTAAACATTAAACACTAAACATTAAACACTAAAAGACAATGAAGAAGGATACCTGGAAAATGGTGATTCAGATTGCGATTAGCATTCTCACCGCAATAGCCACTTCGCTCGGCGTTTCAAGCTGCGTGTAAGCTGCAAGGAAGCAGAACGAAAGCTGCATGTGATTAGTTTTTGAGAAGATTTTATCTATTACAGAGAGTGTGTCATAAGTCCATGACGCACCCTCTTTAATGGCATTATTTCAGGCAAAAAAAATAGGATCTGTTTCACAACAGATCCTACCACATACTTACTAAAACTAAATTAACCACTAAAAAAACTAATATCTTTATTCCCTATCACTTTAGGGAGATTTTCCTCAAGTATATTTTTTTAATCCTTCTTTTTTATATCTGCAAAGATAGAACTTTTCTGCGAAACGACCAAATTTTCTAGCCTTTTTTTACTAAAAAAAACGAAGAAAGCTCTGTTTTTTGCATTCTTTAAACCTTCGGCCTATTTAAAACTTGTAACCTACCGTAAGCAGGAGCTGATGACGATTGTTATCCACCTTGCATGAAGTAGGGATATTGTCCAATGTAGCATCATCCTTATTCACATAGCTCATAAACGGATAGAAATCACCCTTCTGGGTAGCATACTGATAAGCTACATCAATATTCAAGTTCTCGTAGTTGAAACCCACACCGCAGGTGAAGCGATTCATCGCCTTCCAGTTGGTATAATCGGTAGAAGTAGCGATATCTACACCATTGCTGCCAATCGACTGATCACGATAGGCATTCTCTCTGAACATCGGTGATACATAGTTGTAACCGAAACGGAGAGAAAGCATAGAGGTTGGCTTGATTTCAGCTCCCACCTTCAACGTACTTACGCCCTTCAGGTTGGCACGGGTATCTGCATTCATCGCATCATCGCTGCTGCTTGACTCGTAATAATCACCCCAGTAGTAATCGTAGTAACCGCCATCCTTCACGCGGTTGTCCATGTGGTCGTACCAGGCATACTCGTAGGTAGCACCCAGGGCAAGATAGTTGCCCACGGTATGACCCATGCTGACACCCACCTTCCAAGGAGTGTTCAAGCGGAAGTCATAATCCACAGTCTGTCCCTTATCACCCAATGTGTAGCAAGGCACATTGACGATATTGCCAGCTGCATTCTTATCCTGGAAAGTAGCTGGCGCATTTTTGCCATACATACTCAGATCGTGGGCTGCGCTGAGCGAGAGATCGTAGAACACCGGAGAATTGACGTAGGCACCGATGCGGAAAGGAGACTCCTCTACCGGACGGAAGATGATACCAGCCTTCACGTCATATCCAGTACCCGTAATCTTGATCTGCTCGTAGGAATCGCTAAAGTTGCCATCCACCAGATTCTCTGCATAGAGGGAATTACTGTTGTAATGAACATCATGCAAGCCGATGGTAAGACCGAGCCATACTCTATTGCCGATAGAACCGCTGATGTTGAAATCGTAGCTGCCGATGTAGCCATGCTGATACTGTCCGAAGAGATAAGAGTTGGCTTCGGCGTAAGACAAATAGCCATCAGAAGTGAGGTTGAGCAGACCATTCTGATACTTGCCACTATTATCCTTGTAACCGCCAAAGTTTGCATCTGCGGCACTCCATCCATCCACGCCCTCGGCATTCTTGGCTGCAGTCAACTTGTTCTGCGAAGCCTTCGTAAGAGAATTGGCTGCGTTGAGGAGCTGTCCGAAGTCGGTACTCTTATGATAATTGAACGCAAGATTGAGCGCACTGGAGTTTCTCATCTTCGTAGACCAGACGATGCCTACCTGGTCGAAGGTTGGATGACTCTTCTTGCCCTTGATATCTATGGTAGAATTGCCAAGGGAAATGCTGTTGTCTGCACCGCTCTGGGCGATGACGCCGGCAGAGAGGGAAATCTGATTCTTGCGGAAAAGACCCACACCGGCTGGGTTGGTGCTGATGGTAGAGATATCGGCACCCAAGGCCTCCATCGCTCCACCCATACCTACATAGCGGGCGGTACCCGTGAGTTGGCTGGCTGCCAACTTGGTATCCTGATAGGTTTCCTGCGCAGCGGCACTCATGGAAGCCACGAGCGCACTGGCAAAAAGTATATGTTTTAAATGATTCATATTATTTCTAATTTTAATTGTTTATAAAGCTTTTGCCCTTTCAGGGCGTTTATCGGCGACCTCCGAAGCTGCCGCCGCCTGAGCGTCCGCCGCCTCCAAAGCTGCCACCACCGGAATGGCCACCACCGAAGCTGCCACCTCCGCCTACGCTGCCGCCACTGAAGCTGCCGCTGTTGCCGAAGCTGGAATTATTGCGCGTTCCGAAGTTGGAGTTGTTGTTGAAACCATTGTTCTCACGACGCTGACCGAAGCTGCGGTTGGAATCGCTTCTGCGGGTATAGGTATTGTTATTGCCCTGCGATCCGCCATACACATATCCATGAGAAGCATCGATGCGACCCGGATTGTTATATCGCTTGCCACCGGCAAAACCGCCATAGCTTACATGCCCAATCATCGGACCACCCCAGTACCAAGGGCCATACCAGCCACCCCAGCCATAATACCATGGGTCGTACCAGCCGCCATACCAGCCGGCATAGCCATAATACCATGGATCATACCAAGGATCAAACCATGGGTCGTACCAGCCCGTATAGTAGCCGTATCGCCAAGGATTGTGCCACCCCCACATGCGGGAGCGCCAATAGTATGGACCATAACCATAGTAGCCATAGAACCAAGGATCGTAGTAGCCATCCCAGCGGCTCATTCTGCGGGTATTGCCGAAATCCTCTTCCTCGTTGATATACTTCTGTGCGAAGTAAGCATCATCGTAGATGCTGTCGGGTGCCACCCCCTTGCCTACATGAAACTGGATGATATCGTTACCAAGTGAATCAGTACCCACTTTCTCGTAATGGCTCAGGAATCTGCCACCACGGTTGTACTCATCCACATTCCGGTTGCTGCCGCTCCAGAAGAGGGCATAGATACTGTCGCGGCGTGCCTGCTGAGCCTTGTACTCACGCAGTAACGCAGCTTTTCTCTCAGCCTTCTCCTTCGCCTCCTTCTTCGGATTGAAGTAGAGGTCGTCGTCCTGTGCCATCGAAGTGAATGGCATTGCGGCTGCCATCAGGACTGCAAGAAGATACATTTTCTTCATTGTATATTTCTCCTATCTTTTTCTGTTCTTTATGCAAAAATACCACTTATTTTGATGCAAAATTACAGAATTTCCCTAAATAATAGTAGGTTTTCCCCTATTTTTTTATAATTTTGCAGAAGATTTAAAGGATTTCAAACTTTTTAGAACATCCGTAAGCATTTTTAGGACAAAATCAATAGAAAAAAGACATGAAATATTTAGTAGCGACATTCAATATCGAGACATCGGCCGACTTGATGCAAGCCTGCCAGGACTTGCTCGCCGACGGTGCTGCCGAGGCTGGATTCGAATCGTTTGAAGAAACCGAAACGGGTATGGAGGCATACGTGCAGAAAGACCTCTTCGACAAGGAGGCGCTGGATGCCTACATCGCCGACTTCCCTATCATGGACACCCAGATAACCTACGACATCCAGGATGCCGAAGACAAGGACTGGAACCAGGAATGGGAAGAGCAGGGCTTCGACCCTATCTTCGTGGGCGACCAGGTAGTGATCTACGATGCCAAGCATCCGGAACTTTATCCGGACACCAGCAACCGTCCCGACATCATCGAGATCGGCATCGAGGCAAAGCTGGCCTTCGGAACCGGCAACCACGAAACTACCCGTATGATCATCGCACAGCTGCTGGAGATGCCTGTCAAGACCAAGCGCATACTAGACTGCGGAACGGGTACGGGCATCCTGGGACTCACCGCCTCGAAGCTCGGTGCCAAGGATGTGGTGGGCTACGACATCGACGAATGGAGCGTGGAGAATGCCAAGCACAATGCCGTACTGAATGGCGTAGATAACATGGAGGTACTCTTCGGAAACAGCAGTGTACTGAACCACGTGAGCGGTGTCTTCGACGTGGTGATGGCCAACATCAACCGCAACATCCTGCTGGAAGACATGAAACTCTTCCGCAGCGTGATGAATATGGGCGGCACACTGATTCTGAGCGGTTTCTACGAGGAAGATGTGCCTGTATTGCTGGAGAAGGCAGATGAGCTGGGACTGCACGAGATAACAAGACAGGTAGATAACAACTGGACCTGCCTGGTGCTGGGAGCGTAAAGCCAACAATAAAGAATAAAAACAGCAGAAAAAAAACAAAGCTTGATCTTTCCCCCTTGGAAAAATCAAGCTTTATTCTTCTTCATCATTATCCCACAATTTCTTATCCTTGTCATTGCTGCCGATGCAAAGCTGGCGCAGATCGTAGTAGCTGCCGTTGTAGATATCGAAATCCACATAGCCCTTGATGCCCGGAAGCTTTCCTGCATCCGTATGCTGCCAGAACTTCCACTTGCCCTTGTACTGCACCTTATCTACATAATAATGCGCTATCCAGTAAGGATAGTCATCGAAGACGGGCGCACTGAGATATTGCTCCTTAAACTTGTAATAGGTATAGATGATCGGTTTCACATGATACCTATCCTCTACGATATGCAGCCACGTGAGCACATCGCGCTGAAAATCCTCAACACTCTTGTCATCGGGCTTATGCTCGATATCGAGCACAGGAGGCAGATCGCCATCCGTAAGATGCACCTGCTCCAGAAAGTAATACGCCTGTTCGCGAGCCGTAGATTTATTGCTCCAGAAATGATACACGCCACGGATGAATCCGTAATCGCGAGCCTGATTGAAGTTCTCGCGGAAATTCTCATCCAGGCTGCTGGAACCCTCGGTACTCTTGATGATGACAAAGCGCACAGGACAACCCTTGATCATCGCATTGTTGAGCTGCTCCCAGTCTATCTTGCCCTGATAATGAGAGATATCAATGCCATGAATCTCGTAGCCTTCGGGATACACCTCATCGCCATAGAGGGCACGCCATCTGAAACCGGTTGGACCGACGAAGAAATGATAGAACAGGAAAACATACAGCACTACTACCGCCGTTCCACCAATCCACCATGCCAATCGGGGATAACGCTGAAAAACAGAAGACGAACGCCTTCTGCCACCAGAGCCCCCACGCCGAGAAGAAGTCTTCCTTCTCGCCACAGTACTCTTTTTTTGTGAAGAAGCCGTTCGTCTTGTTGACATATAATAATATGATTATTTCTTATTACTTAGCCTGCTCCAACTGGAGAGTCTTTGTGGTCTGATCGCAAACCTCAGATGGACCCCAGTACTGGATAGGACCTGGATATACATAAGATGTCTCCTTAGCCCACTGCTCACGCTTAGAAGCGAAGAACTTGAATGGAGCACCGTCGAGCTCTACGAGAGCCTTGCGGATAACTGGCTTGTTGGCACCGTTACGACGCTCGATGTTCATCATCATTGTGATAGGCACACCACCGGCAATCCACTCTGCTGCAGGAGCTGTTGTATTCTTGATGATTGACATGTAACCAGTCTTGCCGTTAGCGATGAGGCGAGATGCGTTGAAACCGAGTGAGTAGCAGTAGTCAGCATCGTAGTTAGAAGGAGCTGCGCAACGTCCCTCGTAACCGAAGAAGTGGTGCTGAGCTGAGAACTTACCAACATACTTACCCTCCTTCTTCCAAGCAGCCAACTTGTCAGCTACCATGCGAGAGAGCAACTTCTCTGTCTCGATGAGAGAAACCTGTACGTTTCCGTGAGGGTCACGGTCGAGGCAAAGCTGGCGAGCTACGTCTGCTGGCAATGACTCCAATACAGCGAGGTTATCCTTAGCGATAGCACCCTTAACGAATGCAATCTGCTCCTCAGCGCTGGCAAACTCACGGCTCTCACCTGTTGCAGGATCTGTAAGAACCTCGTTCAACTCTGCGATGAGCTTCTTGATAGCTGGGATGAACTCGATCAAGCCCTCTGGGATGAGAACAGTACCGAAGTTGTTGCCATCAGCAGCACGGTCAGCTACTGCTGTAGCGATGTATGTTACAACATCATCAAGAGACATCTCCTTAGCCTCTACCTCCTCAGAAATCAGGCAGACGTTTGGCTGAGTCTGGAGTGCGCACTCAAGAGCGATGTGAGAAGCTGAACGACCCATCAACTTGATGAAGTGCCAGTACTTGCGTGCAGAGTTACAGTCGCGCTCGATGTTACCGATGAGCTCAGAGTAAGTCTTGCAGGCTGTATCGAAACCGAAAGAAGTCTCGATCTGCTCGTTCTTCAAGTCACCGTCGATAGTCTTAGGGCAACCGATTACCTGAACGCCATACTTCTTGGCAGCATAGTACTCTGCGAGAACGCAGGCGTTGGTGTTAGAGTCGTCACCACCGATGATAACGAGTGCCTTGATACCGAGCTCACGGAGAATCTCGATACCCTTCTCAAACTGGTCTTCCTTCTCCAGCTTGGTACGGCCAGAACCGATGATATCGAAACCACCAGTGTTACGGTACTCGTCCATGATCTCAGGAGTAATCTCCATATACTTGTGATCAACGAGACCGCCAGGACCAAGGATGAAGCCATAGAGCTTGTTAGCTGGGTTGAGAGACTTCACACCGTCGAAGAGACCAGAGATCACGTTGTGACCGCCAGGAGCCTGACCGCCAGAAAGGATAACACCTACGTTGAAAGCAGGGAGTTCCTGAGCCTCGCCAGCCTCGAAAGTAATAACAGGCATTCCGTATGTGTTAGGGAAGAGAGCCTTGATTTCTTCCTGGTTACCTACTGACTGAGTTGCTGCACCCTCAACTGCCTTTACAGGACCCTGAAGCGCCTTTGGCAACTTTGGCTGATAAGCAGCTCTTGCAATCTGCAATGCACTTTTTTCCATAATTCTTTTATTAATATTTAATTAGTTGAAACTTCAAAAACACTGCAAATTTAAGGTTTTTCTACGAGATACGGAAAGAAAAATGCTAAAAATGAGTTAATATCGATATTTTTTTTGATTTTCTATTGCTTTTCCAAAGAAAATGATTATCTTTGAGCCAATGTTTTTAACCAATTATTAATTTAGAAATAAGAATTATGGCTAACAAAAGAGATTTAAAACGCACTATCAACTACATTACCAGCGAGCTTTTCGCTGAGACTGTAGCAGCGTCTTTGTACAATGGAAAACCTTCTCAGGAGGACGTAGATGGCATCCTTTCATCTATCGTAATGGTCAATAACGACTTCATCAAGCGCGTTTCTCACCCAGAGCCTGGCATAAAGCCGGGAGCATACTATCAGAACCTGATTCATGACTTCAACAAGCAGGTGAGCGAGATTATCGACCAGATCTCCAATATGGGATAAGCCCCAAGAAACGGAGAAGAACATCCATTATACCTATAATATATAGATAACAGATTAAAATGATCAAGGACATCTGTCAGTGGATATTATACAAGCGAATGGGATGGAAGAAGGAAGTAACCATCGACTTTCCCAAGAAGTACATCATCTGTCTTGCACCACACACCAGCAACTGGGACTTCCTGATAGGACAGCTCTACTCCAGAGCTGAGAACATCAAGAGCAACTTCCTGATGAAGAAGGAATGGTTCTTCTGGCCGCTGGGACCTATCTTCAGAAAGATGGGTGGCGTACCGGTGTGGAGAAGCAAGCATACCAGCATGACCGACAACCTGGCCGAAGAGGCTAAGAAGCGCGAGAGTTTCGGTCTCTGCATCACTCCGGAAGGTACCCGCTCGCTCAACCCGGAATGGAAGAAGGGATTCTATTTCATCGCCCTCAAGGCAGGCATCCCTATCCTACTCTACGGCGTGGATTACGAGAAGAAGGTGATACAGTGCACCAAGATGATCATCCCTTCGGGTGATGTGGAGAAGGACATGCGGGAAATCAAGCTGTACTTCAAGGATTTCAAGGGAAAGAAACCTGAGAAGTTCTCTATCGGAAATATCGACTGACAAGCAAAAAAAGGAGGATGTGTCATAAGTCCAGATAATGGCAACCGAGGACGGGCTGAAAGCCCAAAAGCTCCTAGCCCAGGGCATCGCCCTGGGTATAGTAGCAGTCAGCAAGGCGCCCTGTAAGGGCAAAAGCCTAAAAAATTGCCTGGTATCTGCAAGCTTTTGCCCTTACAGGGCGACAGGTTTACGTCCATAAATACCCAGGGCGATGCCCTGGGCTAGGAGCTTCTGCCCTTTCAGGGCGTATTGGATGTGACTTATGACACACCCTCATCATAGAAGAACGTGAAAAAAACGAGATTTACAAAATATGGGCTGATAAGCAGTCTGCTTATCTCTTCCGGATTCATGCTGCAGGCATTCGATGAGGGAAACAGTCATGCATGGGGAAACATCGAATACGATGAAGATCCGTGGGTGTTCAACGCCTCACGCCCCTACTTCGTGACTGCCGGACTGCAGAACCGGCATCTCTCACTTTGGGCATCGCACGGAAGATACTGGGATGCTGAAAGAGGATGGAAATGGCAACGTCCTAACCTCTTCTGTACTACGGAAGACCTCTTTACCCAGACCATTGTGGTGCCTTACCTCATCCCGATGCTGGAAAATGCCGGTGCCATCGTCTTCACTCCCCGTGAACGCGACTGGCAGCAGCAGGAGATTGTTGTGGATAACGATGACAGGCAATCCATCGCCTACCAGGAATTCGTGAATGGCAAGAAATGGAAGACCTGCGACTCCCTGGGATTCGCCAACCTCCAGGCTTCCTATCAGGATGGAGAAAATCCGTTCCAGATGGGTACCGTGAGACAGGCGAAGGCTACCAAGCGAAAGAAGAACAGCCTGGTAAGCTATCAGCCTAACTTCCAGAAAGAGGGTAAATATGCCGTTTATGTAAGCTACCAGACACTGCCCAAGAGTGTACCCGATGCCAAATACATCGTCTATCACAAGGGACAAGCTACAGAGTTCACCGTCAACCAGCGGATGGGTGGCGGCACATGGGTATATCTCGGCACCTTCGAGTTCGACAAGGGATGCAATGAGTTCAACCGTGTGGTCTGCACCAATCACGCCTCCCGCAGAGGTGTCGTAACCACCGATGCCGTACGATTCGGAGGCGGTATGGGCAACATCGAACGTGGCGGATTCGTAAGCGGACTGCCTCGCTGCCTGGAAGGAGCAAGATACTACGCCCAGTGGGCTGGAGCACCCTATAGCGTGTATGGCGGAAGAAAGGGAAAGAACGATTATGCCGACGACATCAACACCCGTTCGATGATGACCAACTGGCTGGGAGGCGGCAGCGTATATATGCCGGCAATGGACGGCAAGCGCGTGCCGATAGAGCTTTCTCTCGCCCTGCACAGCGACGCAGGATACAACCCTGACGGACAATCCACCTGGGGTGCACTCGCTATCTGCACCACCGATTTCAACGATGGTATGCTGAACAGCGGTATTTCAAGATTTACTTCAAAGGATTTCGCCAAGGCTTTGAGAGATAATCTTGTAGAAGATATGACCAACACCTTTGGTTCATTCGGAAAACGCTATCTTTGGGATAGGAACTATTCGGAGACCCGACTGCCGGAAGTACCATCGGCAATCATCGAAATGCTCTCTCACCAGAGCTTCCCGGACATGCGCATCGCACAGGATCCGATGGGCAAGTTTACCATCGCCCGCTCCATCTACAAGACCATTCTCAGATTCGTGAGCAGTAACCATGACGAACCGTATGTGGTACAGCCTCTGGCACCCAACCACTTCAGTGTGGAGGTGGATGAACTGGGCTATGCCAGCCTCACCTGGAATGCGCAGCTTGACAAGACGGAACCTACCGCCAAGCCAACCAGCTACATTGTTTATCAGGCAGAAGGCAAAGGCGGATTCGACAATGGTACGATGGTTCGCTCCAACATCTACAACGTGAAGCTGGAGCCAGGCAAGCTCTACAACTTCCGGGTAGCAGCCGTAAACCAGGGCGGCGAGAGCTTCCCATCAGAAACCCTCTCGGCACTCTATAACCCTACTGCCGCCAACAAGATTCTGATCGTGAACAATTTCCATCGCCTTGCCTCACCGCAGGTGGTAGATAACGATAGTATCCAGGGCTTCGACTTCGACCAGGACCCAGGCGTAAGCTATGGTCTGACGGCGGGCTGGAGCGGCAAGCAGCGGGTATTTGACATCCATAGAATGGGTATCGAATCATCCAGCGGACTGGGATACAGCGGCAACGAGATGGCAGGACAGTTTGTGGCAGGCAATGACTTCAACCATACCGTGGAGCATGCCCAGGCTATCGCTTCCTGCAACAAGTACAGCATCGCCAGCTGTTCGAGCGAAGCCATCCTTTCGGGAAGAGTGAAGATGACCGATTATCAGGCAGTGGACCTCATCAATGGTCTGGAGCGCTACGACGGATATACCCACCAGTACTACAAGACCTTCACCCCAACCATGCAGAAGCGCATCAAGTACTATGCCCTCAACGGCGGAAAACTGCTTGTGAGCGGCTCCTACAACGGCAGCGACATGCAGGATGAAGAGGAGAAATCATTCATGGGCGCTATCCTGAAAGTAAACTATGAGCCTACCGGCAGCAAGTTTATCGTGCAGGATATCAATCCGGAAGATTCCACCATTACCGAGCGAGACAGCATCGTAACTACATCGCCTATGGTAAGCGGACTGGGCAAGGAATTCAGCTACTATCATTCGCTGAATGCCAAGCATTATGCAGCCACCCATCCGGAGATACTCAAGCCAATAGGCAGCACAGCCTTCTGCGCCATGCGTTATCTTACAGGAACCAGTGCAGCAGTTGCCTACAGGAGTACCAGCTACCGCACCTTCACCATGGGATTTCCACTGGAGTGCATCAGCGATGAGAAAACCCGCTACAGCATCATGCAGGGTATTCTGAAGTTCTTAACAGAATAAATTTAAAATCAATAAAATATGTATAAGATTCAAGCAAACCAGTCTGGTACACGCTCTATCGAAGTGAGCGACCAGCATTTAGAGATTATTGACAAGTATCAGTTGCTCCGCAACCTCGTAGATAGCAATGGCATCATCGACGAGGAAGTGCTCGACAAGTTAAGATTCAACGTCCGTTCTCTTCTGGAGAGCAGCGACATCAAGGACAAGGAGTTGCTCGACCTCTGCCTCGACGTAATCTACAACCAGAATATGAAGGCACTCGGCCTCCACAACCTCGTATTGCTCTACGTAGATTGGAAGGACAAGAAGGATGCACAGGAAGCAGCTGAGGCTGAGCCAGATGCAATGAATGACTAAAGTATATTGAATGGATTATAAGTTAACAGATTTTCTCCCAACAACCAAGAAGGAGTGCGAACTCAGAGGATGGGACGAACTGGACGTCATCCTCTTCTCGGGTGATGCCTACGTAGATCATCCATCCTTCGGACCGGCTATCCTCGGCAGAATCCTGGAGGCTAACGGCTATCGCGTAGCCATCGTGCCTCAGCCCGACTGGCATGGCGACTTCCGTGACTTCAAGAAGCTCGGTCGCCCTCGCCTCTTCTTCGGTGTTTCTCCAGGAGCCATGGACTCGATGGTAAACCGCTACACGGCCAACCGCCGTATGCGTAGCGAGGATGCCTTCAGTCCTGACTCCCGCCACGACATGCGTCCCGACTATCCGTCTATCGTCTATACCCAGATACTGAAGAAGCTCTATCCCGACGTACCTGTGGCACTGGGCGGTATCGAGGCATCACTGCGCCGCATCAGTCACTACGACTACTGGAAGGATGAACTCCGCAAGTGCATCCTCTGCGATTCGGGTGCCGACCTCATCCTCTATGGTATGGGCGAACGCTCTATCGTGGAACTTGCCAATGCATTAGCCGAAGGCAAGACCATGGATCAGATTCACGAGATGCCGCAGGTGGCTTTCTACTGCAAGGAGAAGGACATTCCTGGCGGATTCAAGGAGGATGACATCATCCTGCATAGCCACGAGGAATGCCTGCATAACAAGAAGGGACAGGCGGAAAACGTGCGCCATCTGGAGGAAGAAGCCAACAAGATGCATGCCCAGCGCATGATTCAGGAGACCGACGGCAAGTATGTGGTGGTGAATCCACCATTCCCGCTGATGACCACCGAAGAGCTGGATGCAGCCTTCGACCTGCCTTACACCCGTCTGCCTCATCCTAAATACAAGGGCAAGACCATTCCGGCATACGAAATGATCAAGTTCTCTGTGAACCTGCATCGTGGCTGCTTTGGCGGTTGCTCGTTCTGTACCATTTCGGCACATCAGGGTAAGTTCGTGGTTTGCCGAAGCAAGGAGAGCATTCTGAAAGAGGTGAAGAAAATCATCGAGATGCCTGATTTCAAGGGCTATCTGAGCGATCTGGGCGGTCCTTCGGCAAACATGTATGGCATGCACGGCAAGAACCAGAAAGCTTGCGAGGTGTGCAAGCGCCCATCGTGCGTGAACCCTCAGATTTGTCCGAACCTGAACACCGACCACAGCAAGCTGCTGGAGATCTATCATGCCGTAGATGCCCTGCCAGGTATCAAGAAGAGCTTCATCGGTAGTGGTGTGCGCTACGACCTGCTCCTGCACAAGAGCAAGGACGAGAAGGTGAACCAGGCGGCAAGGGAATATACCCGCGAGCTGATCACCAAGCACGTGAGCGGCCGACTGAAGGTAGCACCGGAACATACCAGTCCAGAGGTATTGAAGTTCATGCGCAAACCATCGTTCGATCTCTTCTACGAATTCAAGCGCATCTTCGACAAGATCAACAAGGAAGAGGGTCTCAACCAGCAGATCATTCCATACTTCATCAGTTCGCATCCGGGCTGCCATGAAGAGGATATGGCTGAACTGGCAGTAATTACCAAGGGACTCGACTTCCATCTGGAGCAGGTACAGGACTTCACTCCTACCCCAATGACGATTTCTACGGAAACCTGGTACACGGGATACGACCCATACACCTTGGAACCAGTATTCAGTGCCAAGACCCAGAAGGAAAAGCTTGCCCAGCGCATGTTCTTCTTCTGGTACAAGCCAGAGGAGCGCCGCGCCATTGAGAGCGAGCTTCGCCGAATAGGCAGAGCGGATCTCATCGACAAGCTATACGACAAGAAGAGCTTTGGCGGAAATCATGGCGGAGGTTTCAAGGGCAAGAAGACCAACTTCGACGACAAGGCGATTGGTTCTACCTATGATAATCCGGGCGTAGGCAGAGGTGCCAAGGGCAAGCGTGGTGCCGGCAGAAATGCAGCAGAAACAAATGGCGGAAGAGGCCGTGGCAGAAATGCAGCAGACCGCTTTGCGCCAAAGGGATATGGCAATGTAGGTTGCTATGATGAGGAGAAATACCTCAATGAAGGCCGTCCTTTGAATGGTAATTTTTCAAGAAACGGTCATGCTCAGCAAGGAAGAGGAAATAATGCTCCGCAGGGCAGAAGCAACAACGCCAATGCTAATATCCGCGATGCAGTAGCTGCAGCCAGAGCCGAGCTACGCAATCAGAAAGAGCAAGGTGCCGGCTTCTTCAAGGACAAGAAGAAAAAGAGTTTCAATCCTAATTTCGACACCGACAACCACAATCGCAAGAACCGCTATAACAGCGGAGATAAGAACGAGCGTGGCAGCGGACGTGGAAACCAGGGAAGAAACGAAGGAAGAGGCAGGAGAAAATAATATGAAATGAATTAAAAAATCGCCGTTTATCCCGAACATGAGATAAACGGCGATTTTTTAATTAATATTGTCTCAACGCCCCGAGTAATTCAGCATTCTCAGTTTTGTTTCCGATGGTGATTCTCAGACAGTTGCCGCAAAGCTGAACCTTATTGCGGTTTCTTACGATGATGCCCTGTGCCACCAGATAATCGTAGATTGCCTGCGCATCAGTAACCTTTACCAGGAAGAAGTTGGCATCCGTAGGATAAACCTTCACGGTGATAGGCAGATCCAGAAAGGCAGCCATCACCTTCGAACGCTCCTGAAGGATGTTCTTCACCCACTCATCCACCTTCAATGGATTCTTCAAAACCTCAAGTGCCTGCTGCTGGGTAAGCAGATTCACATTATAAGGATACTTCACCTTATTGAATATGTCAATAATATCCTTGCTGGCAAACGCCATACCCAGACGAAGCGCTGCACAACCCCATGCCTTGCTCATCGTATTGAGCACGATGAGATTAGGGAAATGCTTCAACACGCCTCGGAAGGTGCGCTCAGATGAGAAATCGCTATAAGCCTCATCTACAATGACAATACCATCAAAGAGACGAAGCACCTCTACGATAGCCTCGCGATTGATGTGATTGCCCGTCGGGTTGTTAGGGCTGCAGAACCATACCACCTTGGTATTCTCATCGCAGGCATCAATGATCTTCTCTGCAGAAATCTGATAGTTTTCATCGAGCAACACAGATCGATACTCCACATCGTTGACATCAGCACAAACCTCATACATACCGTATGTAGGAGCGATGGCTACCACATTATCCTTGCCAGGGCGACAGAATACACGGTAAACCAAGTCGATGGCCTCATCCGAACCATTGCCCAGGAAAATCTGGTCTTCAGCTACCCCCTTGATCTTACTCACCTGCTTTTTCAGTTCCACCTGCAGTGGGTCAGGGTATCGATTATAAGGGTCGTTATAGGGATTCTCGTTGGCATCGAGGAAGACGCGGGCATTTCTGCCAGCGAATTCCGTGCGTGCACAACTGTAAGGTGCCAAGTTCCAGATGTTTTCTCGGCACAAGTCTTTTAAATCTTTCATACCTTACTTTTATTTTAGACTTTTTACTCTCAATCTCATGGCGTTGGCATGTGCCTCCAACTGCTCGTTCTCCGCCATCGTCACCACAGCATCACCTATGTTACGAATACCTTCTTCCGTGAGATGCTGGAAGGTGATCTTGCGGTTGTAACTGTCGAGGTTCACGCCATTGTAAGCCAGTGCATAGCCATGGGTTGGCAGGGTATGATTGGTACCGCTGGCATAGTCGCCGGCACTCTCACATGCATAGTTGCCCAGGAATACGCTGCCCGCATTCACCACTTTCTCGGCAAGCTGCTCGTAATCAGCAGTTGCAATGATGAGATGCTCAGGGGCATAGGTATTGCAGAGATCGATGGCTTCCTCTTCGTCCTTCACAAGGATGAACTTGGAGTTGTCCAATGAGGTCTGCGCCATCTCCTTACGTGGCAACTGCTCCAACTGCACTTCCACTTCCTTCTTCACATCTTCCAAAACCTTTTCGGAGGTAGTGATGAAGAAAACCTGTGAGTCGAAGCCGTGCTCAGCCTGCGACAAGAGGTCGGCAGCCGCAAAGACAGAGTTGGCTGTTTCATCAGCGATGAGACAAACCTCCGAAGGTCCTGCCGGCATATCGATAGCCACATCGTGGAGAGAAACCTGCTGCTTGGCAGCCATCACAAACTGGTTGCCCGGACCGAAAATCTTATATACCTTAGGCACACTTTCTGTTCCGTATGCCATCGCACCGATGGCCTGCACGCCGCCAGCCTTGAAAATCTTGCTTACGCCAGCAATTTTTGCCGCCATCAGGATAGCTGGATTCACCTTACCCTCCTTGTTAGGAGGCGTGCAGAGAACAATCTCCTTGCAACCGGCAATCTTGGCAGGAGTGGCGAGCATCAATACGGTGCTAAACAAAGGTGCAGTACCACCAGGGATATACAATCCCACCTTCTCTATTGCCACGCTCTTCTGCCAGCAGGTGACACCAGCACAGGTTTCCACCTTCTTACCCTCAAACTTCTGGCTCTGATGGAATGCGGCAATGTTATGATGGGCGAGGTGCAAAGCGTCTTTCAGTTCTTGAGAAACCAGTTGCTCAGCCTCTTCGATTTCAGCCTCAGTCACAGCCAAAGAATCGAGATGGGCATGATCAAACTTCTCCTCGTAACGCTTCACGGCTTCATCACCATGGTTCTTCACATCGTCGAGTACACCTTGTACGGTCGCATTCAACTGCGATACATCCAGGTGTGGGCGTTCTACAATCTCGCTCCATTCCTCCTTTGCAGGATACTTTATTACCTTCATTCCTTATTATACTTTGAAATTTATTAATACATTGAACTTTGCAAACAGTTCAATGTTACAATATCATCTTCTCGATTGGTGTCACCAGGATGCCCTGTGCACCGAGTTCCTTCAACTTACCGATGATTTCCCAGAAGCGCTTCTCATCGAGAACGGTGTGGATAGAGCACCACTCTTCGTCTGCCAATGGGATGATGGTAGGGCTCTTGATACCTGGCAATACCTGGGTAATCTCCTCTACCTTCGCCTTAGGGGCATTCATCATCACGTACTTCTTGTCCTGGGCAGAGCGTACTGCCTCGAAGCGGAACAGCATCTCGTTGAGAATCTGATGCTTCTCATCATCCATTTTCCAGTTGCCGATGAGCAGAGCCTCGCTCTTCATCACCACCTCAACCTCGGCGAGATTGTTGCTTACCAGTGTAGAACCAGAGCTGACAATATCAAAGATACCATCTGCCAGACCGATACCCGGGCTAATCTCCACAGAACCAGTGATGACGTGAATGTCGGCATTGATATTGTTCTTCTTCATGAAGTTGCGCAGGATGTTAGGATAAGAAGTAGCAATCTTCTTGCCATTAAACCACTGCAATCCTGGATAATCAATCTTCTTAGGGATGGCAAGACTCAAGCGGCACTTGCTGAAACCCAATCGGTCGATAATCTGTGCGTTTTCACCACGCTCCACGAACTCATTCTCACCCACGATACCGATGTCGGCAACGCCAGAAGCTACGCTCTGAGGAATATCGTCATCGCGGAGATAGAGCACCTCCAGAGGGAAGTTACTTGCCTGCACCAGAAGAGTGCGCTTTGAGGCGCTTACCTTGATGTCCGCCTCTGCTAAAAGATTCATTGTGTCGTCGAACAGACGACCTTTACTTTGTACTGCTATTCGTAACATATTTCTATATTTTGTTTGAAAAACATTGCAAAAGTACATAAAATTGTTAGAATATGCAAATAATTTCGCACTTATATGCTTTTTTTTTGTACTTTTGCAGTCGCAATGAGAAAAAAATTATATTTATACACATTATATTCGCTGTTTTTGCTTGCCAGTTGCGCAGACAAGAAACCGCAACAGGAACTCACTCCCTGGGGAACTCCCGTGGGAGAAGTGGAGTCTATGGACGGTTCTGACGAAGAGGAATCTGACGAAAACGCAGCAGATGGCGATGCTGGCGCTCAGGCTCAGCAACGGGGTTTGTCGCTGTCGGATATCCAGGACAATGGCGAGCTGATCATGCTTACTGTGAATGGTCCTACCACCTATTATGATTACCACAACCACGGAATGGGTCTGCAGTACCTGCTCTGCGAGAAGTTTGCCCAGCAGATTGGTGTGTCGCTGAGAGTGGAGGAATGCAAGGACACTACCGAGATGATTCAGAAGCTCCAGAAGGGAGAAGGCGACATCATCGCCGTTCCCCTGCCCCGTCATATATTAAAAGGTGGAAATTCATCGGCAGGAAAGAACAAAACGGCTGCAAAATCGGTTTCCGGAGATAGCAAGACTATCAATCTACTTTTCTGCGGCGTAACACCTGATAAAGGCAAGACGCAGTGGGCGGTAGTTGGCGGCAACAAGAGTCTCGCCGACACCCTGAACGGATGGTTCAAGCCAAAACTGATAGCCGAGGTGAAAAAGGAAGAGTCCTTCCTGCTCTCTACGGCAAGCATCCGCCGACATGTCTATTCTCCTTTCCTCAACCGTTCCAAGGGAGTCATCTCCCGCTACGACCATCTCTTTATGAGATACAGCGGAACGGCACGTATGGACTGGCGCCTGATGGCTGCACAGTGTTACCAGGAGAGTTGCTTCGACCCGAATGCCAAATCATGGGCTGGAGCCTGCGGACTGATGCAGATCATGCCATCTACCGCTGCCCACCTGGGATTACCGATGAGTGCCATCCACGATGCAGAGGCGAATGTGGCAGCAGCAGCCAGATACATGGCAGAACTCCAGGGACATTTCTCGGATGTAGGCGATCCGGCACAGCGTGCGCTCTTCGCTCTGGCTGCCTATAATGGTGGTTTCCACCATATCCGTGATGCAATGGCACTGACCAGGAAACATGGTGGCAACCCACAGAACTGGGGACATGTAAGAGAATACGTGCTGCGCCTTACCCAACCCGCCTATTATGGCGACCCTGTGGTGAAATATGGTTATATGCGAGGTACAGAGACAGCAGATTATGTAGATAGAATCCGTGCCCGCTGGAGCGAGTACTGCGGCGGAGCCAGCTTCCACGAGAGCTATCGGGGCGGCAGCCGTGGTCCGCACATCGGAAGAGGTGCCGACTCCTTCAATGGAGCACCGGTAAAATCAAAGAGAAACTATCAAAGGAAATACCATATATAAAATATGATATAGATTGATCCCACACGGGCTGAAAGTCCAGAAGCACCTAGCCCAGGGCAACACCCTGGGTAAACATAGAGTATAACAGAAGCGCCCTGAAAGGGCAAAAGCATTAAATCTACTATGCTTTTGCTCTTTCAGGGCGCTTTGCTAATTGAAATTACTTACCCAAAACCTCATCCAACAAGGTGTAGAATGCAGGATCCTCACCTACGATGGTCTTTACGATCTTGCCGTCAGGACCGATGACAATCTTAGTTGGGAAGCCCTGAACAGCATACTTGTCGAGCACATCGCTACCCTTTGGATTATAAACATGAATCCATGGCAACTGATGCTTCTCAACGGCAGCCTTCCACTTTGCCTCGGTATCATTGCAGTCAACACCCAGAATCTCGAACTTACCCTTGTACTTCTCGTAGTACTCCTTCATCTTAGGCATACCCTTGATACACCAGATACACCAGGAACCCCAGAAGTCGATGACAACATACTTGCCACGAAGGCTGGAAAGAGAGAATGGCTTGCCGTTGATATCATTCAAGGTGAAATCAGGAGCCTCTACACCGGAAGCCTGAACCACTTTAGCCTTCTCCTCCATCTCTGCGCGCTTCTTGGCACGTTCGAATATTGGCTCATAGTATGCCTTCATTCTACCATTCTTGACGTTATCTGCCATCAGACTGATCAAAGTCTCCTTATCCTTGACATCGTCCAGCTCGTCGATGAGAAGAGCGATACATTCCTGATCAGAATGCTGCTTGGCATAAGCAAGAAGGTCGGCAGCATACTTCTTCTGCAAAGGTTCCATACGCTCATCTACAACTTTTTCGATAGAATCGCGGTTGCTGTCATTCACATTGTCAGAATACCATTTCCAGAGCGCTTTGATATCCTTGTAAGCCTGACCCTTATACTCATTCATCAAATCCTGCTCCTGATAGAATTTACCTCCCTTGATATCGACACCCCCAGTGAAGTTACCCTTCATCTCAATAGTCTCACTCGGAATAGCAAAGACAGGGATGGCACTAAATGCTCCACTCTTGATGACCTTCTGGTCACAGAGATAAACCCATTGAGGCTTATCAAAGTTCTTGGAGAACTCAAACTTCTTTTTCTTAACCTCGATGTTTTCCGTCTTTCTTCCAATCATAGCTACCAGAGAATCCGGCAACCCCTCTACGTTACCCTTGATCTGAAAGGTTCCGCTCTGAGCCATCGCTGCTGCAGATGCCAGCATCATAGCAGCTGTAAAAATCATTTTCTTCATTTTGAATTATGTTTTATCTTTTATATTTCCACATTAACTTTTATCCATACCTTATTATATAAGGCATTCTTTATTCCTCATACTCCGTAGTATCCTCAATACCTGCCTCAGCCAGAGCTTCCTTGCGCTCCACGCAGGTACCGCATTTTCCGCAGTGCTTCTCACCACCCTTGTAGCAGCTCCAGGTCTCGGCATAGTCAATACCGAGTTCCTTGCCGATGGCTGCAATCTCACCCTTGGTGATGTTGGTATAAGGAGCCACCACGCGAACATCTACGAAGGTGCCAGCCTCGGCAGCCTCATCGATTGCCTTGATAAATTCAGGGCGACAGTCCGGATAGATGGTGTGGTCGCCGCCATGATTGGCGATGAGCACCTTCTTCAGATTGTTGCTCTCAGCGATACCGATGGCGATACTCAGCATGATACCATTACGGAAAGGCACCACGGTAGATTTCATATTGTCATCGGCATAATGTCCCTCAGGGATGGCATCGGCACCTTCCAGGAGAGAGCTCTTGAAATACTGATGCATGAATCCCAGATCAATGGTGATATGCTTGATGCCCAGTCGCTCGCAGTGCATCTTGGCGAAAGGAATCTCCCGCTCGTTGTGATTGCTTCCATAGTTGAAACTGATACCCAGGGCTATCTCGTCCTTCTTGTCATAGAGCAGGGTAATACTATCCATACCGCCGCTCACAATAATTACTGAATCCTTCATTTACTTTGAACTTTGATTTTTGAACTTTGAACTGTATGATTACTTTGAACTTATTTCCTTTGAACTTTGAACTTTGAACATAGAACTGTATGATATGCATTTATAGCTATATAGGAACAGCAATGCTAATCATAAAGTTCAATGTTCAAATCTCAAAGTTCAAAGTAGTCACCCGAACAGGCAGCGAAACGCCTCTTCCACCTTCCTTACGGGATGAATCTCTATCTGATATTTCTTATGGTCGAAACCATGATAATTATATTTCGGAATGATGATATGCTGGAATCCGAGCTTCTCTGCCTCAGCGATGCGCTGCTCGATACGGCTCACCGGACGAACCTCGCCACTGAGTCCTACCTCGCCACACATACACCAGCCCTGCTCTATCGCTGTATCCACATTGCTGCTCAACACCGCAGCCAGTACACTCAGGTCCATCGCAGGGTCTGTCACTCGCAAGCCACCCGCAATGTTCAGGAACACATCTTTCGCCATCAACTTGAAGCCAACCCGCTTCTCCATCACCGCCAGGAGCATATTCAGTCTTCGCTGGTCGAAACCCGTTGCCGAGCGCTGGGGAGTTCCGTATGCCGCCGTGCTCACCAGAGCCTGCGTTTCCACCAGGAACGGGCGTACACCCTCAATGGCAGCACTGATGGCAACACCCGACAGTCCATCGTGATCTTCCGTAAGGAGCAGTTCCGACGGATTGCTCACCTGTCTCAATCCTCCCTGCAGCATCTCGTAGATGCCGAGTTCCGAAGTGCTTCCGAATCGGTTCTTGATGCTTCGCAGGATGCGGTACATATAATGTTGATCACCCTCAAACTGGATGACGGTATCCACAATATGCTCCAGAATCTTCGGACCAGCCAGGGTTCCCTCCTTATTAATATGTCCGATCAGGATAACAGGGATACCGCTGGTCTTGGCAAATCTCAGGAGCGATGCTGCGCATTCACGCACCTGGGATACTGAACCAGGAGAACTATCCACACTCTCTGTAGCAATTGTTTGGACAGAATCGATAACTATCAGTCCTGGAGCCACTTGCTGAATATGGGAAAAGATTTTCTCTAACTGTGTTTCACAGAGAATCGTAATATGATCGAAGGCATTCTCCGGCGGAATTCCTGCTAACGAAGCTACGTCATCTGTCGAAGTTCCCTTCAGCATAGCCTGTCCCTTCGCCAGTCTGTCAGCTCTCAGCTTAATCTGATGGGCACTCTCCTCACCGCTCACATACAGCACCCTTCTATGTTTCATATTCAGAATAGTCTGCAGCGTAAGGGTACTCTTTCCGATGCCCGGTTCACCGCCCAGCAGGGTGATGCTTCCCGGCACCATACCGCCACCCAGTACGCGGTTCAGCTCCTCGTCCATCATATCGATACGCGGCTCATCCACTGCCGAAATATCCTTCAGATTCATCGGCTTGGCATCCGCGTCGGAGTGTTGCCCACCAAACATGGTAGCAGCCCCGCCATGCCTCATGGTCATGCCAGCGCTTTTAGCCGCCTGCGATCCCGAATCAGCCGCAATGCGAATCTCCTTAAAAGTATTCCATTGTCCGCAGCTAGGGCATTTACCCATCCACTTGGCACTTTCCTGCCCGCAGTTGCTGCAAACGTATGCTATCTTATCTTTTGCCATAACGATTGAATTTGTCGGCAAAGGTACAGTTTTTTTTCTTTAAACACTAAAAAAGTAACCATTTTTACATTTTATAACCATCGTTTTGCAAAGTAGATATGGCAAAAAAGCTTATCTACCACAAAAAATCTTTAAATCGTAGCAGAAAGATTTGGTAGTACCGATTATTTTTGTTACTTTTGCCTACGGAAAGAGTTTGTTACGACCCGACACCACTCCTATTTTTATATAGTATGCACATAGGAGCCTGATAAGCTCACTAGTCGTAGGGCAAAGGTCGTTTCAGCAGTAAACAGGGTTAATAACATAATACTAATATAAAAATTTAGGTAAAATGAAAATTGAGAATTTTAACTTTGCTGGTCACAAGGCAATCGTACGCGTTGATTTCAACGTGCCATTGGATGAGAATGGTAATGTAACAGACGACACTCGTATCCGCGGTGCCCTCCCTACTTTGAAGAAGGTACTCGCAGACGGTGGTGCGCTCATCATGATGAGCCACATGGGTAAGCCAAAGGGCAAGGTTAAGCCAGAGCTTTCACTCTCTCAGATTGTTAAGAACGTATCAGACGCTCTCGGTGTAGAGGTTAAGTTTGCTAAGGACTGCGGTAACGCTGAGGCTGAGGCTGCTGCCTTGAAGCCAGGTGAGGCTCTCTTGCTCGAGAACCTTCGTTTCTATCCTGAAGAGGAAGGCAAGCCAGTAGGTGTAGAGAAGGGTACTCCTGAGTTCGACGCTGCTAAGGCTGAGATGAAGGAGCGTCAGAAGAAGTTCGCTGCTAAGTTGGCTTCTTACGCTGACGTATATGTAATGGACGCATTCGGTACAGCTCACCGCAAGCACGCTTCTACAGCTGTCATCGCAGATTCTTTCGACAAGGATCACAAAATGCTCGGTTTCCTGATGGAGAAAGAGGTAAAGGCTGTTGACGCAGTTCTCGGCAACATCAAGCGCCCATTCACAGCTATCATGGGTGGTTCTAAGGTTTCTACCAAGATCGGTATCATCGAGAACTTGTTGACTAAGGTTGACAACCTGATTCTCTGCGGTGGTATGACTTATACATTCTCTAAGGCTCTCGGCGGTAAGATCGGTATGTCTATCTGCGAGGATGACAAGCTCGATGTAGCTCTCGACGTAATCAAGAAGGCTAAGGAGAATGGTGTAAACCTCGTACTCGGCACAGACTCTATCTGCGGTGACGACTTCAAGAACGACTGCAACACTCAGGTATGCCCATCTAACAACATCCCTGACGGCTGGGAGGGTATGGACGCAGGTCCTGAGACTCGCAAGGCTTTCGCTGCAGCTATCAAGGGTGCTAAGACAATCCTCTGGAACGGTCCTGCAGGTGTATTCGAATTCGACAACTTCGCTGGTGGTTCTAAGGCTATCGCTGACGCAATCGCTGAGGCTACAAAGGAGGGTGCATTCTCACTCATCGGTGGTGGCGACTCTGTAGCTTGTATCAACAAGTTCGGTTTGGCTGATCAGGTATCTTATATCTCTACAGGTGGTGGTGCTCTCCTCGAGGCTATCGAGGGCAAGGTATTGCCAGGTGTAGCAGCTATTGAGAAGTAATCAATAGGTATCTATATAAATTGAGTTCGGGGGCATCCCATCCGTGGATGTCCTCGAATTTTTCAGTATAAGATACCCCACCTTAATAATCACGATACAGTATTCCCTTTATTCAATATATTATTAAAACCGAAAATTTAAAAGAAATTAATGGATTGGATTATTAATCTTTTCACCAACACAGAGTCGGTGGCTCACATCGCCCTACTCTACGCAATCGTGATTGCGGTTGGTGTGTATCTGGGAAAGATCAAGATCGGTGGCATCTCGTTGGGTGTTACCTTCGTGCTCTTCGCAGGTATCCTGGCCGGCCACGTGGGCTTCACGGGCCCTAAGGAAATCCTTACCTTCGTGCAAGACTTCGGATTGATACTCTTTGTCTTCATGATTGGTATGCAGGTGGGGCCTGGCTTCTTCGAGAGTTTCAAGAAAGGTGGTGTGACGCTGAACTTGCTTTCTGCCACAGCTATCCTGCTCAACATCCTCGTGATGTTCGGATGCTATTACCTCTTCTTCGACACCAGCAACCCACAGAACCTGCCTATGATGGTGGGTACCCTCTATGGTGCGGTTACCAACACCCCAGGTCTTGGTGCTGCCAACGAGGCATTGCTCAGTGTATTCCCTAACGGTGCTCCTAGCATCGCCAACGGTTATGCCTGTGCCTATCCTCTGGGTGTGGTTGGAATCATTGGTGCTACCATCCTCATCAAATACATCACCCGCGTGGATATGGCTGCAGAAGAAGAGCAGCTCAACGAGGAGGAGGCTGCCAACCCTCATGCAAAACCTCACAATATGCACCTGCGCGTGGAGAATGCCTACATCGCAGGTAGAACGCTGAGAGAGGTTTCAGAGTTCTTGAACCGAGACATCGTCTGCTCAAGACTCCTCCACAACGGAGAGGTGAGCATCCCTAACAGCAAGACAACATTTGAGGTAGGCGACGAGCTGCTCGTGGTTTGTGCTGAGGCTGATGCCGAGGCCATCAAGGCTTTCATCGGTCCTGAGATTGATGCAGAGTGGGACCGCGAGAAGGATGAGGTTCAGCATTTCGTATCCAGAAGAATCATCGTTACCCGTCCTGAGATGAACGGTAAGACCCTTGGCAAGATGCACTTCTCCAGTGTATATGGTGTGAACGTGACCCGTATTTCCCGTCAGGGTATGGATCTCTTCGCAGGCCGTAACCACCACTTCCACGTGGGCGACCGCGTGATGGTAGTAGGTCCTGAGGAGAATGTAAACCGTGTGGCTGAAATCATGGGTAACTCAGTAAAGCGCCTCGATGCGCCTAACATCGCTACCATCTTCATCGGTATTATGGTAGGTATCATCTTCGGTTCTCTCCCATTCGCTATCCCTGGCATGCCAGTGCCATTGAAGCTGGGTATCGCAGGTGGTCCGCTCATCATCGCCATCCTCATCGGCCGTTTCGGTTATCGCATGAAGCTGGTTACCTATACCACAACCTCCGCCAACATGATGCTGCGAGAGATAGGACTGGTACTCTTCCTGGCGAGTGTGGGAATCAAGGCTGGTGCCGGATTCTGGGACACAGTGGTTCAGGGCGACGGATTGAAGTATGTGGGATGCGGTTTCCTCATCACCATCATTCCTATCCTCATCGTGGGTACCATCGCCAGATTGAAGTTCAAGTTCAATTACTTCACCATCATGGGTATGCTTGCCGGTACTTATACCGACCCTCCTGCCCTAGCTTATGCCAACGCATCATGCTCTAAGGAGGCTCCAGCCGTAGGTTACTCTACCGTATATCCATTGAGTATGTTCCTTCGTATCTTTACAGCCCAGATTGTGGTGCTGTTCTTCTGCGGAGCATAAACGCTTACAAAAGTTAACAAAACAACTAGTAATAGTTATAAATTATAAAAGAGGTGCACAAAGATAAAAATTTGTGCACCTTTTTTGTTGCCTTTTCACAAATTATTCGTAACTTTGACGCATTAAAACAACAGACAAGAAAACCTAATGTGATTTTCTTAAAAATGAAAACTTCTAAAACGTTGATATGCGTATGAAGAAATTGGGATTTTTGATAACCATGCTAGTCATCGCATCCTTGCCCGCTTGGAGCCAGGGAGCCAAGAGCATCCGTATTACGGAGGTGATGACCCACAACCGTACCAACCTCGTAGATGAGTACGGTCAGCACAAACCATGGGTGGAATTGAGCAATTCCTCCTTTACCACGTATAACGTACGTGGTATGTTCCTAACCACCGACCGACGGGTTCTCAACAAGAATCTATCGCCTGAAGCACGCCGACAGCTGATGTGCCCCTTGCCGAACAACGAGCCCCGAACCACACTGGGCGGCAAGAAGAGTATCGTCATCTTCGACAGCAGTTCCTGGTACAAAGACGGCTGGAACGGACAACTTTGGAAGGCAAAGGATTCTTCCAACACTGGTCCTTTCCACCTTAATCTGATTCTACAAGAGAAGAAGTCCAACTGGATAGCCCTCTATGACGGAAATGCCGTGGACTTGATAGACTCCGTAAGCGTGCCTGTATTGGCAGCCGACGAAAGCTATGAATTGAGCCAGGATTTCAAGACATGGGAGAAAGCCATAGCTGGAGCCATCACCCCGGGCTATCTGCCACAACACGTAGGTCTGAGCAAGGCACAGCTCCTGAAGAAGCAGGATCCATACGGCATCGGCATCTCCGTGCTTTCAATGGGCATCGTATTCTCATGTCTCGCCCTCCTCTTCGTCGTGTTTTGGGCATTCGGCGCCTATATGAAACACAAGCAGCGCATCGCCCGTGCCACCGAGAAGCATGCCACCTTATTATATAAGACCGGCAAGAAGACCATTGAAGTAACGCAAGACCTGAGTCATAAGACCAATATCCTGCTGAAGGATGGTCTGGAGACCAAGGGTATCGACAAGGAAATCTACATGGCGGTCATCTCGCTCGCCCTCAAGGAATACCTGGAGGATGTACATGATGTGGAATCAGGCATCATCACCATCAAGCCTAAACAGACAAGATGGAATGCTCCGAAATTCAATAATATCAATAATTCTAAATAACAGAAACTATGGCTAAGTATCAATATACAGTGAAAGGAGTCGATTACGAAGTCGAGATCCAGGATATAGAAGGCAACATCGCCAACGTAACCGTGAATGGCATCCCATTTGAGGTAGAAATGAAGCAGCCAGTAAAGGCTGGCAAGCAGAAAGTAAAGTTGGGAGGGACAGCTAACGAAGGAGCTAGCAGCTCATCATCAGCCCCTCAGAGCGCAAAGGCATCTGCGGATTTGCAATCCGCAGCAAGCAGCGGCCAAACAGGAGATGCAGGAAAAGCAGCTGCCGGTAAGCCAGTGGTAGCCCCTCTGCCTGGCACCATCAACGAAATCAAGGTGAAGGTGGGTGACAAGGTTAACGCAGGCGATACCGTCGTGATTCTCGAAGCCATGAAGATGCAGAACAACATCGAGGCAGAGACTTCCGGAACCATCACCAGCATCAACGTGAATAAAGGCGATGCCGTGATGGAAGGAGATACGTTAGTAACCATTAAATAGATAGCTTATGGATTTCATCATACAAAACTTCTATGAGTTCCTGACCTATACGGGCTTTGCAAACGCCACGGCAGGAAACCTCGCCATGATCGTGATAGGAGTTATCTGCATCTGGCTTGCCATCAAGAAGGATTTCGAACCACTTCTCCTGGTGCCCATCGGACTGGGCATCATCCTGGGCAACATCCCCTTCCGTGCTGATGCCGGACTCGAAATAGGCCTATACGAAGATAATTCCGTTCTGAATATCTTCTATCAAGGAGTAAGACAGGGATGGTATCCCCCACTCGTTTTCCTGGGCATCGGAGCGATGACCGATTTTTCGGCATTAATATCCAATCCGAAGCTGATATTAATCGGTGCAGCTGCCCAGTTTGGCATCTTCGGTGCCTACATGATAGCACTGGCTCTGGGGTTCGAACCGAACCAGGCAGCCGGTATTGCCATCATAGGTGGTGCCGACGGACCTACCGCCATCTTTCTGAGCAGCAAGTTAAGTCCTAACCTGATGGGAGCCATCGCCGTTTGTGCCTACTCCTATATGGCATTGGTGCCAGTAATCCAGCCCCCATTGATGCGTCTGCTCACCACCAAGGAAGAGCGCGTCATCAAGATGAAGCCAGCACGTCAGGTATCACAGACAGAGAAGATCCTCTTTCCTATCGTCGGTTTACTCCTCACCACCTTTATCGTACCATCAGGTCTGCCATTGCTCGGCATGCTTTTCTTCGGAAATCTCCTGAAGGAAAGTGGAAAGACGACAAGACTTGCCAAGACAGCAGGCAGCAGTCTGAATGACATCGTGGTGATGCTGCTCGGCTTGACCGTAGGCTGTTCTACCCAGGCATCAGAGTTCCTGACCCTGAACACCATCAAGATCTTCGCCCTCGGTGCCCTGGCATTCATCATCGCTTCAGCCAGCGGTATCCTCTTTGTGAAACTGATGAACCTCTTCCTGCCAAAGGGCAAGAAGCTGAACCCACTGATCGGAAATGCCGGTGTGAGTGCCGTGCCTATGAGTGCCCGCATCAGCAACAACCTCGGTTTGGAGTACGACCGTCACAATTTCCTGCTCATGCACGCCATGGGTCCGAATGTTGCAGGTGTTATCGGTTCCGCCGTAGCCGCCGGCGCCCTGCTGGGATTCTTTAATTGATCAATACGAAAAATGGGAACTTGCTCAAATGCAAGTTCCCATTTTTCATATTTCCTATTTTCTAAAAGAGCACAATTTCTAAAAAAGCTAGCTCTTCTTGATCGTCATTTTGCCTTCGAGCGAGATGATGATTTCCACCTGATAACTCATGCTGCTGTCCGGCATAGCCAAAACCACTCTATAATGAAGTCCATCGGTATCCACCTTTTTCAGTACGATATCACTCAAAATCGCCTGCTTGAGGAACTCATGAGGAACCTGTCCATCGAAATCCTCCTTGCGGAAGTCACGGCCGAAAATCCTGCTGGCTCCCCGGTAGATATTCACATTCACGATGTTGTCGTAATAGACATTATCCACCTCTACGCCATCATCATTGTATGAACTCTTGAAAACCTTATAGGTAGTAGGGTTCACCTGCACATAGAGATGCAACTTCTCATCGCCTGCATACACCACAGAATCTCTCTTGATAAGCGTATTCTGGTTGAGAACCACCGGCTGCTGATGCTGGAACTGCTGCAGATAAGAAGTATCGTCTGTCTTGACGAGTTTCATGATATCGCCATTCAGCACCTTAAACTGGAAGATATGGGCAGCCTGCTTGATAATCGGATATTTAGTCGTATTGGCACCCTTCATCACCAGCGTATCGCCAGCTATATAGAAATATACCGGTTGGCTGGTAGAATCAGGATAGTAGATGGTGTCACCCTTCACGCGAAAGACAACATTATCTTCATCATCGCCATCCAACCAGATGCCCTGGAGCATTTTCTTGGCAGCAGTATCCTCCTTTACTCCGGCAGAATCCTTACCCGCAGACTTCTGTCCGCAGCTGGCCATCACCGCCAGGAGGCTTGCACACAACAATATGTTAATAACTTGTTTCATCTTTTCACGATATCTTACTCAAAATACTCAGCCTCCTCAAAAGACAGCGCCTTATTGAGGTCTTTTTCTGAGAGCAATACATTTTCGCCCTCAATAGGCCACTTGATACCAATGGTTTCATCATTCCAGCGGATACTTGCCTCAGCTTGAGGAGCATAAGGGTTATCTACTTTATAGGTAAAGATTGCCTCGTCGCTGAGCACGAGGAAACCATGCGCAAAGCCACGAGGAATGAAGAACTGCAGCTTGTTCTCCCCGCTCAGTTCCACCATTACATACTTGCCGAAGGTCTTGCTGTCTTTACGCAAATCTACCGCAACATCCAGGACCTTACCCTTGATGACACGCACCAGTTTAGCCTGCGAACTTTCGCCCTTCTGATAATGAAGGCCTCGAAGCACGCCTCTACTCGACATAGACTCATTGTCTTGCACAAACTCAACATGATAACCAATGTGGGCATCGAACTCAGCCTGTTTCCAAGCCTCGAAAAAGTAGCCTCTAGCATCATCAAACACTTTTGGCTGTATGACCCACACTCCTTCTATTTCGGTCTCTGTATATTCCATTGCTATATACTTGTTCTATTTTTTAGTGGCAAAGATAATACTTTTTGGTGATATGACAAAACAAATTAAACTTTTTATCACTCCTTACGAAAATTTCCCTTAAAATAGTTGTCCATTTCCCAAAAAAGCCGTACCTTTGCAAAAGATATTCAGAAAAAGAAGATAAACATTTAGACGTGATAGAAATTAACCGACATATAGAAATTCTACTCTTGAGCAACGATTGTGTAATCGTACCAGGTTTTGGTGGATTTATGGCTCATCATGTAGATGCACGTTACGATGGCAGAGACAATATGTTTTTGCCACCGCTGAGAACTGTGGGATTCAATCCACAGCTCACGATGAACGATTCCCTCCTCGCACTCTCGTACGTGGAGACTTACGATATCAGCTACCCTGAGGCTTTGCGCCGTATTGAGGATGAGGTAGTTGAAATCAGACAATCATTGGAAAACGAAGGTAAATTCGAAATAGAAAATATCGGTATGCTCTTCCTCAACGAAGATGGCAACATCAGTTTCGAGCCATGCGAGGCAGGCATTCTTACTCCCGACTTCTATGGTTTGGGCGGTTTCGATATGCTTCCTATCGCACAGATTGACAACGGTGAACAGCAGAACGAGAATCAAAACGTGGCTATGACTGTAAATCTTGCCAAGGATGAACAGCCAGTTAAAAACGAGACAGAAGTTCCTGCAGCTCCAGCCAACAATTCGGTATTCATCGCAGAAGAAGAGGAAGAAGAGGAAAAGGCAGAATTCATCAGCATCAAGAAGAGCTGGCTGCGCAACATGGCAGCTGCCTGCATCGCCCTCATCGCCTTCTTCACCATCTCTACTCCACTCGGAAGTCCTACTATCGAGAAGAGCCAGATTGACACGGGGATGCTTACCCGCATCATGCCTAAAGAGATGACTCCGGTAAAAAGCAATGAACTGCTGCTCCCTACTGATGAACCGAAGCTGATGGAGACCACTCCTACCGACAAGGCAGAAAAAACTCCGGCAATGGCACAGGATAGAGAGATTACTACTCCAACTGCCTCTTATTACAGCATCGTATTGGCAAGCCGCGTAACCAAACGCAATGCAGCCAGTTATGTGGAACACTTGCAGGGCAAGGGCTTCAAGGAGGCAAGAGTTCTGATTACCGACAACAACGTAAAGGTGATTTATGGAAACTACCGCTCTGAGAGCGAGGCATATAACACCCTCAACCGACTCCATACCAACGAGGCTTTCACAGATGGCTGGATTACAAAGGTAAAGGAATAGTTTAGAGTTAAGAATTTATAATTATAGGAGGAGATTTATCCTCTTATACATTATTATATATAGAAAGAAATCAAGGAAAGAAAAAATAGATATGAAAAGAGTACGTTGCCCTAAATGCGATAATTTCATCACGTTCGACGAAACCAAATACGAGGCAGGCCAGAGTCTGGTCTTCGTTTGTCCGAATTGCAATAAGCAGTTTGGCATCCGTATGGGCGTTTCCAAACTTCGCGAAACCCGCAAGGAAGAACAGATTGATGAAAATGCCAATGAGAATGGCGTAGGCTCCATCGTTGTTATCGAAAACGTATTCGCCTACAAGCAGGTCATCCCTTTGCAGATGGGCGACAACGTCATCGGAAGATATATGAAGAACAGTGGCATCAACTGCCCTATCGAGACCGTAGATCCGAGTGTAGATATGAACCACTGCGTAATCAATGTAAGCCGCGACAAGAAAGGAAAATTGAAATATGTGCTGCGCGATGGCCCTAGCTACACCGGCACCTTCGTAGATAACGAAATCCTGGGCGACCGTGAGCGCCGTGTCATCGAAGACGGCACCCTCTTCACCATCGGAGCCACCAGCATCATCCTCCGCACGGCAGACAGCGAGGAGGAATAATGTGTAAAATAACAAGTTGAAATAAAATCAAGGGTTAGAGTAGGAAAAATCTTACTCTAACCTTTTTTTTACTGATAAACACGTATAAATATACCAATAATTCTTACTTTCTGCAAGAAATCATAGCGATATAGTAATCTTTTTGCTAATATTTTCGTTAGATTGAAAGAAAATGTGTACCTTTGCAACAGAAATTAGCAATACGTGGGACCAATACTCCCGATACGTACAAAAAAACAGAAGAATTACGTTAGGTTATGGATGTAGCAATCGTAAAATACAATGCCGGAAATATCTATTCCGTAGTCAACGCTATGAAGCGTTTGGGCATAGAACCAGTACTCACTGATGATGCCGAAATGCTCCAGAAGGCAGACCGCGTGCTGTTTCCAGGTCAGGGTCAGGCAAGGGAAGCCATGGAGTATCTCAAGGCTCACCAGCTGGATCAGGTGATCAAGAATCTCAAGCAACCCGTATTGGGCATTTGCGTGGGACAGCAGCTCCTGTGCCGACATTCGGAAGAAGGCGATGTAGATTGCATCGGCATCTTCGATGTGGACGTGAAGCGATTCCAGCCGCAGAAGCACGAAGACAAGGTACCAGCTATGGGATGGAACGAGATATACGATCTGAAGACGGAGCTATACAAGGGATTCGGAAACAGATCCGATGCAGCAGATGCAGCTATGGGAGAAGCCCTGCAGCATCCCTACTCCTATTTCGTGCACAGCTACTATGTGCCACTCTGCGAGGAGACCATCGCCAAGGCTGATTACATTCTGCCTTACAGCGCATCGCTCCACAAAGACAACTTCTATACCTGCCAGTTCCATCCGGAAAAGAGCGGAAAGGTAGGAGAACAGATTTTAAAGAACTTCCTGGAAATAAAATAGCAATAAAAGAAATATGATAGAATTAATTCCTGCCATCGACTTGATAAATGGCCAGTGCGTTCGCCTGACAAAAGGCGATTACGACCAGAAGAAGGTCTATAACGACAATCCGGCTGAAGTAGCCAAAGACTTCGAGAAGCTGGGATTCAAGCGACTCCACGTAGTGGATCTGGACGGAGCCAAGTCGAAGCATATCGTAAATGATGCTGTACTGAAGGCGATTACCACCGAAACGAATCTGACTGTAGATTTCGGAGGCGGTATCAAGACCGAGGAAGACATCGAGAAGGCATTCGCTGCAGGAGCCAGTATGGTAACCATAGGCAGCATCGCCGTTACCAATCCTGACCTCTTTATGGAGTGGATAGATAAATATGGTGCCGACAAGCTTATCCTCGGAGCCGATGTAAGAAACGGCAAGATTTCTATCAATGGATGGAAAGAGGATTCTTCAGAAAACCTCCTCCCCTTCCTCAAGAAATACATCGACAAGGGTGTGCGCTATGTGCTCTGCACAGAAATCAGCAAGGATGGCACCCTGCAGGGTCCTGCCATCGAACTATATAAAGAGGTAATGGCAGCCTACCCTCAGCTTCACCTCATCGCCTCGGGCGGAGTGAGCTGCAATGAAGACATCGAGGCTTTGGAAGCCGCCGGCATCCCAGCAGTAGTCTTCGGCAAGGCATTCTACGAGGGTAAGATTGATGTAGAAAAGTTAGGAGTTAAGTAATCATAAAGTTCAAAGTTCAATGGTCAAAGTTCAAAGTAACAAAGGTTTGGCAAAGCGAATCGTCCCTTGTCTTGACGTGAAAAACGGAGAGACCGTGAAGGGAACGAACTTCGTGAACCTGAGAAGCGCAGGCGACCCGGTAGAACTGGGCAAGGCCTATAGCGATGCAGGTGCCGATGAACTCGTATTCCTTGACATCACAGCTAGCTTCGAAGAGCGCAAGACCTTTACAGATATGGTAACTCGCGTAGCTGCCGAAATCAATATCCCGTTTACCGTGGGTGGCGGCATCAACGAGCTGAAGGATGTAGATCGACTCCTCAATGCAGGCGCCGACAAGGTCAGTATCAACAGTGCAGCCATCCGACATCCGGAGCTCATCAACGAGATAGCCAACCATTACGGATCACAGGTCTGCGTCTGCGCCATCGATGCCCGTCTCGATCCCGACGGCTGGCATTGCTACGTCAAGGGCGGAAGAGAGCGAGTAGAACTCGGTCTGTTTGATTGGGCTAGAGAAGTTGCCGACCGTGGTGCCGGCGAGATTCTCTTCACCAGTATGGACCACGACGGTGTGAAGCAGGGCTTTGCCAATGAAGCCCTCGCCCGCCTTGCAGAGGAAGTAAGCATTCCTATCATTGCATCGGGTGGAGCTGGCAAGATGGAACATTTCCGCGATGCCTTCACCCTGGGAAAGGCAGATGCAGCACTGGCAGCCAGTGTCTTCCACTTCGGTGAAATCGCCATACCTGACCTGAAAAATTACCTCCGAAAAGAAGGCATCAACGTCAGGTTGTAAACCGGAGCCTTAAGGCTAGATATTTTTACCCTTAAGGGAAAATAATAATACCCTTAAGGGAAAATATATTTTTCCTTAAGGATAAGATAAATCCCCTATGATAGGGTGGATTGGCAATGGAGTAAGCAAACAATTAAATTGTAAAGATAAAATGGAAATAGATTTTGAAAAAATGGGCGGACTTGTTCCTGCCATCATCCAGGACGCCGTAACCAAGAATGTCCTGATGCTGGGATTCATGAACAAGGAAGCATACGATAAAACCATCCAAACCAAGAAGGTTACTTTCTGGAGCCGTTCTCGCAACTGTCTTTGGACCAAGGGCGAGACCTCAGGAAACTTCCTCAATCTGGTAAGCATTCAGATAGACTGCGACAACGATACCTTCCTGGTAAAGGTTCATCCAGATGGTCCTACCTGCCACAAAGGTACCGATACCTGCTGGGCTGAGGAGAATACGCTGAACCCTATCCTCTTTCTCTCAGAGTTGCAGGACTTCATCGACAAGCGCCACGAGGAGATGCCTGAGGGCAGCTACACCACCAGTCTCTTCAAGAAGGGCGTGAACAAGATGGCACAAAAGGTTGGAGAAGAAGCCATTGAGACGGTTATCGAAGCTACCAACGGCACCGACAACAAGCTCATCTACGAGAGTTCCGACCTGCTCTACCACCTCATCGTACTGCTCACCAGCAAGGGCTTGCGAATCGAGGATGTTGTAAAGGAGCTCCAGATGCGACACGACCCAGAATGGGACAAGAAGCGCCGCGTAGCAAAGAGCAAAGGAGAAATGAAATAATATATCTAGCTCAAGGCTATCTTGCAGCAGTTCGCCCTGAAAGGGCAGAAGCCCCTAGCCCAGGGCAACACCCTGGGTATAAAAAGATATTGGCAATACGCCCTGAAAGGGCAAAAGCTTTTAAATACATTAAATAAAGGAGAAAAAATTAGGATGTTAATAGATTATCAAAACGTCAGCATATACCAAGCCGACAAGTGCGTGCTCAAGGGCATCAACTTCCATGTGGATGAAGGAGAGTTCGCTTATCTTATCGGAAAAGTGGGCTCGGGAAAGAGTTCACTCCTGAAGACCCTCTACTGCGAGCTAGACCTCGTGGAGGGTGAGACCGACAAGGCAGAAATCCTTGGCAGAGACCTCAAGACCATCCGACGCAAGGACATTCCAGCCCTGCGCAAGGAACTGGGCATCATCTTCCAGGACTTCCAGTTGCTTCACGACCGCAGCGTGCGCAAGAACTTCGAGTTCGTGCTCAAGGCTACCAAATGGAAAAACAAGAAGGACAGAGACAAGCGCATCGAGGAAGTGCTCAACGAAGTAGGCATGATAGAGAAAATCGATAAGATGCCTCACGAGCTCTCCGGTGGAGAACAGCAGCGTGTGGCCATCGCCCGTGCCCTGCTCAACAATCCGAAGATCATCATCGCCGATGAGCCAACGGGAAATCTCGACCCAGAGACCGCCAGCAACATCGTGGGACTGCTCAAGGGTATCACCAAGCAGGGTACAGCTGTAGTGATGACAACCCATAACATCCCGATGCTCGACAAGTTCCCTGGCATCGTATATCGCTGCAAGGATGGTTTACTCCACGACGTGACCAACGAGTACAACCACATCGACCTGACAGAAGATGGCGAGGAGAATTAAACGGGGAAAATACAACAAAAGAACAATAAAAATTAAACATTAATATAATTTTACGACTATGAAGGTAATGAAATTCGGAGGTACTTCTGTAGGCTCACCAGAGCGTATGAAGGGAGTAGCCTCTTTGGTTACAGAATCAGGTGAACCAACTTTCATCGTATTGTCTGCGATGAGCGGTACAACAAACTCTCTCGTTGAGATCTCTGACTATCTCTACAAGAAGAACCCAGAGGGCGCCAACGAGGTAATCAACAATTTGGAGAAGAAATACATGCAGCACGTGGAGGATCTCTACTCTACTGATGAGATGAAGAAGACTACACGCGAGTTCCTGCAGGGCGAGTTCAACTATCTCCGTTCATTTACCAAGGATCTCTTTACTTCTTTCGAGGAGAAGAGCATCGTGGCTCAGGGCGAGATTATGAGTACCAACATGGTTGTAAACTACTTGAAGGAACAGGGTGTAAAGGCTGTATTGCTCAACGCATTAGACTTTATGCGCACCGACAAGAATGCAGAGCCAGACCCACAGTATATCAAGGAGAAGCTCTCTGCCATCATGGAGGAGAACCAGGGCTATCAGATCTACATCACCCAGGGCTTCATCTGCCGCAATGCATACGGCGAGGTAGATAACCTGCAGCGTGGTGGTAGTGACTACACCGCATCACTCATCGGTGCAGCTCTCCCAGCAGACGAGATTCAGATCTGGACAGATATCGACGGTATGCACAACAACGACCCTCGTGTGGTAGAGCACACAGAGGCTGTTCGCCAGTTGAACTTCGAGGAGGCTGCTGAGTTGGCTTACTTTGGTGCCAAGATTCTCCACCCTACCTGCGTTCAGCCAGCCAAGTATGCCGGCATCCCAGTTCGTCTGAAGAACACCATGGACCCTAAGGCTGATGGTACCATCATCGACAACGTCATCGTACGTGGCAAGATCAAGGCTGTAGCTGCCAAGGACAACATCACTGCCATCAAGATCAAGAGTAGCCGCATGTTGCTCGCTACAGGTTTTCTCCGCAAGGTATTCGAAATCTTCGAGAGCTACCAGACTCCTATCGACATGATTGCTACCTCAGAGGTAGGTGTGAGCATGAGTATCGATAACGATGCTCACCTCAACGACATCGTCAACGAGTTGAAGAAGTATGGTACTGTAACCGTAGATTCAGACATGTGCATCATCTGCGTGGTAGGTGATCTGGACTGGAGCAACGTAGGCTTCGAGACCATCGCTACCGATGCCATGAAGAACATCCCGGTACGTATGATTTCTTACGGTGGCAGCAACTACAACATCTCATTCCTCATCAGAGAGAGAGACAAGAAGCAGGCTCTGCAGAACTTGAGCAACGTATTGTTCGAGAAGTAATGTAAGTGAAGAACGAAGAGTGAAGAGTGAAGAATTCTAATGTAATGCTTCCTGTCCACTCTTCGTTGGATATTCTGACTTAACCATAAGTTGGATTTTCTAATTTGACTATAATAAGATATTAACAATAAGGATAAGCGAAATGAAAGGTACATTTCCGATAGATAAGTTTCAGGAGATACAGACTCCGTTCTACTACTACGACACCAACGTGTTGCGCCAAACCTTGAAGACCATCAACGCAGAGGCTGGCAAGCATGAGGGCTTTGAGGTACACTATGCCGTAAAGGCAAATGCCAACCCTAAAGTGCTCAACATCATCTGCCAGGCTGGTTTGGGTGCCGACTGTGTGAGCGGAGGAGAAATTCAGGCTGCCATCAATGCAGGTTTCCCTGCCAATAAGATTGTGTATGCCGGTGTAGGCAAGAGTGATTGGGAAATCAACCTTGGTTTGGACAAGGGCATCTTCTGCTTCAATGTAGAGAGCGTCCCGGAATTGGAAATCATCAACGAACTTGCCGAGAAGAAAAATAAGATTGCACAAGTTTGCTTCCGCATCAACCCAGACGTTGGTGCTCATACCCATGCCAACATTACAACAGGTTTGGCTGAAAACAAGTTTGGTATCGCCATGCGCGATATGGAGAGCGTGATTGAGGAGGCTTCCAAGATGAAGAACATCAAGTTCCTGGGTCTGCACTTCCATATTGGTAGTCAGATACTTGACATGGGAGACTTCGAGGCTCTCTGTAACCGCATCAACGAGTTGCAAAACCAGTTGGAGGCTCATCACATCGTAGTAAAGAACATCAATGTAGGCGGTGGATTGGGTATCGATTACAACCATCCAAACCGTGTGCCTATCCCAGACTTCAAGGATTACTTCGATACATACGCCAAGAAGTTGAAGTTGCGCGATGGACAGAAGTTACACTTCGAGTTGGGCCGTGCCGTAGTGGGTCAGATGGGTTCGCTCATCACCAAGACTCTTTATATCAAGCAGGGCACAGCCAAGCAGTTTGCCATCGTAGATGCAGGTATGACCGACCTGATCCGTCCTGCCCTCTATCAGGCATATCATAAGATAGAGAACATCTCTAGTGATGAACCTGCAGAGACATACGACGTAGTAGGTCCGATTTGCGAGTCGAGCGATGTATTCGCCAAGGCTGTAGATCTGAACAAGACCCATCGTGGCGACCTCATTGCCCTCCGTTCAGCCGGAGCCTACGGTGAGATCATGGCGAGCCAGTATAACTGCCGCCAGTTGCCAAAGGGATATATCACAGAAGACTTTTAATTCAGTTAAGAGTTAAGAGTTTACAGTTAAGAGTTAGGAGTAAGGAGTCATTCCTTTCTCCAACTTTCTTTATTACGAGAAAAAAAGATAATGATGACAATTAGTTTAACAACTATCATAGCAGGCGCAGTAGTGGTATTATTGGCAATCCTCGGATCGCTGATAAATCCATTTCTGCGCTCGTTGCGTTTTACTGACGAGGAGGAATCCTTGGAATCTAGAGAACCTATCTCGGTGATTATCACCGCTCACGACAATCTCTATGAACTGGAGCATAATCTACAGATGTTCCTGCAGCAGAAATATCCTGCCGATTATCAGGTAATCGTGGTTTGTCAGAGCACCGATGGTGAGACCCAGGATTATCTGAAGCGCATGGCAGCCGAGAATTCTCACCTATATTATACATATATCCCTGAGAGCTCCCGCTATATGAGCAGAAAGAAGCTGCAGATTACACTGGGCGTGAAGGCTGCTAAGTATGAGTGGATCATCCTCACCGAACCTACCTGCACCCCATCCAACGACAAGTGGCTCTATACGATGACCCGCAACTGCCAGGAGCCTAACCATCTGGTTCTGGGCTATGTAGCTTTAGACGAAGCAACCAAGGGTGTTCGCCGATTCGACAGCATCCGCAAGGCATTCTATCTGCTCCGACGTGCACAGCATAGCTACGGCTACCGCACCCACATGCCAAACGTAGCCTTCCGCAAGAGCGATTTCATGCGCGAGCAGGGCTATCAGGGCAACCTGGAGTATGTGCGCGGAGAATATGACTTCCTGGTCAACAAGTATGCTGCCTACGGAGATACTGCCGTAGAACTCGACTGCGATGCATGGCTCATCCATGATGAACCAACCGACAAGGCATGGCACAACGCCCACCTTTATCTCCAGGCATCCCGCAAGAGTCTGACCAGATCCAAGTCGATGATGTCACTGATGGCAATGGATCATCTCTTCCCTCACCTCAGCCTCATCGCCTCGCTGGTCACCCTGGCATACGCCATCCTGATGCAAGACTGGATCCTGACAGGCATTGCAGGTTTCGCCCTGCTTCTACTCCTGATTCTCCGCACCGTCATCGCCCACAAGGCTATCAAGCATTTCGACGATGACATCTCGCTCCTGAAGCTGCCATTCTATGAGTATGGCATCATCTGGAGAAATCTTGCCAACAAGATAAGATACTGGCGTGCAGACAAGAACGACTTCACCAGTCATAAACTGTAGGATTTTAGAATCAACAAGCAAACTTAAAATAACGATGAAAGTATATTTGTTCATTTCCAAACATAAGAAGACACTGAAGATGTATCTTCCTTACATCGAAGCGCTGCAGCAGAAGTTCGACACCACCAGTAACCTGGTAGATGCCGATATCGTGATGATACTGGGAGCATGGACAAGACAAGGTGCCCAGCTAGCCAGAATGTCTCGCAAGATGGGCATCCCCTACATCGTTTGCCCACTCGGCGACCTCTCAGAGCGCAACTGCCGGAATCCACATTTCAAGCGCAGTCTGCAGATTCTGATGTACCAGAAGGCGATGTACAGGCACTCAGACCTCATCATCGCCACCACCCCATTGGAGAAAGCCTATCTGGAGAAACTCGGATGGAACAAGCACATCACCCTCATCAGATACTTCGGCTACAGTCATCTCATCACCGAAGAAGGTACGATGGAAGACTGGCAGGAGACGGATGCCTCTACCCTCGCCGACTTCGAGCGCAGAAAGGCAGAAGCCATCGCCCAGCAGACCCAGCATGCCATCATCGCCCAGATTATGCAGATTCAGAGCAGAATGCCGCATAAGAACATCCCACAGAAGTATCTCGACGACCTGCATACCTTATTATATGCAGACGATTATGATGAGGATGCTATCAACGAGGAACTGAAGAAGCTGAAACTCGACAGCTATGCCGCCTCCGTATTCCAGGCGATGACCGACAAAACGGGACTTACCGAGGGATTTATGCCACTTCCTGCCAAAAAAGGCAGAAAAAGCAAGGAGATTCTGAAGTATGTAAAGTAAGAGACTGACAGTAGTTGACCTGCGTCAAGAGGCTGACTGCCAGTATTTGACTTGTATCAAAAAATCGCTTTCTTTCATCATTTTGTCACCCATTTGTTACCCGAATTCAAAAAAAAGGCATTACCTTTGCACTCGTAAAGATGAAACAAGAGATCTTGAGTATGCGAGATGAGAAGTCTTATATATATAAAAAAAGATGAGAAATCTCAAGTACAGGAGATGGAAGGTTTCAGGTAAGAGAGATTGTAAAAGGATAACATGTAGAACAGGAGACCGAAAATGCGACGGCTCCACAAAGATTGAGAAAGGAAACAAATTATGATGACAACAGTAATGGCACTCGCAGTAGTAGCAATTATGATTGCTAAGGCAATCAATGTTAACAACCACATCGAGATGGGTAAGTAATTACTCCATCCCCTTGTAGGAAAGAGAATGAAAGAAGAGCCCGGTGAGGCTCAAGTATTAACGAAAAAGAAAGAAAGGATAACGATTATGAAAACAATGTTGAAAGAAATCAAGAAGGTCATGAAGACATTCATTGCAAACTATCTGAATGCAATGTCACTTTATGGCGAAGCTATTTGCAAAGGTCGTGGTTGTGCTTGCGCATAATCACTTGAAATATAAAGGAAGCGTGCTGGTATTTACTTACCGGCACGCTTTTTTCGTTGCCTCCAGCGTTAATATAGATTAAATAATCCGCCTTTTCTACGATAATTCGGAAATTATCTATACTTTTGCATCTATAATTATCACGGGGGTGCTGAGCAATCGGCTGAGATTATACCCATTGAACCTGAAACAGGTAATGCTGGCGCAGGAAATATGATAGATCGTTTTACACCCAGGCAGAGATAAATGCAACCTACTCTTGCTTCTCTACCCCCCTTGCTTTCATCAGGCATACCCCCGTGTTGACAATTGTAAATTTATAAATGTAAACATAGGAACAGATTATGAAAGTTATCATCAACAGCAAAGAAACTGAGATTCAGGCAAAGACCGTCAAGGAACTTGCCCAGGAACTCGATCTTCCAGCTACAGGTTGCGCTGTAGCCATCAGTAACGAGATGGTACCTCGTGACGAGTGGGAAAGCCACGTGATTCAGGAGGGTGCCGACATCGTGATTGTAAAGGCATTCTGCGGAGGATAGGATATAATGTTTAATGTTTAGTGTTTAATGTTTAGAGGACTATGGCTAAAATATCATTAGACAGATTTCAACTGCAGTTCATCTCTCATCAGAATGAGAAGATGAGTTATCTCGATGGCATTCACGAGGCGATAACGGGACTCTGCGGATGGGTTCAGCTCCGCATGAAGGATGCCTCTGATGATGAAGTGCGCCCCATCGCCTACAAGGTGAAGGAATGGTGCAAGATCATGAATGTTACCTTCATCATCGACGACCGTGTGGAACTGGTGAAAGAGGTGGGCGCCGATGGCGTGCATCTGGGCAAGAACGATATGCCGATTGCCGAGGCTCGCAAGATTCTGGGCGATGACTTCATCATCGGCGGTACGGCAAACACCTTCGAGGATGTGAAGGCTCACTATGAGGCTGGTGCTGATTACATCGGTTGCGGTCCGTTCCGCTTCACCACTACCAAGGAGAAGCTCTCCCCTATCCTCGGTCTTGAAGGATATAAAGAAATCATCCAGAAGATGAAGGCAGAAAACATCAACATCCCAATCGTTGCCATCGGTGGCATCACCAAGGAGGATATCCCCGAAATCATGAAGACGGGAGTTAACGGCATCGCCCTCAGCGGCTGCATCCTCAATGCCAAGGACCCGGCGACAGAAACCCATGATATCATGGAAATGATGAAGGTATTCAGATAAGCAAACATTTAAAAATAAGAATAACAGAAAATGGAAAAATTAGTAATTGCAGGACGAGAGTTCAACTCCCGCCTCTTCCTCGGAACAGGAAAGTTCAACAACAACCAGCTCATGGCTGAAGCTATCAAGGCTTCTGAAACAGAAATGGTAACCGTTGCCATGAAGCGTATCGAACTCGAAGACAAGCAGGACGACCTGCTCTCTCATATCGTGCAGAACCCAAATATCCAGCTCCTTCCTAACACCAGTGGCGTGCGCAACGCCGAGGAAGCTGTATTCGCAGCACAGATGGCTCGTGAGGCTTTCGGAACCAACTGGCTCAAGCTCGAAATCCACCCAGATCCTCGCTATCTTCTTCCAGACTCTATCGAGACTCTGAAGGCTACCGAGAAACTGGTAAAGCTCGGTTTCGTGGTATTACCATATTGCCAGGCAGACCCAACCCTCTGCAAGCACCTCGAAGAGGCTGGTGCTGCTACCGTGATGCCACTCGCTGCACCTATCGGTACCAACAAGGGTTTGAGAATGAAGGACTTCCTGCAGATCATCATCGAGCAGGCTACTGTTCCTGTGGTAGTAGATGCAGGTATCGGTGCGCCTAGCCACGCTGCCGAGGCCATGGAGATGGGTGCCAGCGCTTGCTTGGTCAACACAGCTATCGCCGTTGCAGGTGATCCTATAGAAATGGCTAAGGCATTCAAGGAGGCAGTAGTATGCGGTCGCCGTGCTTACGAGGCTGGTCTCGGAGCCATCAGCGATTGTGCCGAGGCAAGTTCTCCACTCACCGCATTCCTCAACGAATAATTATAAATGATAATCCTTTAAACATTATGCCAAACGATAAGAAAGCTTACGCCCAGAGAGAAAAGGCGTATATGCAGGGAAAACTTTTCCCACAGATCAAGGTTGGAATGACCAAGGTAAACCTCACTCCTACTGTTGTGAAGGATGAGCGCGGCATTCCTCATACAGAGCCAAACGCTCCGGTTTACATCTACGATACCAGCGGTCCTTACAGCGACCCTAACTATCAGGTAGATTTGAAGAAGGGCTTGCCAAGAATGCGCGAGCAGTGGATTCTCGACCGCAATGATACCGAGCAGCTCAAGGAGGTTACCAGCGAGTATGGCAAGCAGCGTCTTGCTGACCATAGCCTCGACCACCTCCGCTTCGAGCACATCCAGTTGCCTCGCCGTGCTCAGGCAGGCAAGCACATCACCCAGATGGCTTACGCCAAGGCGGGCATCATCACTCCAGAGATGGAGTATGTGGCTATCCGCGAGAACATGAACTGCCAGGAGTTGGGCATCGATACCCATATCACTCCTGAGTATGTGCGTGATGAGATTGCACGCGGACGTGCCGTTCTTCCTGCCAACATCAACCACCCGGAGAGCGAACCGATGATCATCGGCCGCAACTTCCTCGTGAAGATCAATACCAACATCGGAAACTCTGCCACTACCTCCAGCATCGAGGAAGAGGTGGATAAGGCTGTATGGTCTTGCAAGTGGGGAGGCGATACCTTGATGGACCTCTCTACCGGCGACAACATCCACGAAACCCGTGAATGGATTGTGCGCAACTGCCCTGTACCGGTAGGAACCGTGCCTATCTACCAGGCATTGGAGAAGGTAAACGGCAAGGTAGAGGATCTGAACTGGGAGGTATTCCGTGATACCCTCATCGAGCAGTGCGAGCAGGGTGTTGACTACTTCACCATCCATGCCGGCATCCGTCGCCACAACGTGCATCTCGCTGATAGCCGTCTCTGCGGTATCGTGAGCCGTGGCGGTAGTATCATGAGCAAGTGGTGTCTCTACCACGACCAGGAGAGCTTCCTCTATGAGCACTTCGACGACATCTGCGACATTGTAGCACAGTACGACGTAGCCCTTTCTTTGGGCGATGGTCTGCGCCCAGGCTGTATCGCCGATGCCAACGATGCAGCCCAGTTTGCCGAGTTGGATACCATGGGCGAGCTTGTTACCCGTGCCTGGGACAAGAACGTGCAGGCATTCATCGAGGGCCCTGGTCATGTGCCATTGCAGAAGATCAAGGAGAACATGGAGCGCCAGCTCGACCACTGTCACGAGGCACCATTCTACACCCTCGGCCCATTGGTTACCGATATCGCTCCAGGTTACGACCACATCACTTCAGCCATCGGTGGCGCCCAGATAGCATGGCTCGGCACCGCTATGCTCTGCTATGTAACACCAAAGGAGCACCTCGCCTTGCCTAACAAGGAAGATGTGCGCACAGGTGTGGTAACCTATAAGATTGCCGCTCATGCAGCCGATTTGGCTAAGGGTCATCCAGGTGCAACCATCCGCGACAACGCCCTCTCCAAGGCCCGTTTCGAGTTCCGCTGGAGAGACCAGTTCCACCTCTCCCTCGACCCAGAGCTCGCCTTGAAGTATTTCGAGGAGGCAGGTCATACAGACGGTGAGTACTGCACCATGTGTGGTCCAAACTTCTGTGCAGCCAAGTTGACACACGATTTGAGAAAGTTTAAAAAGTAAGAAAATGTTTTCAGACGAATTAAAGAATATCAGTTGGGAGGAGACCACGGAGCGCATTGCTCGAATGACCGATAACGATGTGCGTCGTGCCCTTGCCAAGGACCATTGCGATGTGAACGACTTCATGGCGCTGATTTCACCGGCAGCCGAGCCATACCTGGAGGTAATGGCGCGTCTTTCCCGCAAATATACCGAGGAGCGCTTCGGCAAGACTATGTCGATGTTCATTCCTCTCTACATCACCAATTCATGCTCCAACTCCTGCGTGTATTGCGGTTTCCATCGTGAGAATCCGATGGCCCGCACCATCCTCACCCCAGAGCAGATTGAGAACGAGTACAAGGCAATCAAGCAGTTGGCTCCATTCGAGAACATCCTTCTCGTTACGGGCGAGAACCCGGCAAAGGCTGGCACCCCTTATCTTGCCAAGGCAATCGACATCGCCAAGAAGTATTTCTCCAACGTGAAGATTGAGGTGATGCCGCTCTCTACAGAGGATTACAAGACCCTCGCCGACCATGGTATGAACGGCGTCATCTGTTTCCAGGAAACCTACAACCACGAGCACTACAAGCTCTACCACCCACGTGGCATGAAGAGCAAGTTTGAGTGGCGCTGCGATGGTTTCGACCGCATGGGTATGGCAGGCGTTCATTCCATCGGTATGGGTGTGCTCATCGGACTGGAGAAGGAGTGGCGCACGGATGTAGTGATGATGGCTCATCACCTGCGCTACCTTCAGAAGCACTACTGGAAGACCAAGTACAGCGTGAACTTCCCTCGTATGCGCCCTGCACAGAACGAAGGTTTCCAGCCAAACTGCTTCATGACCGACAAGCAGTTGGCACAGGCTACTTTCGCCATGCGTATCTTCGACCACGATGTAGATATCTCCTACTCTACCCGTGAGCCTGCCTACATCCGTGACAACATGGCAACACTGGGTGTCACCACCATGTCGGCAGAATCAAAGGTAAATCCTGGTGGTTACCATACTTATCCTCAGGCACTGGAGCAGTTCACCGTGAGCGATGAGCGTACCGCCAAGGTAATCAATGCGAGATTGAAGGAATTGGGCAGAGAGCCAGTATGGAAGGATTGGGATGCCTCATTCGATTTCTTCGGAAATATCGCAAACGGATAAGATAAACATATAGATATAAAAAAGCGCCTTGAATGATTTCAAGACGCTTTTTTTATATCTGTTTTTAAAAGACTTATTCCTTCAGCCATCCACCAATCAAGTCGATGATTTCCTGTCTGGTAGGCTCAGGGAACGACAGGATGCGGGTGAGATGTGAACCGCCATGACACATATAGACATGCAGGTTCTTCTTGTTCTTGGTGAAAGGCAATCCATAGATGCCCGATGCACCCCATGGGTCGATATCACCATAAATATACACCATCTTCGGATCGTTCTTGGTCAGGAAATCCACGGTATAATTGTAGAGCTTTGGCGAGAACTCCACGTTCTCGGCACCCTTAGGCACCATCAGCTTCTTCAGATAACCCTTTGCCGACTTGATACTCAGGTATCTCTTGAATGGCTTAGTGTAATATCCGTAATATCCCAACTCCCTGGCAGCCTGCACATCAAACGGAGAGGTGGCATTGTAGTTGGTAAAATACTCCGGCTCACACATGTTGATCCAGTATTTGAACACCTGGTCGTCGGTGGTATCATTCGTAGGAATCTTCTTGATATCCTCACCCCACTGCCAGAAGGCGAAGGCATATTCAAACACCGAGTAATCAAAAATCTCGGCGATAGGCGCATTGAAGCGATACTGCTTCTCGCTGCAGTACTTCTCGAACATCGGCAGCAGCGCAGCCTTGCGCTTGAAGAGCAGCAGCTGGAAGTTGAGCACCTTCTGTCGGTTCTCCTTGGTAGAAACCTCCTCCTGCAGGAACTTCTCGTGTCTGCCATCCTCCACGCCCTTGTTCAGCGGTGCAACGTATGGCACGGAGATGTCCACATCATTCGGGAAGTAGGCGCGGTAAAACATCGTGGTCTGTCCGCCCTTGCTGATACCCGTGGCAATCCACTTACCCTTGTACATCGCATGCAGGGTCTGGTTGACGTGGTGCAGATCGTAGAGCGAGTTCTCCACGGTGAGGTAATCCCAGTTGCAAGGACTAGGCATCGACTTGTCGAAATAGCGGTATTCCACGGTAATGATGTTGGTATCGAAGAGCTTGGAAAGTTCCTCGATGTATCCCTCGCGCAATGCATACTTGGCGTTGTAGCCTTCAGTTACGAGCACGGTAGGACGGTCGAATCCTCTGTGGCAGAGTATCACTCGCTGCTCAAAGCTGCCCTTGGAAGCATCCTTGGCATCCAGTTGCTGCTTGATGAAGAACACATACTTTTCAGGGAAATGCGTACTTTTCAGCGTTTCCACATCACTCACTCCAGGCAGCGTCGCCAACAGCTTGCCCGCCTCTCCCAGTTCTGCCGCCAGCATCTGCAAAGGCAGGATGAAGAGCAGCAGCATCAATTTCAAAGATCTCAATTTCATTTTCATTTTCGTCTCTCTTTTATATTTTCTCTTTTTAAACTTTCGTCGGTAATCTCCACATGCTTTAAATGCTATGCAAAGGTAAGGAAATATTCTTGTCCGGCAAAAAGAATCGCCACCTTTTTATTATTATTGCAGCATTTTTCTTTTTTTTACGGCAAGAATAAAAGTAAAACGAAAAATATTTTGTATATTTGCAGTTGAAATCAAAATATAGGAAATAAGAAATCAAATAAATCATAATAATAATAATAATATTAACAATCATAATTTATGACTAACTTACAACAATCAGCAACTCATTTTGCAGATACCAAACCCCATTATGCCCTGCTCGACGGATTGCGAGGCGTGGCAGCATTGCTCGTGGTGTGGTATCATGTGTTCGAAGGCTACCAGTTTGCATCCGGCTCAGCCATCATCCAGGAAATCAACCACGGCTATCTGGCGGTTGACTTCTTCTTCATCCTTTCCGGTTTCGTCATCGGCTATGCATACGATAACCGTTGGGGAAAGACATTAACGCTGGGAAAATTCTTCAAGCGCCGCCTCATCCGCCTGCATCCGATGGTAGTGATGGGTGCCTTGATAGGACTCGTAATGTTCATCCTTCAGGGGGCAGTGACCTGGAACGGCACACCGGCTTCGGTACCGGCGATGATGACAGCCCTGCTCTGCGCCATGCTGATGATTCCCGCCCTGCCAGGTGGCGGATACGAAGTAAGAGGCAATGGCGAAATGTTTCCGCTCAACGGCCCCGCCTGGTCGCTCTTCTTCGAGTACATCGGCAACATCCTCTATGCCCTTTTCATCCGGAGACTCTCCACCAAGGCATTGGCGATACTCGCCGGAATCCTATCCATCCTTCTGCTTTGGTTCACGGCTACGGATGTTTGCGGCTACGGCATGTTTGGTGTGGGCTGGACGCTGGATGGTCTCAACTTCTGGGGTGGACTTCTGCGCATGCTCTGCCCGTTTACGATAGGAATGCTGCTGTCCCGTGTTTTCCATCGCATCCAGTTCAAGGTAAAGGGTGCGTTCTGGATTTGTTCCATCATTCTTCTCCTGCTCTTCCACGTACCTTACATAGAGAGTACGGTTGGCGGCAGTATTGTGAACGGCAGTAATGTGGGCGGCGCTGATGGCATCATGCTGAATGGTGTTTTCGAAGCAGTGTGCATCATTCTGATTTTCCCGGCGATAGTATGGCTGGGAGCGAGCGGAACAACAACCGACCGTTTCAGTACCCGCGTCTGCACGTTCCTGGGCGACATCTCCTTCCCGCTCTACATCGTACACTATCCGTTTATGTATTACTTCTATTCGTGGCTCATCAAGAAGCAGCTCTTCACGCTTGGTGAAACCTGGCCCGAGGCGCTCATCACCTGCGGAGTATCGATAGCAGCCGCCGGGCTCTGTCTGAAGTTCTACGACCTTCCAGTGCGCAGATGGCTGGCGAAGAAATAAAGATTCGCCACCTTTTTTATATTATCCCCCATTTTTTCTTGCGAAATCAAAATATTCGTCGTATCTTTGCAGAAAGAATGTGTAGAAAGATGGATGGCTCGCAAAAAGCTATCCTGAAAACATAGGAGACCAGATTATGACAGATACAGAAATGAACGATAGAAGATTGCCGGTAGGTATCCAGTCTTTTGAGGTTATCAGAAAGGATGGTTATCTTTATGTTGACAAGACTGATATGATATGGAGACTTGCCAACAGGGGAAAAAAATATAATTACCTGAGCCGCCCACGCCGCTTTGGTAAGTCGATTCTCGTGGATACACTCCAGGCTTACTTCGAGGGAAAAAAGGAACTCTTCGAGGGCTTGAAGATTATGCAGATGGAGAAAGACTGGACCTGCTATCCCGTCATTCGACTCGACATGAGTTGCGGAGGTGCTACACCAGAAGAACTCAACTCCTATCTCGATGACGCCTTCTATAAACTTGAACAGAAGTATGAGGTAGCGGTCCGCCCGGAGGCTTCCCTTGCCGTCCGCTTCCAGAACATCATCGAAACGGTGTTTCAGAAGACAGGAAAACAGGCGGTTATCCTCATCGATGAGTATGATTCTCCATTGCAGCATTCTTGGAAGACTCCTCAGCATGATGCCTGCACAGCCATCTATAAATCCGTATTTGCCGTCTTGAAAAAAGAGGACGAACACGAGCGTTTCGTCTTCATCACGGGCATCACCAAGTTCACTCAGATTTCTCTCTTCTCTGTTCTCAATAATCTGAGCAACATCAGTTTTGATGCACCTTACGCCACTATCTGCGGCATTTCGAAACAGGAAGCTGCCGACAACTTCATGCCTGAGATTGAGGCGATGGGAGAAGAAAACGGATGGACTCCTGAGGAGACACTGAAGCAGCTCACGGCCTATTACGACGGATATCATTTCTGCCGCAAAAATATGGTGGATATTTTCAATCCGTTCAGCCTCATCAATGCCCTGGATGATAGGGATTTGAGAAATTACTGGGCTTCATCAGGGGCCACTTCCCTATTGCCAAAGTTCGTGGATGACATGGAGATGAAGATGGAATATTTTGACCATTGCTTCGTTGAGGGCGATACCCTGGAGACATCGGATGTGGTGAATGGCGGAGCCGAGCTCTTCCTCTACCAGTCGGGGTATCTCACCATCAAGGGTTACGATGATGGCGTTTACATCCTGGGCTTCCCTAACTTTGAAGTTCGCAAGGCATTATACCGCGTAGTGGTTCCAGCCTTGACCATGAAGTCGAATTCGGAAGTGGTTTCTGCGCAGAGCTTCCTCAGAAAAATGATGCAGGACGGCAATACCGCTGAAGCCAAGAAGGCATTGAAGGCTCTTATCGCCGATGTTCCATACAGCAACAAGAAGATGGCGAGCATGGATATGGAGGAGCGTTACCGACTGATAATGAGCACGATATTCAGAGCCTTGGGCTTTAGGGTGGAAGTAGAGAGAATGCTGGCCACTGGCAGGATTGATATGATTGTAGAGGTTCCATCCTTCATCTACGTCCTGGAGCTGAAGCTATCTAACAATGGCGGCATTTCTGCAGCCGAGAACCAGATGAAGGAAAAGAGCTACACAGAGCCATTCAAGGCGGACAAGCGCAAGGTCATCGCCCTGGCAGTGGAACTCGATGAAACGGGCAAGGGATTGATAGATTGGAAAGAAGTGGATGAGTCTTTGTAAAAAACAAAGCCAGCCATCTTTCGTTCCGACGGATTTGCAATCCATCGTCTAAAAATGCCCCAACCTCTTTAAGACCTGCGGATTTGCAATCCGCAGCAAGCAAGATTGCAAATCCTTTTTTGTCATCCAGGTGAGGCGGATTGCAAATCCGCAATGCCCTAAATGGTCGAACATTTTTTATGCCGGATTGCAAATCCGGCAGAACGCCTGACGGTGGTCCAGAAAGGTGGTCCAGAAAACAAGAAGGTGGACCATAGAAAAGCAGTTGTTGCCTCTTACCGCAACAACTGCTTTTTCTTTTACAATATCATCAGCTATTCTACTACAATACTTACTGTATTATAACAAAAGCATCCTTCTCCTGCCTACACCTCCTTAATCTCCAGCGTTACTACGTTGCCTCGCCACACCGCCTTCTTGATGCGCTCGTAGAGGGTGGTGAAAAGCGACTGGCTCTTCAATACATAGCCGGGGGCATGGACCTCACCCACCAGGATGCTGCCACGGCTCATCGTAAACGGACCGTTGCCCGGCTGAATCATCGCAACCGACTTGGCGGAAGCATCATCCACCGGAACCAGATACGGCATCTTGCGGTTGAGACGCTTGCACTTGCCAATGCGCACACGATACTTTCCTGCCGGAAGACAATCTGCCTCACGCTCTACGGTGCCGCATACCTTCACCAGCTCAATCCCTTCGCCAGCAACTTCTTTCACAACTTTGAGTGTGCCCATGATGGTGCCACGCTCACGCAATAGACGATTCACATAAATTTCCATATCTACCTAAATTAAATTAAAAAGCAAATTAATAAACATAAAAAACATAATAAACATAATAGCAAAAAGCATAATTATCAGACACTTACGCTGCTTTGAACCTTGGCTTTCGCCTCCTCCAGCGTCATCCCTTCTCTACGACGGAGCTTGAGATAATACTCACTCAAATCCTTACAACCTTCGGGCAGCTGATGGTAAACCAAACTGGGCAATGCTTTCTTCAGCTCAAAGTAAAGACTCAATCCTGCTTCGTCCTGATCTGGGAAGACGTGAAGATTTCTTCCGGCAAGAAGCCCTTGAAAACGGCGGTCGAAAAGCGTGGCACTGGGGATGGCTATGGCATGAATGCCAAGGGTCAATGCTGTCCAGCAATCAGAGGGTCCCTCGGTGATGAGCAGCGGTTCATCAGAAGGATACTCCTTCAACCGGTCGAGCCCATATATCATGCGATGACTGCCTGGTGCAAACTTGAATCGGGGAATCTCCTTCGGCTTTACTTCATCAAAAGATACCTTATCCATATCGGAAGATGACTCAGACTTCGGCTTTCCCAGATAGCGGCTCTGCACGGAAACCAGTCTTCCCTCCTGGTCGAAATAGGGAAAGATGAGCGATGGACCGTCAAACACTCCACGCCCCACTCTCGCCATGCATACGCTTTGCTCCGTACTCACTATCTGGCAGACCTTCAAAGCCTCCGGGCTGAGCAACCGCTCCTCGAAAAGGAATCTCCGTCCCGATTCAGACAGATGCATCTGCCGGAACATCTGCTGGTAAAACTCCACATCTACGGATGATGGGGCAACATGCCCATGCGAAACATGGGTTTCTGCAAAATGCGCTCTCAGGGAAGCCATTCTTCTGTCTGATGCCGTAAGCAGCTTCTTATCAGCACTTTTTTCTGTATATCGGGCAGAATTCCCATACCTGTCATCGCCAATATACACATCAAAATGATCTGCCAGCCAATGACAAGCCTCGCTAAATCCCAGGTTCAGTCGCTCTCTCACCAGGCCGATGGTATCGGCAGAGAATCCGCAGCTATAGCAGTGGCAGGTGTTCTTCTTTACATTGAAGGCGAGGCTCGGATGATGATCATCATGGTGGATGCAGAGGGCTCGCTTGTTGCGGAGCCCCATGCCCAGAAGATCAGCCACCTGCAAGATGTCGAGCTCGCGAAGTTTCTGAATATCAAACTTATTAATCATATCTTAAACTAACTGATATTACTTTTTTTTCTTAGAACTACTGATGGCGCGTGAAGCTTTCTTGCGCAAGTTACCGGTAGCAAGTTTCTCAATCCATCCTTTGCGTTTCCAATTACATATTACATTCTTCAATGGTGTACGCACTCCTTTACGAGTTAAAAATTCTTCCAGGAATTTACGGGAAAACTCTTGCGGCAACTCGTCAAAGTAATTACAGGTCTTATAGGGGTGAGATTCAAAATCTGCATTAATCTCATCATAGATAGCTCCCCATTTACCTAACATATTGTGCAAGATACGATCGGCACAAGCCAAATATATCTGCTTCACCAGGCGGCGAATTTCCTTCTGTGTCTTTATACCCTCTACCTGATAAAGGTATTGCATAAGCGAAGCTATGCGAAAGGCACTTACACTGCTGCGTTTATAAAAGACATCAAGAGCTTTTGACATCGACTTCATTACGTCACTTCTACGAGCTTCACACCATTTCTTCACCGTAGGATCCAACCAACTCGTATCAAGCAAGCTTTCCTTACGTAAAGATTTTCCGTCTTCGCTATAACAGAGCGACATGAGTTTTTGTAAAGTAGTATCTATACTTTGCTTCTGTTCCTCTGTCAAAGGCTTGAATATCAATGGATTTTCTCCAAGCTGAGAATTCACGTTGCAAAGGATAGTACGGGTAACGCTACCACCTTCTATGGCTGCTTTATCCATATATCGGTTTACGGCTGCAGGCGTGCCTGTATAGACATAACACAGCATCAAATCTACAACAGCCGAATAGCTGGCTTCACTCAAATAATCCTGACCAAATTCTGATCCCAGGTCATATCCAGTCTTATTGATTTGCTTGATATCAGAAAACTGTCGCTTGCTGGCCTGCACGATAGCACCGATCTCATCGGCAAACTGGAAAAGTGTTTTCGGCGTACCAAACAGCTTCATTGGAGCATCGGCTCTCTTGATGAGCATAGAGAGCGAAAGATTCTCGTGGAGCAAGGTGATGTCTGTCTTTGGCTCCGGAGGCAATTTGCCATCTTTTTTACCTTGGCGTCGCTTCAATTCGGCATACTTCTGCTCCTCTGCCCTTTGCTCGGTATCACGCTTGATAAATGGATCCATCAGATAACGCATCAGATAACGGGCAAACGATTTTCCTGAGCTCTGATCACCACATACCAGCACATGAAGAAGGATGGCAGAAAGTGAATTATCGTAAACATAATTGAGGCGGATACGAGTGGCATATACGGCAAGCATAGAACTCGACACCGCCAAGGTAGAAAACTTGAGCTCACTGGGTGCCGTCATCATCCACTCTCTTACTCCTGCAGGATAATCCTTGTCAGGAATGAGTGGTTGAAGTTCTATGGAGTCAGAATGGGACTTAGCTGTATCCTCTTTATTATACTCGACCACTGATTGGTTTCCAGCCTGGGTCGAATCGTTTGGCTGGTGAGCAGGGCAAGTCCCTGACTTGTTCTGCTGCAAGGTATTATTTAAATCTTGCATCATCATCAACAATTTGATTTTGATGCTGCAAAATTAGTAAAAAAGGGCATAAGCGAGGTGTTACGCAACACGACGCAACACCTCAAATTTCACAAGTAACTAACTGCAATACAACCTTTTACATGGCTTAAAAAGGAAAGAAACAAAACTATTGGCACAACAACAACACAACACACCAATAGAAGTTTAGTCATAGAGATCTTAGCAAAATGCGCAGTTCATCTGCTTCACTAGGCCACGAATTAGGACGGCTTTCTAACTTAAATTTTCCCGCCCCACTCTTAGCCTGACTAAGAACAGATGAATTATTTAAATCCTTAAATAAATGCTTAAACGAATCCCATACAATATTTTTGGTAGAAGGATCTAAAACCTTCAACTCATGTGCCACCAGTTTTACCATATAGCCTAGTGACCGTTTAGATTTTTTCCAAACGAGCATCGACCCATCCTTCTCACACCATTCTTTTTCAATGAGTTTTCTCCAAATAGCTTGCGCCTGCTTAGTATATAATTTATCATCATGCTCCGTAAGAGGAGGAGCAATTACGATTTCATCGTCTTGCAAGACAAGGCATCCTTCAGAATCAGTAAGCAAGGAGTCATCATTATTCATATAATCAAGAAGCCAGTCCTTTACATCCTGACTATATAGTCTATAAGATTCATGATGATAGATGTCTCTCATAAACTTCATCATCTTATTGGATTGCTCACAGGCAGAGGCAAACAGTTGATTTCCAAAACGCAGATAGTGGAGATTCCCTGGACAAGCTTCATCACTCAGCTTGCCCAGACAATTATGCAATAATCCCAGAATAAGACATACATACTCTTCCACTTCACTATCAGGACACTCGCAGTTAGCCAATTCAGCCATATTGCAAAAGGCTTCCCACTGCTTATCCCAAGCTTCTTTCATCTTTCTGCATACCGCCTCATTATCAGATTCGCACTTGATGCCGTCTATCCACCCCATCAGGATTTGAAAAATTTCCTCTGGGCGCAACTTCAATCTATAATCAGGCCGAATATACTTTCCGCCAATGCTTTGTATCATCAGATACAAGGGATTAGCAGTATAGCGCTTTCTGACTTTATCTCTTGACTGTATGTCTAGTCTGTTCATTCTGCTTATCATTATTGATTTGATTAAGTTCAGTGATTATATTGTCAAACCACATCTTCAAGGCATGTAACTGCCTCTTATTTTCATCTCTAACTTGCTCAACAGTACCTTCAGGCTTGATAAATGCACTGCTGGACAAGCGCATGGTAAAAGGAGCAGATGACTCTGAGGTAATCCAATCAGGATTATTATCCACCTGGGCCTTGACAACAAACCCACGCTGACAAGCTAAAGCTACCACCATACCAAGATTGTATTCAGCCCGCTCTAAATTAAGACCAGTTCCAGGAAGTGCATTAAAGAAGAAGCCACCATTACCTGCACCAATGTCATTCAACATTTTCAGGAACGAAGTGAACAAGACGGCTTTCTCTCTAGTTTGCTCATCAATACCAGTATCCGCCAACACTTTATCCAAATCAAGATGAAGTCCTGTCAGCTTACTGCCTTGCTTGATTTTTTTCTCTAAAGTGTGCCAAAACTTGTTGGAAGACGTAATCTGTCGCAAGTCAACTCTGTAACCACCATTTTTCCCAACTAGCTCATCCCAATAGTTTTCGAGTCCTTTTCTTACAGTCTCTAAATTGGCAAAACACTTTCTTTGGTGCTGGATTCCTATAAGAATACCCTCTTTTTGAGGGTCTCTTGCATCTAAAACGAGTGAAAAGTCAGGATAGGTTGGGACTATTTCTTTGTCTCTGCAATCCTTCTTGTCTCTTGTCATGTTTTTCTTTTTTTCAATGGTTACATAAGCGAAGTCATCAAGAACAGCTGCTCCATAAGTAGTTGTTTTTTCTCCATTACCATCCAGGAAAGCAATATCCATCAGATGTTTCAGGATAAACCCTGCAATCATCTTAGAATCTGATTCAGAAGCAGGAACCCCTGCCATGAACGATTCTATTCTCAATCTATAAATAGTAAATTTCGGTTCATTCATTGTTAATTGCTTTTGATTGTTTGTATGAAACAGCTTTGTGCTCTTTCACCCTACAAAGGTACACAAAAAATCACAAACAACAAAATATATTTGAAAAAAAGTGAAAAAGTGAAAGTGAAAAAGTGAATTTTCAATGAGAACAAAAAACACACCTTTAAAGGATTATGTATTATTAAGGGATAAAAGAAGAAATATAGTGAAGAAAAAAGAGTAGTACTTACGCGCGTACATTATTATATACGTGTACCTTAATATATCGTATTTCTTTTCTCTTTTACATCGTACACGGAATCTCAGAAACTGGCATTTTTCTCATCTGTTCCTTGATACCTCTGTGAATTTCACCTTTTCACTTTCACTTTTTCACCTTTTCCTTTGATCCCTCTCCCCTCCTCGCCCCTTTTCCTGCGTCGCCACGTAGCAATTCCTGCGTCGGGACGTAATATTTCCTGCGTCGCGACGCAGGAAACGGCAGCTCTATCGAAGGGGATTTCATGCCTCACTTCACAACTGCCGGGACAAGCCGATTCAAATGCCGGGACAACTATTGCATTTCGCCCAAAAATGTTGTATCTTTGCATCGTCAATGAAACTCATTGATGGGGCTCGCTGCCGGGCAGGATACCGCGGAACTGCATGGAGGGGGATGCCCGATACAGAAACTGGATTATTCACTAAAAAGAAAGGAATGAAGAAAATGAAAAAGGAAACTTGGAAGACGATTCTGCAAGTCATCGTCACGGTGCTCACTGCACTCTGTACTTCACTCGGAGTTACGAGCTGCATGTAGTGCATGTAGAAATTAAATTATTCACTAAAAAAACTATTTGAATTATGGGTATCAAAGTAAAAGCTATCGAGCGCAACGTCGCTTTTGAGAAGGGTAAGCAGAAGTGGGCATACGTTATGCAGGCAGACCTCTACGGTCAGCTTACCCAAAGTAAGGTTATCGAGGAAGCTGCCGTGCGCAGCGGACTCGCCAAGCAGGTGATCAACGCCGCCTGGGGTGCCATCGGAGCAGTCATCACCGCATGGGCCACCGAGGGTCACTCCGTGGCTGTACCGGGACTCGGCTCCCTCCGATTCGGTCTGAACTCTACCGCCGTGGAGGATGTGAACAAGGTGAGCTCTTCGCTCATCAACCGCCGCTACATCATCTTCGTGCCTAACGCCGACATCAAGGAGGAGCTCGCCAAGACCAGCGTCAACATCACCTGCTACGACCGCAACGGCAAGATCGTGAAGCAGGTTACCTCTGCCGACAAGAACGACACCGGGGAGGGTGACAACAAGGATAACACCAACCAGGGAGGAGGTACTTCGCAGGGCGGTGGAACTTCGCAGGGCGGAGGTACCAGCCAGGGTGGTGATTCCAGCCAGGGAGGCAACACCAGCCAGGGTGGCGGTTCTACCGATGGCGATGGTAACGGCGACAACGTAGATTTCTAAAAACTACGTAGATCTCTAAAAACAACGGAGATTTCTAAAAACAACGGAGATCTCTAAAATCATCAAGGTGTGCCAGATTACAAGGAAGTGAATCTGGCGCACCTTCTTTTTTTTATCTTTTTCTCCTTAAAAGTGGTCTTTTTGGAAAAACCTCATTCGTTATTCAAGTTTTTTTCGTACCTTTGCACGCGAAATCAATAGACTAGAATATCAAACAGCCTGGAATATCAAACAGGCTGGAATATCAGATAGACTAGAATATGAATATGTATTTAAAATAAGGTATAAGATATGAAATCTCACATCAAAATTTATCTACTTGTCTGTATCGCCGCCCTGCTCCTTACGGGCTGCGATACCGTATTCGATGTTCACCCCTACGATGTTCGCGTAAAGGGCGAAACCGATCTGAATGCCAAGAACATACAGAAGATAGAGCAGACGGTGAAGAGCAAGGATACCATCCGGTTTGCCGTGATCAGCGACAGCCATCAGTGGTACGACGATCTGCAGAAGGCGGTTAATGACATCAACAGCCGCCAAGACAGCATCGACTTCGTGATCCACTGCGGCGACATCTCCGACTTCGGCGCTACCCGCGAAATGAAGTGGACACGAGAAAGAATGCTGAAACTCAAGATGCCTTCGGTGGTGCTGCTGGGCAACCACGACTGTCTGGGCACGGGCAACCAGACCTACGAGGCCATCTACGGCAATCCCGACTTCAGCTTCATCGCCGGAAAGGTAAAGTTCGTTTGCCTCAACACCAATGCCATCGAGTATGACTACTCCCGTCCGGTGCCTAACTTCGACTTCATGGAGGCGGAACGCTCTGCCGATTCGCTCGACTTCGACCGCACCGTGGTATGCATGCATGCACCTCCCTACTCAGAGCAGTTTAACAACAACGTAGCGAAGGTATTCAATTATTACATCCACGAGTTTCCTCGCCTGCTGTTCTGTCTGGACGGTCACGGTCATCATACCAAGACAGAAGACCTTTACAACAACGGCACCCTGTTCTATATGGCAAGCAGCGTACACTTCCGTCAATATTACATTTTCACCATCACACCAAAGGATTATCATGTTGAAGTCATCGATTTTTAAGTTCAGTATATGGGCGCTCCTCCTGCTATCGGCAAGCACAACGGCAAACGCCGGCGAGGAGGGGTTAGGAAAGGAGAATTTAGGAAAGGAGAGTTCAGGAAAGGAGAGTTCAGAAGAAGATTCACTCACCCGATACGACAGGCGCATCCTCCGCTATCGCAAGCACTGGGATGTGCTGATGCCTACGCAGAGCGTGATACAGACCTGCGGCAACATGGGTATCATCTCGCTGGGTATCGGATGGGATTACGGCAAGCGAAGCCAGTGGGAGACGCATCTGCTCTTCGGCATCGTTCCGAAATATGATTCGGATGAAGTAAAAATGACAATCACGCTGAAGGAGAACTTCATTCCCTGGCGAAAGGACTGGGGAAAGGGATGGCAGTTTGAACCCCTGGAGTGCACGCTGTACCTGAACACGGTGTTGGGTCACGATTTCTGGACAAAGCAGCCTACCAAGTACGAGAGCGGATATTATCCCTTCTCTACCCGAATCCGCCCGAATCTGGGATTTGGCGAACGGTTTACGTATCAGATTCCGAACAACAGGCGCAAGCGCGTGAAGAGCCTCACGCTCTTCTATGAATTGAGTACGAATGATATCTATTTCATGCGATTCTACCGCAACGGCAATGCCGGTTTCTGGGATGTCTTCGGACTGTCGTTTGGCGCAAAAATGCAGATACTCTAAGTTTATTTTAAAAGAAAAAAAAGATGGAAACAGAAGAGATTGTCCATAAGCTAGAGGCGAAGGGCATCAAGCCCACCTCCAACCGCATACTGGTGATGAAGACTCTGGTGAATGAGCAGAATCCGCTGAGTCTGAAGGATTTGGAGCAGAAGATGGTGTCGATGGACAAGTCGAGCATCTTCCGCACGCTGACGCTCTTTCTGGAGCATGATGCCGTTCATGCCTTCGAGGATGGAAGGGGGATATTGAACTACGAAGTGTGTGAGGAGGAAGGAGAGTGTGACCATCATGATGGTCATATTCATTTCTACTGCGAATCATGCCACCGTTCGTTCTGCATGGAGGATATCCATATTCCGAGCTTCGAATTACCGGAAGGATTCTATCCCCACTCCGTCTCCTTCGTCATCAAGGGAGAATGCCCTGAATGCAGGAAGAGGCTTCGCTGAAAGCAATGCCTATTCCAAAAGAAGAGGCTTCGCTGAAAGCAATGCCTATTCCAAAAGAAGAGGCATCGCTGAAAGCAATGCCTATTGTTTTTACAACAACAAAAAAAGCTCCGAAGAAAGATGAACTTCTTCGGAGCTTTTTTGTACACCCTTAGGGATTCGAACCCTAGACCCACTGATTAAGAGTCAGTTGCTCTACCAACTGAGCTAAGGGTGCAGCAAGCTTAGCATTTGAGTTATTTCTCAAAAGCGGTTGCAAAGGTACTGCTTTTTTCTGACACCACCAAATTTTTCGGCAACTTTTTTCTTTTTCATGCGCATTTTCCTGATTTTCCATACATTTTCAAGAGAAAAAGTGTATCTTTGCAGCCACTTATACATTATTATATATGTAGAGCATCAAAGAACATAAGAGAATATAAGAGAAATCTTATCAATTAAGAAATCAAAAACATAAGAGAATATGAACGGAATATACACTATCCTGCTCCTCGTGCTGAGCAACATCTTCATGACGCTCGCATGGTATGGACATCTCAAACTCCAGCAGACGGGCACCAGCAGCAACTGGCCACTCATCGGAGTCATCGCCTTCAGTTGGGCGATCGCCTTCTTCGAATACTGCTGCCAGGTACCAGCCAACCGCATCGGATTCATCGACAACGGAGGTCCATTCAATCTGGTACAACTCAAAGTGATACAAGAGTGCGTGTCGCTCATCGTCTTCGCCATCATCGCCAACCTCCTCTTCCAGGGGCAGGGCCTGCATTGGAATCACTTTGCCGCATTCGTCTGCCTCATCGCTGCCGTGTATTTCGTCTTCATGAAATAACTGAGTCCACTTTAATAAGAACAATTATAACAAAATAAAAGAATAACCGACAATGGAAAAGAAATTACGTGTTGCTTCCCTCTGCGTGCAGGGAGGCTATGAGCCGAAGAACGGCGAGCCGATAGAAGTGCCTATCTATCAGAGTACTACATTCAAATACGACAACTCTGAGGAGATGGCGATGCTCTTCGACCTGAAGAAGGAGGGCTACTTCTATACCCGACTCCAGAACCCTACCAATGATGCTGTGGCAAAGAAAATCGCACAGCTCGAAGGTGGCGTGGGCGCCGTATTGACCTCAAGCGGTCAGGCTGCCAACTTCTATGCCGTATTCAACATCTGCGAGGCTGGCGACCACATCGTTACCTCTAACGAAATCTACGGCGGCACCTTCAATCTCTTCGGCGTTACCCTGAAGAAGCTCGGCATCGAGTGCACCTTCGTAAACCCTAACGCCAGCGAGGAGGAAATCCAGAAGGCTTTCCGCCCTAACACCAAGGTGGTGTTCGGCGAAACCATCAGCAACCCTGGCTGTGCCGTGCTCGACATCGAGAAGTTCGCCCGCATCGCTCACAAGAACGGCGTGCCTCTCATCGTAGATAACACCTTCGCCACACCTATCAACTGCCGCCCATTCGAGTGGGGTGCCGACATCGTTACCCACTCTACCACCAAGTATATGGACGGTACCGCATCGCAGGTAGGCGGCGTTGTAGTGGATAGCGGCAACTTCGACTGGATGGCGAATGCCGAAAAATTCCCTGGCCTCTGCACACCGGATGAGAGCTACCACGGACTCACCTACGTGAAGGCTTTCGGAAAGATGGGATACACCACCAAGCTCGTGGCACAGTTGATGCGCGACCTGGGTTCCATCCCTGCACCGATGAACTCATTCATCCTGAACCTGGGTCTGCAGAGCCTGCACCTGCGTATGCGCCAGCATTGCGAGAATGCACAGAAGGTGGCAGAGTTCCTGCAGAATGATGAGCGTGTGGCTTGGGTCCACTATAGCGGACTGAAGGGCGACGAGTATTACGACCTTGCCCAGAAGTACATGCCTCATGGCACCTGCGGTGTCATCGCCTTCGGATTGAAGGGCGACCGTGAGACTGCCATCAAGTTTATGGATTCATTGGATATGATCAACATCGTAACTCATGTGGCAGATGCCCGCACCTGCGTGCTCCACCCTGCCAGCCATACCCACCGCCAGCTTTCAGACGAGCAGTTGAAGGAGGCAGGCGTTGCCCCAGACTTGATCCGATTGTCAGTAGGTATCGAGGATGTAGAAGATATCCTGGATGATATCAAGCAGGCATTGGATAAGATATAAAAGAATGAGGAGGGTGTGTCATTGACACACCCTCCTCTCTCTTTTATTTATACCAATTTAAAAATCTCGCTAGGCGTCTTCCGCTTCAGCACTTCCAGCTCGAAGTCCTTTCCGGCAATGATGCCCTTGCTCCTGAGAATCTGCTCCACGGTCTTTCTCGCCAGTTCGGGATGATTATTCTCCTCACTGAGATGACAGAGCCATACGTGGCGGAGGCTCGGAGTGGCGAAGTCGGCAAGCGCATGGGCACACTCATCATTGCTGAGATGACCGTTCGGACCCAGGATTCTCTCCTTCAGATACTGAGGATATTTTCCTGTCTGAAGCATCTCCACACTATAGTTCGATTCGAGCACCAGATAGTTCGCCTTGCCGATGAACTCCTGAATCTCCTCCGTGATGTGTCCCACATCCGTAATCAGACAGAAAGTGACGCCCTCGTGCTCCACGAAATAGCCCACATTATCCGTACTGTCGTGAGGCACCCCAAACGGAGTAACCCTGAACTCGCCCACCACGAACGGCACACCTTTCTCTATGATGTGCGCATGATTGGGCACGATTTTCTTTCGGACGCAATAGTTGCGCTCGATACCTGCATGAACTTTACGGGTTGCATATACTGGTAGATGATAGTCAGTACTCAAGCTCCCCACCGACTTTACATGGTCGGCGTGGTCATGGGTAATGAGGATATGATGCACATCCTCGAAGCGCAATCCATAGTTATGAAAGTGCTTCTTCAGGGTTCTGATACCTACTCCTACGTCTATCAATAGCGAATCCGTTTCAGTGTAAAGATAGTAGCTGTTGCCACTGCTTCCACTGCCAAAGGATATAAATTTTAGCATTTTAATTGTTATTTTCCCTGCAAAGTTAGCAAAAAAGATTCTTATTACAAAGTTTTTTACTATCTTTGTGCCCAAAATAAGCAAATAAATAGAAATTTTAAGAATTCGAAAACATGATTAGGAAAACAATATCCTGTATGGCTATCGCCGTAGCAGCCATACTGACAAGCGTTTACACCCTTACGGGATGCCAATCTCATCAGGGTGATGAAAATCAGTTGGAGAATGACATCGATTCATTCGCCACCTACTACTTCAACTGGCAGTTCCCCAAGACTCAGAAGTACTGCACCCAGAGCTCGGAACCCTGGCTACGCTATGCTGCCAGCAACGTGCATCAGGCGGATGTAGATCTGCTGCGTGCCAAGGCTGAAGATGCCACGGTAGAAATCAACGACATCGACTTCAGCGACGACGGAGCAAACGCCACCGTCAGCATCACCGTATATAATTTTCTGCAGATGGACACCATCGGGCAGGAAGCCCACCTCGTAGAAGAGGCCGACTTCCACCTGCCGATGCGTATCGAGAACGGGGTATGGAAGATTAGAATGGTAAACCTACCGCGAAGTGAAAGGCGAAATCACGACTGAGCTTTGGGTGAATAATCGCCCAATGCTCATCCCCACTCTCGTAGGCAGGATTGATTGCCTTCATACCCATATCGAACCGGAGGATGAAATAATCGAAGTTCAACCTCAGACCCATACCATACGCCGCAGCAATCTGCTTGTAGAACTTATCTAACTTAAACTGTCCGTTAGGCTGCTCATCATATTTTCTGAGCGTCCAGATATTACCTGCATCCACAAACAGGGCACCTTCGAATTTCCAGAACAAAGGAGTGCGGTACTCGGCATTCAGGTCGAGCTTCATATCACCCGTCTGGTTGATGAAGTCGATGCGTCCGTCATTGCCCTTGTATCCGCCAGGTCCCAGCTCTCTTACGCCCCAGCCTCTCACCGAGTTGGCACCACCCGAAAAATACCGTTTCTCGAAAGGCAGCACCTTGCTGTTGCCGTAAGGATACGCCACGCCGATGCCTGCATGCAGCGCCAGCACATTGCGGTCGTCGAAGCGCACCAGATGGGTGTAGTCGAAATCAGCCTTGGCATACTGGGCATAGGCGATATTGATGAAGGTACGCTGTCCCTGAGAATTTATCTTAAAATTCAGCGCCTTGGAGAAAGCGCTGAGCAGATTGCCCGAAGACTCCACATTCAGTCGGAAGGCATCCACCCCATCGCTATAGGTCAATCCGAATCCCATCTTCATGATGAAGATATCCTCGTAGTTATAGCGCAGGATAGCATTTCTGTTATCTACGTCATCCAGATAGTCGCGCTTGAAAGTCTCTGAAATCCAAGGCATATACACATAGTTGAGGTCGAGCAGGTCGAATCGCCAGTTGAGATGATGGCGGGGTTCAGCCCAGCGGTAGCGCCATGCCATGGAGAAGACGCGACGATGGAACTCCGGACGGTTCTGGAGGTCCCAGGCCACCGAATACTCCGTATTGGCAGTCTGTCTTCTTCTGAAATTCTTAGACAGCAGCGGTGCTACGAAGCGTGGGAACACCAGCTTGCTCTCTATCGAATACTCCTGATAGTTCTGGTCCTGATAGCCCTCCAGTCCGGTAATAGCCTCGTAGGCACCACGCAGCTCGATACTCAACTGTTCGCTACCCCGGAAGAGGTTTCTGTTGGTATAGGTGAGCGAAGCCGCAGCACCCAGGTCGCCAGCCGTATTGGTTCCTTCCGGCTGGAAGGAGATGGTAGAAGGCTTGTTGGTGCTAATCTGGATATTGCAATCGAGCATTCCGCTATCGGGAGCTTCCACAAATCGGATATTGGTATATTTCACCGCCTGCAGGCGTGCGAAATTATTATACGTACGTTGCAGGGCAGAGGCGCTGTAGGGACTTCCCTCCTTCAGGGCAGTGGCATTCAGGAGCACCTGATGGCGCAGGTGGATGCGGTCGCTGTCGTTGCTGAGATAGTTGATCTTTCTGATCTCGTATCGTGAGTGTGGGGTTTCCGGCGCATTACTGTTAGCCTTGTAGTTCATCAGATGCAGGGTAACGCCGATGTCTTTCCTGCCCGTGATGGTATCTGCAGAAAAGTGGATGAAATCCTTGTTGAAGCGGAAGTATCCATCATCAATGAGGAGATTGGAAATACGCTTGCGCTCATTATCCAGCGCCTCTACCGTGAAACGCATTCCCGGCTTCAGCATCTGGTTATCAGGATTATCGAGCTGCAATCTATCCTGTATGTTCTTATCCTCTATGTCATACTCCACCTTGCCGATGAAGAACGGCTCACCGGGATGCAACAGATAAGTGGCATCCAACTTCGGGGCTTTCTTCCGCTTCCTGCCCTTCGCATTCACGTTCTTTCCATCCGCATTCTCATTCCCGCCATCCATCTCATTCTTGTTACCACCCTTCGCCCAATCCTCCCCGTGAACGGTAGTATAGAGGGATACGCCAGCGTGCAGGAATCCCTGGTTCTGCATCGCCGTGAGCAGGTCCTGGCAAGTGAGTCGAGCCTGGATGGAATCATAAATGACGGGCTTCTTGCTGAACGGGTTTTTAAAGAGTGCAAAGAGCTTTGGCTTCTCTTTCTGTCGCACATACTGCTTGAGCGCCCCTGCATCATATTCCGCAGAGTCGCTCTTCACTTCCACCTTATTTAATATATACTCCCCCTCCTGCACATACTTGCTGGCAGAACATCCAGCCAGAACCAGTGGCAGGGCGAGAACTGAAATCTTCTGTATTTTCACGAATCTAATCCTTTTAGATTGCAAAGATAGTGTAAAACGAAGAAAATACAAAATATTTAGCACTTTTTATTTTGTATTGTCTGCTTTTTATGCTACCTTTGCATCCATTAAAGATTAGAAACAACAACAAATGATTAGCAAGAATAAGATAAAATACATTCGTTCGCTCGAACTGAAGAAGAACCGCAACAAGGAAGGAAAGTTCGTGGCGGAAGGTTTCAAGGTAGTAGATGACCTGCTCGCCCTGCAACCTGCCGACCTCATTGTGGCCACCCAGGAGTGGCTCCACGGCAAGCACCTTGCGGATCAGACAGAAGTGATAGAGGTGACCGAGGAGGAGCTGAAGAAGGTGAGCTTCCTGCAGCATCCGCAGCAGGTGCTGGCTGTATTCAGACAGGATACCGGCTGCAATAAGCAGGATTCCAACAACTCTCAGGAAGAGGCGGAGGAGAAGAACTTCGGCTTTTCTAAAATCAACACCCAGGAACTGAGCCTCGCCCTGGATGGCGTACAAGACCCGGGCAACCTGGGCACCATCATCCGAATAGCCGACTGGTTTGGCATCACCCACATCTACTGCAGTCAGGATACTGCCGACGTGTATAACCCGAAGGTGGTGCAGGCCACGATGGGCAGCATTGCGAGAGTGAAGGTGGAATATGGCAACCTGCTGGCTCTGGTAGAATCGCTGCCTGCAGATGTACCCGTATATGGCACCCTGCTCGATGGCGACAACATCTATCAGCAGCAGCTGGAAAACCGGGGACTCATCGTGATGGGAAATGAAGGAAAAGGCATTTCGCCTGCCCTTGCCAAGAAGGTGAACCACAGACTGCTCATCCCGAACTTCCCGGAAGGAAGAGCCACTGCCGACAGTCTGAACGTAGCTATCGCTACCGCCATCACCTGCTCGGAATTCAGAAGAACTAAATCATTATAACTATGGAAGTAAATGAATTATTTAAGCAACGCAGTATAACTGCCTGCATGAAAGCATCCTACAATACCGTAACGAGCGATATCCGTTCGCTCGTCAAGCAGACATGGGTTACCCACGTGCCTTTCGCAGTATTGCTGGCAATCGTACTTTACTTTCTCCTCCCCAACAAGTCGCTTCACGATTGGGGAGAAGCGAATCCGATGGCTTCATTCATCCTGCAAACCATCATCTACGCAGCCACCCTTGTGATGGCGGCAGTATCATTCTGGCATCTCCTGCCCCACAAGCAGCTCTGTCCTCAGGGCGAAAAGCGCAAGCCGGGCAGATCACTGGTCCGCATCCTCCGCCACTTCGGAGGCTTCCTCATGACCTGCTTCCTGGGCATGATGATTGTAGGCATCGCCACCTTTATAGCAGCTGTACCTACCATTATCCTCATCATCGCCCAGCTCTATTCACAGTTGGGTGCACTCCAGGGCGATCCGCTCGGCGTACCGGACTATTTCACCCCACTCCTTTTCCTCGTCTTTACCCTTACCAGCCTGCTCATCATCTATGCCCTCACCTGGCTCGGCATTGCACTGGCTTACCAGTATGCATCCTACAAGGTGCAGGATGAGGAAAAGAAAAAACTGAAGGAGAGTCAGCAGCAGATGGCCGTAGCCGGCATAGAGCAGATGGCTGCAGAAATGGCTGCAGAAGAAGAGGAAAACAAGAAGTATTAATCATATTAACATAAAAGAGATAGAAAGAGACATGAAACAGACAAGATTACTCTTCATCGACCGCGACGGAACCCTGATTCAGGAACCAGCGGACGAACAGATTGACAGCTTCGAGAAACTGGTATTCACCAAGGGCGTATTCCGCAACCTCGCCTTCATTGCCCAGCACACCGACTACGAGCTGGTGATGGTGAGCAACCAGGACGGACTGGGCACCGACTCCTTCCCGGAGAACACCTTCTGGCCAGTACACAACTTCATCATCCAGACCCTGGAGAGCGAGGGCATCCACTTCGCCAAGCAGCACATCGACCGCCACTTCCCGGAGGATAACTCGCCGATGAGAAAGCCGGGCACGGGCATGCTGACCGAATACATCGACAACCCAGCCTACGATATGGCAAACAGTTATGTGATTGGCGACCGTGAAACCGATGCCCAGCTTGCCGAGAACCTGGGTTGCAAGAGTCTGATTCTCGGAAAAGACGGTATGGATTGGGACAAGATAGCCGAGATTCTCTTTGCCGGCGACCGCATCGCAGAAGTGAAGCGCACCACCAAGGAGACGGATATCTACATCAAGGTAAACCTCGATGGCAGCGGCAAATGCGACATCTCTACCGGTCTCGGTTTCTTCGACCACATGCTGGAGCAGATAGGCAAGCACGGCATGATGGACCTCACCATCCACACCAAGGGCGACCTCTATGTGGATGAGCATCACACCATTGAAGATACGGGTATTGCCCTGGGCGAATGCCTGCTGCAGGCGCTGGGCGACAAGCGCGGAATAGAAAGATACGGCTACAGTCTGCCGATGGATGATTGTCTCTGTCAGGTGGCATTGGATTTCGGTGGCCGTCCATGGTTGATCTGGGATGCAGAGTTCCACAGAGAGAAGGTGGGCGAAATGCCAACCGAGATGTTCAAGCATTTCTTCAAGAGTCTGAGTGATGCGGCAAAGATGAACCTCAACATCAAGGCTGAGGGCGAGAACGAGCATCACAAGATAGAAGGCATCTTCAAGGCCCTTGCCCGCTCGCTGAAAATGGCGGTGAAGAGAGACATCTATCACTTCGAGCTTCCTAGCTCTAAGGGAATGCTATAATCAATTGATAATTGATAATAAAAGCCCGACAAGATTCACTGAATCCTGCCGGGCTTTTATTATCAGAACTTTGTCATGAACTCCACAACAATCTTATCCTTTTCTGAAGTCTTGGCAATGCCACCCTTGCGATAGAAATATTTCTCGTAGTTGATACGGATATCCGAGATGAATGGCTTGGCAAGGCTCAGGGTTACACCACCCGTTACACGATGGCGCTTGTAATCGTTTATCTTCAAGGCACCGAGTTCGGTATCAGAACCGCCATATCGGGTACCATCGCTGTGGTCGCTCATGAAATCATATCTTGCCAATGGCGAAACCTTCCGGATGATGCTCTTCTGATTGATGACCGGAATGTCATAGCAGATGAAGCCATCGAACGCATGCACATCGTGGAAGTCATCCTTGCTGTAATGCTTGTAAAGATACTCTGCCTCAGCTATGAAACCGCCCTTATGGAAGGTGATACCACCATCATACATCGTTACCGTGACATCAGACGGTTTGATCTTCTGGGTACTCAACACCAGGTTCACATTCGGAAAGAGGAACTGAGCCTTGGCAGAATAGTTAACGCCCTTGGTCCAGTAATCCTTCTGGTTGGTCAAGCCCGAACCGTTGAAGATACCGGCATTCACCACGATAGGGAAACCTACATTCCAGGTGTATCCTATTTCAGCACCCACGTCGCGCACGTTACCCACCTGCTTGGCGATAAACGAACGGTTGGCGAAGTACTGCTGATGAGGAGAACGGTGAGCGTCGATGGTGAATGGCACACGCTCCTGACCGATGGTGAACTGCAGGGTTTTCCAAGGAGTGATGCGAGTATAAGCATCCAGCATCTTGATTTTGCCCTCATCGCAAAGGTCAATCTCTGCCTTATAGCTTACCTGAGGTGTTACGTTGCCAGCCACGTTGATGCGGGCTGTACGCACCTCGAATCGTCCCTCCCCCTCTTCGGTCTGGTACTCATACTTTGAGCGGATAGTTCCACCAATGGTCATCGACTTGGTGAATTCCTCAATGCCCTTCTCAACAGAGCTTTTTCCTGAATTCTGGGCATTCATTCCCATCGACACCATCGTGAGTGCCATCAACAAATACGTTTTCTTCTTCATTTCTTACCTTATTATATATACACGTAAATCTGATTTTGTTTATTCCGAATGAAATCTTTTCCTACTGATGCAGAAAGACATCTTCTTCATTTCGACTGCAAAGGTAAGAAGAAGATATTTCTACCGTAAAACATAAGTATTACAAAGCTGTTACATCACTGATTTTCTGCACCTGTAATATCATTGTAATGATGGCAAAAACAGAGGAATAAACCACTTCATCCGCAAATAAAATAAAAGATATGTCTATATCTCAAGTTTTTATGCTATCTTTGCACGAAAATGTGCGAAGGTAGCATTTTTTTTTGTTTACCTTTCGCCTCTTCTTGCGTCATACACATAAAAAGAAACAAATGGAAGAAACAGAATTTGAACATATCGCCCAGGAAATGCGCCCCAGGTTGACGGCACATTGTCAACGCTATCTCTCAGCAGGAACCCTTGCCGAAGAAGCCGACGACATCGTGCAGGAAACCCTGGTGAAGCTCTGGAAGATGCGCGAAAGGCTCTCTGAATACCAGAGCATCGAGGCCTTAGGTATGACGATAGCCAGGAATCTCTGCATCGACCATCTGAGACGCAATAAAGCCCAGACGGCATCGCTGGAACAGATGAAGCATCCAGCAGATATCTGTACGGCAGCAGAGCGTACCGACCAGACCATCATCGGCGAGGATACGCAAAGGCGACTCAACAGGGCGATGGACAGGCTTCCGGATACGCAGAGAAGAATGCTGCTATTGAGAAGCGAGGGAAAGAGCCTCGATGAGATTGCCGAAATCTGCGGAGCCAACAAAACGAGCACCAAGACGATGATTTCTGCAGCAAGAAGAGCATTGCTGAAAATGATGAAGTCATAAAAGGCTGGTGCTCAAATTGAGCTCTATATTAAACTTAAAATTGAATTCTAAAAAAGGAACTCTAAAAATGAAAGAAATGAAGAAACTAGAAGATATAACCTATCGCCACGAGCTGATAGAACGCTACCTCGATGCTGATACCAGCGTGGAGGAAGAACAGGCATTGGCTGATTTCTATCGCCATTGCGAGAATAAGGATTTAACGGATGAGGATCTCGACATCAGAAACCTGATGCTGGGAATGGAGAACTATACTCCGAATTTCCATCAAACAGAAATGGAAATGATGGAAGAACTGGACGGAAAAGAAGAGATGAAAGAACTGGATGGAAAAGAAGAGATGAAAGAACTGGATAGAAAAGAAGAAGCTGATGGACAGCTGCAAATGAAAGAGATGTCCCTTGCAACTTCAAAAAACCACGAAACAAGATGGGTACGCCTCTCTGCGATACTTCTCGCTACGGCGATGCTGGCAGGACTCATCTTCCTGCTCTTCCCTATCAAGGATTATTTCTCATCCTCTTCTGAACAACAACCTGGCCTTGCCAACCTGGCTCCTACAGAGCAGGTGGTTCGCTCGCAGCCATCTTCCGAGGATGGAAACGGGAATCTGAATGCGTACGAAAAGATGGAACGTGCCGACTCCCTCTTCCTGGCTGCAACCCAGGATATCGTGACCCCACAGGAAATGAAGTCAAGCAAGATGGTACTTGCCAAAAGAAAGAATATCGCAGAAAGAAGTGAGAACCATGCAGGGAAGACTGCAGAAAATACAGAAGAGACCTCTTCTGGCAATACGGAGAAGACTGCAGAAAATATGGGGAAGACTTCAAGAAAAAATGAAAAGACTTCTGGCAATGCCGGGAAGACTTCATCTGAAGCAGAAAGAAGCATTCATGAAGATTTCAATCAGATTTATGAAGTAGCCTCTGCCGCCCTGCCTTCTGCCGAGCAGCTTACCATCAACCGCCAAGGTGATAACATCGTTATCTCAACCCTGGACAACGAAGGCAACATGCAGCATTACACCATCAATATCACAGAAACACAAGATGGTAGTTATCAGCTACTTCCATTGGCACAGTTAAACGATTTATAAAACTCTATACGCTTATGAAAAAGTATATTTTCACTATTGCATTTGCCCTGCTGGGCATAACCAGCAGTATGGCATCCAAGGCAGATACCCTGCGTATCTACAGCATTGACGGTGAGCGCATTCCAAACTTCACCGGCAAGGAACTCATCGGTAAAACCATCAAGAATTACCAGGTAAACACCAACGTCCTGCCGGCACCCAAAAGAGATGTGATAGAAATTCATATCATCACCACTACCACACCTCCTGCCCCCAAGCCAGACCCTCACTATCTGATCAAGGGCAGAGAGCAGGAGCTGACGAAAGAGGAATTCAACAAGATTTCTCCCAGCAAGATCAGAGCCATCGAGATCTTGAAAGAGGGCACCAAAGCCATTCAGGAAAGAGGTCTGAAAGAGGATGGCAGAAGCTACATCATCGTTACTCTGGAGAAATAACAGATAAGACGTATCCCTTTTTCTTCAGCGACTCAATCTTAACGGTCACATCATGCTGAAGAGCATGGCGGAGATACGTCATCTGCACATTCACAGCCAGGGAGTTGGCATAGCTCACGGTACCCCACACCGCCTCCTGTATCATCTCCTTGCTTACTACATTGCCGATATTCTTCGCCAGCAGACGGAGGATGTCGGCTTGTCGGCTGGTGATGAGCACACGAGAGGAACGGGTGCGAAGCTCATTGTTGTTATAGCAGAAAGTGGTTTCTCCGAAATGATACACCTCCTCTTCTATCGTCTCACTCTCATTCATGGAGAACCGCTCCTCTATTCTTGCCAGCAACTCTTCCGGATAGAAGGGTTTGGCAAGATAATCGTTTGCCTTCAGGGAGAAACCTTTCAGTCGATCGTTCTTCTCCGTACGGTCGGTGAGAAAGAAGATAAGTACCTTCGGGTCGATGGTTCTGATGCGCTCAGCCACCTCATAGCCATCCATCTCCGGCATATTGATGTCGAGCAATACCAGGTCGGGCTTCACCTCCGGGAACTGCTCCCATGCCTTCTTGCCATTTCCGGCATAAGTCACATCGTAGCCATGCTGCTGCAGGAAACTCTTCAGCAACATAGAATACTTCAAGTCATCGTCTGCAAATAATATCTTGATCATTTTTTCTGTTGTTTATAGCGTTAAACCGGATGCATCAGGAGTGCTGCGGGATGACTATTGAAATCCTGGTTCCCTTGCCCACTTCGCTCTGCATCATTTTTCTGCCCCCATGGGCCTTCACAATCATATCAACAAAACTCAAACCCAATCCGATGCCCGGCTGCATCATATCCGGGTAAGCATTGCTGCGATAGAACTTCGTCCAGACTCTCTGCTGTTCATCGGGCGAAATTCCGATACCATTATCTGATACAGAAATCATGACTTCCCCCTTCCCGGTATCTCGGCAGGCAACATGGATATTGACTATGTCGCCAGAATACTTCACCGAGTTCTCCATCAGATTACTAACCACATTCAGAAGCTGGTCTCTATCTCCCATCATCCTATCGGAAGTGCGCTGGTAATCGAGCGAAACATTCACCTCCTTCTGTCTGTTCTTGCGATAAAAAGCCACCAGATTCTGCAAAGCGGCATGGATATCGAAAGAAGTTATCTGGAGTGGGATATGTTCCTCTGCCCTGATTACTTCCCGGAGTTTGGCGAGATAGGCAGTCAGGTTATCGCTCTCCTCTCTTACCGTCTCCATGATGAGGGCATTCTCATCCTTCTCATCTGTCTTTTGAGCAGAGAATACAGATACACACATCTTCAGTGTCTGCACCGGGCGCTTCAGCTCGTGAATCATCGTATGCACGAAGTCGCTTCGCATCTTATCCACCTTCTTCTGCAGGAGCATCACCTTGATGAGATAAGCTATGCTCAGGAGAAGCATGATGGTAACCAGCAGACTTCCTATTATCTGCCACATCATTCCCTTCAGGATGGGCAGCATCGGCACCTGCATCCTCATTTGCATCGACTGATACTGGATAGGATTAAAAGGCACTTCTACCAGCATTTCGTGATGAAACAAGGTAGGAGGCTCTACGATTCTTGTCTGCCACAGACGATGCTTTCCCGTCTTCATCTCTGCCCCAATGAAATCATTGCCCAGTTTCTTACTGATGAAACGGTCAAAATGCGCCTTGTCAAAGCGGGTAAGCTGGTAAGTGATGTAAGTATTCAGACAATCAAAAGAATTGTTGGAATCCGTCTCACGCAAATCGAAAGTATCTCTCTTCTCCATCACGTTACCGAATCCCGGCTTGCGACACACCACTCCACCAATGATTGTATCCGTATCCAGCGGAGAGCAAACCGTAGTAAAGGGACTCTTGAAGTCTGAAAAATATGCCGTAACGACATAACCGATATGTGATTTTTCTTTTACCGCTGCTCCGATATTTGTCTGATAGGCAATAATCGCCTGTTCCGCCTTTTCGGCGTTTTTCTTCCCCATCTCTCCCATCGAATAGGTTACACTATTGTATAGCCAATAGGTCTGCAAGCCTATCAGCAGGAAAGAGGAAAGGATGGCGAGCAGCCAGACTTGTTTGATTCTTCTATTCATATCATTTTTCTTTTTTCGATGCAAAGGTACAAAGATTTCACTATATATAAAAAGGTGGAGTCCTATTATTTTGCCAGCGTAATGTTTCAGTAATGATTATTTGCGATTTTGAGCCCGAAAAGCTGTTCCTTTGCAGATGAAAACAAAAAACAAGGAAGAATATGAAGAAAGAAACAGTTTTATGCGCGATGCTAGCCACCGCCACCTGTGCAACTGCACAAAATGGGAAATTCCCGACATCTGGAGTTTCCGCAGACTCGGTACAGACGGAAAAAGATTCGATCAAAGCAGATAAGGAAGCCGAGATTCAAGCCGTAACCGTAACAGGTCATCGCCCGATGTACAAAATGAGAAACGATGCCTTAGTTACCCGTGTCCGCAACACTCCTTTGGCAAAGGAGCCAACGCTGGAAGATGTATTGAAGCACATCCCCAGCATGAAACAAACCGCCGATGGAACTCTGGAAGTAAACGGACTGGGAGCACCCATCATTTATCTCAACGACAAGAAGGCGACTTCTGCCGAACTCTCTCATCTCGATGTGAAGCTGATAGATGAAATAGAACTCATTACCACTCCTGGTGCAAAATATGATGCAACGACGGGAGCCGTACTGAGAATCCTGACGAGAAGAACAGACGAGGGTATATTCGGCAAGATGCAGGTGTATGATGAATTGAGCGAGGTGAACACCAACCACGAGGAATTGACTCTGGGTTGGGTAACGAAGAAAATTTCGCTCACAGGATTTTACGGTTACACAGACAACCGTTACAATGTGCATCAGCCACAGGAAGCGCTCGTAAGAGCTAATGATGGCGAATATCTCTTCGGAGCCGACCGCCATGGCAAGAACAAGGCAAATTATAACGCTACGGAACTCAACTTCGACTGGTTAATCAGCAAGCAGCACGAAGTGGGAATACAATGGGAAGGGCTTTGGCTGAATGGCGGCAGAAGCGAGAAACAGCAGCAGTACTATCGCTATCCTAACCCAGCAGGAGAAGATACAAATAGAGAGATGAAGCTTTCTGATGCGGATGGCGAGATGAAGTATTTTGATGCGGAGAGCCAGCAATGGGGACACCAGCGCAGTCACCACTTCAACCTCTTCCATCTGGCTAAATGGTCGAAGCATTTCTCATCACAGATTTATCTGGACTATGCAAGGAACAAGAATTCTGACAGCCAGCCTATCACGGAGAAAGAAGGTAGCGAGATGCAGGAAACCCTCAACCGCTCTAATTCCAACTACGATATCTATAGTGGAAGAATCGAAGTCAAGCAACTCATCTCTGATAAACATTCCATCAACTATGGTGGCGAATGGAGCCTGATGGAAGGTAAGGGAAAAACCGAAAGTTCTGCCGATATGCTTGGAACTACGGAATACAAAAACCACGATACCAAGACGGCTGCCTACCTGCAATATCAAGGTGAAGCTGGCAGATGGAGCTGGTGGGCAGGCATCCGATACGAGCATCTCACATCCCGATACACCAATCTGTCGGAGGAATCTCCCGACAATATGGAGCGCCATTACGACCAGTGGTTTCCATCGTTCGGTATCACTCTCAACGAACCGTCGTGGCATCACTCGCTCAGCTTCCGCACTACCACCGCCCGACCTTCTTTCAGTCAGCTAAGCGGGAACATCTACTATACCTCGCGCTTTCAGTATCAGATCAGCAATCCGAAGCTACAGCCTGTCAACACCTATCGTCTGACCTACTCGGTGCAGTGGAAAGATTTCATGGGAATGCTGAGATACACCCGTATCGACCACTCCATCATGTATGTGCATAAAGTGCCGGAAGACAAGCCCGTAAGATACGTGAGTACATTCATGAACTTCAACAAGATGCAGAAATACATGGCATATCTCAACTGGGGACACGTCTTCGGCTGCTGGCGTCCGAATGTCAATGCAAGCATCACTTACCAGCGCTTCTCCGTAAATGATCATGGAGAGCTAATCAGCTATAACGGAGCAACTTGGAATGCATCGTTTGACAATTACTTCACGCTACCAAACGACTATCAGCTGTCGCTCTCCTACAGTTTTGACAACGGAGGACAAGTGGGTAAAACGAAGTTCCGCCCCACTCAGAACTGGAGTCTTGGTGCCAACAAATCGTGGATGGACGGCAGATTACAGGTTGCCTTCAGTGCCAACGACCTCTTCCATCAGCAGCTCTTCAAGGAGCGAACCCACGAGCATGCCGTTGACTTCTCCCAGACTGAGGATTACAAGCTATGGTGCTACAAGTTGACCGTAACCTGGAAATTCAACAAGCGCAAGGGAAGATACAACGGCATGAACAGTGCGGAAGATGAATTGAACCGACTATAGCCGGACAAGACTCTCTTATCTTAATGATCTTTATAATTTCAAGTATCCGGGTTATCCCACTCCCAGCAGTTCTACTTCGAATATCAGGGTAGAGCCGCCTGGGATGCCCGGCTGCGAGAACTTGCCGTAGCCCATCTCGGCAGGGATGTAAAGTTCCCACTGGTCGCCCACGTGCATCTGCTGCATGGCAACAATCCAGCCATCTATCAGGTCGCTCAATCGCATGGCGAACGGCGTACCGCCACGGCTGGAATCAAACTTCTTGCCGTTGATGGTCCAACCGGTATAATGAGCCGTCACGATACTGCGTCGGCTAGGCTGTGCTCCCTTCGGGTCACCCAGCTTCAACACCTTATAATATATACCACGAGGCAGCGCCATAACGCCCTCCTCCTTTGCCTTTTCCTCCAGCCAACGCTTGTTGGCCTCAACATATTCTCTTTTTGCCATAAATCTATTTTGTTTTATATTCACCTTCCACTTTGAGCTTATCTCCATCCAGGTTTACCTTGAAGAGATGAGGTACACGGATATATCTGCCCTGACTATCCACATAATGACTGTGTACAGACATCAGCCACTGCCCCTCGAAGGTTTGGAACAGCATACTATGACCGAAGTTAGGAGGAGTTATAGGTTCCTTCTCCTGAATCCACGGACCATCCAGGGTTCCACTCTTGGAATAAGCAACACCCTGGGTATAAACATTATATACCCATGAAGTCCAGAGCATACCCAGTTTTCCCGTCTTGGTACGGAAGAGCCAAGGACCATCCGTCACCTTGTTGGGAACAATCTCGCCCTTTTCATTCTTCTCCTTACTCCAAGGACTGTCAGAAGCACGGAACAGGACCTTGCCCTTGCCGATGGTACCACTCAAGTCAGACTTCAATCTTATCTTCTCAATCGTACCATTCCAATTCTGCAGCCATTCACCGCAATATACCATATAAGGTTTGCCATCCTTATCAATCCAGAATGTGCCATCGAGTGTAGGCTGATTGGCAGGCAGATAGGTAGCATCACCAAATGGGCGATAAGGTCCTGCTGCCTGATCACTCGCCAGAACCTGGCTGGCACGACGCTCTATCTTGTTGCCCTTCACCTCGTCTATAATGACAGCTGGATTGGTAAAGGTTGCAAAATAATAGTATTTTCCTTGATACTGATGCAGTTCTGCCGCCCAGATTGCAGGTTTCGGTCCCATCCACGACTGAGGATCAATCTCTGCCACCTTCTTCGGTCCTTCCCAATACTTCAAATCCTTACTGGTCCACATCATGCCGCCTGTACCCGTCATATAATAAGTATGAGTAGCCTTATCTGCCAGGATACATGGATCACTCAGTTGGATGGAATCCAAAGGAATCTGCTGGGATACGGACATAGCCGCTCCCTTCTCTGTTGGAACGTGGGCATTCACATTCAGAAATGTTCCACAAGCCAACCCCAGAGTCAATACAATTGATTGTTTCATATTCTGATTTGTCTTTAATGAATGAATTGTTCGTTGTAATTCAGCCGGTTCTCACTAGCTTTATATTTTGCGGCGCTAAATTACAAAGAAAAAATGAAATCGCCAAGTTTTTGAAAGAATAATTCCTGCATCAATCTTTTTTATCTTAAAAATCAGTTGTTTTATTTTGCCATGTCTTCTTTTTATGCTACCTTTGCACCCTAATCAACCAAAAATACGATATGCCACAATCACTACATATTGCAATTATTGGTGGGGGTGCCGCAGGATTCTTTGCGGCGATAGAGGCCAAGCGCAACTTCCCTCACGCCGACATCACGATTTTCGAAAAGAATTCGAAGGTTCTCGCCAAGGTGGAAATCACGGGAGGAGGAAGATGCAATCTTACCAATTCCTTTGACGAGATTTCCGACCTGAAACAGGCGTACCCTCGCGGACATAAACTGATGAAGCGACTCTTCAAGAGATTCGACTACCAGCATGCCTTCGACTGGTTTGAAGAGAACGGCGTGCCACTGGTTACACAGGGAGACCAATGCGTGTTTCCGCAATCGCAGGATTCTCACAGCATCATCGACTGTCTGGTGAATACCGCCAAGCGACTGGGGGTGAAGATACAATGCAACCACCAGCTCACCGCCATCACCGAATTGGAGGATGAGCGCCTGCTCCTGGATTTCAAGACCTCTCATCCCGTTTCCGAAATCAGGCAGATTGCCTTCCACCGGGTAGCCATTACCACGGGCGGTCATCCGAAAATAGAGAACTTCAAGCATCTCTCAGACCTGGGACATGCGATAGAGCTGCCTATCCCATCGCTCTTCACCTTCAACATTGCCGACAAGGCTTTCAAGAATCTGATGGGCACGGTGGTAGAGCCTGTATATACCAGCATTCCGGGCACTAAACTGAAGGCAGAGGGTCCGCTCCTCATCACCCATTGGGGCATGAGCGGTCCTGCCGTGCTGAAGCTCTCATCCCATGCAGCCCGCTATCTGCACGAGAACAATTATCAGATTAAGATTTCCGTAAACTGGGTACACGAGAGCAACCGTTCGCTGGTGGAAGAGAACATCCAGGGCATCATCATCGCCAACCCGCAGAAGCAGCTGGCTAGCATCCGCCCTTACAATCTCCCATCCCGCCTCTGGCTCTTCCTGATTCAGAAGATGGGATATGCACCCGAAAAGAAATGGAGCGAAATGGGAAAGAAGGGTTGCAACCTGCTGATAGAAACCCTCACCAACGACCTCTATCAGGTGAACGGCAAGGGAGCCTTCAAAGAAGAGTTTGTTACCTGCGGCGGCATCAGCCTCAACAACATCGACCTGCATACCCTGGAGAGCAAGGTGTGCCCTCACCTCTTCTTTGCCGGCGAAGTGCTCGACATCGATGCCATCACCGGCGGCTTCAATCTGCAGGCAGCCTGGACCACGGGGTATGTGGTGGGACAACATATAGGAGAATAGCCTATTCCTCTTTCGAAACAAAGTCTCTTACGATGCGGGTGTATGCCTCGTGATGGTCGCGATATGCCATGGCATGAACAGAGCCTTTAGCGATGAAGATGGCTTTTCTGCCTTTCGTCTTTGCCTCATAAAGCGAATGAAGCATGGCGTAGGGCACGAAGGCATCCTTGTCGCCATGGATAAAGAGCATCGGTTTGGTGCTCTTACGAACCTGCTCTATCTGCTGCGCCTCGGCAAACGACCAACCGTAACGATACTGGCAAAGGGCGGAAGTGGTATTCATCAGCGGAAAGGCTGGCAAGCCAAACTGGTCTTTGAGCTGAGCGGAAAACTCATCCCACACGCTGGTATAGCCGCAGTCCTCCACAAAGCACTTCACGTAATCGGGAGTCTTCTCTCCCGATACTGCCATCGTGGTTGCCGCACCCATCGAAATGCCGTGAATTACCTGACGGGTATTCTTCACTCTTTGTTCTTCACCCTTCGCTCTCTGTCCTTCACCCTTCACTCTAAAAATCTCATTGGCGATTTCCGACCACCTGATCACATCCCATCTATCCTTCCATCCCATCTGGATATGGTCGCCCTCACTCTCTCCATGTCCATACAGATCGGGCAAGAGTACATTATACCCCATATCGTGATTATAGAGATAGGCGATGTGCAGCATTCCCTCGGAGCGCACCTGATAGCCATGCACCACCACGGCAGTCTTTTCCGTAGTTTTCGGTGCATAGAGATAGATGGCATGGGCCTTGTAGCCAGACGGCATCACGACAAAGGTATCCTTCACGCAATGGTGCTGATACACGGAGTCCATCCAGCCAATCATCCAGGGACACTCGTTCTTCATTCTGTTCTTCCAATGCTCAGCCGTCATTCTCTCCTCCTTCGGATAGTTGAGCGAATAATTGAGCATATAGTTGCTGGCACCATACAGTCCCAGCACCACAAGCGCCACCAAGCCCAGAGCCGAAGCGATGCCTATCTTTCTCATCTTTTTCTGTTTCATCTTCTTCATTTCTTATTGCTATTACATATATCTATTATAGAATTTCCGCTGCAAATTTAAGGAAAAAGATGGAAATAGCAAAGAAACGGAGGGAAAAATCCTATTAAATTGAAGCATAAAGCTGCATTTATAAGGGTATATGAACTACGACAAACAATCGATAAGCATATCCCAGAAAGGATAGAGTTCAAACAGTTACAATCTATCCATTTCCTTTTTCCCGGCCCCTTTACCTTTATATTTTGTTTTAACAGTATTAAACTTATATCTTACGATACATTCCACTGCCCTTACAGACGCAGCCTTTTCAATATAGACATCATTCATTCCGCTGAAAATGGTAAAAGTATTTTTGCGGGCAGTATTAAAAATGTCATTTGCAGACAACTTGACATTCCATTTTTTAGATAAGTCCTTAGCCAAAGAAAGATTTATCTGTCCAATACTCCCCATCTTAATATTCTCACTATTTCCCGCACTACGCCAACTGTAATTTACTGTCGCCATATAGTTGTTATGGAATTTGAAAATATTATTGAACTTAACTACAACCAAAGGATTGTCCACGTGCTTTATATTTCCTCTGTAATCAATCTTGTAAAATTGCGAGACAACACCACATGCCAATACGGGATAATAGCATTTCCAAAGGAATCCGGGCATAAAAGAAGCCATTATCTGTAAGTTAGACAGACTGTTTCTAGAATTTTCCTTTTTGAGCAAAGCAATAGTCTTCGAATCATCATAATATGTATATGATGTTATTATTTGGTTTTGCACCTTTTTATAATTAGCAGTTAATGCCAGCCAGCGATACCTCAAATTCAAAGAGATGTTGTCGCTATAGGATGGTTGCAAATACGGATTTCCACTTTGATAGAGATATTTGTTAACATAGTGAACCGTGTTGCTCAACTGAGAGTACAATGGACGATAGCATTGCTTAGAATAGCTCAGCTGCACCATAGTTTTTCCAATGGGCAGAGACAATGAAGCAGTCGGGAAAAACTTATCATAAACATGTGACTGTTCGTGATTTTTTCTGCCACCTATAAAATATTCACTGTTCACATGCTCATACCTGCCACCGATACGGAATGTTACATTGCCTAGATGCTGCATAGTTTCAACGTAATATGCCATATTCAGCTCCTGTATTTTATTGTTCTCGCCTGCCATAATGCTATTTTCACATTCTGAATTTTCCTCACGGCTACTATTGGTGAAATCTACTCCAAAGCTAAAATTTCCTTTAAGAAATGGGTGTGACGCATATAATTCCGTTGCCATTAACCTAGCATGCCCAACATCTTTTATTCCGAAATCCTGATTGATGCCGGTTTGCTCTATAACATTTTGATTTTCACGTGTTTTTTTCCACATTAAATCAAAAGTCATTTCCAAATTCCATTTTCCCCAAACCCCATGGCAATATCCATCTAACAAATGTTCCAAATCTCTTAATTTGATATCCTTGTATGCAGAAGTTTCACTTTCAATTACATCATCAGAATATAATGATGACATAATGCTCGAATTGGTCTTTATTGGAGCATAAGACACTTGGTAAAATGCGCCAAATGAGAGTTTTGGAGATGAGGAAAAATCAAATCCCCATTTACCATCAATCAACTTTGAGTGCTGTGCCGATTTCATAGTCGTATTCTGCTGATGATGTGACGAGAGCCATGAATTCTGAACATTTTTGCTAGAGTTCGTATTCTTGCCTTTCTCAAATCCCAACGTTCCAAAAACATCCAAATTGTCAATTCTATAGTTCAAGTCCAAATTGTCTTTGCCATACATATAATTACGACAACCAAAAGTAGCAATGTTATCAAAGGAGAAACCATCCCCAACCTTTTTAATGGTTGTTATCTTTATGATGGAACCTACGGTTGATGCATAACGTGAACCTGGATTCGTTATAACTGTTATCTTATCTATTTGGTTAGCCTTCAATTGCTCAACTTCTATATTATTGCGGACAATATGTCCATTGATATAGAAGACTGGTTTTCCCTTGCCAAAAACTTCAATGGAACCATTGTTATTCAGTACACCAGGCAACATACCCATAACATCTTTTGCAAAACCAAGTTTTTCCAAAACGGTACCTTTGACTTCTGTCACAAAGCCTTCGCTGTTCAACTTTGCCAAAGGGCGGGTTGCTCTAACAACAACCTCCCTTAATTGCAAAGTATCCTTTCCAAAATTTTGGTTAGCGATACCCGTCTGAGCTAAACAGATTTGAGCTAAAATCAAATGAAATATAATACCAACAAATCTTTTTACCTTAAAATCTAACATTTTCATCCGTTCCTATATCTTTTGTTTTATAAAACTCTACTCCACTCTTAACAAAGAGCTGTTTATATTCTTATTAACATCCTTCTCTACTTTTTGGGTCTTCCTGCCAAAGTCGAAGGAGTAAGCAACCTTGATGCTGGCATATTGCGAAGCCGTCTGGTCTTTGATGCTCTTACTGTAACTGTAGATAGGCAAATCCAACCAATACCGCTTCTCTTGCTTTTTGAAAGGCGATGCTGCCAGAAGTTCTACATAGAGATTGCCCCTGCTGTAAGAACACGACATTCCATAGTCGATAGGAGTCTTGCTTATCACCAAAGCAGCTTCATCTAAAGACTTCTTGCCAAAATGCAGGTAAGGCTTCAAGGCAAAATCACCCATGAACATATTCAACCCAAGATTACCCGTCAAATTGTTGTTATGCTTCGACCAGGTAGTCTTCACCTCCGTATGGTTATATCTGATATCTCCCGACAAATTGGCAAACTTACACAGTTTGTACTGCAAGGCGAGGATAGCAGAATAATATTGAGCATTTCCACCATTCGAGTAAGTCTTCACTATTTTCCCGTTTGCCTCATCTAGGTAATAATCATCAGTTACAGGATGATGATTGTAACGGAATTGTCCGATGGCAGAAACACTCAACCTGTTGAAACGCCCCATATAATACAAATAGGTGTTGATGTCATGTGATTTCTTCAGTTCGGGCATTCCCTTTTCCATCATGTGGGAATTGACCTGAATCATAGCCCGGTTGATGACATCCATACCATGATTGGAGTTCACAAAGTTGAATGACCACAAGAGCATTCCCTTATTCAGCTGGTATTGCACATTCGTATTGATGCGAGGAGACAGCTGGCTAAAACTGTTGTCTCCATGCAGATGATATTGAAGCCAATCCAATCCGATGCGGGTTTTCAGGCTCAAGCGCCTGCTAGCCTGAAAATTATAGGAGAAGAAAGCCAACGACTCCCCTTTCCACAGATGCTGCCAAAGTTCGCAATTGCCGGAATAATCGGCATTCCAGACATCGTGGTAATGAAACAGTTCCACGGATAAGGAATGCTTTTGTGAGAAATAATTATAGATGGCAGACAGCTGGAACGACAGCGCTTTCTCGTCTTCATCGGTCATTGTCTCGAAAGGCTGTTCCTGATAAAGACGATGATAGGAGTTGGCAGAATACTTGCCATGTACTCCCAAAGTAAGCGTCTGATTCTTGCTTAATGGCAAGTTGGCGTTCAGGTCAATCTTAGGAGACAGACTCTTCTTCCGGATATTTGAGAAGATGTCCGTCTCTGTGCTTTCCCTCGCAAAACCAGAAGATGCATTTCTTGGAGTAGAGAGATTGAGGAGCGTAAACTTGCCCACCCAATATCTCTTTCCCTTCTGGTTCTGATAGCGGAACTGCATATATTCCTGGTGGTTCCGGTAAGAATTCTTACTATAGCTCTCCCTATCAAATAGGGATTGTGGAAACTGATAGTTCTCATTGTTCCAGGTCTCAGTACCATCCACATGACTATAGTTTGCACCAGCAAACACAGTATAGGAATTGTTACCTTTTACATAATTGGTGGCAACGTTATAGTCGCCATGGTCATATCCTATCATCTGCAGTCCGTCAGCCTGCACATATCCTCCATATCGGTATTGTTTGGTGATGAAGTTGACGACAAGCTTATCCTTGGCGTATTTTCCAGATGGAGCATCATGATATTCTATCTTCTCGATGTCACGAGGACGGAGCATCTGTATTTCCCTTATGTCGCATTCCTGCCCATTCAGATACAAGGTGGCTTGCAGTCCCATCACATCCACCTGATTCGACTTTGCATCGATGATGAGTCCTGGGATATTCAGGTTTTCCAACACCCCGAATCCATTGACCGCATGTTTTCGTTGCTGGCTGTTGGGATAGATGACGAGATGATCACCCACACGACTGATATTGGAGGCTGATACCACCACATCATCCAAAGCTTTAGTAGAGACAATAGAGTCCTTCCCTGTGTTCTGAGCGAACACGGGCACAGCAGCCATCAGCAGTCCAAAAGAGCAAAAAACCGTCTTCATTCTTACAATATGTTTTTATTTCATCATTATCTAGTACAAAAGTACACATTATTATCCAAAGCCATTACATCTCTTCCGTTAAATTTGTATAACTGCATCAAATTACCAATTCCATCCAGTTCTTCATCCCTCCTACCCGGAATGCATTCCCATGTTTTGTTATACATCATCTCTTTAAAAAACTAACTCATAGAGATAGCATCCAAAAGTCATAGAGTTACGGGGAGAAAAGCATAGGGTTACGAGAAGAAAACTATAGGGAGAAAAGCTAAAAAAGCCTGATTTTGACTCCAAAACCACAGAAAAAAACAACACGGACAAATTGAATTTGTCCGGCCTCTTTGTCCGTCGGTTTATAATATTCTAGATATCAACTACTTAGAACCAACCGGACAATTTGTCCGGACAAATTCAATTTGTCCGTGTTTTAAAAATGAGCTATAATCTGCTCTTTTCTGCATTACCGGCACCCGTACCCTTATACTTGCTCTTGGTGGCATTGAAGTTATAAGTTACATTGACCAAGAACATACGGGTATTATCTATACCGGTTCTGGTGAAGTGCGCATACGAATTATTATATTTCCAACTCTGATTCTGACCATGAAGCAAATCCTCTGCTTCCAGTCTCACAACCAGTCGGTTGTTCAGGAATGACTTTGAAATAGACGCATCCAGGGAATTCCATGCATAGTTGACACCCAATTCACGATAATTACGCGACTGGTAAGAGTATTCCAATCGAGCCTTCCAATGATGTGGCAATACCCAGGTATTCTCCAAATCCAGATAGAGAGAAGGACGGTTAGCATTATAGTCGCTGACGTATTTGCTGGCATCAAAGAACTGATTGACCAGACCTACCGTATAGTCAAGATGCCATAAGCCTATCACCGGAGTAGCCTCAAGATAGAACTTCAGGTTCTGAATCTTATCTACATTCTCGTAATATGACAGAGCTATATCCTTATTGCCCTGGAACGGCTTCATCATATATACCGAGGCATTCTTGTTGTAGATATATTCAGCAGAAAAACTCAGCCAGGAATATTGCGCATCCCATTCCAGATGATAGGCATCCTTTGGTCGCAAGTTCGGATTACCGCTTTCATAAGAATGACGACTCGTATATCGGGTATAACCGGAAAGACGGAAGTAACTTGGTCGATAGGTCTTCGCCGTGAAACTCAATGAAGAATGCCACTTGCCCTTGTCATATCCCAAGGATACATTAGGAAATACATTATCATACTTTCTGCTCATATCCGGATTGAGCACTCCTTCGGCATAATAGTCTGATTTTACATGCTCATATCTCACACCGGCATTCAGGGAATAATCTCCCAACGACCATGCAGCCTCAGCAAAAGCGGCTATGTTCTGTTCCTTGATTTTGGAATCATTGGATGCAGCCACACCACCCTCGTTCTTGTTGTTGGTATGACTATCAGAATTTGTGTATTCCGAACCAAAGTCTATGTTCAACAGGTCGGTCAAAGGATAAGAAACAACCAATTTACCGGCAAGCAACTTTCCTTTGGTATGACTATCTGAACATACTATCTGGTCGCCCAACTCAGAACTGGTTTCGGTGGCTTTCTGTATCTGGTCTTTCGTCCGCCACAACGCAGATGCATTCAGGTCTATACTCCACTTGCCTATCTTACCATTATAATAAAAGTCAGCCTGATGCATAGGAGTCTGCTTGGAATCAGACTCATCGTTGAGATAATTTACATCTCCCTGGTGAACTCCATCCTGAAAGATGGAATAGTTCTGCCTAACAGTAAAATACTTGGTATAGCCAGAACCAAACTTATATTTCAGACCGATGGTATGATTTTCGTTGAATTCATAATTGAAACCCAGATTGGCATCAGGTCCATAATTTCTAGCATCTATGCGCCCTGCAGATTTTTGATATATCTGATGCTGATTTCCATTGATATATTCATCCAATCCCAACTTATCATAAGAATAGTAATCTGACCACATCAATCCACCGAATACATCCAGTCCACCCACACGGTAATTGAGATTAGCCTGCTCTTGCCAGGCATTCTTCATGGCAAAACCATATTTTGCCTGAAAATTACCACTCCATCCATTACCTTGCTTCTTGACCGTAGTAATACGAATCACCGAATTGACCTGGGCATCATACTGCGCACCAGGAGTCGTGATAACCGTCACATTCTTCACATCCTTGGAAGATATGGTTTGCAATTCATTTTTGTCGGTCAGCTTTCTGCCATTGACATAAATCTCCGGTGTGCCTTTTCCAAACACCGAACAGTTTCCATCCTTATCTACACGCACTCTTGGAACCTGCTTCAACAAGTCGGCAACCATACCTGCATCACTCAGTATTGTACCCTGCACCTGGGTCTGGAATCCCTCGCGAGTCAGTTTTGTCTTAGGGCGAACCGCCTTCACAATCACCTTCTGCAGGTTCATCGTTGCCTCCTTCAGAGTAATTGAACCTATCTTACCTGTATTATAAGTATCAACAGCGGTATGATAGCCCACGCAACTAACTCTTACTATCGCCTTTCTGGCTCCGCAGGGAATCACAAACTGGCCGTTCTCATTCGTCACGCCACCATTAATCAATGAAGAGTCACGAACATTCAGTAGGGCAACATTGGCGAAATCTACAGGGCGACGATGCGCATCTACAATGCGACCTATCATCTTGGTGGGAGTCTTCTGCGTACACTC
>ERZ1026945.34-NODE-34-length-85316-cov-41.976378_pt1 | contig 85316 bp, 60 predicted proteins | sample MGYA00519304_ERZ1026945 | MGnify/ENA primary metagenome ERZ1026945 (study PRJEB26926, sample SAMN06164619) | human gut metagenome | biome: ENVO:00009003; feature: ENVO:2100002; material: ENVO:00002003 | host: Homo sapiens | place: USA | collected 2012 ...
TCGCATCCTTTACGTCATGTTCAGAAAGCGAATCACTGCAGCAAGCCAATCTATCAAAAGATAAAATCACGTTTCATGCAACGCTCGACAACAGCTGGAAACCCCTCTCTCCCGCTTCCTCTTCCCGTGCTGCCATAGCTGCTGCCACCGAGAAGGGTCCCATCGTCGTGCCAACTCCTTTCGGCAAACCCCTCTATCTCCATTCGGTAGTGCAGGAAACAGCAGACTTACAGCAGGCTGCTGCAACAACCCGTGGCGTTATGCAGGAGGGCACAACCCTGGGTAATACCTATTATAATAATAGCTTTGGCGTAACTGCTATTTATAAGGATAATGGTACAAACACAGCCTTATTTATAAACCAAAAAGCCTCTAAAAACAACGAAGATATTTGGGAAATCGAGGACAAGACAAATAGCAGATGGCCATTTGATGCCCTCGTCTCTTTCCATGCCTACGCTCCTTTTAATAATACCACTGATGGTATGTGGAGCGTCACTACAGATGCAGATAATGTAAAGACGAAGATCAGCTATACGGCAAAGGCAGATGCCATCACCTCACAGCCCGACCAGATAGTGGCAACCAATGCCGAATCGCGTAGCTACACATCCGAGGATAAGGCGGTGGAGTTGAACTTCTCTCATGCCCTTACAGCCGTGAACTTTGCCATCAGTCAAGATCTGACAGAGATTTTCCATACGGGAGCCACTGATGGTTCCAAGCTCAAGAGCATCACCCTGAGCGGTATTCCGAACGAAGGAACCTGCGAACTTGCTGCCAAGGAAGGCTCACCAAAGACCGCTTTGCAAAACTGGACTTTGGCTACCGATGCCAACGGCAAGAAAACAGGCAGCTACACCTTTAATCTTGAAAATAAGAATATCACAATAGGCGAAAGTTATGCGCTCACTTCAAACGATGACAAGAATATCCTGATGATGATTCCTCAGAATCTGCAGGGTACAGAAGCCAAGTTAACTTTCGTATTAGATATAAAGGGTAAAGGAAATCAGACATTCACCTTTGATTTGAGCAATCAGATCTGGTTGCCAGGAACCTCCGTCACCTACAAGCTTTCAGCGAGTGCCGTCAATCACTTGGAGAATACCGAGGTTAAATTCCCAGATTCATGGAAGGATACAGAGCAGGCAAAATATTCATATCCAAAGACTGATTTTGCAGCAGGCGAGTCCATCGGTCTTTATGTGGTGAATTCCAATAATACAATAGAGGGAGAGAATCTGAAATGCGTTAAGCAGGTGGATGGTTCTTGGAAAATAGGAGATGGTAATACGAAGTATTTGAAGCTGAAGGGTTACAAGTATTTCGCCTACTATCCATATAATGCAGCTGCTCCAAAGATAGATATAACTAAAGAGACTGCTGATGAGTTCTTTGAAGATATGATAACAAACTGGAATCCTGTAAAAGAACAGAACACAAAAAATGTTCTTCTGAGTCAGGATCTTCAAGTAGGTGAAGGCGTTATTGATAATGATGCCTCTACGCTTACATTCAATATGGCTCATAGCATGGGATTGGCGGTCTTGAATCTCAAGTCAAAGGATGTTCCTAAGAAACGTACATTCACGACCAATAATTTTACATATTATTATCCAAAGCTAGAGGGACGTGTTACTACAGAGCCTGCTGCTTCAGAATATACTGATGCTACAGCTAAGCAGTCAGTTGAAGCTTCTACAGAATTCAAAGGTAATATTCCTTTTTTGTCTCAAACAACAGATAAGCGCTACGTACAAATAGTAAAACCGAATGTGGCAGCCACTTTTAAGGCAGTAGATGAGACAAATAAACCACGTACAGCATGGGGAAGTCTTAAGTCATATTCATTCAATGTGGATAAAAATCAAGTAGTAGCAACGGATATCACTTCAGACGCTGATTTCTATTATCTTGCTCGTCTTTTCTCATTCAAGAGTTCGACAGAGTCTTTTACGGTTCCTGTAAATGGAACATATAACTTGGAATGCTGGGGAGCAGGAGTAAGTCAAGGAGGTAAATCCCAGGGATATTATCAGGCACAAAAAGGTACGACTCTCTATATCTGTGTAGGTGGTAAAGGAAGTGAAGGTAGTATTTACGATATAGGAATTGGCGGCTATAATGGTGGCGGAAATGGAGGTAAGGCGTCAGTAGATAACATGGGTCGACCAGTTAAATGTGGTGACGGTGGCAGTGGTGCTACTCACATTTGCCTGGAAGACGGAGTTTTAAGAGAATTAGAAACTGCATACAAACAAAATCGTTTATTAATGGTAGCAGGAGGTCAGGGTGGAGGTCAACATCCTAGCAAATCTCCTGGCCTGTTTGGTGGAGGCACTGAAGGAGGTAGACCTACCACTAGTGCTGGCAAAAAAATTGATGCAGCAACTCAAAGCAAAGGTTTTAACTTTGGTCTAGGTCAGATTGGTCGCGATGGTACTCCAAAAACTCCAGCCGGTGCAGAAGGTAACGGTGGTGGCGGCGGCGGCCTGTATGGTGGCTATTCACACCAACAACAGGGTAGTAATACCAATTGTCCGGGTGGCGGTGGCAGTGGTTATGTCAATGAAAAACTTCTTGTTAATTGTAAAACAATTGCCGGTAATCAATCCTTCCTGTCACCTTCGGGCGTATCAGAAACGGGACATGCAGGTAATGGTGCTGCTCTGATAACATGGCTTCCGTAGCGTCCATAGCGCTGGATATCCAGTAGCGCCGGATATGTCCTGTCCTCCGTTAGGCGTCCCGGCGGATTTGCAATCCGCCGTCAAAAAATGTCCTAACCTCTTTATGCTCTGGGGATTTGCAATCCCCAGCAACCAGGCATTAGCCGGCATATCGATAGGATAGGGGGATTGCAAATCCCCCGCTTAATAGGTCGAACCTTTTTTACGACGGATTGCAAATCCGTCGGGACGCCTAACGGAGGACCGTCTAGAACGGAAGAAATTCATTTCATAGAATGCGCATGAAAATGCCGCGCCTCGGCGGAAGTTATGTCGCCGCCGGGGCGTTTTCTAAAAAGACAGTTCGATATATAATAGGTAGGCTAGAGATAGCCTGTGGTAAATAATCGCAAGAATTAGAGTCTATTGATTGCGGGTGTATGTGAATATGCCTCCTTCATATTCAAGGTAGCAGATTGATGTGTGTAGAATCTGCAAGATTAATTTTATAGTTTTAATAAGTAGGTAGTACAGTGGTACATCTATTTACATCTTTTACTTATAATTATCCCCTGCCTGCTTGTGAAAGCCGGCGGGGCTTTTAATCCGAAAATCCAAAAGATATCATATATCTATAAATATAAATACCAACTCCTGAAGAGTTGATGCTTGCTTTTGTTTTTTAGGTTTACTTATCACATAAGCAAAACCCCCATCCCGCTTGAGAAAGTAGGATGGGGGATTTCTGTTTATCTTTGATTTATTATTCTGGTTTTGTACCAAAGAAGCCGATAAACTCATCGAAATCACGAAGAATGTCATCCAATTTAGGATTACTCTTTTGAACAATAATGGCTATGTAATTGTCAACTTCTTCATCTCTAAGAATTGAAATCTTAACACAAAACCGATCTCGTTTATCGAATTCGTTGAACCATCTTGTAAAAAGTCGAGCTCGCATTGCCTGTCTGCTATCACCCGTTTCACATTGATATAAAAGAATGTCTGGATTCGTGAGAAAGAATTCCTCAATGATACATTGTATGGTCTCTTTAACTTTAGAATCGTTTGGAGAATTCTTCTTGTTTTCATTTAGAATACCGAATTCGTACGCCTTTTCATCCTCCCAAATATTATTGTTTTCTACAAATTCTATTCTATACTGAACACCATAATCTGTTAAGAATTTGTATGAACCATTATCTATCCAGACCTTGTAAGGAGAATGAAAATTGAGGCGAGTTAAGTTAAAGGCTTGCATAGCAGTTTGCAGCCTCCTTGCGTGCTTGGGCAAATTCTATTTGAGCCTTTGCTTCCATTTCTTTTTTACGTTTCACCATGTCACGTAATACAGCAATTGCTTCTTCACGAGTTTTTATTTTAAGAGCCATATTTAATTATTTTAAAGTTCAACATCTAGTTTCGCCGCAAAATTACGCTTTTTTCCTGAAACGGCCAAATAAAAAGTAGGAAAACTGCCTGATAGACATTCATAAATCTCTCTATCACATAAGCAAATCCCCCAGCCCGCAGTTTGCAGGTTGGGGGATGATTCTTTCTAATCCCATTCCTATACCTCCAGCAGCGGCTGGAGCTTGGTGGCATCGAAGTTGGGATATTTTCTTAGAGAATACTCCAGCAATCTGAGATGGAATATTTTTCTAATGAATAAGCAAAATAGATGGGTTAAAATTTGGTAGAATCAGTAAAAATGTGTATCTTTGCACATATTGTATGGGGTGTAACTGGGATGAATGCTCCGTTTGGCTTCACACTTTATACATAAATATCTTAATTATAATAGTAAATGACAAAGTGTAGTAGAAGCCTGACTCTTTTATTAGATATGAAACAGTATTTTTTATCAGCTTTATTGCTTGCTGCTGCAAATATGGGTGCGGTGGCTCAAAATTTTAAGGATGAAGGAAGAATCATTCCTTTGATAAAGAGTGGTGAATATAGTCCGCAAACTTTTGGAGCTTCACAAATGAGATGGACTTGTCCTGAAATTGAGCAGGTGCTGGAACAACTTGGATCCATGAAAAATGATGATTTTAAAGTATATGCTAATAAAGTGAAAAATGAGTTTAAATTATATGAATCAAATCAGTCTGGAAGTAAGTTTGTTGTGGCTCAAGCTATCTTTCTGATAGAGCAGCCTAGATTCCTTGAAGGTAACTTGATTGATCATATAGCATCTTGGCTTAAAAGGCAGAATGGATGGGCGAAAAAAATCGATATAGATAAAGTTAACAGACAAATCTCTGCTTATGGTTCTGTCAATATTGCTACCCATGCAGCATTTTTTGAATACTATAAGGTATTCATTGAACCTTCCCTTGTCATCCAGTTAAAGGAGGATAATCAATTGTTGATATCCTTCCTAGTGAGCAATTATAGAAATGAAGCATATACAAGCAGTAATGAAAGCCCTCTGAGTTCTGTATCTTCAAAGATTGCTGATGTATATCCTTATGTGCAGAAATCTTCTTATAAGACTACTTATGCCAAGGCATTAGTAGGAACCTATCAGTATTTATGGGGATTTATGTTGGATCTCCGCAATGAACTGAATGGAAACTTCTCTAGAGACAAGAGATTGTTAGAGAGATTTCAATATGAATATTCTAAAGATTCTCTTCTGACAAAATATGGTGAACCTACCAATATTATTTGTGATAAATCTGTGGTACAGGACATCCATAGAGAGCTGCGTTTTTATGAAAATGCGCAAAAAGTTGTATTTATGGGAAAGACTATTGGTTTTAAGGATATTGTAAGTTGCAAGATTGATGATGATCCAAGCTTTATTCCAGGTCGTACTACAACTTATGGAACGGGTATTTCTTTTTTTGGCTTTGGTTTTGGAGCAAAGGAAACCAGTTCAACGGCAAGCAGGACAATTCACAATTATGTGGTAAACATCAAGGTAGATAATCTTGCTGCGCCATACATCCGTATTGTAACAGGGGAAAATGAGCAAAAAGCACGTGAGATAGCATCTAGTTTTGAATACATCTTAAGGCATCAGCAAACGACTCCTAAAAAGATCGTTACCAGAAAAAAAACTGTGGTCAAGAAGAATGGACGTTAAATTATGATGGTAACTCATAATATAAAGCCAGTCCATCCTTCAAGTACGATATGTCCCATTTGTGGCAAGAATATAACTTGTCTGTGCTTAAATTATCTTAACAGTACGAGGGTGAAGGAAAAAAGCCTTTAAGGATAAAAATAAAAACCCTTAAGGAAAAATAAATTTTCCCTTAAGGATAAAAATAAAAATCCTTAAGGGAAAATATCACATCTCTGCAATTCCCATTTTTCGGGCGTTTGAGAAGATAGAGATGAATATCGAACTATATTTACATCATTATCAGGTGAGAGAGTTGGAGGATGCTTTTGATTTCCAATCGTCAATCGTTCCCGTCTTAGACGAGAAGTTGCAGCCAATCTGGTAAATCGTTCTGTTGTCTGTAGCATACTCACGGGCATATCCTTTTTCCTCGATTTGCTTCAAAGCTTCAGAAGCTGAACCATCACGCTTAAATTCGAAGATGTAAACAAACATTGGGGTCTCAACAATGCAATCAACTCGTCCTTCACTTTGCTCCTTTTCTATTAGGACGGTAAAGCAGCTTATCATGCGAATCACCAGATAGAAGGTATATTGGAAGTATCGTTCTTTTTCCCGCTCGTCATCTTTGCGTCGTTGGCTATAGGGTATGCTGGCGAAGAAGGATGTGAGTAGCTTCTCCAATTTGTCGCAATCTCCCGTCTTCATAGTGCTTACTACCTCTATAACCCATGCATCTGGTGACTCCTTGGGTTTCAGATAATTGGCTGCCACCATGGTTACGAAACCAGCTTTTACCTCGTCGTTTGGAAAATTCAAGAGATAGGAATCGGTATCCATATTCCAATCCTTAATGGTGAGATAACCACTCTGATAGATCATCGGTAGGGGAGCCTCGGTATCAGCCTTGTAATCTATAAAACTGCTGGTAGGATAGTATTTTCCTGTCAGTTCATTGAGATTTTCGTCGAAGTGAGCTAATAAGCGGACCAGATAAGTAGGCGAACCTGTACGGAACCAGAAATCACTCAGGATTTTCTTGCTCAGTGAGTTCAAGATGCTGAAAGGGTTGTAGATGTCGAGCATGCTTGGGCTGAAATGATAACCGTCATACTTGCGCTTGAGTCGATGTTTCATCTCATCCTCAGATACTTTATATCTTACGGACATTGCCTTGATTTGTTCATCGAAGGTTGAGTATAATTCTTCCTCTGTGATTCCGCAAAGTGCCTCGTAGCGGTCGTCCATACTGATGTCGTCAGGTTGGTTGAAACCGCTGAATACGCTTACTTGCGAGAACTTGGTAACACCTGTTAATAACACGAATTTCAGATCTCTGTCAGCTGCCTTGAAAACACTATAGAATCCTTTCATGATTTCACGGTGTCTATCTTCCAGTAATCGTTCGTTGCCTTCAGAATCGAAGGTCTTTAACCCTGTGTCCAAAACATCCAGTAAAGGCTTGTCATATTCATCGATCAAGACTACGGCGCCCAGTCCTGTCTTTTCGTGGGCAATTCTCAATACAGCCATGAAACGGTCTCCCAAGGTGGTGGCTAATGGGTCTCTTCCGTAAATCAATTCTTGTTTTTCAACAAAAGTCAGCAAAGTCTTTTCCAATTCGCCTGCTTGTGTGAAATCCTTGCCGTTGAAATCTATATGGAAAACAGGGTATTGCTTCCATTCTTTTTCTAATGAATCGATGGCAAGTCCTTTAAACAGTTCTTTCTTTCCTTGGAAGTAGCATTCCAGGGTAGAAATCAACAATGACTTTCCGAATCGTCTTGGACGACTCAGAAAGTATATATGCCCATTGTGTACTAAATCATAAATCAAGTCTGTCTTGTCAAGATAGACATAACCGTCATTTCTGATTTTTTCAAAGTCTTGTATTCCTATAGGGTATTTCATGTTGTTGCTTTTATTGAATTTTTGGCAAAGTTACGAAAAAAAATGGTATATGCAAAATAATGTGGAATAAAATGTCTTTATTTTCAGATAAAAACAACAATTTTAGGCTATAAGAAGAGGGTGCGTCATGGACTTATGACGCACCCTCTCTCATTATATTTTATGCTTCTTCTTCAGTTTCCTCGTCCTTCAATGACTCCAGAATCTCTACGAAAGGACTGTGGAAGGTGCTGAAGAGATGGAGTATCTCCTTGCGCTGCTCCTCATCCTCTTCCCAAAGGCTGATCTCGCCCTTCTGGTGAGCCTTGATGAGCTTGGCGCAACGCTTGATCTTGCGCTTGTTGTTGCGAGCCTGCAACTGGTCGCCCTGGATAGGCTTCTGGCTTACATACGAGAAAGCTACAAGCTGGTTCATGAACATGTCGAACATCGGATCATCATGACTCCAGTCGCTGTCCTTCAGCCAGAACCACTGGAAGGCATACTTCTGCTCCATGGCAATGAGGCTCTGTCCCAGGGTATCAATGTCGATGCCCTTTGCCATCTGCTCCTTGATGAAGGCAACGAGACTTTCTGGGGTAATCTCCAGTTCCACCTCGTGGGTGATGCTGCTGCCGGCAATGTTGATGCGCCAGCGGTAGTTCTTGTTCTTGATCAGGGCAGAATGGGCATTCATCATCAGCTCGCTCAATTTTCCCTCAGACGGAATCTGATCTACTACGGCAAGGCGCTGGCGCTGGTCGCGAACCACCAGCTGGGCATCCTCATGACGGAGCACGCAGATATAAACCAGTTTGTTGTCGTCCAACTGCAAGGTGAAGCGGTCGTTGTTGTCATCACCTACAAATTCATAGCGATACTCATCTACCTTGTCGTGAGCCACCTCCAGTTCATTGTGTACCTTGTTGCCCTCACTGTCGTAGAGCGAGAAGCCGATGTATGGAATCTGAATGTTGAGAGAGAAAGGATTTCCCTCTTCCGGAATCAGAGTGAGGCGCAAGCCTTCGTCACCGAAGTCCTCCTTCTTGCAGACGAAGCCGTCGTCGGTCTTCTCCGCCTTTTCTACCTTCACGTCGCCATGGCGCCAGTAGATGTCAAAAGTGATGGTGTTTTCGTCCTCGCTGGTCACCTGGATAAAATCATCGATGTCCTGTCCCAGATAGATAACCTTGGCAGGTTCATATACCTCTGTATCATCATCTTCCAGAGGTTTTACCCACATTTCTCCCGGCATTGGGTCATCTTCCCATTCGTCCTCTTCTGCGGCAGCAGTAGATTTGAAGACCAGGAAGATCATTCTCTGTTCCTCTCTGCTTCCGTCTTCCTTGCAAAGGAAAACCTTCGATTCCTTTGGGATGAAGAAAGGAGTAGATAGATACGGGTTCTTACATAATGCTGTGTATTCCACCTCTGTCCAGATAGGCAAGGTGTGCTTGTTCGTATTATTTGTCATATCTGTTTTTTTGTATTATCCTATTGATTGATCTAAATTTCAAAAACGGATGCAAAGATACAGAGAAAAGCAGACAATACAAAATTTTACGGCCATTTTTTGTTGTTTTCGCTTATATTTTTTAGGCACGGATTACACGGATTACACAGATTTTCTATGAATTTATCAATACGCTTTATGTATATGAGTACCATGATTCCGTGTAATCAGTGTAATCCGTGCCTTATATAGTTCAGTTAATAATTAATAATTTCAGTGCCGAAACCATAATAAATTGTGGGAAATGACTGATTTCTCGAATTTTTTGTCTAATTTTGCACCTTGGTATAGAATGCCTTGGCTTGTAATGAGGCTCGGGGCAGGAGATACACATTATTTTATATATAAATTTAGGAAATAAAAAATTTAATAATAAGAATGAAGACGAAAATTCAGTTCAGTCTCGTTTACCGAGACATGTGGCAGAGTTCTGGTAAGTTCCAGCCACGTAAGGATCAGTTGGCTAAGATTGCCCCAGTTATCATTGAAATGGGTTGCTTTAGCCGTGTAGAGACCAATGGTGGTGCTTTCGAGCAGGTTAACCTCCTCGCTGGCGAGAATCCTAATGATGCAGTTCGTGCATTCTGTAAGCCATTCAACGAGGTGGGCATCAAAACTCACATGCTCGACCGTGGATTGAACGCTCTTCGTATGTATCCTGTGCCAGACGATGTACGTGCCTTGATGTACAAGGTGAAGGCTAAGCAGGGTACCAACATCACCCGTATCTTCGATGGCTTGAACGATGTTCGTAACATCATTCCTTCTATCAAGTGGGCTAAGGAAGGTGGCATGACTCCACAGTGTGCACTCTGTATCACCAACTCTCCAGTACATACACTCGAATATTATATGAACATCGCCGACCAGCTCATCGCTGCCGGTGCAGAGGAAATCTGCTTGAAGGATATGGCTGGTATCGGTCAGCCTGCATTCCTCGGTAAGCTCACCAAGATGATCAAGGACAAGTATCCTGAGATCATCATCCAGTACCACGGTCACTCTGGTCCTGGTCTCTCTATGGCTTCTATCCTCGAGGTCTGCAACAATGGTGCTGACATCATCGATACAGCCATCGAGCCATTGTCATGGGGTAAGGTTCATCCAGACGTTATCTCTGTTATCAGCATGTTGAAGAACGAGGGCTTCGAGGTGCCTGAGATCAACATGAGCGCTTACATGAAGGCTCGTGCCATGACTCAGGAGTTCATCGACGAGTGGCTCGGCTACTTCATCAACCCAGGTAACAAGATCATGTCTTCATTGTTGCTCGGTTGTGGTCTCCCTGGCGGTATGATGGGTTCTATGATGGCAGACCTCGGCGGTATGCGTCAGACTATCAACAACATCCGCAAGAAGAAGGGTGAGGAAGAGTTGTCTATGGACGACCTCCTGATCAAGCTCTTCGACGAGGTAGAGTATGTATGGCCACGCGTTGGTTATCCTCCATTGGTAACACCATTCAGCCAGTATGTAAAGAACATCTCATTGATGAACCTCCTCACCATGGAGCAGGGCAAGGGCCGCTTCGTAATGATGGACGACTCAATGTGGGGTATGATTCTCGGTAAGAGTGGTAAGATTCCTGGAACTATCGACCCAGAACTCGTAGAGCTTGCCAAGAAGCAGGGTCGTGAGTTTACAGATGTTGATGCTCATACATTGCTTACTAATGCACTCGACGACTTCAAGAAGGAGATGGACGAGAACGGTTGGGAGTATGGTCAGGACGACGAGGAGCTCTTTGAGCTCGCTATGCACCCAGAGCAGTATCGCAACTTCAAGAGCGGTCAGGCTAAGAAGAACTTCCTGGCTGACCTCCAGAAGGCAAAGGATGCCAAGCTCGGCAGCACCTTGACTCCAGCTCAGCTCGCAGAGTTCAAGCATGCCAAGGCTGATGCTATCGTAGCACCAGTAGCCGGTCAGATTTTCTGGGAGTTCCAGGGCGAGGGCGAGTGCCAGCCAGCTGTAGAGCCATTCATCGGTAAGGAGTACAAGGAAGGTGATGCCTTCTGCTACATCCTCGCTCCATGGGGTGAGTTTGAGACTGTTCCTGCCGCTTTGGGTGGTAAGCTCGTGGAAATCAATGCTAAGCAGGGCAGCAAGATCCGCAAGGGTGATGTCATCGCTTACATTGAGCGCAACGCTGAGTAAACATTGAATTTATGGATTATCAAGCAATTATTGATAAGTATTATCCTGAGGATACGGAGCTTCGCCGTATCCTCATCACACATAGTCAATCTGTAGCGCGAAAAGCGCTACAGATTGTTTCGTCTCATCCCGAACTGCATCTGGATGCTCGGTTTATAGAGGAAGCAGCCATGCTTCACGATATCGGAATCTTCCAGACCGATGCTCCTGGCATTCACTGTTTCGGTTCGCAGCCTTACATCTGTCATGGCCGACTGGGTGCCGAACTGCTGCGCAAGGAAGGATATGAGCGACATGCTCGGGTATGCGAGCGCCACACCGGTGCCGGCATTACGAAAGAGCAGATCGAGAAGCAGCAACTGCCACTGCCTCACCAGGATTTTCTGCCGGAAACCATGGAGGAGAAGGTAATCTGCTATGCTGATAAATTCTTCAGCAAGACTCATCTCGACAAAGAAAAGAGTATCGAAAAGGCAGAGAAAAGTCTCGCTAAGTTTGGCGAGGAAGGAGTAAAGCGCTTCCAGGAATGGGAGCGGATGTTTGAAAAATAAAAAAATAATTTTCTGAAGTTTTATTGGGCCAAGGCTTGGGATATTTCAGATGTTCCCATACGCCCTGAACCAACGGTCACCGGCGCGTAGCGGAAAGGTAAAGGGCAGAAGCACCTAGCCCAGGGCAACACCCTGGGTAAAAAAGGTAGGAGCCATACGCCCTGTAAGGGCAAAAGCTTTCTAGATCCATTTATAAAACTCGAATAATTTTTCTGAATGAGAAAACAATCAACTATAGCTGTTCTGATGTTTGCATCCATCGCTGCCATGATGGTTGCAAACCCGGGTATGCCTTCTAAAAAGAAAGACAAGAAGGCTCAGGTGGATTCTACTGCTGTGGCTGTGGGCGACTCCGTCTTTGTCGATTCGCTCGGCAATGAAATCATCAGTACGGAGACCGATACCACCCAGATGGACTCCCTGCAGAAGGCTATATGGAAACATAATAAGGTAGTGGATGACAGTATCCGACTCGACAGTATCAACAGAAAGAAGTCGGGAGGCATCGACGCACCTGTACAGTATCAGGCCGACGACTCGCTGGTATATGATGCCCACCACAAGGTGGCGCATCTCTATGGAAACTCGAACGTGAAGTACGAGAACATGGATCTTACCTCCGACCGCATCTCCATGGATCTGGACAAGAGCAATGTGAGAGCCAGCGGTACCAAGGACTCGATGGCTGATGGAGGCATCAAGGGAAAACCGGTCTTCAAGATGGGCAATGATACCTATGATACCGATACCATCAAGTTCAACTTCAAGAGCAAGAAGGCCCTTATTAATAATGTATATACCGAGCAGCAGGATGGATTCCTCACCGGTATGAAGTCGAAGCGAGATTCTTCGGGTGTCATCTATCTGCAGCATGGCAGATATACCACCTGCGATGATCCGCATCCCGACTTCTACATCTCGCTCTCCAGAGCCAAGGTGCGCCCGGGCAAGGATGTCATCTTCGGTCCCGCCTATCTCGTGGTCTGCGATGTGCCGATGCCGCTGGGTATCCCATACGGATTCTTCCCGTTCACCAAGAGCTACAGCAGCGGTTTCATCATGCCTACCTATGGTGATGAGAGCGACCGCGGTTTCTATCTCCGTGACGGTGGATATTATTTCGCCATCAGCGACAAGTGGGATCTGAAACTGCTGGGAGAAATCTACACCAAGGGTTCGTGGGGACTTTCTGCAGCCAGCAACTACCGCAAGCGATACAAGTATTCCGGTTCCTTCTTCTTCAGTTACCAGGATACGCAGACGGGTGACAAGGGAATGCCTGACTTCACCAAGCAGGAGAGTTTCAAGGTACAGTGGAGTCACCGACAGGATTCCAAGGCAAATCCGTTCAGTTCGTTATCGGCAAGCGTCAACTTCGCCACATCGAGCTATGAGCGCAACAACCTCAACTCGCTCTATAATCCTCAGACGATGACGCAGAGTACGAGAACCTCTTCCGTAAGCTGGAGCACCACTTTCTCGAGCATCGGAATGTCGCTCAGTTCTACGGCAAACCTTTCGCAGAATATGCGTGACTCATCCATTGCGATGACCTTGCCCGACCTGAACATCAGTATCTCCCGCTTCTATCCTTTCCGCAGAAAGAAGATGGTGGGTGATGAGAAATGGTACGAAAAGATAGCCATGAGCTATACCGGACATATCTCCAACAGTATCAATACCAAGGAGGATAAGCTGATGCACAGTTCGCTCATCAAGGACTGGCGAAACGGATGGCAGCATCAGATTCCGGTGAGTGCATCCTTCACCCTCTTCAAATATCTCAACGTGAATCCTTCGTTCAACTTCACCGACCGTATGTACACCAACAAGGTAGAGAGATCATGGGATGCCACTGCGCAGAAAGAGGTTTGCGATACCACCTACGGATTCCACAACGTATATAACTGGAACATGAGCATAGGACTCTCTACCAAGCTTTACGGCTTCTGGATTCCTAACCGCAAGCTGTTCGGCAACAGGATAGACAGGATCCGCCACGTGATTACCCCGACGGTAAGCTTCAGTTATGCACCTGATTTCGGAGCATCGCATTACGGGTACTGGGATACTTATCAGAAGACTGATGCTGACGGCAATGTATCGCTGGTAAGTTATTCGCCATATCAGAATGCCCTCTACGGCGTGCCGGGCAAGGGTAAGAGTGGTAACATTTCCTTCACTCTGGGCAACAACCTGGAGATGAAATGGAGGGATAAGAACGACAGCTTGAAGAAGGTGAGCCTCATTGATGCGTTTGATGTGAGCATGAGCTACAACACCGCTGCCAAGGTGCGCCCTTGGAGTGATATGAACATCAACCTGCGACTGAAGTGGTGGAAGAACTATACCTTCAACATGAACGCCGTGTTTGCCACCTACGCCTACGAGATGGATGAGAACGGTAACGTATATGTCGGCAACCACACCGAGTGGGGAAAGGGCAGGTTCGGACGATTCCAGGGAATGTCGCAGAACTTCTCGTTCACCTTGAATCCTGAGAAACTGAAGAAACTCTTCGGTGGAGGCAGTGATGAGGACGACAAGGACAAGAACAAGCGCAAGGACGATGACGATGAAGGTATGGATACCGACATAGAGAGCAACGTGGACGACAGTATGGAGAAGGGAAAGACGGGAGCCAAGAAGAGCGGTGGCGGAAAAGCCAAGACCGACTCGGACGGCTATATGGCATTCAAGATGCCATGGTCACTTACCTTCGGATATGGTATCACCATGCGTGAGGATACCCGAAGAGAGAAGTTCAACGAGAAATCGATGAGATATCCATACAAGTTCACCCAGAACCTGAATATGAGCGGTAACGTTCGTATCAGCGACGGATGGAACATCAGCTTCTCTTCCGGTTATGATTTTGATAATCATAAGCTGAGTATGACCACCGCAAGTCTGGCCCGTGACCTGCACTGCTTCAACATGAGCTGTTCGGTAGTGCTGGCGCCATATACCAGCTATAACTTCACCTTCCGATGCAATGCAGCCACATTGACGGATGCCCTGAAGTATGACAAGCGAAGCGGTTATTCGAATGCTGTACAGTGGTATTAAGCCACCCGGAACGATATGAAATAGCAAGACGAGGATAGCAAGTATTGAAAAAATGCTGGCTATCCTCGTTTTTTATGACCCTATATTTGGATATGTCGAATTTTAATCGTATTTTTGTAGCGGTTATCTGAAAATAAGTAATCAGACTAAATATAATATATAATGAACAAGAAAACCGTATCTATTTTAACCTTTGCGATGCTGGGGGCACTTTCTGCCACCGCACAGCAGAAGACAGCATTGTCTTACTGGTTCGACACGCCTGTTACCCTGAAGGGACAGCAAGTTTGGTATGGAGGCCATCCTGAGAAATGGACTCACAAGAAGCCTATCTCGGCTGGTGATACTGCCCGCAATCCGGATTCGGATTGGGAGTCAAAATCATTGCCTATCGGTAATGGAAGCATCGGTGCCAATATCCTGGGATCGGTAGAGGCAGAACGTATCACCCTGAACGAGAAGACGCTCTGGCGTGGCGGTCCGAACACCAAGAAGGGCGCTGCCTACTATTGGGATGTGAACAAGAATTCTGCCCATGTGATGCAGGAAATCAGAGATGCCTTTGCTGCCAACGACTGGGAGAAGGCTTCACAGCTCACCCGCAAGAACTTCAACAGTCCGGTTCCATACGAGTCTTATGCCGAGGATCCATTCCGTTTCGGTAGCTTTACCACGATGGGCGAGGCGTATATCGAAACCGGATTGAGCACCGTGGGAATGTCGAAATATCGCCGTGCCCTGTCGCTCGATTCAGCTTTGGCTACCGTTTCTTTCGTCAAGGATGAAGTGAGCTATCAGCGTGAATATTTCATCTCTTATCCAGCCAATGTGATGGCTATCCGCTACAAGGCTTCCCGTCCTGGTAAGCAGAATCTCGTATTCTCTTATGCGCCTAACCCTGTCTCTACAGGCAAGATGGTGGCTGACGGCAAGAACGGTCTGCTCTGGGATGCACGTCTCGATAACAACGATATGCAGTATGCCATCCGCATCCGTGCCATCAACAAGGGCGGTAGCCTTTCTAACGAAGGTGGAAAGCTGACCGTGAAGGGTGCCGACGAGGTGGTATTCCTCATTTCTGCCGATACCGATTACAAGGCAAACTATAACCCTGATTACAACGATCCTAAGACCTACGTGGGCGTGGATCCGCTGGCTACTACCCAAGACTGGGTGAGCAAGGCAGAGGGCAAGGGCTATGCGCAGTTGCTCGATGAGCATTACAAGGATTACAGCCGCCTGTTCAATCGCGTGAGCCTGAATCTGAATGATGCGGCTAATGCCAACGATATGCCTATCGATGAGCGCCTGGCTAACTACCGCAAGGGTGCCAAGGATTTCTATCTGGAGCAGCTCTACTATCAGTTTGGCCGCTATCTCCTCATTGCCTCTTCACGTCCTGGCAATATGCCTGCCAACCTGCAGGGTGTATGGCATAACAACGTGGATGGTCCTTGGCGTGTTGACTACCATAACAACATCAATCTCCAGATGAACTACTGGCCAGCCTGCACCACCAACCTGAGCGAGTGTGAGCTTCCGCTCTTCGACTTCATCCAGACACAGGTGAAGCCGGGTGAAAAGACAGCCAAGTCATATTACGGTACCCGTGGCTGGACCACATCTGTATCCAGCAATATCTTCGGTTTCACCTCTCCGCTGGCAAGCGAGGATATGTCTTGGAACTTCTCTCCATTTGCCGGTCCATGGTTGGCTACCCATCTCTGGGATTATTACGACTATACCCGCGATAAGAAGTTCCTGAGCGAGACAGCCTACGATATCATCAAGGGAAGTGCCAACTTCGCAACAGATTATCTGTGGCATCGCAAGGATGGCGTCTATACAGCGGCTCCTTCCACATCTCCAGAACACGGACCGATAGACGAGGGTGCCACCTTCGCTCATGCCGTGATTCGTGAGATTCTGCTCGATGCCGTAGAGGCGAGCAAGATTCTGGGCAAGGATGCCAAGGACCGCAAGCAGTGGGAAGATGCCCTGAAGCACATTGCTCCTTATCAGATTGGCCGCTATGGTCAGTTGATGGAGTGGTCGAAGGATATAGATGATCCTAAGGATGAGCATCGCCATGTAAACCATCTCTTCGGTCTGCATCCGGGCCGCACCATTTCGCCTATCACCACTCCTGTGCTGGCGAAGGCTTCCAAGGTGGTGTTGGAGCATCGTGGCGATGGTGCCACGGGATGGTCTATGGGTTGGAAGTTGAACCAGTGGGCTCGTCTGCACGATGGCAACCATGCCTACAAGCTTTATGGTAATCTTCTGAAGAATGGAACATTGGACAATCTCTGGGATACGCACGCCCCATTCCAGATAGATGGTAACTTTGGCGGTACAGCGGGTATCACCGAGATGCTGATGCAGAGTCACATGGGCTTTATTCATCTCCTGCCAGCCCTACCAGATGCATGGCAGAAGGGTTCCATCAAGGGTCTCCGTGCCAAGGGCAACTTCACGGTGGATATCTATTGGGACAACGGCCGCCTTACCAAGGCTGTCATTCTCTCCGGCTCCGGCGAACCTTGTCAGGTAAGATATGGAGATAAGGTGAAGAAGATGAAGACCCAGAAGGGCAAGACCTATGAGGTTAGATTTTAATCAATAAAAAAATGTGGTTGATAAAACGGGGTTGTTTTTCCGTTCTATCAACCACATTCTTTTTATATGATTGGTCTCTGAAATGCCTTCACCTTTTTGGGGGATTATTCCTTGAGATGCTTCAGCCTTCTCTTTGCCTCGGGATGGCTAGGGTAGAGGGTGAGCGCCTTCTTGTAATTGGTGACAGCTGCTTCTTTCATGCCCTCCTTCTCGCATTCCTTGCCCATGATAACATACTCCGTAGCTAGGCGCTTCAGGAATTTCTCCTGCTTCTTCTTTTCTTCATCCTTCTGCTTGATAACTTCACGCAACCGCTCGTTCTCTGCCTGCAACTCATTCACCTTGTTCAGCTTCTTGCGGATGAAGCGCTTGGCAAGCGGATGCTCGATGTCGTAACGGCTGTGGATGGCGAGGAAGAAATTATCCAAGGCGGCTTGCATGTCACCCTTGTCATACGCTTTCACGGCATCGTGATACTGCCTGTCTGCCTTGCTCTGCGTCAGCGCCGTGTGGATGGTATTCTGGTTGTTATACTGACGGGCAAACTGCTTCACCTCGTTGCGCACGAATATCTCGCTGGGACGGATTGGTTCCTGCAGACTGATACCCTCCAGACTGGTGCAGCGGGATAATGCCACATAGGTCTGACCGCCTGCAAAAACTCCTCCCGTGAAATCAATCTTGACCTGATTGAAAGTCAGACCCTGGCTCTTGTGTACGGTAATTGCCCAGGCAAGTCGGATAGGATATTGTTCGTATCTGCCTATTTCCTCTTCCTCAATCTTCTTTTCCACCTCATTGAAATGATAGCGCATGTTGCTCCAGGCGGCTGGTTCCACCATCACATCCTGTCCATTCTCCGTGCGTACATATATCTTGGCATCATCCTCATCATCGAACCCGATGATGGTGCCCAGGGTGCCGTTCACCCATTGGTGCTCGATATCATTCTTGATAAAGATAATCTGTGCTCCGGTCTTCAGATACAGTTCGATTGGGGTAGGCAGACTGCTTTCCGGAAACTCGCCCTGGATATTGCCCCGGAAGAGTGTTGGCTCTCCTGGCAGGAGTTTGAGCTGGTTCTCGTTGATGAAATCCACGGTGTCACGGCGGGTGGAGAGGGTGATGGCAAGCTTGGAATCACTCTCATCGAGCTGGGCACCCACCCGCTGGTTGAGCAGCTGAAGGTCTTGACTCTGCGCCTGACTGGTTCGGATATGGTCGAGGATTCCGATGAAGACAGGGTCGCTCTGGCGATAAACTTTCTTGAGTTCGATGCTGACGAGCTGGAACTGCTGGAAGATCTTGGCATCGAAGAAGAAGCTGCTGCGATAGAAAGGATTCAGCAGTTTGCGGTCCTCCTCCTTCACCACCGGTTCCAACTGATAGATGTCGCCCACCAGCAGAAGTTGCTTTCCTCCGAACGGCTCCCTCATATTGCGGCAATACACACGCAGCACCTTGTCGATGAAATCGATGATGTCGGCACGCACCATACTGATCTCATCGATGATGATGAGTTCCACTTCACGGATAATCTTGATTTTCTCGGAATTATACTTCAATGTATTCCGGATGTTGCGCACGGAATACATACTGTCGTTGGGCAGCAGGGGGTGGAAGGGCAGCTTGAAGAAACTGTGCAGGGTGCTTCCGCCGGCATTGATGGCTGCGATGCCTGTAGGTGCCAGAACGATGTGTTTCTTCTTGGTATTGGCTGCGATGTACCGCAGAAAAGTAGATTTACCCGTCCCCGCCTTTCCGGTGAGGAAAAGCGAACGACGGGTAAACTGTATGATTTGGAGTGCATTCTGCAGCTCCGCATTGTCGAGATCAATCATATTTTATTTTTAAAGGTCGTCGAAGTTGACAGGCTGTTCTGTTGGCTTTGTCTTCTTCTTCTCTTTCTTTTCTTCTGTAGCTCCTGAAGCAGAAGATTCTCCTTCCGACTTGACTGCAGGAACCTCCTTGGTAATAGGATTGCCGTTTTCGTCGAGGATGATTTCCTCTGTGAATGCGGTGCTATCCACACGGGAGGTATCTACCTTTGGTTTTGGTGCATAGCTTGCGCAGATATACATATCTCGTGTAATGTCGCCATCCTGTGGCTTGTCGAACTTGGCGTGATACTGCTGGAAGGCAGGATCGCCGAATACAGACTGCATGAAGTAACCGCATATTGGCAATGCTGTTCGGGAACCCTGACCCAAGGCTCCGGTACGGAAGTGGAGACAGCGGTATTCGCCGCCTACCCAGGCACCAACCACCAGTTTAGGACTTACACACATGAACCAGGCATCTGAGTGGTTGTTGGTCGTACCCGTCTTTCCGCCAAATTCGGTGTCACGGTAGTTGCCTACATATCCCCAAAGGCTCTGCGATGTACCGCCCGGCTCCTTCATACCGCCCTGCAGCAACTGCTGCATCAGGAAGGCACTCTTGTAAGGAATTACCTGCTCTTCTGTAGAAGGACCTTCATATACCACCTTGCCGTCGTGGTCCACAATCTTGGTAACCAATACCGGGTCGTGGTGCTTACCATTGTTTGCAATGGTACTGTAGGCACAGGCCATCTCCAGCAGGTTCACATCGCTGGAACCCAAGGCAAGGGCTGGTGTGTCATCCAGTGGACTGTTGATACCCATCTTCTGGGCGGTTTCGATGATGCGCTTGATGCCCATCTCCTGTCCCAGGCGTACTGCCACGGAGTTGATACTCTTGGCGAAGGCACTCTTCAATGGGATACTGTCACCCGAGAACGAACCGTTGGCGTTGGATGGTCTCCAGATGGTCATCTCGTGCTTCTTCTTGTCATATACCTCCATCGAGATATATTCGTCGCGGCGCTTGTCGCAAGGAGTCAATCCCTGGTTCATTGCCTCTGTATAGACGAAGAGCTTGAAGGTAGAACCCGGCTGGCGCTCGGCAGTTACCTTGTCATACTTCCAGTGGTCGAAGTCGATGTCGCCCACCCATGCCTTCACGGCTCCCGTCTGTGGCTCCATAGCCACGAAAGCACTGTGCATGAAGGTAGTCATATACTTGATACTATCTTCAGAAGTCATGTTGATAGTGATGCTTCCCTTGTCGTAATCGAATACCTTAACCGGGTGAACCCACTCCTTATAATAGTAGTTCACTGAGTCTGGATTGTTAGGGAAACGAGCCACCAGATCCTTGTAGAATGGCTGTCGCTCGGCGATGCCCTGGATGAAGTTTGGAATCACCTGGTGGTTCTCATCCTGCCAAGGTTCCTGTCCCATCCATTTTCCCTTTCCTGCCTGTGTGCGGCGGATGCTCCAGTGGTTGTTGAAGTTCTGCTGTACCTGCTTCATCTGCTTGCGGGCAGCCTCCTCGGCATACTTCTGCATGCGGGTATCTATGGTGGTGTAGATCGTCAGACCACTGGTGTAGAGATCGTAACCTTCCTCCTTGCACCAGTCTTTTAGGTAGTTGGCTACAGCCTCACGGAAGTATTTTGCCTGTCCGTCGTAGTTTTCCTCTACCTTGAAGTCGAGTTTGATAGGCTCAGCCTTCAGCTGGTCGTATTCTGCATGTGACAGATCGCCGTGTGTCACCATATTATATAATACGGTGTTGCGGCGTGCCAGACTGTTCTCCGGATTGGTACGTGGATTGTAATAGGTGGTAGCCTTCAGCATACCCACGAGTACGGCAGCCTGGTCGGTGGTCATCTCCTTTGGGGTGGTGTTGAAGTAAGTCTTGGCGGCAGTCTTGATACCGTAAGAGTTACTACCGAAATCCACGGTGTTGGCATACATGGTGATGATTTCCTTCTTAGAGAAAACCGTCTCCAGCTTCACGGCGATGATCCACTCCTTGCTCTTGATGATGAGCAGGCGGAGTACAGGCACCTTGCCGAGCAATCCCGTAGAATACTGCGAACGGACGCGGAACATATTCTTTGCCAGCTGCTGCGTGATGGTAGAAGCACCACGGCCATTGTGATGCAGGAGAGCATCCTTGGCAGCAGCGAAAACGCCGATAGGGTCGATACCGATATGCTTGTAGAAACGCTCATCCTCGGTATCTACCAGAGCCTTGAAGAAGGCTGGGTTCACCTCGTCGTATTCTACAGGAGTACGATTCTCATTGAAATACTTACCGATGAGCTTGCCATCGGCACTATAAATCAAGGAAGCCTCGGAAGTCTGAGGATTCAGAATACCTGAAAAATAACCAGGTGACTTACCGAAAAGCCATAAGAAGTTAATATCGACAGCACCTAAATAAAGGATAAAGGCGACAATACAACTTGCCAAGGCGACTACCGTCTTGGTGTACCACGCTCTTCCCTGATACAATGTCTTGTACCAAGGCCAAAAGGCGCAAAGCTTTTGCCATATCCAGGCAAAGATAGTCTTGACTTTGTTCATAATCGTTTTTCTGTTTTTGTCGGTGCAAAGGTACAATAATAATTTGAAAAACCATCAATCTTTGTGTTTTTATTTGTTATAAAGTCTCAATCGATGTGTATGAAATGTTTCAGGAACTTTATCGGATGTTTCATTCCGGCGGAAATCTTCTGTTTTTAACTTTTTTCACCATAAAAAAACTCTTAAAATGCTTGCTGAAACAAAAAATATTAGTACCTTTGCGCTCAGCAAAAACAAGTCGATTATATAAAAACTTAATATAAAACACAAGAATTATGGTAAGCAACAACATTCCACAAGTAAAGCTCGGCATCATTGCCGTTAGCCGTGACTGTTTTCCAATCGCGCTTTCTACTCAGCGCCGTGAGAACATCGTAAAAGAGTACAAAGGTGAGATTTTCAACTGTCAGACTACAGTTGAGAACGAGAAAGATATGCTCAAGGCTGTGGCTGAAGTGAAGGAGCAGGGCTGCAACGCTCTGGTTGTATTCCTTGGTAACTTCGGTCCTGAGACCCCTGAGACTTTGATTGCAAAGAACTTCGATGGTCCTGTTATGTTCGTAGCAGCTGCTGAAGGTGATGGCGACATGATCAATGGTCGTGGTGATGCATACTGCGGTATGCTCAACTGCTCTTACAACCTCGGTATGCGCCACCTGAAGGGTTATATCCCTGAGTATCCTGTAGGCACAGCTGCAGAAGTAGCCAAGATGATTGCAGACTTCGTACCAGTGGCTCGCGTCATCCTCGGTTTGAAGGGCTTGAAGATTATCACTTTCGGTCCACGTCCTCAGGACTTCTTCGCCTGCAACGCTCCTATCAAGGGCTTGTATGAATTGGGTGTAGAGATTGAGGAGAACTCTGAGCTCGACCTCCTCGTAGCTTACAAGGAGCACGAGAACGACCCACGTATCGAAGAGGTTTGCGCTGATATGGCCAAGGAGATGGGCGAGGGATGCTACTATCCTGATCTCAGCCGCAGAATGGCACAGTTTGAGTTGACATTGCTCGATTGGGCTGAGGCTCACAAGGGTTCTCGTCAGTATGTAGCATTTGCAGACAAGTGCTGGCCAGCCTTCCCAAGCCAGTTTGGTTTCGAGCCTTGCTATGTTAACAGCCGTCTCGTTAGCCGCGGTATTCCTGTAGCTTGCGAGGTAGATATCTATGGTGCTTTGTCTGAGTATATCGGTATGTGTGCTTCTGATGATACTGTAACATTGCTCGACATCAACAACTCTGTTCCTCAGTATATCTATGATGAGGATATCAAGGGCAAGTACGATTACAAGTTGACAGATACCTTCATGGGCTTCCATTGCGGTAACACTCCACAGTGCAAGATGTGCTCTAGCCGTAAGATCAAGTATCAGTTGATCCAGAACCGTTTGTTGGAGAATGGTGGTACACCAGACTTCACCCGTGGTACTTTGGAGGGTGATATCGCTGCATCTGACATCACATTCTATCGCTTGCAGTGCGATTCAGAGGGTAACCTCCGTTCTTACATCGCAGAGGGTGAGGTTCTCGATGTTCCTACCCGTTCATTCGGTGGTATCGGTATCTTCGCCATCAACGAGATGGGCCGCTTCTATCGCCACATCTTGGTTCAGAAGGGCTATCCACACCACGGAGCTGTAGCATTCTCTCACGTAGGCAAGACCCTGTTCGAGGTATTCAAGTATCTTGGCATCAAGGATATCGCTTACAACCAGCCAGCTAGCCTGCCTTATCCAACCGAGAATCCTTGGAAGTAAATAGTGGTAATTATCATCCACACACCCTGAAAGGGCAAAAGCTTTGAATATAGAAAGCTTTTGCCCTTTCTTCTTTTATTAAAAAAATAAAATATTCCCTGCAATTCTTGGCAATCTCCGAAATATATGCTAAGTTTGCACCATGAAAGAACCTAGATTGATAGAATTAACAGCATTGAAGCCAGGTTATTTGGCAAGTATCAATAACCTATTGTCGCAGTTGAGTGATAGCGTACATACTATCACCGAGGAAGAATTGAACTCTTTGCTCTCCTCATCCCAAAGTCATCTCTATGTCTTGGAAGTCGATGGACAATTCATCGGTATGACCACCCTCTGCCTTTATCAATGCCCTACCGGATGGAAGGCATGGATAGAAGATGTGGTGGTGGATAGAAACTTTCGCGGCAAGGGATATGGCAAGCTGATGATTCTGCAGGTGATGGAACTGTGCCAGAAGAGGGGAGAGGTAACGCTGATGCTCACCTCGCGCCCATCCCGTGTCGTTGCCAACCAGCTCTATCAGAGCCTGGGCTTTGAAAAGAGAGAAACCAACGTCTATAAAATGAAATTCTAAAATATCAGAAAGTGAGGGTGTGTCACAAGTCTAAATAATGGCAGACGAGGACGGGCTGAAAGCCCAAAAGCTCCTAGCCCAGGGCATCGCCCTGGGTATTTGTGGATGTAAACCTGTCGCCCTGAAAGGGCAAAAGCTTTCAATTTCAAAGCTTTTGCCCTTTCAGGGCGACTTTGCTTTTTGCAAACATTACCCAGGGCGATGCCCTGGGCTAGGAGCTTTTGGGCTTTCAGCCCGTCCTCGGCTGCCATTATCTAGACTTATGACACACCCTCTTTTTGTTTCCAGAACCTCCGCCGCTAAAAGAAACGGCAATTTTGAACATTTTGTGATATTTTGTGAATAGTGATAATCGACAGAAAAGCAGTATCTTTGCACCAGACATCAATCATATTGTATATCATAAGAAACATATTAAAAATGAACAAGAAAAAGATATTGTGTTTTTGTCTGGCTCTCGGAGCTTTTTCTGCAATGATGGCGCAGGAAACTCTGTCGCTGAGCCAGTGCCTGCAGATGGCGGTGGAGAATAACCTGTCGCTGCAGAAAAGTAGAAACGAGATTGCAAAGGGAAAGTATTCCATCAGCGAGAACCAGGCGAAGCTGCTGCCGCAGATCAACGCTGTGGCACAGTTGAACGACAACTTCACCCCTCCCGTTTCCGTGACGGATGGTTCTGCCTACGGCAAACCTTACAATGTAACCAAAACCCTGCAGTATAATGCTACGGCAGGCTTGCAGCTCCAGATGCCGCTCTACAACCAGATGGTGAACACCGCCATCGACATCGCCAAGATTGCAGACCATCTCAACCAGCTCTCTTACGAGAAGGCACGTGAAAATCTCATCGTGCAGACTGCCAAGATGTATTACATGGCGCAGAATACGGCTGAGCAGATTCGACTGGTGAACGACAACATCAAGCGCCTGGAAGAACTCTATGGCATCACCCAGGCTTTCTACGATAACCAGATGACTCTGGAGGTGGATGTGAAGCGTGTGAAACTCAACATCGAGAATCTCACCGTACAGCGTGATAACGCCATTGCCATGCTCGATCAGCAATATACCATGCTCAAGTATGTGATAGATTATCCTGCAGAAAAGCAAATCAAGGTAAGTGATGTGAATCCGGGAGAGATAGAGACCGTGAAAGCCAACGGACTGAATACGGGACTCTACGAACTCCAGCTTCTGGAGAAGAGAAAGGAACTTGCCCAGAAGCAGACAAAGCTCGCCAAGGACGGTTATTTGCCATCGGTGAGCCTTACCGGAAGCCTGATGTATTCTGCCTTCACCGATAAGATAGAACATTGGATTCATTCGGGCGAATCCAACCACTGGTATGGTTCCAACGGCATCGGCATCCAACTGAGAGTGCCAGTCTTTGATGGTTTCGAGAAGCGTTCCAAGATAAGACGTGCCAAGGTAGAGGAGGAGAATGCCCGCATCGGATACGAGGATGCACTGAAGGGCATGCAGGCAAACTATATGAACGCCGTGAGCGAGGTGAACAACAGTCAGCGCAATTACAAGAAGCAGTTTGATAATTACACACTGGCGCAGGATGTATATAGCGTAACTGCCGACCAGTATAAGGAAGGTGTAGGAACGATGACCGCCGTTCTTCAGGATGAGATGCGCATGAGCGAAGCTATGAACAATTATCTCACCGCCTATTATAAATATAAGGTGGCGAATCTCTCGCTCCTGAAACTCACCGGACAGTTGGATCAGGTAAAATAGCAAAGGAATCATTAAGAAACAATCAATCAGAATATAACAATGGAACAGAACGAAAACAACAAGATAGAAACCGCTCGTGAGGAAAATGCAGCAACTCAGTCTTCTCACGAAGAAATGCAGAAGAAATTGAAGAAGCAGCGTATCCGTCAGATCATCGCCAGCCTTATCGGCGTAGCCATTCTCGCCTTCGGACTCTGGAAGATCGTCTGCCTCTTCCTGGATTATAATGCCCATGAAACCAGCAATGATGCGCAGATAGAGCAGTATATCTCGCCTGTCAACCTGCGTGCATCGGGCTATGTAGCCAAGGTTTGCTTCAAGGAGCACGAGGAGGTGCACAAGGGTGATACGCTCCTGGTTCTTGACGACCGTGAGTATCGCATCCGCCTGATGGAGGCTGAGGCTGCCTTGAAGGATGCCAAGGCGGGAGCCAACGTGATTGATGCTACCCAGCAGACCACCCAGACTTCGGCTTCCGTCTATTCGGCATCTATCGATGAGATAGAGGTGCGCCTTGCCAAACTTGCCAAAGACTGCGAGCGCTATCGAAACCTGGTAGAGAAGAAGGCGGCTACACCTATCCAGCTGGAGCAGCTGGAAGTGGAATATGCGGCTACCAAGAAGAAACTGGAGTCGGTAAAGCGACAGCAGGCTGCTGCCTATAAGGGCGTGAACGAGGTGGTTACCCGCAAGCAGAATGTGGCTGCTGCCATCCAGCGAGCTGAGGCTGCGGTGGAGATGGCGAAGCTGAACCTCTCTTATTGCGTGGTTGTTGCACCATGCGATGGTAAGTTGGGTCGCCGCACCCTGGAAGAGGGACAGATGGTAAGCGCCGGAACCACCATCACCTATATCCTTCCTAATGCCCAAAAGTGGGTCATCGCCAACTATAAGGAAACTCAGGTAGAGAATCTCTATGTGGGGCAGAAGGTACGCATGACGGTGGATGCCATCAGCAACAAGGAGTTTGAGGGCACCGTTACCGCTATCTCCGGTGCTACCGGTTCCAAGTATTCTCTTGTTCCTACTGATAATTCGGCAGGCAACTTCGTGAAGATTCAGCAGCGTGTGCCTGTAAGAATCGACTTCACTAACCTCAGTAAGGAGGATAATGCCCGCCTGGCAGCAGGTATGATGGTGATTGTGAAGGCTGAGAGAAATAAAAAGTAGCTTGAAGGAAATGAAGTAATATATGGAAGAAGAATATAAGAATTATCCGTTCTATGACTGGGTGCCGAAACCGCTTGGCATCATCTTCATGATCATCCTCTTCGTGCCGATGATTACGATGAGTGGTGTCTATTCCGCCAACAGCGGAGAGATGATGAGCGGACTGGGCATCCAGTCGGAATACATCGCCTTTGCGGGCTTCTGCACGTCGATAGGAATGGCGGCTTTCTCGCCGTTCTTCTACGAACTGGTGTGCATCCGGAGAGAGAAGATGATGTGTATCGTGGGATTCTCCATTCTCTTTTTGCTCAGTTTTGTCTGCGCCCAGACCGATTCGCTGTTCATCCTCGGCTTGTGCAGTCTGCTGATGGGCTTTGTTCGCCAGACGCTTCTGATGGCGCATCTCTTTGTACTCATCCGGTATGGTTTCGGCATTGAGGCAACGAAAAATATCACTCCGGGTTGCGAGCCTACCACCGAGGAGGCTTGGGATGCGGTGGATTCTGAGAAGATGGTTTCCCAGCCGGTCATCTATCTCTTCTTCATGATTATCGGACAGTTGGGCACCTGGCTTACGGCTTGGCTTGCCTATGCTTACGAGTGGCAGTATGTGTATCATTTCATGATGGCATTCATGCTGGCGGGCATCATCATCGTGTTCTTCACCATGCCTTATCATAAGTATCCGATGCCGAAGTTCCCGATTACGATGTCGAAGTTTGGCAATGTCACGGTGTTCAGCATCATGCTTTGCTCGTTTGCCTATGTAATGGTGTTCGGCAAGACGCTGGACTGGTTTGATGATCCTACCATCCGTTATTCTACGGTGGTCTGTCTCATCTTCACCGCCCTGTTTATCTATCTGGAGAAGACCCGCCGCTCACCTTATTTTATCATGGAGGTGTTCCAGCTCAGGGTTATCAATTACGGCATCATGCTGTTCTTCCTCCTGATGGTCTGCAACTCCAGCGCCATGTTCGTGAATGTATTCACCAATGTGGGAATGAAGATAGACAACTGGCAGAATGCCACCCTGGGCAACTGGGTGATGGTGGGATATACCATGGGCTTGATCTTTGCGGTCATCGCCAGAGCCAAGAATGTTCATCTGAAGTGGATGTACTGTCTGGGTTTCCTCTTTATCGGAGGCTACGCCCTCTTTATGTATTTCGAGGTACAGAACGACGGCATGTATGAGCGTATGAAATGGCCTATCATCATCCGTTCTACGGGAATGATGCTGCTCTATTCGCTCATCTCCACGATAGCCAATCAGCGCATGCCTTACCGCTTCATGTCCACCTGGGTCTGCATCATGCTCACCGTGCGTATGGTCATCGCCCCTTGCATCGGTTCGGCGCTCTATACCAATGTGCTCCAGCATCGCCAGCAGTATTACGTCACCCGCTTTGCACAGGATTACGACCGTACCAGCTTGGAGACGGCAAAGACCTATGATCAGACGGTAAGAGGTATGCAGTATCAGGGAAAGACGGAGACCGAGGCGCAGAACATGGCTGCCATGAGTGTGAAGGGAAAGGTACAGGTTCAGGCCACGCTGGTATCCATCAAGGAGATGGCAGGCTGGACCTTCTATGGCTGTCTGGTATGTGCCGGACTGATGCTCGTGATACCTTGGCGCAAGCGCAACATCAAGGAGCTGACCCGTGAGTATCTGCTGAAGAATGTGAATGTGAAAAACCTGGGAAGAAGATAAAGGCAAGAATGCAGATTCTTCCGGAAGCGGCAGGATTCTGCTAAAATATCATAAATAATCAAGGCAATCATAAGAGGAGATTGATATTTTTGTTATCTTCGCAGCTAAAGCAATTTTTTTAGAATGGAGATAACAGATAATATTATCATATATGAGGCTCATGATTTCCCTCATTTTCTGATGCAGCCTTTCTATTCTGATTATGTCGGAATAGTAGTTTGTCATCAAGGGATGTTCCGTTTCTGTGTAGATGGAACATCCTTTGTTGCGTCTATGGGAGAGACCGTTTTTCTCTCTCCCGGAATCCTGTTTCATGTGCAGGAAGTCTCTGCAGACTTCCGGTACACGTTGCTTTTTTATCGTGTGGAACAGATTCTCCACATGCTGGGCAATACCGTAGTCAGCATGCGGCTTTATTCTACGCTCTATCCCCAGTCGTGCACGGTGGCTCATACGGAATATGAGGAGATGCTGACCTCTTATGCCCGGATGCTTTTGGATTTAGAGCAGAAGGAGAAGCATGACACCTACAGTTTGCATGAGCAGAAGTTGCTTCTGATGGCGGTAACCTATCGTCTTTGCAGCATCTTCTCTGCTTCGTTCCAGAAGGAAGGTAAGGAGATGCGACGTAAGATAGAGACTTTCGAGATGTTGGTGAAGCTGATAGAGGAGAACTTCATGCGTGAGCGTACGGTAGCCTTTTATGCCGACCAGCTCTGCATCACTCCTAAATATCTCTCCGTTATCGTGAAGTCGGTATGTGGCAAGACGGTTCAGCAGTTGATTTTCAAGGCGATTATCCGTCGCAGCATTTATCTGATGAAGAATACGGACAAGACGATTCAGCAGATAGCCAGTGATCTCAGCTTCCCGAATGCCTCATCCTTCGGCACCTTCTTCAAGAAGCATACTGGTTTATCGCCAAAGAATTACCGGATGGGGGCGGAGTAACTTCGAATAATCTTCGTACCTTTGCAGCACTAGTACCCGCCAAGCCTCTCAACGATGCTAAAGTGTGCGGGTTGTTTTATTTTTATACATTTCCCTTGCTGAGATTCTCGTGTTTTCAAACGGTTCTTATTTCTTTGGGAATATTGAAAATATGGAAGGAATTTGTAATGCGTTAATAATCAAATGATTATGATTTTGCTGGTTAATAGCGTTGAAATAGAAATTCTATAGTTGTACGACTATAACCCCTATAGTTGTACAACTATAACTCTACAGTTGTACGACTATAGCCTATATAGTCGTACGACTACAACTTTATAGTCGTACAACTATAGGGTATTCGATTAATTAGAAGCAGAAAATAGGGTATTCGAGATGCTCAAAACGCCCTGTTTTCGTTGCTAGATTCCAAGTTTACCAGTATGCAAAATTTGGTTATAAGTATTGACAGAAATAACACTTGTTGCTGAGAAAGATTCCTTCTGTTCCAAATGAAATAGGCTTCGATGGTGAATGAAGCCTATTTCAATCGCATATGAAGCCTGTTTCGATAGCATATGAATACGAATTTATGTTTCTGCTCTCTCTGCTCACTTTCTTTGTTATATCTTGTTAAAGATTAGCTTTGAATCAGATATTTATAAAAAGAAATCACTATATTTGCATCTAAAGCAATAAAATGAAGCAATGAGTAAATTCAACGAAGCAACAAGAGTTCAGATGCCAGCAATGGTTCACCTTACTCGATTAGGCTATTCTTATTTCGGAAAGATTAGCGAAGATATGGCAGGGACAGTCTATGACCCTGACACGAATATATTGACTGAAATTTTCAGAGAACAATTTTATAAGTTGAACCCATCAGCAAAGAAAGATGGGTTCAAGAGCATTTTGCGCTCCATTCGCCAAGAACTAAAGAATGATGACCTCGGTAAGTCTTTTTACAAAAGATTACAGGCTGTATCTCCCATCAAATTGATAGACTTTGAAAATCCTCAGAACAACACTTTTCATTTTACCGCTGAATTCACTTGTAAAAATGGGCAAGATGAATTCCGCCCAGACATTACTTTGTTTGTCAATGGCTTGCCTCTTTGCTTCGTAGAGGTAAAAAAGCCAAACAATCATGGAGGAATTGTAGCTGAAAGCAAGCGAATGAATCAAGAGCGTTTCCCAAACAAAAAGTTTCGTAGCTTCATCAACATCACACAGTTGATGATATTTTCTAATAATATGGAGTACGATACGATGGGGGGAATAGTTCCTATCCAAGGAGCTTTCTATTGCACTGCTGCAAGAGGAAACGCCCCTTTCAATTGCTTCCGTGAGGAGAATCCTTCCAATCTCCCGATAGCACCTTATAATGCGAATTATCCATATAAGGGAATCAACCAAAAAGAAGAAAGACAAATCTTGGCAGACTTCAACTGTCAAGTTATTCATCATACACCGGAGTATCAAACCAATCTTGGCGTCAATACTCCTACGAACCGTATGCTTACCTCCATGTGCAGCCCTGAGCGATTGCTCTTTATCATCAAGTATGGCATAGCATACGTTAAAATGGAGAAAGAAGTAGATGGTAAAATAGAAAGCACCGATCAAAAGCACATCATGCGCTACCAGCAGATGTTTGCCGCACTCGCTATCCGCCAACAACTCTCAGAAGGAGCTACTTCTGGCGTAGTATGGCATACACAAGGTAGTGGAAAAACGGCTCTGTCCTTTTATCTCACCTATGTTCTGTCCGACTATTATGCCAAGAAGAATATGGTTGCAAAATTCTATTTCATAGTAGATAGAATAGACTTACTAGAACAAGCCACCCAAGAGTTTGAGGCTCGTGGACTCGTTGTTTCAACAGCCAATACTCGTGCGGAATTAATGACTCAGTTCCGCAACAATCATGCACAAGAAGGTACCAGTGGACAGCAAGAGATAACAGTTGTGAACATCCAGCGCTTTGCCGAAGACAAGCAAAAGGTAGAACTTCCGGCTTACGCAACAAACCTACAGCGTGTTTTCATTATGGACGAGGCACATCGTGGTTACAAACCTGGTGGTTGTTTTCTAGCCAATCTTTTTGATGCAGATCCAAATTCCATCAAGATAGCCTTGACAGGAACTCCTCTGCTAAAGAAAGATTGTGCTTCGAGTGTGGTTTTCCAACGCTACTTCCATACTTATTATTATGACCGTTCTATTGCTGACGGATATACATTAAAGATTATCCGTGAGGATATAGAGACCTCATATAAGGAACGTCTGTCTGAGGTTTACGATAAGTTGGAAACTCTTGTACATAAAAAAGACATCAAGCGTTCACAAATCATAGAGCACGATAGTTATGTCGGGGAGTTAGCTCGTTACATTGCTGACGACTTAACCAAATTCCGCAAGATACAAGGTGATGATACACTTGGAGGCATGGTTATTTGCGAGACAAGCGAACAAGCAAGGAAGTTATATGAGGCTTTTCAAAACTTCTCGGATGGTGGCTTTGCTAATACACTTGACAATGGATATGCCAAGCCTATCCAAATCAAAATGGATGGACAAGAGTGGATGGTAGCCAATGCCATACCGACGCTAGGTTATAAGAAGCATCCATTGAAAGTAGGACTCATCTTGCACGATAGCGATGACAAGGAAACTCGCAAGCAAATTATCAAGGACTTCAAGAAGAACATGAGCATCGACTTGCTTGTTGTCTTCAATATGCTCTTGACCGGTTTCGATGCGCCACGCTTAAAGAGACTTTATTTTGGTCGCAAGCTCCGTGACCATAACCTTTTGCAGGCACTCACACGTGTCAATCGACCATACAAGAACAATCGTTATGGGTATGTCATCGACTTTGCTAACATCAAGCAAAATTTTGAAGAGACCAACGAGGCTTACCTCAAAGAGTTGAACCGATTCAACAATCCAGACGAAGTGGATGGCAATCATACCACCGATACTTTCTCACAGGTTATAGAAGACCCTGAGGAATTGATTCGACAGATGAAAGATGTACGCCAAACATTGTTTGATTACACGACAAACAATGTAGAGGATTTTTCGTCTGAGATTTCTTCCATCGAAGACAAGCAAGTGCTGATCGACTTGAAGAAAGCGCTGGTTTCAGCCAAGGATTGTGCCAATATAGTACGTACATTCGGTGATGACAGCTTGAAGGATGCTTTCAGTAAGGTTGAACTGACCAAACTCCCAGATATGCTAAAGGAAGTGCAACACCACATCGACATCATCAACCAAAAGGAAGCCTTTGCCATATCTGATGAGACCAAGCAACTCGTCAATGAAGCTATGCAAGACATCCGCTTCAATTTCTCTAAAATTGGAGAGGAAGAAATGAAAATGATAGCAGGTGGACAGGAGTTACAGGAAAAATGGGCTTTAGTGATTCACAAATTCACAGAAAATACAGACCCTGACGATCCTGAATATATCACTCTGCGTGATGCCTTCATGCAAAGATTCAAGGAGCATGGCTTCGTCGTTGATAGTATCGCTAAGTTTAATCAGGAAAGTAAGGAGCTTGATGAAATCATCGAACGATTGGTGAAATTACAGGAAAGCAACAACCGCTTGCTGAAGAAATATAATGGTGACACGAAGTTTGCCAATGTCCACAAGCGGATTCACGAAGAAAACCAACGAAGATTGAAAGAGCACAAGCCATTCATCTTCAGTTATTATGATAATGATATTGTGGCGATACTTTCTGACATAAAATCAGAAATAGATCAAAAAGTTTACGACCGTGCAGACATTCTGAAGAAAGATGAATATTTCGATTGTACTGTTATGACAGAGATAGCCCAATCTCTCAATCATTATCCGAGCATAGAGGCTCAAATGGACGATTTCACTTTCATTCAAACCAGAATAGCTCGTCAATACATCAATCAATATAATAGAACATATCCAAGTAATTAAATATAAAAATATGACAATAAGAGAAAAAACCGTAGCCCTCATCGATGCCCTGAAAGCAACTTGCAAGACATACGGCATGGGCAATGACGGCAATGAGTATAAAATTATCACACAGGTATTCCTATATAAATTCTTGAATGACAAGTTTGGCTATGCCATCAAACACTCAGGAAACCGCTATGCTGAGAAAATTTGCACAGCAGAGAAATGGGAAACCGCTTACAGTGAGTTGAGTGACATGGAGCGCATGATGTTGCTGGCTTCCTTGTCTCCAGACCTGCCACGTTTGAAACCAGAGCATCTGATTGCAAACCTCTGGAACCAGCAGGCAAAGGGTGATTTTGATTTTATCTTCGACAATACGATGAGCGACATTGCGGAGCAGAATCTTGCCATATTCTCTACACAGACCACACAAAACACCAAGATACCTCTCTTTGAGCCATTAACCCAATATGTGACAGATGTGGCTCAGAGAGCACCATTTGCACGTGCCATGGTGGATAAGCTTGCCAATTTCTCTTTTGAGGAAGCATTTTCAGAGCATTACGACTTCTTCGCCAATATCTTTGAATATCTCATCAAAGACTACAACACAGCTGGAGGCGGAAAATATGCAGAATATTACACTCCTCATGCCATCGCTACCATTATGGCCAGATTATTAGTGGGTGATCATGCCGACCTCCATAATATTGAATGCTACGACCCATCAGCAGGTACAGGTACTTTGCTGATGGCATTGTCACATCAAATCGGAGAAGACCGCTGTACTATTTTTGCCCAAGATATTTCTCAACGAAGCAACAAGATGCTCAAGCTCAACCTGTTGCTCAATGGTTTGGTATCTTCACTTGATCATGCCATTCAAGGTGACACACTCGTTGCACCTTACCATAAAAGCGATGACGGACAAAGCCTTCGCCAGTTCGATTTTGTGGTAAGCAATCCACCATTCAAGATGGATTTCAGCGATACAAGAGAGAAGATAGCAGCCTTTCCTGCTCGTTTCTGGGCAGGAGTACCAAAAGTGCCAGCGAAGAAAAAAGACAGCATGGCAATCTATACCTGCTTCATCCAGCATGTTATCAATTCTTTGAAGAAAAACTCAGGCAAGGGAGCTATTGTTATTCCAACAGGATTCATCACCGCCAAGAGTGGCATTGAGAACAAAATCCTAAAACATATCGTTGACAACAAGATAGTTTATGGCTGCGTATCCATGCCAAGTAATGTCTTTGCCAACACAGGAACCAATGTTTCTGTACTCTTCTTCGATGATTCAAAGAAGAGTGATAAAGTGGTATTGATTGATGCCAGCAAACTTGGTGAGGAATACAAAGATAGCAATGGCTTGAAAAAGGTTCGTCTTCGTGACGAGGAGATTGACCAGATAGTCAGCACTTTTCAAAATAAGGAAGCTGTGGATGACTTCTCTGTCAATGTGACCTACGATGAAATCAAAGAGAAGGGATATAGCCTCTCTGCCGGACAGTATTTTGATATTAAGATAGACTATGTGGATATTACGGAAGAAGAGTTCAATAAGCGAATGAGCGATTATAAAACTACGCTTACACAACAATTTACAGAAAGTCATCGTTTGGAAGAGGAGATTATGAAACAACTCGGAAGTCTTAGCTTTAATAGAAATGTAGGAAAGGAATAAAAATATGAATAAGCCGATAAGTATATTAGATAAAGATTATTTGCAGTGGGTCAAAGGACTCTGCATGCGTTATCGCCAGAGCCAGATCAAGGCTGCGGTGAAGGTCAATACGGAGATGCTCAAATTCTATTGGAGTTTGGGTAGGGATATCGTTACTCTAAAAGCAGAAGATCGTTGGGGGAGTAAGTTCTTTCATAACCTTAGTAGGGATTTGAAAGAAGCGAATCCTTCTACTACGTGTTTTTCGCCGAAGAACCTTCTTTATATGAAGAACTTCTATTGTATGTACCAACCCTACTTTGAAATTGGTCAGCAAGTTGCTGACCAATTAGGGGAGAATGTAATTTTGCCTCAACTTGGGGCAAAAAATGGTAGTCATGAAATTGGTCAGCAAGTTGCTGACCAATTAGAAAAAGATATATTCTTAACTCCTTGGGGGCATCATATGCTATTGATAGACAAGTTTTTTAAAGAACCACAGAAGGCATTATTCTATGTTCACCAAACTGTAAAAAATGGTTGGAGTAGAAATGTTCTTCATAACTTCATAGATTCTTCTCTATATGAGCGACAGGGCAAAGCCTTGAGTAATTTCAAGAGCACATTGCCTAATGTAGATAGTGATTTGGCACAAGAAATTACCAAAGACCCATACAACTTTGCGTTTACAGGCATTACCAAGCCATATAATGAGCGTATTCTCAAAGATGCGTTACTAAACAATATCACTAAGTTCCTAACAGAGCTGGGTACAGGGTTTGCATACGTAGGCAAGGAATACCGTTTACAGATAGGAGAGAAAGAAAATTTCATTGACTTACTTTTCTATAATTTGAACTTGTCATGCTATATTGTTCTAGAAGTCAAGATAGGTTCCTTTACTTTTGCCGATGTCGGGCAGGTTGGTGGCTATGTAGTAGCTTGCAACCATCTTCTTCGTAAAGAGGGGCGAGACAATCCAACAATAGGCGTACTTATCTGCAAGGAAAAAGACCGCATCCAAGCCCAATATGCCTTGGAATCAAGTAGCCAGCCAATAGCAATCTCAGAATATGACTTGGAGAAATTCTATCCTGAGAAATTGGAAGGTACGATGCCAACTATAGAGGAATGGGAAGCAAAACTGGGAGGAAGTGTTGACAAAGAGTGAAAAAGGTCAAGTCTGACTTGACCAAATATAAAGATAAACAATTTGGCAAGTGAACTTACCAAATTACAAACTAACATAAAAGCATGAAGCAGAAGATATATAAACGAAAAAGAATTATTCCTGTAGGATGGAAAGAGATAAAACTTGGGGATGTATTTCGCACATCTTCGGGTTCAACACCTTTATCAACCGAAAAAAGTTATTATGAAGGTGGTGTTATTCCTTGGATAAATAGTGGAGAGTTAGCTTCTCCATATATTTACGAAACCTCAAACTATATTACACAAAAAGGGTTTGAAAATTCAAGTACAGAATTGTATCCTAAAGATACAGTACTTGTAGCCATGTATGGTGCCACCGCAGGAAAAGCCTCTTTATTGAAATTGGAGGCTTGTACCAATCAAGCTATTTGTGCAATACTCCCTAACGAAGGCTATTGCCCAGAATTTATCAAATACAATATAGATACATTATATGAGCATTTGGTTGGGCTTAGTTCTGGTTCAGCAAGAGATAACCTTTCCCAGGCTGGTTTAAAAGAACTAAAGTTGGTATTGCCTAAAACAAAGAAAGAACAAGAAAAGTTAGTTTCTGTTCTTTCTTTATTAGACCGTAAGATAGAACTCAATCGTCAGATAAATGATAATTTACCGTGGCTTGACCGTTCATTAAAAGTGGCAAAAGTTCGTCTCGCTGCTTAGTGAGACTATTGATTTCTTCTGTATTATTCTTTATACTATCGAATATTGGAGCAACTTTATTATGAAAAGCTTGTAAAATTTGCTTTGGGGGATAAGCCACGATTATTGACGCAAATTCTTCCTTGCTCATATTTGCAAAAACATTCCCAGTCTTAGCTTTTGCATTTTCAAAATACAATCTCAAAGAAAAATATAGAAATTCTTTGTTATATTCATGTTCAAAAACAATTGAGTTTATCTGTTGGTTTGTCTGCGCTAATTTTGCAACAAATCCCATAACACCAATAGTTCCAATACATGAAACAGAAAGACTTCCTATGGGTAAATATTTCTTTTCTTGACTATCTGCACCTTTTGTAGAAAGAGTGCGTTGTGCCTCAAAAACAAATAGATTGCCTCTAATATCGTCTATCGTCACAAAAGGTATATCTCCTCCGAAATTATCCTCATCTGCACAAGAAGGAGTCTTGCCAGTTATGATGTTCTTTTCTATATCTCCAATCTTTAGGGCACCCAATCCCTGAGGAATTTCACGCTTCAGCTTCTCATTCCAGACCATAGCCCCACCACTTGCTTTATACGGCTTACCCTCCTCATTCGGGAAGTCAAACTGCACAAACCAATAGTCGTAGAGCTGCTTTGCCATCGCCTCTAAATTATCATTTATCTGACGATTGACATTGATTTTAGACATAATATCAACCATCATATTGCCGATGTTTTCTTCTTCTAAAGAAGTGAATGTCGGCAATTCGTATCTCATGATTTGGTCTTTGTCTCCACGTGGCATTTTGCTTCCTTTTGCTCCAGACATGGTGTAATCAAAGAAAGCATCCTGTATTAGAACTGCATAAAGGAATGATGGATAATGCCCGATCTTAGCTCTGAAAACAAGAACGTCAGAAGAACAACCACCTTCAGAATCAGCAAACCATACCTTTTTCAGATAAGGACGAATGTTTGCTACTAAAACATCACCTCGTTTATAATGGGTAAGGGCACACTGCATTGGAGGTAGATTTTGAGCAGTTTCTCTACCTCTCTTGTTTTGTAATAAAGAATCTGTAGTAACATAATTCTCTAAAGAAATGCTACCACTGCAGATCTTGTCTGTGACAAATTCTGCTATATCATTTAGTTTCATATTCTGCTTGCTTTTGTTTTGTGATGCAAAGGTACTCAAAATCAAGCAGAATTACTAATTTGTAAACCTTAATTAAGGAATTTACGATGTGCCATTTTTACATTTGCCTGATTTACCATGGCATAATGCAAGGTTGTATCGATTTTCACATGCCCCAACATCTTTTGCACCTGTTCTATCGGCATACCCTTGTCAATAGCCATTGTTGCCAAAGTTCTGCGGAACTTATGAGGATGTACCTTATGCAGATTTACTTTCTTACCCAACTGGCGCAAGCGAACCTCAACACCACTTATAGTTAATCGGGTATGAGGTTTTTTGAGACTGACGAACAAAGCCGGGTTAGAATCTGAGCGTTGATCCAGATACTTTTTGAGGTGTATTTTCGTACGAGCATTGAAATACACCTCTCGCTCTTTATTACCCTTTCCAAACACAACACATTGGCGCTCTTGAAAGTCAATGTCTTCACGGTTGATTTTTACCAACTCACCCACACGCATACCTGTACTGAGTAGCAAATCTATCATCGCCATATCACGAAGTTCTTGGCAACTGTCGCGTAACACTTCTATATTCTCATCCGTCAGCACCTCTTTCACCAAAGCATCAGTACGCACTTTATGTATTCTGCGCACCGGACTTTTAGTGATATAGTCCTCATCTTCCAACCAAGAAAAGAAACTTGAAAAGATGCGTCGCAAATTATCTATGGTCACCTTGCTCAGCTTTCGTTGTTCCTGCATATCAGCCAAATAGCAGCGAATATCATTAGTAGTAACATTGCAGACATTCTTTTTGACAGCAGCAATCATCTTCTCTATAGAAGACTTATAATAGTGGAGTGTTTTTTTAGAACATCCTTCAACTTTTTTCGAAGAGATAAAAGCTCCAAGGAGATCTGAATTTGCTTTATCACGCTGTTCTTCATCTGTAGTTTTAACCACAATTTTGTATTCAGCCAATGCTTTTTGGGTCACTTCGCTTAACAAATCCAGCTGTTCAACAGACAGAACCACTCTCATTCCATCTAAAACGTTTTGTATTATTATTTCTTTCATATCCAAAATTAATGTTTGTCACCTTATAATATAACATAATTTTAGTAATAAACAAAACTGATAAATGATAATTTACAGATGCTTGACCGTTCATTAAAAGGGGCAATAGTTCGTCACGCAGCTTAGTCAAAAGTTCATTTTCACTGATATTATGTTCAATCATTTCAACTATAGGACTTGCTACCTTGTTATATTCAGATAAAACGCTTGAATGTGGGTAAGGTATTTCTATAAATGATATTTCTGGAACAGTAAGCTGTTGCTGAACAGAACCGTTTTTCTTAAATTTCATTCCTTTAATTACTTGATGTAAATAAATGTAAGCCCCTTCATCTTTTGGTGTAATAGCTAAAAGTCGAATGATAGGCACAAATGGTTTAAGCCTTCTTTCGCTATAACCAATAGTACCTCTTGCAGCAACAGTTATACTATGTTCTTCAATCGTAGCTTTGTCTGTGAAGCCATAAAGTCCTCTGTCTTCCGTTCCGTTAGAAAATATTGGAATATTACACTCTTGTGTTCTTGTTTTAGAAAATGTAATAGGGCAATCGCCACCAGCTTTTACCATAGCTATTTCTCCTATTCGTTTCTTTTCAAGATTTGGGCTACAAATAATATAATGCGAAGTTATAAGGCGTAGCTGCTCCTCTAAATTATCATTTATTTGTGATGCAGTCTAGGCTTTCTTCTTATCGGAGGCTACACCCTTTTTATGTATTACTTTATACTTTTTGCGTTTCTATTAAAAAATGCCTTCACACTTCATATTAACTATCTGTACCATAGTTAGTTGAGTGTGAAAGGAGATTTATGAAGGGAGAATGTGGGTGATGCGTGAAGAGGGAAGAATGGTTATGAGGAGTGAGGGGAGACGATAGATGCTGATAGGCGGAAAGATGCTATCTTTTATCGATTGGTTTGAGTCGTTCTTATAGCTGACTAGAGTCATCCATATAGCTGACTCGGGTCGTCTATATGGATGACCCGGGTCAGCCGATGATTGGTAGTATCAATTACTCTAGTAGATAGTATCAGCTTCCCCTGTTGGAAATATGAACTTCCCCTGTTGGAAGTATCAGCTGCATTTCTTGGAGCTATTACTTTCAGCTATTTGAAGTATCAGTTTCTGGTGTTTATACTATCATACTTTTCTCCAAAAAATGCCTTCATATTAAACTTCCTGATAATCAGAATGTTTGAGGATGTGTGAAAGCAGAAATAAAGATTGTAGAATATTATAAAAACAAAAAATAAGCAGCTGAAAAAATCAGCTGCTTATTTGCTTATAGGGTGGAGCTGGAGGGAATCGAACCCTCGTCCGCACAAGGAAACCATACGCTTTCTACATGCTTATTCCAGCCTTCAATTTTCGAGGTATGACAAGACCTGGACCACCAATCATACCCTTATCCTCTAAAATTTCATCCGTGCAACGAGGCGTACATGAACTATTTCCGATTTGCCTGCACCGCTTGATCAACAAGATTCGGAACTACATCCGTTGAGCGATGTCCCGTTCCAGCACCTTGTGCCGGAATAAAGCTAATCTACTGTACTTCGATTAAGCAGCGAGAGCGTAGTTATTTTCGCCAATTAATTTTTTGTTCACTAGGATTTAGGAGGTAGCCAACGAGCCTCCGCATGCTTACGTACCATTTCATCTCGCCGTCAAATCCAGTCAACCCCGAGATTTCTTGATAACTAGGGTGCAAAGATAAAACGAAATTTTGAAATCACCAAATATTTTCGGAAAAATCATCGCTTTTTCTTTGAAATATCGGGATAAAGTGGTTGAAAGTTGCTTCGTATTAAGAATTTTGGAAGAAATGATGCCGTTTTTGGAGTTATCTCGTTTTTTTGCAGTAACTTTGTGGGCAAAATAATTAAAAATGATGGCAATGGAGAAAAAAGGAAAGATACTGATAGTGGATGACAATGAGGATGTTCTCTTGTCGCTCAATATGCTTTTGAAACCATACGTGGAGGGTATTAGAGTTATCAATACGCCTGAACGAATCATCGGAATGATGGATTCGTTCAGGCCTGATGTCATCATGCTCGATATGAACTTCCATCGGGATGCCATCAGTGGCGAAGAGGGGTATGAATGGCTGGAGAAGATTCTGGCGCATAACCCCAAGAGCGTGGTGCTGTTTATCACGGCATACGTGGATACGGAGAAGGCAGTGAGGGCCATCAAGGCGGGTGCCATCGACTTTATTCCGAAACCATGGGATAGGAATAAACTGCTTGATACGGTGAAGAGTGCCGTGGAATTGAGCAGGGAAAGGAAGCTGGATTCTTCGGATTCGCAGGAAAAGGAATCGGAGCAGAATATGTATCAGAATCTGAATATGAATCAATGTTCTGAGTCCAAGTCTATTGCTTCTTCTGAAGATGTGTTTGCGAGAATGATTGGCGAATGCTCTGCCATGAAGGAACTGAAAGTGCAGATGATGCGTGTGGCGGCTACGGATGCCAACGTATTGATTACTGGAGAGAATGGTACGGGAAAGGATGTGGTGGCGCATGCCTTGCATCAGCTTTCAGACAGGGCAAGAAAGCCGTTTGTAAATATCGACCTGGGGTGTATCCCTGAAAATCTTTTCGAGAGCGAACTTTTCGGATACGAGAAGGGGGCGTTTACGGATGCCAGGAATGCGAAGGAAGGACGAATTGAGACGGCGGATGGCGGTACTCTCTTTCTGGATGAGATTGGAAATCTGAACCTGCCGATGCAGCAGAAACTCCTGACGGTGATTGAGAAGCGGGAGACCCAGCGCATTGGTTCCAACAAGGTGAGCCATGTGGATGTGAGGATTCTGGCGGCTACGAATGCCCATCTGCGCGAAAAGGTGGGAGAGGGAACATTCCGGCAGGACCTCTTCTATCGACTGAATACCATCGAACTGCATCTTCCGCCGCTGCGTGATCGTGGAGAGGATATCGTTCTGCTGGCAGAGTATTTCCTGAAGATTTATTCGGGAAAATATAGTGTAGGTGATGTGGTGCTGGGTGCATCTGCCAAGCAGAAGCTGTTGAAACATACCTGGCCGGGTAATGTAAGAGAATTGCAGCATTGCATTGAGAGGGCGATTGTGTTGGGGGATAAGACGGAACTGGCTGCCGAGGATATCAGATTGGAGGATTCTATGGTGGCATCGGGCTCTTCTTCATCAGATTCTTCATCAAGTTCTTCATCAGGTTCTATAAAGGTTGATTCACTCAATCTTCAGACCTTGGAGCGTGAAGCCATCAAGCGTGCCATCTCCTTGAGTAATGGAAATCTTACCCAGGCCGCTGAGTTGCTGGGTATCACCCGTTTCGCTCTTTACAGAAAAATCGATAAGCTCGGGGTTTAAAGCTTTTGCCCTTTCAGGGCGTAGGGATATATCTTGTTAAAACCCAGGGTGTTGCCCTGGGCTAGGAGCTTCTGCCCTTACAGGGCGTGTGGGGATTTAAGCAGTTTTTTTGAGAGAAAATAACGCCTAAAAAAGCAAAAAATAGCAGAATGATGCTTTTATTTTGAGTTTCAAGTGGTTGTGGCAGCCGTTGGCTTTAAGTGGCACAGACAAGGAAATGCGGAAAACGCAGATTGAGGAAATAGAAACGCTTTCAAATCATTACCTCGCAGAAACGCCCTAATAAGCATTTTTAACGGTGACGGTTCATATTTCCCCATTCTGCGTAAGTTTCGATTTTGCCATGCAGCTCTCATAGTTTAATTTTGCACCGAACAAAAAAGTAAGAATTATGAGATGCACTTTCAAGACAGTCTTCTATGTAAATGGAAGCAAGGAGAGAAACGGAATTGTCCCTATCATGGGACGAGTGACAATCAACGGAACTATCGCACAGTTCAGTTGCAAGCAGAGCGTTACCAAGGCTATTTGGGATGCCAAGGGCAACAGAGCCACAGGCAAGAGTAAGGAAGCCAAGGAGGTGAACTTTGCGCTTGACAACATCAAGGCTCAAATCACCAAGCATTACCAGCGACTTTCCGACCGTGAGGCGTTCGTTACCGCTGAAATGGTGAGAAACGCCTACCAAGGCATAGGCACGGAATACGAGACATTGCTCAGAGCCTTTGACAAAGAGAACGCAGCTTTTGCCAAGCGTGTGGGCAAGGATAGAGCCAAGAACACCTACCGCAAGTATCTGACGGTAAGAAAGTATGTTGCCGATTTCATCAAGTATCAGTACAAGCGCAGCGATATGTCCATGAATGAGCTTACCGAGGAGTTCATCCGTGACTATTGCCTGTATCTGAAGAATGTTGTCGGACTTGCGCAGTCCTCCATTTGGATTTACTCCATACCACTGAAGCATATTGTAACGGCAGCTCACTACAACGGCAAGATACCGAGAAATCCATTTGCCATGTACCACGTTGACCCAGACCACAAGGAACGTGAGTTCTTGACATTGGACGAGCTTACCGCCATGACAGAGATAAAGTTGGAAGACCCGAACATGGCATTTGCGAGAGACCTTTTTATCTTTGGCTGTTGGACAGGTATATCTTTCATCGACATCAAAAACTTGACGGAAGATAACATCAGCATGATAAACGGTGCTCCTTGGATTGTTTCCAAGCGTCAGAAGACAGGCGTTCCGTTCCAAATCAAGTTGATGGACATTCCCATGCAGATTATTGGGAGATACAAGGCTTTCAGAAAAGGAAGTCACTTGTTCAATATCGGCAACCTTGACAGCATCAACAAGCGCATAAAGAAAGTTGCTGCAATGTGTGGCATCAAGAAGCGTGTCTCGTTTCATGTCTCACGTCATAGTTGGGCTGTTTTAGCCTTGGAGTACGGAATGCCGATAGAGAGCGTGAGTAAGATTCTTGGTCACACGAATATCACCACGACACAGATATATGCCAAGGTGACAAGCACCAAGCTTGATCATGACATATCTGTCTTTGAAAGTCGAATCAAGGGGCATTTGCCTGCAATGGGAGGGATGGCATGAAAAGGACAATAATCACCGTGGGCGGAAATGGAATGCTTTCCATTCCGTCCAACTTGGAGAACTTGTGGATGAGTGAGAGTGAGTTGGTGGATATGCTTTATGTTACCGCCCCGAAGCTCAAAGCCGTGATACGAGCTATATATAAAGAAGGTATGTTGTCTATGTTGGAGGTCCAACAAAGGGAAGAACTTTCCAAAGGCGTTTGGCAAACGCTGTATGGATTCCCTATGATTGTTGCCATTTGCTTCCGCCTAACCTCTAATGGGGCTACACAACTTCGTGATGCCATCTTCAAGAGGCTGTACGGAGCAAAAGAGAAAACAGCCATTGTCCTGCAACTCTACGGAGGGACTAATTACTTTAGCTGAAAAACTCGCATCTTTGAGGCATCGGTTATTCACTGTCGTATAGACTTGCTGACGTACTGATTCACTGTCGTATCAAGCATTTCTGTGAAGAACGAAGAACTGCCGATGTCAAACGTTTTACAGTTTTATCGTATGACATATAAAACGTATGACATGCAGGAATACATTTTTGTTCATCCCGAGGAAAGGTTTACCAGCAAGCCTTTCTTCGGGATTTTTCGTTCTATCTTATCCCGAAAGGCTACATCAAGCACCTTGATTTCCAATCTTTTAACATTGCCGGTGCAAACTTCTCCATTCTGCGCAAGTTTGTGTTTTGCGTTTTGATTTTCCGCCCTTACCTTTGCAACTTTAATTTATCAACTCACAAAGGTTAGATTATGAGCAAGACAAACGACAACAATCAGCTTGTAGGCGTGGCAAATGCAAAGCCACAGGCTGCACCTCCGACAAACGAGGTGTTCATCCGTGTTGGCACAACCTTGTACAAGGTGGTTGACCAACCTACCATCAATGGAGGAAAGGTAAGAAAGCGCATCCCATGGAACATGGAGACCTTGCGTCAGGACTACGGCAAGGAGTTCATCAAGTACGTTCACAAGTATGACGGCTTCTGTACCGTTCCCGAACATGTGAACCACCGCACGGTGATAGACGGTTTCCTCAACCTATACGAGCCGATAGGACATAAGCCGATGCAAGGGGGCTTCCCAAATATCAAGAAGTTGGTTAGTCACATCTTCGGTGAGCAATATGAGCTTGGCATGGACTACCTGCAACTTCTTTATCTCAGACCAGTGCAGAAGCTGCCTATTCTATTGCTTGTATCAGAGGAAAGAAACACAGGCAAGACCACGTTCTTGAACTTTCTGAAGGCATTGTTCCAGGACAACGTGACATTCAACACCAACGAGGACTTCCGCAGTCAGTTCAACTCCGATTGGGCTGGCAAGCTGCTGATTGTCGTGGACGAGGTGTTGCTCAGTCGCAGGGAGGATTCCGAGCGGTTGAAGAACCTCAGCACCACCCTCTCGTACAAGGTGGAAGCCAAGGGCAAGGACAGGAACGAGATTTCCTTCTTTGCCAAGTTCGTGCTGTGCTCCAACAACGAATCACTCCCTGTCATCATTGACGAGGGCGAGACCCGATATTGGGTGAGGAAGATTTCATCGTTGCAATCTGACGATACCGACTTCTTGGAGAAACTGAAGGCGGAGATACCCGCTTTTCTGTTCCATCTGCAAGGCAGAACGCTATCCACAGAGCACAAGAGCCGAATGTGGTTCGCCCCCGAACAGATAGCGACCGATGCTCTGAGGAGAATCATACGCTGCAACCGTAACAGACTTGAGGTGGAAATGTCGGAGCTGTTCCTTGAGGTCATGGAGAACACCCAAACCGATAGTTTGCAATTCTGCCTCAATGATGCAATCGCCTTGTTGCAATGCAACCACGTGAAAGCGGAGAAGCACCTTGTGCGAAAGATAGTGCAGGACTGTTGGAAGCTGCAACCTTCAGAGAACGCCCTAACCTACACCTCATACGAGTACAACTACAACAGCAGCGGTCACTACTCGCCAACAAAACGTGTGGGCAGGTTCTACACTGTAACGAGGGACAAGCTAAATAGCATATAATTTTGTTGAATTGTTGAATATGACGAAAGAAGTGTTGGATATCAAGTATTTAAGGCTCAACATTTTCTCAACAAATCTCTCAACAAAAGAAAGAGACTGTTGAAAAGAGAAAACATGACCGCTAATGCCTGTCTTTCTCTTTTGCCCAGTGATTTTGTTGAAAAGAACCATTTGTTGAGAGTTTGTTGAGAAGATAAGCCTTTGGTTATCATACCAATACATACTATTTTCAACAATTCATCAGAAATACATACACCACTTAATCCACAGTAAGACATGAATATTCAAGAAGCAAAGCAAATCAAGATTGCAGATTATCTGCTAAGTTTGGGACACCACCCTGTCAAACAGCAGGGTGCAAACCTTTGGTACAAGTCACCGCTGAGAAACGAGAGCGAGCCATCTTTCAAGGTGAACACCACGCTGAACAGTTGGTTCGATTTCGGAATGGGCAAGGGCGGCAACATCATCACCCTTGCGTCATACCTTTACGCATCAGACAGCTTGCCATATCTCTTGGACAAGATAGAGAAGCAAGCGCCCCATGTACGCCCGACCGACTTTTCTTTCCCTCAGCAAGCTTCCGAGCCGAGTTTTGAGAGATTGGAGGTTAGGGAGCTCAACCACCCTGCACTCCTGCGCTATCTGAGCGAGCGGAATATTGACCTGTGCATAGCCCGAAAGGAATGTGTGGAACTCCACTTCTCGCATAATGGCAAGAACTACTTCGCCATCGGCTTCAAGAACAAGTCGGGCGGTTACGAGGTTCGTAACCGATTCTTCAAGGGTTGCATGTCCCCCAAGGACATCACACATATCCGACAGCAAGGCGAGCCAAGATACTCTTGCTATGTTTTCGAGGGCATGATGGACTATCTTTCCTTTCTCTCGTTACGCATGGAGAAGTTTCCGTCTTGTCCGTCATTGGAAGCGCAGGACTACGTGATACTCAACTCCACAAGCAATGTGGACAAGGCTGTTGACGCACTCCACGGCTACGAGCGCATCAGTTGTCTGCTCGACAACGACGAGGCAGGGCGGAAGGCAACGCTTGCCATCGAGAACGCCCTCAGCTACCGTGTGAGGGATGCATCCCACTTGTACAGCGAGTACAACGACTTGAACGACTATCTGTGCGGAGTGAAATCCAAACAGTCGGTACACCAAGTACAGCCTGTTAAGCGGACTGCTCCACCTCGGAAGAAAGGCGCAGCCTTAGGTATGTAGGCGGTTCCTGCTCCAATGGCTATTCTGAACGGAAAAGCCATAGCTCAATAGGGCGTTTTCTTGACGCAGTGGCACGCCACCGCTAAAAACACCCATTTGAGCAAAGGGGCATCCCCTTTTGAAACCCCGTGAGCCATGCGCAGGACGCAATGCGGCAAGCGGATTTGTACAACTCAAAAACAAGTTTATTATGGGACATTTCAGTTTGGATTTCAAGAAGGCAAAGGGCAGCTCTGACGCAAGGGAGTCAGACCACATAGAGCGCAAGGTGATACCCGACAACGCTGACCCTTCGAGAACTCACCTCAACCGTGAGCTTGTCAAGATGCCGAGCGGTGTGTATGGTCGTGACGAAGCCATCGCCCACCGCATCAAGACGGCAGGCATCAAGCGCAAGATAACCAATGACCAGGTGAGGGTGATTAGAACCGTGCTGTCTGGAACGCACGAGGACATGATGAACATCGCAGCCAATGATCAGCTTGACGATTGGTGCAACGACAGCTTGAAGTGGTTGCAGGACACGTTCGGCAAGGAGAATGTCGTGTCGGTGGTTCTCCACATGGACGAGCACACGCCACATCTCCACGCCTCCATCGTTCCGATAGTGACTGGCGAACGGAGAAAGGCGAAGAACAAGACAACGGAAGAGGGCAAGCGGACATACCGCAAGAAAGCCAATGTCGTGAGGTTGTGTGCCGATGATGTGCTCAACCGTGACAAGATGGTTGGCTATCACGACAGCTATGCTGAAGCCATGGGCAAGTATGGCTTGAAGCGAGGTGTCCGTGGGTCGGATGCGAGGCATACCTCCACGGCACAGTATTACCGTAACATCAAGCGAGAGACGGAGAGACTTCAAAACTGCATGAAACTGCTGCAATCCGATGTGGAGGAAGCAGAGCGACTGCTCAAACAGACCAAGAGCGAAATCAACACGGAGAAACTACAGGCTGCTAAGACGGAAGCCAAGACTGCCTTTGTGTCGAAGATTTGTTCTCTTTTAGGTAGTGGAAAATTGAAGGAGGTGGAGCAGCACAACCAAAAGTTGTGCGAGCTTGTGACAGACAGAGAGCAATACATTGACGAACTCCATGGGAAAATGCAGCGAATGGAGGACAGCCACACCCAACAACTCGGCGAGATGCAACAGAAACACCAAGCAGAGGTCGTTGATTTGAAAAGCAAGCACTCCACGGAGGTAACGATGCTCAACAACATCATCCGCAAAGCCAAGCGTTGGTTCCCGATGTTGGAGGCATACTTGCAAATAGAAAGTTTGTGCAAGAGGATAGGCTTCACGGCTGAACAAATTAGTGTGCTCCTTGCTGGAAAGGCACTCAACTTTAGCGGTTCACTCTATTCCGAGAAGCACAGAAGAAAGTTCAATGTGGAGAATGCAGAAATCAAGGTGTTCTCTGATTCTACCAAACCGAACCAATTGTTTCTGTGTATCAATAGACAGCCTATTGTTGAATGGTTCAAGGAGCAATGGAATATCTCAAAAGATAGAAGAACCTTAAATCCGAAGATAAATAAAGAAGAAAAAATCTAAAGACCTGAGCAACAAAAAGTTGCTCAGAATTTGGATATGTCAGAAAAATCACGCTATCTTTGTAGCGTCAAAATTTAAAAAGATATTTCTAGGCAAACAAAGATATATTGTTAAAAAGGATAAATAATTTTAATTTTTCAACACTTAAAATATTTTTTTTGTAAATTTGCAAAAAAATATAGAATCTTGTAGATTTAAAGATGGTTGCTACAAGTGCAAGAATTGAATGACGAAACCATTTGGAAAGGAAAATGTATATGAAGATAAAACATTTGTTATTTTTTATTCCTGTGACTTTTTTGGTCGCATGTGAAGGGACTGATTTAATCGAGCCAGACAATGTGTCGAAAGAACAGATTTCCACTCAAATAATTTATAACCCGACAAAATATTCAAAACAAAAAGGTGATGTCTTTGTCAAAAGCAGTTTGCCAACAACAATGGCAAAGCAAATACCTAATGCCTGCGTAACATCAATTATGGAGTATGCAAACAATAAAGTTTTTGGTGGAACAGTAAATGAGGGAGCGTATATTCTATATTATACACAGACATATAATTCAAATCCTTTGATTGATGGTGTTTCTTTGGATTATATCGAGCCTTTTGTAACACATTTCTTTAAAACTCAAACATTTACAAATTATAAGTCTGCAATAGATGCCAAGCATCCCGTCATGACTGATGTAAATAGCCAAATAGAAAGCTCTGCCCATAATGTGTTATGTGTAGGATATAACTCCAATACGGGTGCTGCTATTTATATGGACCCTGAGCTTGCTTGTATGTACTCAGTTAATGCTGGGTATTTTTTACAAGATTATAATATAGTATTAACAGGTATAAAGTAATTAAATAAATATGAAGTTGATTTTTAAATATTTTTTTATTTCTCTATTGTTCCTAAATGGGCAATTAGTTCATGCACAATCATTTAAAATCGACAGCTTAAAAGGTAAAAAATGGGAGTTGCAATTGCCAAAAGGAAAGTCTTATACTTCGAATCTTATATTCAAAGATACGACATACACAACTAGTTTCTCCTTTAATGGACAGACTCATACTATAGAGAAGCCATACTTAATACAGCAGGAAAACGTAGAAACATTTTATGTTATTTTTCCATCAGAAGGAAAGGGTACAAAAACTTTCCCTGTTAAGTTTAAAGTTTTAGAATTTACCGACAAGTTGCTAAAATTGCAAAATACAACAACAAATGTTGTAAATACGTATTTCGCAAAATAAACAACTAGTAGATTGTAAAGTCTAAAAGTTTAGTAAGGCACGTGTGATATTTCATCAATCATCAGTATGTGACGAACGACGTTTTACTCAACTTTTAGACTTTACAGACTACTAGTAAGACCGTGCTTTTTGCAACATATTACTCTGTTTGATATTTTTTGTTTAATAAAATTCTTAGATTCATTATTTTTTTTGTATTTTTGCAGCCGAAAAGAGTTGTTAGGCAGCAAACGTATGCAGATTGCAGAATTTAGAACTGTTGCTAAATCATTACCTCTGTTGAGGTGAAAAACTCATAAATAGTTCATTTTTAGCTATTCGGCTGATTTTAGCGTAATTTTGATAGAAAAAACGGAAATTTTTGAAATTATGTCAATCGTCAATAACTTATTCAATCATAAGAGCAATGAGCGGATGCGCCAACTGATTGAGGCTATCCGCACCCGTGACTTCTCGCTTCAGTATTCATTGGATCATCTGAGGGGAGAAGAGCGGAATCTTGCAGAGCAGATTAACGAAGTGGTGAATGAATTTCGGGAAACTACTTTGCTGCAGGAAGCGAAATACCAGTATTTCGGAACGATGCTCGATACCATCAATGCCTTTCTCATTGTGGCGGATGAACAGGGAAAGGTGCATTGGATGAATCGGGCTGCCGTGGATGGACTCTGCGGTTTTTCGATTCATCACTTGCACGACTTGCAGGTGCTGGATGAGACGCTGCCGGAAATGATGATGCAGCTGAAGCCGGGATTGCAGAAACTGGTACAGTTGGAGACCAAGACCAGCGAGGGGGCTGCTGGCAAGAAGGCTTTGGATGCCGGAAATCAGCATGCGGGGAAGGCTGACTTTGTATTGAGCGTGGTCAACTTCTTTAATAAGGGCTTTGCCTATCGCCTTTATACCTTGCAGAATGTGCAACCGGTGATTCAGAAGAATGAGACGGATGCGCAGCAGCAACTGGTGAGGGTATTGACCCACGAAATCATGAACTCGCTGACTCCTATCATCTCTTTGGCTGATACGCTTTGCGAAGGGGTGGAGCAGGATACGCTGGAGCATGATGATCTGCTGATGGCATTGCAGGCCATCAATCGAAGGAGTAATGGCTTGCTGCAGTTTGTGGAGAACTATCGAAAGTTGCAACGCATATCGAAACCTCAGTTTGAGGATGTGAGGATTGGTGATCTGGTGGCTGATTTGCAGCATCTTTATCCGGATTCGATATTCCATTATGAGATAGAAAACGAAGACCAGAGGTTGCAGATGGATCGTTCGCAGATAGAACAGGTACTGATTAATCTGCTGAAGAATGCGCAGGAAGCTGTGGAGATTCGGATGAAGGAGGAGGCGGCAGGTCTTTTCGATGAGGCTGAATCTGCTCAAAGTCAGGCTCCTTATGTCCGTCTTACCACTCATCTTTTGAGCAACAAGCGCGATTTCATCATTTCCATTACTGATAATGGTAAGGGAATCCTTCCGGAGGTGATGGAGCGCATTTTCGTGCCGTTCTTTACTACCAAGACGAACGGTTCGGGCATCGGGTTGAGTATCTGCAAGCAGATAGTAACCTTACATGGTGGAACCATCACCGCTTCTTCGAAACCAGGCGATAAAACCACCTTTAGCGTGGTGCTTCCTGCCTGATAGAGACGGATGCTATCATATTGAGGATGTGCGCACCGTGCGAAATCGCACACGTTTCGTGCGGTTTCGCACGCTTTTTTTATATCTGAAATTTCTTATCTTCTTGATAATCATATCTTTATCTTTGTGGCATAGCTTTTGTGTTAGTTTTTGCAAAAGAAATCATCATGAAGAAAAAGAATTATCTATTCATAGTATGGGCGCTTGCAGCCCTGAATGTTCAAGCCGACACTTTGCAGCTCGACTTGGCAGCTACCATTGCGATGGCGCAGCGGCAGTCGCCATCGGTGCAGAGTGCCCGCAATACTTTTCTGTCTGCTTACTGGGCTTATCGGTATCATCAGGCCAACTATCTGCCTTCGCTTTCCCTCTCATCTTCACCTTATATTAATAAGGAGGTGAACAAGATAACCCAGTCGGATGGTACGGCCCTCTTTCTGAAGCAAGATCAGTTGAGTGCCGACCTTACTCTGAAAATCAACCAGAATATCTCCCTGACGGGTGGTAGCCTTTTTGTGAAGAGTTCGCTCAACCGCTTGGATGAGTTGCACAACAAGATAACAGCCTATAGTAGTCAACCCTTTATCGTGGGTTATGAGCAGAGTCTTTTTGGCTATAACTCCTTGAAGTGGGATCGCCGGATAGAACCCATCCGATTCCGGGAATCCAAGAAGCGATATGCCGAAACGTTGGAGATTGTTTCGGCAAAAGCTTGTGAGCATTTCTTTGGTCTGGCTTCGGCGCAAGCAGAATGGGAGATGGCAAAACAGAACTTTGCTTCTGCTGATACGCTTTATCAGATGGCGAAGGGGCGATATGAGAACGGAACAATTTCGGAAAACGAGATGCTACAGCTGGAAATCAACCGACTGAACGAGGAGACCAATGTGATGGATGCTCAGGTGGCTTTGCGGGAGAAGATGCAGACCATCCGCTCGTTTCTGGGGTTGGAACAATCGCAGGACATCTGTCTGGTGATGCCGGAAGAGGTGCCTGCTTTTGAGGTTCCTTTGCAACGGGCGATAGATTGGGCTTTGTTGAATAGTCCGGATCCCGATTATTACCGTCGTATCCAGAAGGAGAGCGAAAGCCGGTTGGCGCAGGCTCGGGCCAATGCAGGATTGAAGGCGGAACTCTATATGCAGTTTGGACTCTCGCAGACGGGAGCCGACATCGGTGCCGCCTATCGCAGTCCGATGAGTCAGCAATCGGCAAGAATCACCATCGCCCTTCCGATATTGGATTGGGGACGGGGAAAGGGTAGGATAAGAGAAGCCAAATCGCAGTTGGCGCTTACCCAGACGCAGGTGGAGCAAGGCATGCGGGATTTCTACCAGAACGTAGAAAAACTGGTATTGCAGTTTAATATGCAAGCCCGAAAGGTGCATGTGGCATCGCTTACCGACCAGCGTGCCGAGAAGCGACATGTGGTGGCGCGCCGACTCTACATCATGGGCCGCAACTCGATACTCGACCTGAATGCAGCCATCAGCGAGAAAGATGCCGCCCGGCGCAATTACATCTCGACCATGCAGACCTATTGGAGTCTTTACTATACGCTCCGAAGTATGACGGGATTCGATTTCGAGCACAATAAAGAATTAAAGGAAGAACTTCCTATAGAATAATGAATAACAGCAGAATAATATGGATATAAAGAAACAACCGAAACCGTGGTATATCCGCTACCGATATCCTATCCTGTCGGGTGCAGCAGGCATTGCCATCCTGGTCTATGCCCTTTTCCTGATCGTTACTTCGGGAACCCGAAGGGTGGATATGGATAGCGTGGTGATAGCCGAAGTGAAGAAGGCTCCTTTCTGGGAGTATGTAGATGTAGAAGGACTGGTGTATCCCTTCAAGACCATCCAGGTGAATGCGATGGAGAATGGATTCGTGGAGCGGGTGGTGGCAGAAGAAGGAGCCATGCTGCAGCAGGGCGATACCATCCTGGTGCTTCAGAATCCGGAACTCTATCATTCTATTGATGATGAGCAGGATGCATGGAGCAGTAAGCTTCGCAACTGTCAGGAACAGGAAATTGAGATGACGCAGAAGACCATCAACCTTCGCCAGCAAGCCTTGGATGCCCAGCATCAGATGGCGAGCCTGAAGAAATCGCTCAAGCAGAGCCGAGAGGAATATCGTATGGGCATTAAGAGCAAGGCGGAACTGGAGGTGGCTGAGGAAGATTACGAATATCAGCGGCAGAAGGTGCTCTTGCAGATGCAAAACCTGAAGCATGATTCCGTATCTACCCGATTGAAGCGCGAGATGATTGCTGCCAACCGGATGGAAGCCAACAAGAAATTGTCGAGAATGAAGGGTCGCACCCAGCAGTTGGTGGTTCGGGCTCCCGTAAGCGGACAACTGAGTTATTTGGGGGTAACCCAAGGTCAGCAGGTTTCGTCCGGGGCGAGCATCGGACAGATCAAGGTGATGAGCCAGTTTAAATTGCAGATTTCGCTGGCTGAGTATTACATCGATCGCGTTATCGCCGGACTTCCTGCTCATATCGAGTACGATGGTCATCAGTTCCCGCTTCGTGTATCGCGGGTGATTCCTGAGGTGAAAGACCATCAGTTTGTCTGCGAATTAACTTTCAGCGGCAAGACTCCCGCCAATATCCGTTTGGGCAAGAGTTATCGGGTACTGTTGGAATTGGGCAAGCCGGAGCAAGCCTTGGTGATTCCGAATGGTGATTTCTTCCAAACGACCAACGGATATTGGATATTCCGGGTATCTGACGATGGCAAGAAGGCGCAGCGGGTGAATATCAATGTAGGCAGACAGAATCCGCAGCAATTCGAAATTACTTCCGGATTGAAGCCGGGCGACAAGGTTATCGTAAGCGGATATACCCAAATCGCCAGCGAAAAAGAAATAGATTTGAGATAGATTTTTATCTGAGATAATAAAAAACAAAATCTCTCATAGATAATAAAATTCAATATTTCACGTAAATAAATTATATAAAGACTAAAAAATATGAACATGTTATTACACAACCTGAAGGTTGCCCTGCGCAACATTCTCAAGTACAAGGTGCAGACTCTGGGCAGCATCCTGTCGCTTGCCATCGGTATGGTGACGCTTGCCACGGTGCATTCGTTTTTGCTGAATTTCCGCATGGCTTCCATTAACCATGAACCTTATTATGATAGAGTTTATAACCTCCGATTCGATTCCATCCAAAAACGTCAATCGGAAAATTCAATTCGTATCAATGGTGATATCGTAAGGGCGGTGAAGGCGAATGGAGGACCTCGCTGCATAGAGCAGGGACCTTATGCTCCTAATGGTATGCTAACAGGCGGCTGGGCTGAGTTTACCCTAAGCGGCAAGACAAGGAGAAAGATGCAGTTGCATGCAGTTCCCCTTGACCGAAATTACCCCAACTTTGTAGGTATCCGTTCTGCCATTACGGGAGAAAAGATAAAGGTGCTGGGTCCTCATGATGCCATTATCAACGAAAAGCAGGCAAAGCTAATCTTTGGTGACAAGAATCCTGTGGGTGCAAGCATTCGTTTGACTAAGAACTATGGGAATTATCAGTTGAGATTGGTGGATGTCTATCAAGACTTATCATTGACTGAGCTAGACATGAGCAGTTCTGCTCTCTTTTACTCACCATGTGAGTTGGAAGATATGGATTCTGATCAATTTAATGCTGGGAATTTGTATGTGGTGTTGAAAGAGGGATGCACGCCACAACAGTTGAAAGCAGAGGTGAACGGCAGGTTGAAACCATTGGGGTTGAAGGTAAAAACAGAAAAGCTGAAAGATCGGTTGAGCGAAGAGTATTCAAGCGTTGCTATTGCTCGTTCCATCACTTATCTGATAGGCTCGTTGATCCTGTTGGCTGCCATCATCGGTTTTCTGAGGATGCAGACGCAGTTGTTCTGGATGCGCAGACGTGAAATCTCGCTTCGAATTACCAATGGTGCCACACGCCTCCAACTCTTCTCTATGTTTGCTACCGAGGTGGTGATGATCGTGCTGGGGGCTTATTTTGTAGCAGTATTGATGGGATCCTGGATTTGTGATTATCTGTCAAGGCCTCAGTTTGCAGAAATCACCTCCGAGTTAGGAACCATCAGTCATCTGTATCTCTATAGTCTGGTGATTGGGCTGGTGGTTATGATGCTATGTCTCGCCATCATCTGGATTGTGCTGAGTCGCATTTGCAAGTGTACGCAAGCACTCGAATCAGGGATGAGAAGAAGCCATAACCATTGGTTCCGCAATACGATGCTGGGTGTGCAGGTGATGATCAGTATGTTCTTCCTGGGTGTTACTTTCTGCCTCCTGTGCTGGGTGGGCAAGATGGCTGATTTCAATCATATACCTGATGACGAGCGTGCATACAAGCAGAGTCTGTATATGCAGACAAATGCGGCAGAAAATGGTCAGCGCCTTAGAGACAAGCTCATCCATTTGCCGCAGGTGGAACGATGGATTCCTTATAGCTGGGGATTTTGGAAAGTTAACGAGCTGGCAGAGAACGAGGAGTTCAGTAAGGCGGTTTGGCAAGGTGATACTTATGCTAGCTATAATAATGTGTCGTATTATAAAATTCAGACAGCATCAGATACCTCCTATCTCGATTTCTTCAAGATCAAGGTGAATTGGAAGCCGAAGGCAAACCGGAAGAAATGTATCCTGGTAAATGAGGAGTTGTATAAGTATATGCGCCAATATCATGTTGCTCCTAATGATATATTGACCGTAGATGAGATGGATTCGTATCAGATAGTCGGAACGTTCCAGTCGGTACCTTATGAGGGGAGTATGAAAACTGATATATACTCATTCATAGTCATAGACCCCAAAAACGCTTATGATGCCAAGCATTATATTCTTGTGGCAAAGCCGGGTGAATATAAGGAGATGCAGATTGCTGTAGATAGAATGATACAGAAATTGGAGCCTGCTGTGGTAAAACCGATGGCATCCAATCTGCGTGACTATATGGTGATAGAAATGTTAGCGTTGGAAATACTGCAAAATATTGCGTGGATCCTGGCTATCGTGAGTCTGGCTATCTGCCTGATAAGCATCTTCAGTACGGTGATGCTGGATATGCAGACCCGCAAAAAGGAGGTGGCTATCCGCAAGGTGAACGGTGCCCTGACAAAGGATATTGCCAAACTCTTCGGAAGAACCTATCTGGTGATTACGCTTATCGCCATGGTATTTGCGGTGGTAGCCATGTTGCTGTTCCATATCGTTCTGAGTCAGACTTTCGATATGGTAGAAATCAATCCTGCCTTCCCTATTAGTTTGAGTGTTGTGTTAGTCATTGGCTTCATTGCAGCTATCATTGCCTGTCAGGTACGCAAGATTATGAAGGTGGATCCTTCGGAGATTCTTGTTAAGGAATAAAATGCGTCATTTGAAAGTATAAAAGTATAATACGAATTTAAAGAAACGATAAAGATTATGATTCAATTAGATAATATCAAGAAAGTATTTCAGACTGAAGAGGTGGAGACTTGGGCTTTGCGTAATATCAGTTTGCAGGTGAAGGAAGGCGAATTTGTTGCCATCATGGGACCTTCGGGATGTGGCAAATCCACATTACTTAATATAATAGGTTTGCTGAATAATCCTACAAGCGGCAGCTATCTGCTCGACGGCAAGGATGTGAGCATGCTGAAGGAGAGCGAGCGCACCTTGATAAGAAGAGGCATGATAGGTTTTGTGTTCCAGAGTTTCAACCTGATTGATGAGTTGAATGTGGTGGAGAATATCGAGTTGCCGCTTCTGTATATGGGAGTATCGGGCAAGGAACGCCGTAAGCGTGCAGAGGATGTGATGGAGCGCGTGGCGATATCCCATCGTGCCAAGCATTTCCCGTCGCAGCTATCGGGCGGTCAGCAGCAGCGCACCGCTATCGCCCGTGCTATCCTTCCGCATCCTAAGCTGATTCTTGCCGATGAGCCTACGGGAAACCTGGATTCCAAGAATGGCAAGGAGGTGATGGAACTGCTTTCTGAACTGCACAAGGAGGGCACCACTATCGTAATGGTAACCCACTCGCTGCATGATGCCAATTATGCCGATAGAATCATCAATATGTTTGATGGTGAGATTGTGAATCAGGTGGAAATGTAGGAATTTATGATATGAAAATCGCCCGATAGCATATTCTCTCATGCTATCGGGCGATTTACGCTTATATCTCTTCATCAATGAATCGGATGATTTCTTCCTGCTGGTCGGGATGATACCAGTGGATTTCGGCATCTCGCTTAAACCAGGTGAGCTGCTTGCGCATATATTCACGGCTATGCGACTGTATCTGGCGGATGGCTTCATCCTTATCTATCTCTCCATCGAAATAGGCAAACATTTCCTTGTAGCCCACGGTTCTCAAGGCAGTGAGACCCTTGTGTGGATATACGCTGCGGGCTTCTGCCTCCAGGCCTTCCTCCATCATCATCAGCACACGCTGGTTGATTCGGTCGTACAATTCGGCACGGTCGCGGTTCAGGCCTATCTTGATGATGCGGAAAGGTCGCTGCTTCTTTTCGGCTACACGGAAAGAAGTGTAGGTCTTGCCAGTCTGGTGGCAGATTTCCAGGGCATGCACCACGCGGCGAGGATTCTTCTTATCTACTATCGCCCAATGCTCCGGGTCCATCTTGTGAAGTTCTTCTACCAGCGCTTCCAAGCCTTCTTCTTCCAGGCGCTGTTTCATCCAGGTACGGATGTCATCCCGCACGGTAGGAATATCGTCGATACCCTTGCATACGGCATCGATATACATCATGCTGCCGCCTGTAAGCAGCGCCACATCATGATTCTTGAAGATATCTTCTTCCAGAAGATTCATCACATCGGCCTCATATTGGGCTGCGCTGTAATAATCTTCGATGTGGTGGTTGCCAACGAAATAATGCTTCACCCGCTGCTGCTGTTCGGCAGTAGGCGCTGCGGTTCCGATAGGGAGTTCTGCGAAGATCTGGCGGGAGTCGGCATTAATAATAGGTATAGAGAGATGCTCTGCCAGAGAAAGACAGAGCTCGGTCTTACCTACACCGGTAGGACCGAGCACTACAATTAGAGTTTTCATTATCGAATGATGCCTCGCTGAGAACTCTCTACGAAGTCGATGATGTACTGGATTTCCTTAGTCACCTCAAGATTCTTCTTGATTTCCTCGATACCTTCCTTCAGGATGCCCTTGCTGTAGAGCAGGCGATAAGCCTCGTGGATGTTCTGGATGGTCTCGTTGCTGAAACCACGGCGACGCAAACCGATGAGGTTGATGCTGCAATAGCGGGTAGGCTCCTTGCCGGCAATGATATAAGGAGGAATATCCTGAGAGAAACGGCAACCGCCCTGGATCATCACGTAGCCTGCGATGTGGCAGAATTGATGAACGAGAACGTTGGCACTGACGATGGCGTTGTCATCTACAACCACCTCGCCGGCAAACTTGGTTGAGTTGCCGATAATCAAGCCGCTGCCCAACTCGCAGTCGTGAGCCACGTGAACAGTCTCCATCAGGAGGTTGTTGCTGCCTACCACGGTCTTGCCCTTGGAGGCAGTACCACGAGAGATAGTAACGTTCTCACGGATGCTGTTGTTATCGCCCACCTCGCAGGTTGTCACCTCGCCCTTGAACTTCAAGTCCTGAGGCTTGGTAGAGATGCTGGCGCCTGGGAAGAATTCATTATTGTTGCCGATACGAGCGCCCACGTGGATGGTAACGCTGTTCTGCAATACGTTGTTATCGCCCAAAACGGTGTCCTTGTCGATATAGCAGAAAGGACCGATAATGTTGTTGTCACCGAGTTTTGCCTCTGGATGAACAAACGCTAATGGACTAATCTGATTCATATTTCTATCTTATTATTACTTGTTCTTAACAATCTGTGCAGTGAAAGTAGCCTCTGCCACCACCTGGTCGCCTACGAACATATAGCCCTTCATTGAGCTGATGCCATGACGTACTGGTGCGAGTAACTCCACACGGAAGAGGAGGGTATCGCCCGGAACCACCTTCTTGCGGAACTTCACGTCGTCGAGCTTCATGAAGTAAGTGCTCCAGCGCTCAGGCTCTTCCAGCTGGTTCAATACGAGCAGACCGCCACACTGTGCCATCGCCTCTACCTGGAGAACGCCTGGCATTACTGGCTCCTCAGGGAAGTGACCGGTGAAGAATGGCTCGTTGCTGGTTACGTTCTTAACGCCCACGATGCTGGTAGGACCCATAGCGATGACCTTATCTACCAACTGCATTGGGTAGCGATGAGGCAGGAGCTGACGGATGCGGATGTTATCCATGATTGGCTCCTCGTTTGGATCGTAGATAGGAGCCTGGATTTCGTGCTTGCGAATCTCCTTGCGCATGAGACGGGCGAACTTGTTGTTCACGGTGTGGCCAGGACGGGTTGCAATGATGCGACCCTTGATAGGCTTACCGATGAGCGCCATATCGCCGATGATGTCGAGCAGCTTATGGCGAGTACACTCGTTCTCCCACTGCAAAGGGCGGTGCTGGATGTAACCCAACTTGTTGGCATCCATGTGAGGCACCTTGAGATGGTCGGCGAGCTGATCGAGCTGAGCCTGCTCTACCTGGCGCTCGTAGATAACGATGGCATTGTCCAAGTCGCCACCCTTGATGAGGTTAGCCTGGAGCAATGGCATGATATCGCGAACGAATACGAAGGTACGTGCAGAAGCAATCTCGTCAACATAAGTCTCCATCTTGTCGAGGGTGGCAAACTGGCTGTTGATGAACTTGCTCTCGAAAGAACACATAGCCGTGATGCTGAATTCCTCGTCTGGAAGGATGGTGATGACAGAACCGTTGTCGTCCTTCACCTCAATCTTATGACGGATGATATAGTAGTCCTTTTCTGCATTCTGCTCCTGGATGCCCACGCTCTGAATCTTCTCTACATACATGGATGCAGAGCCGTCGAGGATAGGGAACTCAGGACCGTTTACCTGAATGAAACAGTTGTCGATGCCGAGGGCATAGAGTGCTGACATACCGTGCTCGATGGTAGAGATGCGGATATCGCCCTTACCGAGTACGGTGCCACGCTGGGTTTCAACGACGTTCTCAGCCACAGCCTGGATGATAGGCTCGCCTTCGAGGTCGATGCGCTGTATCTTATAACCGGTGTTCTCTGGTGCAGGATTGAAAGTCACGGTGAGGCTCAAGCCTGTGTGCAATCCCTTGCCGCAAAGAGAGAAGCTACCTTTCAGTGTCTTCTGTTTTGACATAATTATATATAGTTTTATTTATTTTTCTTTAATTCTTCAATCTGCTTCTTCAGGTCGTTGAGTTCCTTGTACATATCAGGCAGGCGACGGAAGATGGCCTGTGACTTGAAGTAAGCACGCTGCTCCATAGGAGGAGTACCGATGAGCTGCTGGCCACTCTTGAGGCTGCCTGGCACACCACTCTGTGCTCCGAGGAATACCTTGTCGCCGATGGTGATGTGACCGGCGATACCTACCTGTCCGCCAAACATACACCATTCGCCTACCTTGGTACTGCCGGCTACACCCACCTGTGCAGACATCACGGTGTTGGCACCGATGTCGGTGTTGTGGGCAATCTGAACCATATTGTCGAGCTTCACGCCTTTGCGAACGTAGGTAGAGCCCATGGTAGAGCGGTCAACGCAAGTGTTGGCACCAATCTCCACATCATCCTCGATGGTTACGATACCGATCTGAGGAATCTTGTCGTATCCATCAGGTCCTGGAGCGAAGCCGAAGCCATCAGCACCGATGACGCAACCTGCATGGAGAGTCACGTTATCGCCGAGCTTACAGCCGTGATAAATGGTTACGTGAGGGTAGATGAGGGCATTCTTGCCGATCTTCACACCCTCGCCGATGTAAGCGTGAGGATAAATCTGGCTACCTTCGCCCACCTCTGCGCCATCGCTGATATAGGCGAAAGCACCGATATAGACGTTCTCAGCCACCTTAGCCTTTGGAGAAACGAAAGCCAATGGATCGATGCCCGTCTTCTTAGGTTTCATTGATTCATACATCTGGAGCAACTTTGCCACGCACTCGTATGCATTCTTCACACGAATGAGGGTGGTAGAAACAGGATGATCCAATTCCACGTTCTCGTCGATGAGTACGATGCTCGACTTTGTGTCGTACACGAAGTGAGTATATTTAGGGTTTGAAAGGAACGAGATAGCGCCTTCCTTGCCTTCTTCGATTTTAGCGAAGGTGTTGACTGTTGCGTTCTCATCACCTTCCACACGGCCCTGAACGAACTGGGCTATTTGCGCTGCGGTAAATTCCATATTTATCAATCTTCTAGTTTGTATTACTTTGGGTCTCCTTGCAAGATTCTCTTTTAGGAAACACATTTTGTTTGCAAAAATAACAAAATAAATTTAGATTCTCGTCATTCTTTCGTAATATTTTGCTTTTTTCGCAAACAAATGGGTATTTTTTAGGCGCAAAGCCTCTTTTTCAAGATACTTTGCGCCTAAAATCTTATTTTTGGTGGGGGATTGCAAATCCCCCGGTTTAATAGGTCGAACCTTTTTTACGGCGGATTTCAAATCCGCCGGGACGCCTAGCGGAAGACTTTCTTGCTGGGACGCCTAGCGGGAGGCCAAGCGGGACGCCTAGCGGAAGACTTAGCCCAGCTTGGCAAGCTCGGCTGCCATTTGCTCCTGGAGTTCCTTTGCCTTCTGGCCTGCAACCTCTGCGAAGTCCTCACCATTGCTAGCGTAGATGATGCCGCGAGATGAATTGACGAGCAGACCGCAATCCTTGATGATGCCATACTTGCAAACCTCCTGGAGGCTTCCACCCTGGGCACCTACGCCTGGAACAAGGAGGAAGTGGTTAGGAGCCACCTTGCGGATGTCCTCGAACATCTGACCCTGGGTAGCACCTACTACGTACATCATGTTCTCATCGTTGCCCCATTCCTGGCTCTTCTTCAGAACCTTCTCAAAGAGGCGCTCGCCTTCCTTATCCTCTGTGAGCTGGAAGTCGTGGCTACCCTTGTTGCTGGTCAAAGCCAGGAGGATGACCCACTTGCCTTCATACTCGAGGAAAGGCTTGACAGAATCCTCGCCCATGTAAGGAGCTACGGTTACAGAATCGAGGTTGTACTCCTCGAAGAAAGTCTGGGCATACATCTTGGATGTATTGCCGATATCGCCACGCTTAGCATCAGCGATGATGAAGTGGTTTGGATAGTGGCTCTTGAGATACTTGATGGTGTTCTCGAAGGCGATCATGCCGTCGATGCCGCGGCTCTCGTAGAAAGCCAGGTTTGGCTTGTAAGCCACGCAGTAAGGAGCGGTGGCGTCGATGATAGCCTGGTTGAACTTAAACATCATCTCGGCTTCTGCGCCCTGGATGTCTTCACTCTCAGTGATGCACTTAGGCAACTTATTGATATCTGTATCAAGACCTACGCACAAGAAACTCTTCTTGGCGAAAATCTGCTCTACAAGTTCTTTTCTGTTCATTTCTTTTTAAGTTATTTGAATTTCAGATGTTTGCTCCACACGCCCTGAAAGGGCAGAAGCCCCTAGCCCAGGGCAACACCCTGGGTAGTCATGGCATCAAGCCTGTCGCCCTGTAAGGGCAAAAGCTTTAAAACTGCGGAGCCACATACGAAACCTCGGTAAGGGTTTTACAATTCTGTTTCTTTCAGTTTCTCTGCGTTCTCAGCCACGGTCAAGGCATCAATCATATCCTGGATGTTACCAGCCAGGAAACCATTGAGGTCATGGGTGGTGTAACCGATACGGTGGTCGGTAACACGGCCCTGTGGGAAGTTGTAGGTACGAATCTTCGCACTGCGGTCGCCGGTAGATACGAGGCTCTTGCGGCGGCTGGCGATATCGTCAACATACTTCTGATGCTCACGGTCGTGAATGAAGGTATAGAGGCGGCTCAAGGCACGCTCCTTGTTCTTTGGCTGGTCACGGGTCTCAGTACACTCGATGAGGATTTCCTCTACCTCGCCTGTGTTAGGGTTCTTCCAAGGATAGCGGAGGCGAACTCCAGACTCCACCTTGTTCACGTTCTGACCACCGGCACCTGAGCTTCGGAAAGTATCCCACTTGATGTCGCCTTCGTTGATGTTCACCTCAAACTTGTCTGCTTCTGGCAATACAGCCACGGTAGCAGCTGAGGTATGCATACGTCCCTGAGTCTCGGTAGCAGGCACACGCTGAACACGGTGAACACCAGACTCGTACTTCAATGTACCGTAAACATCTGTTCCGCTTACAGCGAAGTCGATTTCCTTGTATCCACCTACTGCACCTTCAGAGACAGATGTCACGCTGATGGTCCATCCCTTAGACTCGCAATATTTCTTATACATGGCAAAGAGGTCGCCAGCGAAGAGGGCAGCCTCGTCGCCACCGGCACCGCCACGGATCTCCATCTGAACATTCTTGGCATCTTCTGGGTCCTTAGGAACCAGGGCGATCTTGATTTCTTCTTCGAGCTTAGGCTGCAGAGCCTCGTTCTCGTTGAGTTCCTCGCGCGCCATCTCCTTCATTTCAGGGTCGCTTTCGTTGGCGAGGATATCCTTAGCCTCCTTGATGCTGTTCAGACAGTTGATGTATCGCTTGCGTGCGTCCATGATGTCACCAAGATCTTTCCACTCCTTGGTGAGCTTCACGTAGCGTGGCTGGTCGGCGATGACATCAGGGTCGGTAATGAGGGTGCTTACTTCCTCGTATCGGCTCTCTAAGCCTTCTAGCTTCTGTAATATGTTGTTATTATCCATTAATTTTAAATTCTTTTTTAGTATTCGAATGTTCCGAATTCGCTCTTGATGGTCAGGCTGCGCTTGCCTTCCTCGATGTGACCTACAATCTGGGCATCGATGTTGAAGCTCTTGCTGATGGCGATAACCTTCTCGGCAACCTCTGGGCGAACGTAGATTTCCATACGGTGACCCATGTTGAATACCTGATACATCTCCTTCCAGTCGGTCTCAGAGCAGTCGTGGATTGCCTTGAAGAGTGGAGGTACAGGGAACATATTGTCCTTCACTACCTTGCAGTTCTCGCCTACGAAGTGCAGAACCTTGGTCTGGGCACCACCTGTGCAGTGAACCATACCGTGAACCTCTGGGCGAAGCTCGTCGAGAATCTTCTTGATAACCGGAGCATAGGTGCGGGTAGGAGAGAGTACCAGCTCGCCGGCGTTGATAGGAGAACCCTCAACCTCATCGGTCAACTTATACTTGCCGCTGTAAACCAACTCTTCTGGCACGGCGTGGTCGTAGCTCTCAGGATAGTTCTCAGCGAGATACTTGGCGAATACATCGTGGCGGGCAGAAGTCAAACCGTTACTACCCATGCCGCCATTGTACTTCTTCTCGTATGTAGCCTGACCTGTAGAAGAAAGACCTACGATAACATCACCCGGACGGATGTTGGCATTGTCGATGACGTCGCTGCGCTTCATGCGGCAGGTTACGGTAGAGTCAACGATGATGGTACGAACCAGGTCGCCCACATCGGCTGTCTCACCGCCAGTAGGATAGATGCCTATACCCATCTCGCGCATCTCGTGGAGCAGGTCGTCGGTACCGTTGATGATAGCCGAGATAACCTCGCCAGGGATGAGCATCTTGTTGCGGCCGATGGTAGAGCTGACGAGGATGTTATCTACGGCACCCACGCAGAGCAGGTCGTCGGTATTCATCACGATAGCATCCTGAGCGATACCCTTCCATACAGAGAGGTCGCCAGTCTCCTTCCAGTACATGTATGCCAAGCTAGACTTGGTACCTGCACCGTCGGCATGCATAATGTTGCAATACTCTGGGTCACCTCCCAGGATATCAGGGATAATCTTGCAGAAAGCCTGTGGGAAGATACCCTTGTCGATGTTCTTGATAGCGTTGTGAACATCTTCCTTTGCTGCGCTTACACCGCGCATCATATATCTATTGTTACTCATATTCTTATTTTGAACTTTGATCTTTGAACATTGAACTTTATGATATGCTTATTTTTCTTCTTGCCAGAAATCCCATGATGCAAAAGCTTGCAGCAAGAGCATCTCCAAGCCATTCTTCACTGTGGCTTCGTGCTCTTTTCCCTTCTTCATGAAGAGGGTTTCATCGGGATTGTAGATGAGGTCGTAGAGTAGTGTATGGGTATCCATCGCCTCGTAAGGCAGTGGAGGGCACTCATCTACATGAGGATACATACCTACAGGAGTACAATTCACGATGACATTGTATTCCTTGATGACCTCAGGTGTGATTTTATCGTACTGGATAGTACCAGGACGTTCGTATCGACTCACGAAAACAGTCTCCAGTCCGAGCGATTTCAAGCCGTAGTTGATGGCTTTGGATGCACCGCCAGTACCGAGAATCAATGCCTTCTTGTGGAAAGACTCGATGAAAGGTTCGATGCTTTGGGTGAAACCGATGACATCACTGTTGTATCCCTTGAGGATAGTCTCGTCGCCTTTATGCTCCACTTTCACCACGTTGACAGCTCCGATGGCATTTGCCTCGGGGCTAACCTGATCAAGATAACTGATTACCTTCTCCTTGTAAGGGATGGTTACATTGAGGCCTTTTAACTCCGGATTAGAGTCGAGAATCTCGGTGAGATCTTCGATGGATGGAATCTCGAAGTTGATATATTGGGCGTCGATGCCCTCGTTCTCAAACTTCTCGTTGAAGTAGCCTTTTGAGAACGAATGTCCTAGGGGATAACCTATGAGTCCATACTTGTCCATAATATCTTTGTTTTATTTTGTTGCGAAATAAAGGGTGCAGATGCCGAAGGTGAGTCTCTTGAACTCAGCCTTTTCGAATCCTGCCTTCTTGAATACCTCCATCATCGTTTCTCCCTGTGGGAATGCCTCGATGGTCTTGGTGAGATAGCTGTAGGCACTCTGGTCTTTCGATATCAGCTTGCCATAGATAGGCAATACGGTATGCGAATAGATGTGGAACAGCTGCTTCATCGGGAAGCTGACTGGAGTGGTGAGTTCCACGATGCAGAGATGTCCTCCCTTCTTCAGTACTCGGCACATTTCGCGCAGTCCCTGGTCCAGGTTCTGGAAGTTGCGGATGCCGAAGGCGGCTGTTACCGCATCAAAGGTGTTGTCTTCGTATGAGAGGTGGAGGCAGTCTTCCTTGTCGAAGCGGATCACCTTGTCAAGTCCCAGTCGTTTCACCTTCTGTCTTCCTATCTCCATCATCCCCTGCGAGATATCTGCTCCCACGAGCTTGTCGGGATGCAGCATCTGTGCGGATAGGATGGCAAAGTCGCCGGTACCTGTGGCGATGTCGAGCATTTTCTTTGGAGAGAAGGGCGCAAGCCGCTTGATTGCCTTCTTGCGCCATCCCTTATCGATATCCCACGAGAGACGGTGGTTCAGGGTATCGTAGGTAGGGGCGATGTTATCAAACATCTCCTCTACCAACTTTCCCTTTTCTCCTGTGCCCTCGTAGGGCTTAATCTGTTCTTGTTTATACATTATTTATATATTACTTACTTTTGTCGAGCAATATACTTTATTATATATTACTTGTGTGCAGCAAGCCACTCGCTTACGTTCTTCTCGATGCGGGCAGCGATGTCGCCTTCCTCAGCAGCCTTGTCGAACTTCTCGCCTGTGATGTGCTCGTACAGCTCGATGTAGCGATCAGATACGCTCTCTGCATACTCGTCAGTAATCTCTGGCATAGTCTGACCAGGCTCGTTCATGAAGTTGTGCTCGATGAGCCACTGGCGAACGAACTCCTTAGAAAGCTGGCGCTGTGGCTCACCCTTCTCAAACTTCTCCTCGTAGCCGTCTGCGTAGAAGTAGCGGCTAGAGTCTGGAGTGTGAATCTCATCGATGAGATAAACCTTACCATCGCGCTTGCCGAACTCGTACTTGGTATCAACGAGAATCAATCCCTGCTTGGCAGCGATTTCCTGACCACGGGCGAAGATGCGGCGTGTATAGTCCTCCATTACAGCGTAATCCTCTGCACTAACAATACCCTGGGCGATGATCTCTTCCTTAGAGATGTTCATATCGTGACCCTCGTCAGCCTTTGTAGTAGGGGTGATGATAGGCTCTGGGAAACGCTCGTTCTCGCGCATTCCGTCAGGCAACTTCACACCGCAGATCTCGCGGCATCCCTTCTGATAGTCACGCCATGCACTACCGGTGAGGATAGAACGGATGATCATCTCCACGCGGAAACCTTCGCACTTCAAACCTACTGTAACCATTGGGTCTGGAGTAGCCAACTTCCAGTTTGGACAGATATCTGTAGTTGTGTCCAGGAACTTAGCTGCAATCTGATTGAGCACCTGACCCTTGAATGGAATACCCTTTGGCAGAACAACATCGAATGCTGAGATTCTGTCGGTAGCGACCATCACGAGGATGTCGTCGTTAATGTCATACACATCACGTACTTTACCGTGGTAAACACTCTTCTGTCCATCGAAATGGAAATCTGTTTTTGTTAATGCTTTCATTTTATTTAATTTATAATTAATTTGTTTTTTGAGCTTCCCGTGCTTCCGCTCTCTCCTTGTCATACTTGTCGTATGCGTTGACGATGCGGGTTACGAGCTTGTGTCGCACGATATCCTTCTGCCCCAGTTTCACGACTCCGATTCCTTCTACTCCTTCCAGGATCTTGAGCGCCTCTTTCAGTCCGCTTCGCTGCTCGCGAGGCAAGTCTATCTGTGTCAGGTCGCCGGTGATGATCATTTTGGTGTTCATACCCATACGGGTGAGGAACATTCTGATCTGCTGTGAGGTTGTATTCTGCGCCTCGTCGAGGATGACGACGGCGTCGCTGAGGGTGCGTCCACGCATGAAGGCGAGTGGCGCAATCTGGATAATGTGCTTTTCCATCATATCTTGCAACTTGACGGCAGGAATCATATCTTCCAACGCATCATAGAGCGGTTGCAGGTAAGGGTCTATCTTATCTTTCATGTCGCCCGGCAGGAATCCGAGCTTTTCGCCTGCTTCTACGGCAGGTCTTGAGAGGATGATTTTCTTGATAGCTTTCTCCTTGAGGGCTTTCACGGCAAGGGCGATGCTGAGGTAGGTCTTACCGGTTCCGGCAGGACCCACAGCAAATATCATATCGTTCTTCTCGTAAGCCTCGATGAGCTGCTGCTGGTTCTCGCTGCGGCTCTTGATAGGTCGGCCGCTGATGCTATATACCAGCACACCTTTCACGGAGTCTGCTTTGGTCTGTTTGCCTTTCACAATATCAAGGATATCCTCTTCATTGAGCATGTTGTATTTTGCTAAGTGCTTGCGCATCAGCTCAATGTCTTCTTCTGCTTTCGCCATCTCCTCCTCGTCACCGAGCACACGAATCACGTTGTCGCGTGCAACGATACGCAACTTAGGATACAGTGACTTAATCATCTGTAGGTTACCATTTCCTACGCCATAGAACATCACTGGATCTATATCTTCGAGTATAATATGTTTCTCTATCAAAATATTTATATTTCTTATTTGGTTTGCAACCTTAATGTTCTAAATAATGTTATATAACGCTGCAAAATTACTACTTTTCTGTGAATTGAGCAAATATTTCAATACTTTTTGTTACCTTTGCAGGAAATTTTTAGTTATGAAGATTAGTAAGAATAGATATTTGCAAGGTTTTTTGGTTGTCGTGCTGCTGCTGGCACTGGTCCGTGTTATTTTTCCGAGTGTGGCTGAGCCTAGGTTGACGGCTCATTCTGATGGAAAAGACAGTACGGCAATCGATTCATTGAGAGGAGATTTAATGGCTTCGGCTGGTGCTCAGAATGCCGTTTCCGGTGAGGCTTCTGATGCTTCTTCTGCTGAAACTGTGGCTGAGGATTTGAAGAAGGATGAACTGTCGGTAACTCCTGATACTGCCTCTGATGGCAGTTTTTCGATATTTTTCGATAAGAATGGCAAGGAGGTGAAGCATCGCATTTTCTCGGTGCCTCATTTCGGAAATACCTTCCCTGATCAGCAGGATGTACAGATTGTGGCTGCCAGCAAGCATGGCGTGGCTCCGGTTCAGAACCGTGAGGAGGCTGAGCATAGCAAGGGTAAACTGGTGTATGTGGGCAGCAATCCTTTCTTTTATGTGGATAAGTTGAACAACAGTATTCCTTATCTGGTGCCTAGGGCTTCGGTATTGTTGCAGGATATCGGTAGGGCGTATTTTGATTCGCTGCAGATCAAGGGCATTCCTTTGCATAAGATCATCGTTACCAGTATCTTGCGTACCAAGGATGATGTGTCGAAACTGAGAACCCGAAACGGCAATGCTACCGAGAATTCGTGCCATCTCTATGGTACTACCTTTGATGTCTGCTACAACCGGTATAAGCAGATTCAGACGGAGAAACAGCCTCGCCGTCAGGTGCAGAATGATACCCTGAAGTGGGTTTTCAGCGAGGTGTTGAGGGATTTTCGTGAGAAGAACCGCTGTTATATCAAATACGAGGTAAAACAGGGTTGCTTCCATATCACCGTAAGATAAGGTTATTACCATAAGATTAATCTTTTATGGCAAAAAAACAAAAAAGCTAGCAGATTTTTCCTGCTAGCTTTTTTCGTTCTTTTATTTAGCTCTTTTCCTGAATCTTCTGCAGGTCGGCTTCTTCGCCTACCAGCCAGATGATGTCGCCCTTTTCAAAAACTCGGGAAGGGAGGATGTGGGTAAGGTTCTCCTGGCCTTCTTCCAATCCTACAACCATACAGTTGTACTTGTTGCGGATTCCGCTCTCTTCCAGCGTCTTTCCCAGAAATTCGCTGCCGCCGCTGATGATGAGCTGGCGGAGCTTCATCTCCCGCTTCTCTATCTCCAGATCTTCCGGGGCTAGCTCGGTGGTGAGCGCCTGGGCAAACTTGTGTACCTGGTCGTCGTTACCGATGATCTGAAGCTTGTCGCCAGGGAATATCACGGTGTCGCCATTCGGGATGTTCAGGCGCTGCGACCCCCTTCGGATGCTGCTCATATCGATGCCGAAACGCTGGCGGAGGTGCAGTTCCTTCAGTGATTTGCCACACCAGATGCTGTCTTCCGGTACCTCGATTTCACTGATATGGATATCTCTATCCAGCAGATGACCCTCGTAGAGCGGGCGCTTTTCGCCGTTTACCTGTGCGGCAATATCGCGCGAACGCAGGTTGTGCAGGAAGAGGCGCTCCATCACGATGCTTCGTTTCTTGATGCGGCGTGAACCCAACATCAGCAGTACAATCACGGCTCCGATGCATACCATCAGCGCATTGGTGAATCGGGACAGATAGTTGATGATGTAGAAGATGAAGCCCAGGGCAATGACGTATCTCACGAATATCGTGAAGAGCAGCGGAATGCGGTTGATGCTGCTCTCCACCCACAGTCGCTTCCATTCCTGGCTGTGATTCTTCTTCATCACGATGGCTCGCAGGAAAGGCGAGATGAGTACGATGGTGAGCAGACCCGTGATGGCGTTGGCATACCAGTGGAGATTCCAGCCTGGCAGCATATTGCGCATCAGAGGCAGGACGAAGGTGAACATCATCGCTATCGCCGCAGCCGAAAGAATGGAGTATGCCACGGTATTGATGACCATTTGCCGGATCAGCGATTTCCACTTACTCTGCTGTTGGGTAGAGGGGCGGCTCATCGCAAAATGGTTCAGGATATTGATGAATTTGCTAGGCAGATGCTTCTCCATCAGCTGATAGGAAGGCTGCGCCAGTCGGATCATGTAAGGGGTGAGGAAGGTGGTGATGACTGAAACTGCCACCACTACCGGATAGAGGAAGTTGCTGATAACTCCCAACGACAATCCCAGCGAGGCGATGATGAAGGAGAACTCGCCAATCTGCGCCATCGAGAATCCGCAGCGCATTGCCGACTTCAAAGATTCTCCGCCCAGCATGAATCCGAAGGTTCCCAATGTTGCCTGTCCTATCAGAATGGCTGCCACGAGCGCGAGGATAGGAACGGCATATTCTACCAGAATGTTGGGATCTACCAGCATACCTACCGATACGAAGAAAATGGCTCCGAAAAGATTCTTTACCGGTTCTACCAGCTTGATAATCTTCTCAGCCTCAATGGTTTCTGCCAGGATGCTACCCATGACGAAGGCTCCGAAAGCGCTTGAAAAACCTACCTTGGTAGATAATACCGCCATACCGCAGCACAGTCCCAGGGAAACGATGAGCAGGGTTTCACCATTGATGAACTTCCTGACTGAGCGCAGGAAGAGCGGGATGGCAAAAATGCCCACGATAAACCATAATACCAGGAAGAAGCCAATCCTCAGTACCGATGTGAACATCTGTTCGCCGTCCGGATTGTTGCCTCCGGCGATGGCGGAAAGCATCACCATCATCACGATGGCAAGGATGTCTTCCAGGATGAGCACGCTCATCACCATGGAGGCAAACTTCTGTTGCCGCAGTCCCATATCGTCGAAAGCCTTATATATAATGGTGGTGGAACTCATGGCGAGCATACCACCCAGGAAGATGCAGTCCATCCTGCCCCAGCCGAAGCTGTGGCCCACGCTGATGCCCAGCATCATCATGGAAAAAACGATGACGATGCAGGCGATGATGGGCGAGGCTCCCATCTTCACGATTTTCTTGAAGGAGAAATCGAGACCGAGCGAGAAGAGGGTGAAGATGACACCGATGTCTGCCCAGGTCTGGATATCCGTCTCGTCCATCACCGACATGGTATATGGCATGTGGGGCGACACGAGGAAGCCCGCCACGATGTAACCCAGCACCAGGGGCTGCTTGAGCCGTTTGAAGATGAGGGTAACAATGCCAGCCACCATCAGGATGAGGGCGAGGTCTTTTACTAAATAGGGAATTTCTGCCATATTTTTCTTTTTATGAAAATGATAATCTCTCTAAAAAATAGTCAGTTTATGAAAATGGGGAATTTAGATTTCTCCTAAATTCCCCATATATATTAGTCGTTATACTCTTCTGTGATTTCCGCAATCTTCACGATGGTATCCACTACCTTCTGCATTACCTGTACGCTCACGAACTCGTGAGGACCATGGAAGTTGACGCCACCAGCAAAGATGTTTGGACAAGGAAGACCCTTGAAGCTGAGCTGCGCACCATCTGTACCGCCACGGATAGGCTCTACGCGAGGTGGAACGCCACTCTCCTGCATGGCACGGAGCACGATGTCGATGACATGCATGTTTGGATCAATTTTCTCCTTCATGTTGTAGTACTGGTCGTAGATTTCTGCCGTAACAGTTCCCTCGCCGTACTTCTCGTTCATCTTCTTCACGCAGTCTTCGATGAAATCCTTGCGAGCTTCAAACTTCTGGCGGTCGTGGTCGCGGATGATGTAGCTGAGCTTGGCTTCCTCGCAGCGGCTTTCGATGCCGAGCAGGTGGTAGAAGCCCTGGTAACCTTCGGTCTGCTCAGGAGTTTCTGCCTCAGGAATCATGTTCTGGAATTCCACAGCCAGTCGGCTTGCGTTGATCATCTTGCCCTTGGCATAGCCTGTATGCACGCTCACGCCCTTGATGTGGATCTTGGCTGCAGCAGCATTGAAGTTCTCGTATTCCAGGTCGCCCAGGTCGCCGCCGTCGATGGTGTATGCCCAGTCGCAGCCGAACTTCTCTACATCGAAGTGATGGGCGCCCATGCCGATTTCCTCGTCTGGATTGAAGCCCACGCGGATGTCTCCGTGCTTGATTTCCTTATGGTCGCGGAGGTAGCACATTGCCTGTACGATTTCAGCGATGCCCGCCTTGTCGTCTGCACCGAGCAGGGTAGTTCCATCAGTTACGATGATGTCCTCGCCCTTGTGCGCCTTGAGTTCAGGGAATTTTTCTACGCTGGAGATGATGCCCGGACTGAGTTCGATATCCTCGCCGTCGTAATTCTCGATGACGCGAGCCTTGATGTCTTTTCCGCTGGCATCAGGACTGGTGTCCATGTGAGAGATGAAGCCGATGGTAGGAGTCTTTTTCTTGGTATTGCCCTTCAGGGTGGCGTAGATGTAGCCCATATCGTCCATCTCTACGTCGCTCAGACCTTCTTCCTCCAGTTCGTGCTTCAGGTACTTGGCAAAATCCAACTGTTTTGCCGTGCTTGGCACACTTTCTGAGTCTTCACTCGACTGTGTGTCGAATTTTGTATAGTTAATGAAACGTTCTACTAAATCCATGTTCTTAAATTAAATTTTAATGTAGTAGTGATCTCGGTGGGACTCAAACCCACGACCTTCAGAACCGGAATCTGACGCTCTATTCAACTAAGCTACGAGACCAGAATTGGTGATTTATCGGCAAACGCCGCCTACCCCTTAGGAGTAATTGACTGCAAAAGTACATTTTTTATTTCGAATAACCAAATATTTGGCTCATTTTTTTTCTATATATATAATGTATAGGGAGAAAATGCGGTGAAATTCTCTACAAAATGATACTTAAAATCTAAAAAATGCTATCATTTTGCGAAATATTTTCGAAAAACGCTTGCAGATTAATAATAAATTTGTATCTTTGCAGCGTGAAAGTAAGATAAACAGTAAAATAAGAAACTATAAACGATATATAATAGATAAAATGAGTAATCTGATAAAACCCGAAGGGTATGAGGCGCTGCTGGATATGCGCCAGACCGAAATGGGTATCAAAATGATAAAAGAGTTCTTCCAGCAGAACCTGTCCACAGAGTTGCGCTTGCGCCGTGTCACCGCCCCTCTCTTCGTATTGAAGGGTTTGGGTATCAATGACGACCTGAATGGAGTGGAGCGCCCTGTAACTTTCCCTATCAAGGATTTGGGTGATGCAAAGGCTGAGGTGGTTCACTCTCTGGCTAAATGGAAGCGCTTGACCCTGGCAGAATATGAGATAGAGCCGGGCTATGGTGTTTATACCGATATGAACGCCATCCGTGCCGATGAGGAGCTTGATAATCTTCATTCGCTCTATGTGGACCAGTGGGACTGGGAGGCTGTGATTACCAAGGAAGACCGCACCATCGCATTCCTTGAAGATGTGGTTCGCCGCATCTATGCAGCCATCCTCCGCACCGAGTTCCTGGCTTGCGAGCACTATCCACAGCTGAAGCCTTTCCTGCCAAAGGAGATTCATTTTATCCATGCGCAGGATTTGCTCGATATGTATCCTGACAAGACTCCTAAGGAGCGTGAGGATGCTATCTGCAAGAAATATGGTGCCGTATTTGTAGAGGGTATCGGCGGAAAGTTGAGCGATGGAAAGAAGCATGATGGCCGTGCTCCTGACTATGACGACTGGAGTACCATAGCCGAGAATGGCAAGGAGGGATTGAATGGTGATATCCTGATCTGGTATCCGGTGTTGGGCAGAAGCTTCGAGCTGAGCTCTATGGGTATCCGTGTTGACAAGGAGAGCCTGCTTCGCCAGTTGAAGCTGGAAGGCAAGGAAGATAGAGAGAAGCTCTATTTCCACCAGCAGCTCCTGAACGACAAGTTGCCATTGAGTATCGGTGGTGGTATCGGTCAGAGCCGTCTCTGTATGGTGCTGCTCCACAAGGCGCACATCGGCGAGATTCAGGCTAGTATCTGGCCGGAAGATATGAGAACAGAATGTGAGAAGGCAGGAATGCCGCTCATCTAAAAAGATAAGAAAGATAAGAAAAGATTGTTGGGTTAGAATCCTGGTCATATCAACATAGTTTTTTAATGAATATCAGAGAGATTCTCTATAAAGAGAGATATCAGCATAAGATATAGTTGAGAGAGATTCAACATAAGATCATAAGATTTAGTAAAGAGAGATTATCTACATAAATGTATTTAGGATCAACATACGATTATAAGTTCATAAATATTATATAAAGAGAATCCCGACCCTCCTTTTTCTTGGAGAGTCGGGATATCTTTTTATGATTGTTTTTTCCTGAGGTTTTCCGAATTGTTTCGACCGTACAGATAGAATTGTTTCCGAAAAAAACTAGAAGTAATAGGTGAAACCCATGGTGGCTGCACGGTTGCCGAAATGCTGACCGGCGATATCGTGGAACCTGCCTTCCAGGGTAAGATGCTTGCCTATGTTCTTATATACGCCCACCTCGGCATAGAGATTGGCTGGCGTATAGGCTGGTGTAAGCGTATGGCGACGGGTGCACCAGATCATATTGGATGTCAGGCGCCAGCCAGCAGGCAATGACAACTGCGGAGCCAGCTTGAATATCGCAAAATTGCTGTATTTGCTGGTTTTAGAGTTCTTTCCTTCTTCTCCTCTGAAAATCTCAGCCTTTTCCCAAAAGTAATTCACTCCGGCGGTAATCCTCAGCATTCCCTTATGCCAGAAGGCAGTAGTTCCGATGCCCAGTGTATTGTCGCGGTCTATACCCGGAAGATCCTGATGGATATTCTTGATAGAACTGCTTACCACGAGATTCGGCTTGCTGTAGGTGTGCTTCAGCTCAGCCACGTAGGCGAGGCGCTCGCTGATGTCCTTGGTGTAGTATGGACGCCAAGCCCCCTCCATATCGCCTGCTGTAACGAAATCGCCAAAATCGGCATTGAAGATTCGGCGGCAGAATGTGCCCTGCAGGGTATGGCCCGGTGCAAAGTTGTGATATACGCTCACCGTGTAGCTATGGTTGTGGGTACTATGCTTCCAGTCCTTTTCTGTGGCAATCTGCTTCGGACGGAAATTGATGGTGCGGAATCGGTCGCCCACCATGAAGCCCCATTTGCCGATGGTATAATCCAGCTGCGCATACAGGTCCTGATAGTTGGAGTGGTTGGTGTAATCAGCCACACAGTTCTTCTCGATAGACAGTCCGCCCTCGAAACCGGCTGTAAGCCAGAGATTCTCTGAAATCACCGGAGTGGCATATTCCACCACCATAAACGGATAGGTGGCATGGCTGCGATAAGGTGCCGCACTGGCATCTGCCGCATTTCCGCCGTTGTCGCTGATGTTCTCGGCACCCAGGGTAAAGAGGATGCTCGCTCCCTTTTCGCCCAGCAGGCGGGTATAGTCTGCCTGGAGATGGTAGGCGCGCACATAGTCGGCTGGCGTACCGGTAATATGGTTTCGGGTGTAGGTCTGCATCGCATCCACTTCCAGTATGTCCTTCTCGGTAGGAGTCCAGAGGATGTTCATCTTGGCTCCTTCGTGCGAATAGTGATTGATGAGGCTTGGGCCATCACCGGCATAGGAACCCAGGTCGTTGTTGGATGTGCGCTGCATGTTGCCCTCTACATGGCTCAGGATGCGCAGCTTGTCCTGCTGGCTCAAAACGCTCACGATGCCCTTTCCTCCGCCATAGGTGTCGCCGAAGAGACCCACTCTTCCGCTCACTCCGTTCTCACCCTTGCGCAGGGTGATGTCTATCACCTTTTTCAGACTGCTGCATCCCTTCATCACCTCAGAGTTCTGGCAAACCTTGATGCTCTCTATCTCCCTCGCCTTGAAATGATGGAGCAGGGTAGCGTAGTCGAGACCATATTCCTGGTTGTCGATGCGGATGACGAACTTGCCGTAGAGATTGGCGAAAGGATCACCGCCGATGATGTTGTTGCCGTCCATTGTAATGACTTCTGGGCACATCATCAGCACATCGAGGAGCGATTCCTCGCCCGTGAGATCCATCTCAGATACGTGCATGATGTAGCGGTCGCCGATGTGTTCTATCGGTACCGCCAGTGTAGGATTAGTAAAGCCTCCGAGCGCCATAGCGAGCAGCAGGAGGCGGCTGGTTTTTATCATTTTATTTTTTCTCATACTTTCTTTTTATGTTAAGTTGTAGCATTTAGGTTTTGTCCCATCGCCTGTCCCTACCCGAAAAGCAGGGTGATGAGCGGGATGGTGAGGATGCTGCCCAGCGTAGTGATGAATGTCATCTCTGTGATGAGCGCCGGATTTCTGCCGTATTTCAGGCAGAACATGGTGCCGAAGCTGGCTACAGGCATCGCAATCACCACGGTGTTGATATTGTTCACCACGTCGCTCACGCCGCATACCTTGAAGAAGAAGTAGAGGCTCAGCGGAACCACTACCAGGCGCAGCAGCGAGGCTACGTAAACCTTCGGGCTGCCGATAATCTCCTTGAGGGGCAGCTTCGCCATGCTGCTTCCGATAATCATCAGGGCGGCAGGAACCGTTACGTTGCCCACCATCGTTACCGGACGGGCGATGACATCAGGGGTATGTACTCCCAGCGCCACCAGCAGGGCTGCCACGGCAGCCGCAATCAGAGCCGGACTCAGCAATACCTTCGGGTTAAACTGCTTCACGCTGTATTCGCCCTTGATGAGCATCACGCCAGCCGTGAAGATGAAAAACGTGTTCGGCATGTTGAGCAGGGCAGCATAGAAGATAGCCTGGGGTCCGAAGATGCTCGAAACGATAGGATATCCGATGAATCCCACGTTGGCAAACATCAGGGCGAAACCGATCATTCCCTGGTCGTCATGGTTCTTGCTGATGAGCCGAGGCACCCCGAATCCGAACACCAGCAGCAGGATGTACGTGAGGAAACCTACACCCAGGAGCGGGAGAATGAGCGTGCGGTCGGGCAGTTCATCTCCCATCACAGACGAGAGCACCAGCAGCGGGCAGGTGATATCTACCACGATGCTGGACAGCTTCTTGTCAAACTTGTCGCCCATATAGCCTAGCTTGCAGGCGACGTAACCTAAAACTACGATGATGAACAGAACCACCATCACTTCCAAATTCTCCATTATCCCGAAAATCTAATCTCTTTTATCTTAATCGATAAAACTTCTTTTACCTTAATCTATGAATCTTCTGGTGATATCTCCGTAGTTCTCGATGCGGCGGTCGCGCAGGAATGGCCACCAGCGGCGTACATCCTCGCTGTGCTTCAGGTCGATATCCACCACCAGACTCTCTTCCTCATCATCGCTCGCACGATAGTGAAGCTCGCCCTGAGGACCTGCCACGAAACTGCTGCCCCAGAACTGGATTCCGTCGGTCTGACCGCTTGGGTCAGCTTCGAATCCCACTCGGTTTACAGCCACTACCGGCAAACCGTTTGCCACGGCATGACCTCTCATCACGGTAGTCCACGCCTCACGCTGGCGCTGCTGCTCCTCCTCGGTATCGTAGGTGGCATAGCCGATGGCAGTAGGGTAGATCAGAATGTCTGCGCCCTGTAGCGCCATCAGGCGGGCTGCTTCCGGATACCACTGGTCCCAGCACACCAATACGCCGAGCTTGCCTACGGAAGTCTGTATCGGCTTGAATCCGAGGTCGCCAGGGGTGAAGTAGAACTTCTCGTAGTAGGCAGGATCATCCGGAATATGCATCTTGCGGTACTTTCCGGCTATGCTTCCGTCCTTCTCTATCACCACTGCCGTATTGTGGTACAGTCCCGGAGCACGGCGCTCGAAGAGCGATGTAACGATCACCACGCCCAGATCCTTGGCAAGCCTGCCGTAGAATTCGGTAGATGGACCAGGTATCGGTTCGGCAAGGTCGAAATTCTCTACATCTTCTACCTGGCAGAAGTAGAGCGTGTTGTGAAGTTCCTGCAATACAATGAGTTCTGCGCCACGCTTCGCCAGGTCGATGATGCCCTCAGCGAGTCGGGTCTTGTTATCGGCGATGTCCGCCGTAATGTGAAGTTGTAATAATCCGAGTTTCATTTATGTCTGTGTTTTTTTTCTAATGCTTTATTTGATTGCCCCCTCCGGCAGCTGCATGGTGAGGCAGTGGATGCTTCCGTGCTGGCGGATGATGGTGAGCGAATCTACTCCTATCACGTCTCTGTCTGGGAAGGCAAGCTGAATCTGTCGCTTCGCCTCCTCGTCCTTCTCCGGCTGGTTGTAAGTAGGATAAATCACGGCACCGTTCAGAATCAGGAAGTTGGCATAGGTGGCAGGCAGTCTGTCGCCCTTGCTGTTCTTGTCTGTAGTCAGTCTGTCGCCCTCGTCATAGATGGCATCCGGCATCGGAAGCTTCAGCAGTCGGTAAGGGTATCCCTCGTAGGTGAAGAGCTTCTGCAGCTGCTTCTCCAGCGCCTGGAAATCCTCATACTGCTCATCCTCCGCATCATCACACCCTACATATAATAAGGTGTCGTGCGGAGCCACTCTCACGATGGTGTCGATATGTCCGTCGGTATCATCACCCACCAGATTACCATGGTCGAGCCATACCACATTTCTTACATGGAAGAAATTCCTGAGCTGGCTGTCGATGTTCTCGCGGGTGAAAGGCTGGTTGCGGTGAGGCGCCAGCAGGCATTGCGATGTGGTGAAGAGCGTACCCTTGCCGTCGCTCTCTATGCTTCCGCCTTCGAGCACGAAGCCCTGGTGGTTCTCCAGCGCCGCATTGAAGGCTCCCTGATAGTAGAGCTGCAGATTGATGGCGTTGTCCTTTTTCCAGTCGAATTTCTCGCCCCATCCGTTGAACTTGAAGTCGAGCAGATGGATAGGGATGACGTGCGAATTGTGTCTGCCGCGCGAAACCATGCTGATAGGTCCGTGGTCGCGCGCCCAGGTATCGTTGGTATCCATCTCGTAGAGGTGAACGCGGTCCATCTGTCCCTCCGACAGCTTTTCGGCGAGCATTCTCTGGGTGCTTTCCAGGATAGGTGTCACCACCAGCAGGTCTTCGTAGCGGGTGATGATGTCTGCGAGCTGCAGATACGTATTGGTTATCTGTCTCAGATACGGCTTCCAGTCCGTTCCGCCGTGTGGCCACGTGAGCATGATGGCGCTCTGTGGTTCCCATTCTGCGGGAAGTGCGAAATCGCAAGGTAATATTGAGTGATGCATAAGCTTTTGTATTTTTAATGTTTTATGCGTGCAAATATACTAAAAAAATCGGCAACTTATATAATTTTTTGAAAATTTTTAGTGAAACGCTTGCTAATTTCGTGAGAAATGCGTAACTTTGCAGCCTAAATTATAAAATAAGACATATTAGGAGCGTGAAAATAAGAGAAGTAGTTGATGCCCTTGAACATTACGCGCCTCTGCCCTTGCAGGAAGGATATGATAATGCCGGCCTGCAAGTTGGATTGACAGAGGCGGTAGAAATGTCAGGGGCATTGTTGTGTCTTGACGTCACTGAGGCGGTGGTGGATGAGGCGGTCCAGAAGGGCTGCAATCTCATCGTAAGCCATCATCCGCTCATCTTCAGAAAGCTTTCCAGGATATCGGATGAGAACTATGTGCAGCGCACCGTTCGCAAGGCGATCAAGAATGATGTTACCATCGTCTCCATGCATACCAACATGGATGCAGCGGCAGGCGGAGTGAACTTCAAGATTGCCGAGAAGCTGGGCCTGAAGAACGTGCAGTTTTTCGGTGGCGAGAAGGAAGTGGATGGCGTGAAGGGCGGCAGCGGCGTAATAGGAGAAATCTCCGACGAGGATATCCTGAAGGCTGCCCAGGCTGGCAGGCTTTCGGATGAGGTGAAGGAGCATTTCGCCGAGGGTATCGCTGCCGATGACCTGGTGTTGCAGCTCAGGGATCGTTTTGGAGTGGAATGCGTGCAGTGCAACCAACTCTTGCGTCGCCCTATCCGCAAGGTGGCGCTCTGCGGCGGTTCGGGTTCGTTCCTGCTGGGCGATGCCATTGCGGCGGGAGCCGATGCCTTCATCACGGGCGAGATGAGCTATCACGAGTATTTCGGTCATGAGCAGGAGATTCAGATCTGCGTCATCGGTCACTATCAGAGTGAGCAGTTTACCAGCGAAATCTTCCGCAGCATCATCCTCTCTCATTTCCCAGATGCCAAATGCTGCATCTCGGAGATCAACACCAATCCCATCATCTATCTATAAGATGAGATGATATCCCCCATAATGATTGATGTCCCCCATAATGGTTGATGTCCCTCATGATGGTTGATGTCCCCATACGCCCTGAAAGGGCAGAAGCTCCTAGCCCAGGGCATCGCCCTGGGTAACAGAGATATGAGCAATGCGCCCTGTAAGGGCAAAAGCTTTAAAAAGAACAATGAAGCTTTAAAAAGAACAATAAAGGTTTAAAGATAAAATAAAGAAATTATGGCAAAGAAAGATCCTACAGATTTGACAGTTGAAGAGAAGTTGAAGGCTCTTTACCAGCTTCAGGTAACCTTGTCGGGCATCGACGAGAACCGTGAGTTGCGTGGTGAGCTTCCTCTCGAAGTTCAGGACTTGGAAGATGATATCGCCGGTCTCACCACTCGTATTGAGAACATCCAGCGCGAAATCGAGCAGTTCGACCATGCTGTTTACCAGAAGCAGAACGAGATTGCTGATGCACAGGCTAGCCTGGAGCGCTATCATGCGCAGCTCGATACCGTGAGCAACAACCGCGAGTATGATACCTTGAGCAAGGAGATCGAGTTCCAAGAGTTGGAAATCGAGCTTTGCAACAAGAAGATCCGCGAGGGCATGGCTAAGATGCGCGAGCGCGAGTTCGACCTCCACAAGGCTGAGGAGAAGAAGGCTGACCTGGAGCACGGACTGGTAGAGAAGCGTGCTGAGCTGGAAGACATCCTGGAGGAGACTCACGAGGAGGAGGAGCGCCTGAAGGAGAAGGCTCTCGAACTTGAGAAGAAGATTGAGCCACGTCTGCTCGCCAGCTTCAAGCGTATCCGCAAGGGTGCCCGCAATGGTCTGGGTATCGTTTACGTGCAGCGTGATGCATGTGGTGGTTGCTTCAACAAGATTCCACCTCAGCGCCAGTTGGATATCAAGATGCACAAGAAGATCATCCCTTGTGAGTACTGCGGCCGTATCCTCATCGACCCAGAGTTGGCAGGTGTGAAGATCGAGACTCCGAATACAGATGAGAAGCCAAAGCGCAAGCGCATTTCCCGCCGCAAGAAGGCTGAGGATGCTGAATAAGGATTTGGAAAAGAGACAAAGCTTGTAAAAGCGTATAAATGTAAAGGAAGCGGCAACCGGAAGATTCGGTTGCCGCTTTTTTCATACGGTTATGCGAAATCAGATGATGGTAATCCGAAAATCAGATGATGGTAATCCAGATGCCTTCTCCCTGATTCTCAGCCGCCTGGATGCGTTTCTTCAGTCGGGTGAGCCAGATGCGGGAGTTCACCACCATGCCCTTTACCTTGTTCTCGCCCACCAGGATGCAGCCCTGGGTATCGTCGGGATAGTTGCCGGCATGGATACGGATGCCCTCGAAACCGGGAACTCCCTGCACATACGGCAGCCACTCCTTGAATCGGGGCGACTTGGTGATGAGCACACGATACGATCCCTCGGGGATGGCGGTATGACCCGGAATCTTTCTTGCCACCTTGCCGCTCTGACGGCTGTACTTGGCATTCACTTCCTCGGGCTTCAGCGCTATCCCCTTCAGGTTGCGCCACGTAGGCTCCAGGGTGTCACAGAAGTAGTTGTCCTTAGACAACTTCTTCAAGTCGAAAGTATGTTCGAAACTGCGCTTGTCGCCGGCAGACTTACCGGAAAGCACCTTGCGCTTCACATCACCATCAGCCAACAGATACAGTCGGCCGATGGTATAAGTATTCTTCTTTGCTATACGCTCTAAAACTATTTCCATAAACAACAAAAATTTTTCGTTCATAACTCTAAGAGTGAGGCTTCATCCTAATAATGGGTCTTGAAATAAACTGAGTCACTGAGTTTCTGAGTCACTGAGTCACTTTCTTCTTTCTCGATATACCCACGATGTAGCCAGTTTCTCAACATTTTGGCAGTACCCTTGGCGTTCATATCGTTTTTCAGACGCAGGCTCTCTACCTGCTGATAACTGAACTTGTCGGGCAGGAATGCCAGGATGCTCGTAGGTCCCTTCTTGCTTTCCTGATCTCCGTCACGCTCCGCCTTCTTGATGGCATCGCCGAAGAAACGCATCTTGCAGTAGAGGTCGTAACGCTCGCTCCAGCGGATGAAATCCTCAATCTCAGGCTCCCACTGGTAACCGTTTGCCACATAGAGCACACAAGCCTTCAGATAGCCGATTACGTTGGCACGGAAGCTCAGATTCTCATAGACTCTGTCCTGCGACAGACGGGAGAACTCCGCATTCTCATCCTTCAGCACCTCAGCAAGCTGAAAAGCCTCCTTGCATTCCACCAGCCCCGAAGCCATACAGAGATTATCGATGTAAGGTTTCAGAGAATTTCTGAATTCCTCATCGTAGGTTCCATAGATGGGAATGTCCTCGCCGATGTCTCTTTCGGGGATGGTACAGAAGTTGATTCGGGAAACCGGACCATCGGTCAGCACACGCTTGAAATACCTGATGCCTTTATGGATGGTGGTAGAAGCATTCCAGTTGAAACGGATGGTGACACGTTCGGTGACACTTTGGGTTCCGACTCGCGTTTGTCCATATAAATTACCTGGGTCAAAGGCGAGACACATGATGCGGAACTGCTGAAAACCGCTACCTTTGAGTGCATCAAACTGGTCGATTTCGTTCAGTGAAGTATAAAGGAAATGTTCCTTGGCTTCAGCGGTACGCATCACGAAGGCAGGGTTGGTCATATCGGCATCAATCTCCTGGATAATCAGATTCTCGGGGCGTTTGCGCTTATCCTTGTTGGCACCCTTACGCATCATTTCATCCTTCCATTCCTTCTCACGCTTCAGGTTTTCCTGGTCGCGCTTACGGATATCCTCCATGATGAAATCGATAGGTTTCTGTACACAACTTTTACCTGCGCCTGTGCCTGCAAGCAGACAGGTCATCAGGGTAGCTTCGTGCTCCACGTTGTCGATATATCTGAATCTGGTTCTCCAGAGATGGGTAGCGAGCGAAGGAAAAATGGCGTGCGCCACAGCCGGCTGATAGATTTCCGGAGTCTTGGATATCAGCAGCTCCACCAGCTTCGGCAGCTTCTTGGGCATCGGAGGAGGAGCAGGATAATCCTCGTCTTCGCCTTGAGCATTGAGATTTGAACTTTGAACTGTATGATTAGTATTGCCTGCCATTTGCCCCATAAAGTCCCCCGCCAGGCGTTCCGGGGATTTGCAATCCCCGGCAAGCGAGTTATAACCATTTTGTCCAGCAAGAAAGTCCCCCGTCAGGCGTCCCGGGGATTTGCAATCCCCGGCAAGCAAGCTCTTAGCAGCCTGTTCCGCCAAAGCATTCACGCGAATCACATCCCTCGAAAACGGCTTCGAGCTATCCCCATATTTCGAATAAAAATCATGAATCAGCTGATGGCAGTCATTCT
>ERZ1026945.40-NODE-40-length-75288-cov-58.550862_pt1 | contig 75288 bp, 50 predicted proteins | sample MGYA00519304_ERZ1026945 | MGnify/ENA primary metagenome ERZ1026945 (study PRJEB26926, sample SAMN06164619) | human gut metagenome | biome: ENVO:00009003; feature: ENVO:2100002; material: ENVO:00002003 | host: Homo sapiens | place: USA | collected 2012 ...
AGTCGGCTACCGAACGCAACAAGATGATTCAGCTGATACAGGGAATGCAGGACATCAAGCTTAACAACTGTGAGCGTCAGAAGCGCTGGGAATGGGAGCGTGTGCAGATGAGGCTTTTTCGCATCAGCGTGAAAGGGTTGACCATCGGTCAGTTTCAGTAGTCTGGTTCCGTTTTCTTCAGCCAGTCCACCAATATTCTCATTACGTTCATTGCAGCCCGTAACGTTATTCATGGCGATATGACGCTGGGTATGATGATGTCTCTCACCTATATCATCGGTCAGCTTTCCGCTCCTATCAACGACTTCATCAGCTTCATCCAGTCTGTCCAGGATGCCAAGATCAGCCTGGAGCGACTGAATGAGATTCATTCACAGCCCGATGAGGATACTGACCTTGATGACAAGGTTACCGAACTGCCTGAGGACAGGACCATCCGTGTAGAGCACGTTACCTTCAGCTATGATGGTGCTGAGCGAAATTATGCCCTCAATGACGTCAGCCTGGAAATACCAGAACGTAAGGTGACGGCGATTGTGGGAGAGAGCGGCTGTGGCAAGACCACGCTTATCAAGCTCCTGCAGGGTTTTTATCAGCCTAACCATGGAAGCATCAAGGTGGGTAATTTGCCGCTGACTTCCATAAATCCTCATTTTTGGCGCAGCGTGACAGGATCTGTAATGCAGGAGAGTTTCATCTTCAGTGATACTTTTGCCCACAATATTGCCCTTGACAGCGATTCTCTGGATGAGACTCGACTTTATCAGGCGGCAAAGATGGCTAATGTAGATGGTTTTATCCGCACGTTGCCTCTGGGTTATCATACGAAAATAGGTATGGAGGGTAATGGTGTGAGTCAAGGTCAGCGCCAACGCTTACTTATAGCTCGTGCCATTTATAAGAATCCGGAATATATCTTTTTCGATGAGGCAACCAATGCCCTTGATACAACCAATGAATCGGAGATAATGCACCATCTGTATGATTTTTACAATGGAAGAACCGTGGTTGTGGCAGCGCATCGCCTAAGCACCGTAAAGAATGCCGACCAAATCGTAGTCATTGACCAAGGTAAGGTGGTTGAGGTAGGCAATCATGAATCATTGACCGCTAAGCGAGGGGCATATTATAACCTTGTGAAGAATCAGTTGGAACTGGGAAACTAAAATGCGTTTGATATGGAACAGAAAGAAAAAGAATCAGATAATATAGAGTTGAAACTTCTTGATATCCAATCAAAGTCCAATTTGGAGTGAGTTTGTTTTGTTAACACATAGATAGCTCTCTCTTGCCCAAAATCGCCAGCGAAACAGTAGTAAAGCTTCGCTGGTGATTTCTCAGTATATAATCTTACTCAATCATATTCTTGAGTATCCATTTCCTGAAGAATGGGTCTTCTATTTCATATCTGTCACTTCGGATGATGTAGCCTTTCTTGCTTAAACGCAATAGGGCACTGGTCATCGTGCTGGTAGGTTGGTTCCTGTCTTGTGCAGGATTGTTGCCCTCGCAGATACTGACCATTACATATTTGTCTGTCTTATTGAAATTCAACCATAAACGTTCGTAGTCTAAATCATGGGTCGTTATGATATCTTCTACGGCGAGTTGGAGTACATCCTCGTTTTTACCAGCTACCAGATTGTTCCAAACTGCGAATGAAAGCTGTTGCGTGTAGTATGGATGGCAACTTGTAAAGGCTAGTATCTCGTCTGCAATATGAGCAGCCTGCTCTGATACATCTTTCAATCTGTCTGCAATATATGATTTGAAATCTTCGTATGGAATCTTGTTGAGTCTCATCAGCATTCCAAAATGATAGAACGGAGACTTCACACGTTCAAAGATATCTGTCATCATCGATTCCTGGCTGCCCAGAAAGATGTAATTGATGCCTGTCTGTTCCTGCATGATGGAACGGAGCTGCTTGTCCATGTTTTTATCGATTTCCAGGATGCTTTGAAACTCGTCAAAGACAACAATCAGTTTGTTTTGAGGTGTAGAAACCTTCTGAATTGTATTTAAAACATCTTCTATTGCAGTTGTTCCATTGTCGGTTGATGGTTGGAATGAAACCGATAGCTTGTCTGTCATCGGGTTCATGTTGATAGAAGGAATGATGCGGAAGTTACGAAGATAGTGCTTCATCTTTTCCAGTTTGAATTGATTGAGCAGTTCCTTCAGAAGCTTTGCCGCAAAATCTTCTTTGCTGAGCACGGCTTGCATATTGAGCCATAGGTATGGTCGTTGGGTTTGGACAACAGCCTTTTTTACGAGACTTGATTTGCCAAAACGTCGTGGTGACATAAGAACGAGATGGTTCTCGCTCTTGAGAAACTGTACGATGTAGTCCAGTTCTTTCACTCTGTCTGTAAAGTATGGGGCATCAACCAATGAGCCAAATTTAAACGGATTTTCCATAATCGAATTTTTTCGTAACGAAACTTTTCGCAAAGATACGAAAAAATAAAGATGCTTAGAAGATAGACTCCTTTAAATTATTATTGTTTAACATCTTTTAGATTGAGCCGTCAGCGTAAGACTTATCTTGCTCTTTTAAATGAATATCATTAAAAACTGCAGCAAAGATACAAATAATCCCTCAATGAGGGATGAATTCTTCTAAAAACCTCCCTCATTGAGGGATGAATTTAATCATTTTTATCCCTCATTGAGGGATTTTTGCAAGTATAGTCTTTTCATAAGCCTTGTCGTTTCTATTTTGATGAATTAAATAGTGGCAAAACTAGTTTAATGACGGCTCAATCCCATAAGGGAAAATAGGCATACTATTAAGGGAAAATGGAAATATCCTTAAGGGAAAATAAAAACACCATTAAAGGAAAATAGGAATATCCTTTATGGTAAATGTTGATACTATTAAAGAAAATCTCCGTTCAGCGACGTTGAATATACATTCAGCGTCGTTGAGCGCACATTCAACGTCGCTGAACGGAGATTCGACGTCGCTGAATATAAAAGATCATTAGGGCTTATCCTCTTCAGCGCCATTCCTCTACTCTCCAAAGATCGTTACCTTTATATATAATAGCAATCTTGTGTATAGGCTTGCCGCTCATCAGCTTTGGCAATCTTGTGTCTTGAGTATATTGGTCTAATTGCGCCTTTGCTTCTTCTAAAGCCTTCATGCCTTCTTTATCGGTATCACCTGATTTCAGATACTTCAACTCCAGGAGATAGGCATGGGCAACCTCTGGGAAACGGGTGAGATCAGGAATCATCGTCAAGTCACAATAGCCGCCGTTCAGCTCCATTTCCTGGATGATGTAGTAATAACCACTATGGTTGAGATAAGCGGCGATGAACCCTTGCAGGTTGCGCTCTGCCTGAATGCTGGAGTGGATACTCGTGCAGTTCTTATAACCCTCGGCAATGTATTCGATGGCTGGCTTGATGTTACCATCTAGAGCCATTACATCGTATCGGTCGGCAAGATGATTATTGTTGATTTTAGTATCCTTGTTGTATTCATCCAACACATAGCCGTAATATTGGCGGCGTACATTCTCGTTAGGGATTCCCAACTTTACTCTTCTGCCACGCTTGCCAATGATGGTCAGCATGCCGTAATAGTAGAGCAGACTTGGGAACAGGTCTGGGTCAACCAAGTCTTCAGCAGGGAAACTTTCTCTCAGTTCTGCCCAGATGTAACCTTGGTTGATGATTTCTTTCAGTACGCTCTTGCGGTCGCCTTGCAGCTTGTCCAGGAAGATAATCTTCTTCATCTTGGCATAGTCGGTCATGGTGTTTGGGTCTACCATCTCTTCCGGAGCTTTGCCAAAACGGATGAAATGGCGGAGATAATAGATAACCATATCCGAATTGAACATCTTTGGGTCTGTGACCAGACTGTCCTTTGCGAAACAGTAGTTGTCATACCAAGGCTTCATGTCAGTAATCAGCTGGTCGGTCGGAACCTTGATGAGTCCTACTTCTCTGTAGTATTCTATCATTTCCCGTACCTCGTTCTCGCTGAATCCCAGCATCATATTGAACATGGGATCCATGGAGAGATTGGTGCCGATGTTATAGCCACTGTTGAGGTCGTTCACGGTGACAGGACTAACTCCCATCATCATGATGCGCTGGAACATTCCCTTGAATAGCTTGAAGAAGTCACGGTAGAAACCCTGTGCATGAGTCAAAGCGTGATACACAGCTTCTCCTTCCTCGCTCAGGATGTTGTTGGTGAAATTGTCGTACTCGTCGATGATGAGGTAAAGTTGCGTACCCTTGCTCTTGGAATAAGAATTCAGTGCATTTAGCTTATAGGAGGCACCGGAAAAGCCAAGGTATTCCTCCATGTTGAAATCTTCATCATAATAGGCTGCATACTTTTTGATGAAACCATCGAGTACGCTGTTGCAATATAAATTGAAGTTTTCTTCCAAAGTACCAGGACCAGCCGCTGCTCTGGAGAAATCGAAGTATAAGACTTGGTATTTGCCAAGTCCTTCGGTTGGGTGCGACTCAATCCAAGTATCCTTGAATGTGGTATGGAACGAGTCTTTCTTCTCGATGTCGTAGTAGGCTTGAAGCATCGTGAGGAAGACACTCTTGCCAAAACGGCGTGGGCGGATGAGATAGAGAAAGTCTCCTGCTTCCTCCATTTTTGGAATATACATCGTCTTGTCAGCACAGTATCTGTTCTGACTCTTAATCCAGGTATAATCGGCAACGCCGTATGGTAATCTCTTGTAATCCATATCTTCTTCGTTTTATAGAGTGCAACTTATTCGATTGCAAAGATAGTGGAAATAATTGGGAATAGCAAGGCTTTTTTCAAAAACTTCCTTAAATGATATCCTTCGTTCCAATATCCTGTAGGCGACGTCTTTTTATAACAAGAGCCTAGGCTAACAGGCTCTTGTAGTATTCTTCATATTGTTTAGCTACCTTTATGTATTCATGATGCTTGCTGATGTATGCGATGCTCTGTTGCTTAAGCTGCGGTATCAGTTCCGGGTGAAGCACCAGGTGCTCCAACTCTTGATATACGCTCTCATAGTTGGGCTGCACATTGATGATGGGACGGAGATGCTCCTCGTGGATAATCTCGTAGTTTTCCGGTTCTCCACCCCCTATGCAGATAATGCCCCTCGCCATTGCCTCCAGCGGATTCATCGATGGAGTATAACTGTAGAGCTGGTCGAGGATGGCATCGCTGCCGTTCATCATCTTTACATATTCCGCAAAAGGTACATTTTGAGCGATTCGCAGTTCTACCTTTTCCGGATATTTCTCGGCGATTGCCTGGGCAGCCTTCAGCATGATGTCCGTACCCTTATACTCACTTCTGGTTTTGTTGATACCTATGAATAACTTCAACTTTCGGGAAGGTCTTCGGGAAATATCTACAGAAGATGTCTCTACAGAAGATGCCCCTTTATCCCTATCCTGATAGGATTGTGTATAAGTATGGATAGGATAGGGGATAAACGTGGTTTTCTGTGGAAAATGCGGTTGATAACATACCCAGTATTCATAAAGTCCCGCTATGATGCCGTCGCAATCCTCAGCTATCATCCGGTTGAGTCTTTCCTTGGCGGTTCCCAGCCAGTCTTTTCTTTCTTTCAGGGCATCGGCATTGGTGCGTAAATCATCTCCTATATTGAAATCACTGTATCTCAATGGCTTATCCTGGCAGCAGACGCTTACCCAATAGTAATCCATACCGAATGCAGCCAGCACCACCTTCCTGTTGTGCTTTCTCAAATACCGGTAAATCGGGAAAATACGCTCAGCCTTCAACTCCAGAAACATCGGGTTGATGAGCTGGACGATGTCATATCCCCTTAACTTATGCACAATTGTGTATAACTTTATCAAATATAGGATTCCACCTAGTTTTCCAGGCTTTCTCACCATGTTGATATCTCGTGGATAATTCTTCCAGAAGTCGCCGTTGGAGAGCACGGTAACCTCATGCCCCAGCTTGCGGAGTCCCTCGGCAAGTGTGGCATGTACGTTACTGTATTCTCCCATTAATAGAATCTTCATCTTCCTGATATTATCTGATAAAATCTTCCTCCTTCTTATTTATTTCTTGATGAAAAAAAGGAGCGCCATTCTTCCTACGTATGTACCTATCATCTTTCTGAACATGGTATATTTCTTGGTGTATTCCTTGTCTGGAAGTGGATAGAGTCCATGCTTTCTCAACTTCTTGATGGCGTGGTTCAGGGCTATCAGCGAATGTTTCAGTCGGATATTGTTCACCAGATAATCCATCGAGAGTTGGGCGATGCGGCGACTCAGCGCCTGTCTTTCAGCCACCGGAATCTTATCCAGCAGTTTCTGCAGATTCAGGATTACCTCCAGACTGTTATCCATTTTCTGGCTAATCTTCTCATGATCCATCTGATGGGTTACGGAGTTCGGATTCTCACGATAGTAATAAGCCTCTGTCTCCATCTTGAAGATTCTTTCGGCACGCAAGAAGAGCTGAGAGGTAAACTCCTCATCTTCTCCATATACGATGCCCGGCGTAAACTGCAGGGTTCCTCTGATGCTGCTGCGGAAAATATAGGAGCAGGCAGAACCATGCAGGTTATGATTGCTCATATAGGCTGTGCCCGATATCGGAGTCGGCAATTCATAAGGAGGAGTATCCGTCTGCCTGTTTTTTACATAGTTGAAAGTCACGATGTCTGGCTGATGATATCTTACGATGTCTAGACAATGTTCGTAGGCGGTCTGAACCAGATAGTCGTCGCCATCCAAAAACTGGATGAATCTGCCCTTGGCTATCATCATACCATAGTTTCTAGCCACGCTGGCTCCCTGGTTAGGCTGTCTCAGATAGATGATATCCTGCAGATATTCCGTGAGTCCGTTGATAGCACAGATATCGCTTCCATCATCCACGAGGATGATTTCTCTTTCCTTGGCATTGAGTGAGAGCTGGAGGATGCTTTTGAGGCATTCTTCCAGATATTCCGTAGGCATATTGTAAGTGGTGATGATGAAACTTACTAAGGGTGCCTGTATATTCTGTGTATGAGATGATTGATTTTGCATAATGAATGATAACCTAAAATATTGAATAGTTTGAGTTTGAATGAATGAATCCCCGTCTTTCCTTCCAGCCATTTCACGGCGTGGATAAGGGGAGGATCCGGTTCATATCTTTCCGATAAATCGTAGAGATCGAGCAGGACATTGAGATGCTGTGTCAGGAAATCTTCTAATGAAGACTGATATTTCAACAGGATTTCTTCTGTTGCTCCCATTTGTAGCTTCATCTTTTCTTTACCCGCTATTTCCAGCTTCATCAAAGCCTGCCTCTGTCCCAGATACAGCTGAAGCAGATCGGGATATTTTGCCTGCGATGTAATGCCGTGAGGATTCCAGTAATAGAGATACTTACCTACATCCGTCACCCTTATTTTCAATGGCGGAGGAGAAACTATCGCCCTATCCGGAGTAATCTCTGTCTCCGTCAGCCCTATCAGTTTCGGAATCGTCCACACATCCTCAAAGCTTTTTCCTTTCGGAAATTCGATGTTCTGAAACAGCGAACGCCTGAATATCTTGTTGCAGGCATAGGTATGATGATAGCCCTTTTCCGCCAACCAGTATTCGATGGCATTCTGATAGGTTTTCGGAGCGAAGGAGAGGAGCTTTTCCCGATGGGGATGACCGATTCTCTCCATGATGGGATATTCCAGAATATCCACATCGGGATGTTGATAAAGTTCTTCCATCAGCTGTTGAAGCGAGTTTTCCCCTATCGCATCATCACTGTCTATGAAGGTGATATACAGTCCTTTAGCCCTCTTTATCCCCACATTTCTGGCATCGCTTAAACCTCCGTTTTCCTTGTGGATAACGTGGATACGACTGTCTTTCCCGGCATATTCATCGCAGAGCAGAGGGCACGCATCAGGCGATCCATCATCTACGAGAATCAGCTCGTAGCTGGTGAATGATTGCTGCAGGATACTCCCGATACATCTTTCGAGCGTATCTTCGGCACGATATATGGGGATGATGATACTGAGTTTCATTGCTTGCTCTCTTGATATTTCTGATAGAAGATGCTGTCTTTTTTATCTGATGATGGCTATTTTGCAGACGGTACCTTTCTCACCGTTGCTGGTAGCGGTTTCCACCATATAGATTCCGCTAGCCACTCTTCTGCCTTTCAGGTCGCAGCCGTTCCAGGTATAGGTGCCGCCGTTGCTTCTGCCCTGATTCACCAGGGTTCCGCTGGTACTGACTATCTTTACATCCGCATCCAGCGACAGACCGGTGATGGTGATGAGTCCTGTATAGTCTGGCTTTATCGGGTTCGGATAAGCCCATACATTGTCTTGGGTCATCTCTTCGTTGGTGGCGGTAGCATCGCTCATATAGGAGCAGAGACCCTTGTTGGTTCCGATAAACACCTCACCGGTAGCATCGTTGATGGCAATCGATTCGATGTTGTTCGACAGCAGCTTGCTGTTGGTTGCCGTGAAGTGATGAATCTGCTCCATATTGTCGGCGCTGATCAGATAGACACCATTGTTGCTGGTACCAAACCATTTTCTGTTTGCCTGATCCACCGCCATGCAAGTAATATCCACACCGCCCAGCAGATAGTCGGCATAATTGGTACCGTCGTTTCTCGGCACTTTCACCTGGGTAAGCGTTGGCTGCGTGTCATCCAGGATATGCGGAGTGATGTAGAAAGGTCCCTGGTCGGTTCCTATCCACAGATTATGCTCCAGGTCTTCCTTGATGCATCTGATATAATAGAGATTGATTTCAGCACCATCCTGGTTGGTGAAGGGCTTGCTGAACATCTTCACCTCATCGGTTTCCGGCTGATAGCAGACGATGGCTGGAGTTTCATGATTGTCATTCACGAACCAGAGCCTGCCCTGCCTGTCCTTCATCAGACCCGTCATCGCCGAAAGACTGTAGCCGTTCGCATTCAATGTCTTCTGGTCGTGGGCTATCAACTGGTTGTCTTTCATCTCGATGATGGAGCGGTGGGTAGCCTGACTGTTGAGAATCCACAGCTTTCCGCTTTCATCCGATAGCAGACTATGCACCAGCACATAGTTGTTGTCCAGCACCGTTCCTCTATCCACGGCAGCTTCCAGGATACTGTTGTCCTTATTATAATAATGTGTCAGTTTGCCGTCCGTAAACTCATAGAGTCCGGTTCTGCCCGAAGCAAACACGTGGTTCGGATCGTGGATATCCGGTTCTACACAGTTGATATCCTGATACTGATAACCCGTCGTATTCCTGATGTCATCCTGATAGATGGTCCAGTTGTCCCGGTTCAATACCTGGATGGTACCGGGACGGGTATCAAGAGAAATTCCCGAAAGAAAGGCGCCGCCGCAGGTATAGAGCTGGTTGTGGATAAACTTCATATACCAGAAATGATTATACTTCGGACCTCCTGGCAGCAGGCTGCTTACCAGCTTCATCAGTTCGCTCTTGTCCTCTTTCTTGGGAGCGGTATAAGCCCCCACCTTGCTCCATCGGTTTCTGTCGAGCAGGTTGTCAGAGAGGGCAGCGCGATAGGTACCTTCCTCCTTGCTGTAGGCATAGATCTGGTTATCCCTGATTTCGCACCAGTTCACCTTGAATCCCAGTTGATACGTATCGCTGATTTCCCCATCCGCCATATTGAGCTTGATGATGCCCAGTCCATAGCAGAGATAGGCGAATTTGCCATACATATAGATATCGTTGATGGTCTTGTCGCCCGTGATGGTGGCAGCATAGTAATCCGGCAGATTCTGCACGCTCCAGTTCTGGGTGTTCATCAGGTCGATGTTGGCATTGTTGTAAAGGATGAGCAGCCGCTTGGCAGTCTTGTTGTAAGCGATGTGCTGGATATCGCAGTCGTTCAGGAAATCCATCTTGCTGAAGGTCTGAATGCTCTGGTCGTTTCTGTTGTAAGCATAGAGATTGCTGGAAGCCTGCACGAAAATCCAGTTGCCGGCTTCTTCTATTTCCTGCACTTCGCTGTACGCCATATAGGCTTTCCAGTCGCCGATGGCAGCGCTGCTCTGGAAAGTGGCAACCTGAAGGATCAGGAACGAGAGGAGTATCCATATTTTCTTTCTCATCTATCTAAATGTATATAATATAATAACTTATATATATTAAACATAAAAATACTGGGTTTATTGCCTGTGAGCCTGGCTTTTATTGGCAGACTCAGCAGCGGGAAGAGATACTGGCAAGGTGGATAGAGATGCCATCTTTTCAGCTTGTGGGCATAGTCGATGATTTTGGAATAGCCCTGCAGCTCATTCCTGAACTGATAGAGGGAGCGCAGGCTTTCCTCTGTTTTATAGAGAAACGACATGTTGCCTATAAAGTGTTCATAACCCAGTGGATTATCCACGTGAAGAATCGATATGTGATTGTCTTTTAGATTCTTGCCCCAAAGCACATCTTCATATCCATAGTGGGAAAACCGTTCATCGAATGGGTGTTTCAGCAGGATGCTTCGCTTCACGATAAAGTTGGAGGTGTGGAAGTCTGCATAGGGATGAGCCTGTCGCTGGAGATGATTTCCATTCTGCGTGCCGGCTGATTCGAAAATGTATCGTAGGTTATATTTCAGTCGTTCTCTGGTTTCAGCATCCCGTTTTATCTGATATCCTCCATAGACAACATCGCTTTCTTTTTCTTTTAGATAATTGGCAAGATACTGATGGCTGATTACGTTCATGTTGCTGTCGATAAAAAGCAGCCAGGTATATTTTGCCTCCCTTGCCAGGAAGTTGCGGATGGCAGCCCTGCCCACGTTCTCTTTTCTTTCGATGTAGCGGCAATGGGGGAGGGTGTTGATGATACGGTTGCCCTCTATGGTTCTTTCATCTGTGGAACCATCATCGGCGACTAATATTTCATATTCGAAATGAGAGATTGAAGAGAGAGAATCAGAAGATGAATACAATAACGATGCTTGAGCTTGCAGGGATTTTACAAGCTCAACGCATACATTATTATATGTAGGGATTAATATCGAAAGGGTATTAATCATTTTTGTTCTTTAAGTATTCAGCCAGTTTAGCCACGGCTCTGGCTCTATGGCTGATGCCGTTCTTGATTTCCTCACCCAGCTGGGCGAAACTCTGGTCGTAGCCTTCCGGAACGAAGATCGGGTCGTAGCCGAAACCTTCGGTGCCGTGCTTTTCGGTAGCGATAGAACCCTCTACGATACCATCAAACTGATGGATTTTCTTGATGCTGGTGCAGCCGCAAGGGCAGACATCCTTCTTCTCGATGTAGCAGATCACGGTACGGAAGCGGGCCTTTCTGTTCTCCTTTCCATTCAGTTCTCTGAGCAGTTTTGCCATGTTTGCCTCGCTGTCGTGGTCGGTACCTTCAGCATAGCGGGCGCTGTGAACACCCGGAGCACCATCCAGCGCCTCCACTTCCAGACCGGTATCATCGGCAAAGCAGCTCAGGTGATAATGGTCGTAAACATACTGCGCCTTCTGCAAGGCATTCTCCTCCAGCGTATTTCCTGTTTCAGGAATATCCACATCGCATCCTATCTCCTTCAGCGAAACCACCTCGTAGTCGCTGCCCAGGATATCGCGGATTTCCTGGAGCTTATGCTGGTTATTGGTTGCAAATACTATCTTCATAATCACTATTTGATTTTCTTAATATCTTTCTCCTTGATTTTCACTTTCATTTCATCAAATCCCTCGCCATACACACCGATGACGGCACTCTGGCTCACGAAGGCATTCGGGTCGATGATCTTGACGATACGGAAGATGGTGACGCTCTCGTTCTTCTTGGCAAGAATACAGAGCACCTTCATCTCGTCGCCGGTGTACCAGCCGTGGCCATCCAGAATCGTCACACCATGGTCCATCTGCGTACCGATGGCGTTGGCTATCTCCTGATATTTCTTGCTGAATATCATGAACTGCACACTCTCTCGCTTGGCATTCATCACATAGTCGAGCACCAGGTTCTCTATCACCATGGTACATAGACCGAATACCACCTTTCTGATGGCATCTATCGCCGTGAATTCCGGTTTCGCATTAAAGACGAAGAAGGAACTGCCCACGATGACGAGGTCCACGAAGATGAGCACACGTCCCAGCGAGATGTTATGGTATTTGTTCACGATGGCGGCGATGATATCCGTTCCTCCCGTACTTCCATTGTGCAGGAAGACGATGGCGAGCGACAAGCCTGTAAACAGACAGCCGATGATGAGCGACATGAAGTCCTGTCCCTCTCCCAGCACCTGCACCATCTTGCCATTTTCACCTATCATCCAGTCTTGCGCCAGCGCCAGGAATACGGAGAGCATGATGATGGCGTAGATGGTCTTCACCATGAACTTGAATCCCAGAATCTTGAGTGCGGCAAGCAGCAGGGCGGCATTGATGAGAAAATACGACAAATAGATAGGTATTCCCGTACCGTAGAAGATTACGGCTGCAATACCCGTTACGCCACCCGTTACTATCTGGTATGGAAGCAGGAAGATAGTCCATCCAAATGTATAAATCAACAGACCCAGTGTAATGTAGAAATAGTCCTTGATTTCATTCTTAACTTTTTGACTGATTGCTATTTGCATAATATTTTCCTCGTATTTTTAAAGCGCAGAAGGTCGCCCATTTTTAGATGAGACGACCTTCTGGATATTATCAATAAATTACTTTTTCAACACAACGTTGACGATCTTCTTTGGTACGATGATCACCTTCAACACGTTGAATCCTTCCAAGTACTTCTGGCTCTTCTCGTCTGCCAATACCTGCTTCTGGATTTCCTCGTTAGGAGTATCCACAGGGAAAGTCATCTGGAAACGAGCTTTACCGTTGAAGGAAATGGTGAGCTGCATATCGTTCTCCTTCAGATACTGCTCATCATACTTAGGCCATGCTGCATCGCAAACGCTGCCCTGCTCGCCAAGTGCTGCCCACAACTCTTCTGCGATGTGTGGAGCGAATGGAGCAATGAGGATGACGAGGTCTGTGAGCAGTTCCTTGTTGCGGCACTTCTGCTGACCGAGTTCGTTCACGGCAATCATGAAGGCTGAGATAGATGTGTTGTAAGAGAACTTCTCGATATCCTCGCTTACCTTCTTGATGAGCTTGTGAACGCTCTTCAGGCTCTCTGGCTTCGCAGCCTCGTCGGCTGATGGAAGGAAGTTGTCGGTGCGGTTCTCGTAGAACAGCCCCCAGAACTTCTTCAGGAAGCGGTGGCAACCGTCGATACCGTTGGTATCCCAAGGCTTGCTTGCCTCTACAGGACCCAGGAACATTTCGTAGAGACGCAGGGTATCGGCACCATACTTCTCGACAATCATATCTGGATTCACCACGTTGAACATACTCTTAGACATCTTTTCGATTGCCCATCCGCAGACGTACTTGCCATCTTCCAGGATGAACTCAGCGTTCTGATACTCAGGGCGCCAAGCCTTGAATGCCTCGATATCCAAAACATCGTTGCTTACGATGTTTACATCTACGTGGATAGGAGTTACGTCGTAATCCTTCTTCAGGTTCAAGCTTACGAATACAGGTGCCTTGTCGTGGTCATCGCTGTTGATGCGGTAAACGAAGTTAGAGCGACCCTGGATCATACCCTGGTTCACCAGCTTCTGGAATGGCTCTTCCTTGCAGCTTACGCCGAGGTCGAAGAGGAACTTGTTCCAGAAACGGGAGTAAATCAAGTGACCGGTAGCATGCTCGCAACCACCTACGTAGAGGTCCACGTTCTGCCAGTACTCATCAGCCTTCTTGCCTACGAGAGCCTCATCGTTGTGAGGATCCATATAGCGCAGGTAGTAAGCAGAAGAACCTGCGAAACCTGGCATGGTGTTGAGCTCCAGTGGGAATACGGTCTTGTTATCTACGAGGCTCTTGTCAACCACCTCTTTCTTCTCAGCATCCCAAGCCCACTTCTTGGCTCTGCCCAATGGTGGCTCGCCAGTTTCTGTTGGCTTGTAGGTCTCAATCTCAGGCAATTCGAGTGGCAGGCACTCCTCTGGAACCATCTGTGGCATTCCGTCCTTGTAATATACAGGGAATGGCTCACCCCAGTAGCGCTGACGGGAGAAGATGGCGTCGCGGAGACGATAGTTTACCTTTACTCTACCGATGCCCTTCTCGGTAACAAACTTCTTGGTGGCTGCGATAGCCTCCTTCACGGTGCGTCCGTTCAGAGAGAAACCGTCCATGCTGCTCTTGCCTGCTACAGGTGAGTTGGTTACGATGCCTTCCTTGGCATCGAAGCTCTCCTCTGAAACATCAGCACCCTCGATAAGAGGAATGATAGGCAGGTTGAAGTGCTTGGCGAAGGCGTAGTCACGGCTATCGTGAGCTGGCACAGCCATGATGGCACCTGTACCATATCCTGCCAATACATATTCTGAAATCCATACAGGGATTGCCTCGCCGGTGAATGGATTGATGGCATAACTTCCTGAGAATACACCGGTTACGCTGTGGTTAGCCATACGGTCCAGCTCGGTACGCTTCTTCACGTAGTCGAGATACTTCTCTACCTCTTCCTTCTGCTCGGCAGTAGTTACCTGCTGAACATACTCGCTCTCTGGAGCCAGAACCATGAAGGTTACACCAAACATGGTATCGGCACGGGTAGTGAAGATGGTGAACTTCACGTCGCTGTCCTTTACAGAGAATACTACCTCTGTACCCTCAGAACGGCCAATCCAGTTCTTCTGGGTTTCCTTGATACTGTCGCTCCACTGGATGGTCTCCAAACCGTCGAGCAGACGCTGAGAGTAAGCAGATGTTCTCAAACACCACTGCTGCATCTTCTTCTGGATGACAGGATAACCGCCACGCTCACTTACGCCGTTTACTACCTCGTCGTTGGCAAGCACAGTACCCAGACCTGGGCACCAGTTAACCATGGTCTCGCCGAGGTAAGCAATGCGGTAGTTCATCAGGATCTGTTGCTTCTTCATGTCGTCGAAGCTGTTCCACTCCTCGGCAGTGAAGTCAATCTGCTCGTTCTGAGCCACATTCAGGTCAGCAGAACCCTTCTCCTCGAAGCGCTTGATGAGCTTTTCGATAGGCTGAGCCTTCTGGCAGCTGTTGCAGAAGAATGAGTTGAACATCTTCTGGAAAGCCCACTGAGTCCAATGGTAATACTTAGGGTCGCAGGTACGAACCTCACGGTCCCAATCGAAGCAGAAGCCAATCTTGTCGAGCTGCTCGCGGTAGCGGTTGATGTTAGCCACGGTAGTTACCTCTGGGTGCTGACCGGTCTGGATAGCATACTGCTCAGCAGGCAAACCGTAAGCATCGTAACCCATAGGGTTCAGTACGTTGAATCCGTTCAAACGCTTGTAGCGTGCATAGATATCGCTCGCGATATAACCAAGTGGGTGACCTACGTGCAGACCAGCTCCTGATGGATAAGGGAACATGTTGAGCACATAGAATTTCTTCTTGTTTTCATCTTCTGTCACCTTGTAGGTCTTGTTCTCGACCCATTTCTGGTGCCATTTCTTCTCGATTTCTCTGAAGTTGTATTCCATTGTCTTTATCTAATTATTTTGTTTCTTTTCTTAAATATAATAAGGTAAAACCCCATTCAAGGTGCAAAATTACATTTATTTTAGCACATTACAAAATAAAATGCAAGTTTTTTATGATTTTAATGCCTGAGCATGCTAGCATTTCATCACCCTTTTGTCTTTAGGAGATAATTATTATTAAAAAACTTGAAAACATTTGGCGGTCTCGTTTTTTATTGCGTAATTTGCGTTACGCAAAAAGCGCAATGGCTGTAAGTGTAACGAAATAATGAGATAATAAGATAAAAGCAATAATATGGCAACATTGAACAATCCTTTTGTTGTATATGGTTATAAGGGCGCTGAGTATTTCTGCGACCGCCAGAAAGAAACCGAGAAGATGATTTCTACACTTCACAACGAGCGTAACATCACGCTTGTCGCTCCTCGCCGTATGGGCAAGACGGGATTGATACATCATGTCTTCCATCAGATGGAGGAGCAATATGAAGGGGTGAAGTGTTTCTATCTCGACATCTTTGCCACCAAGAACCTGGAGCAGATGGTGCAACTGATGGCTTCTGAAATCATCGGAAAACTGGATACGGTTTCACAATCTGCTCTCCGAAAGGTACAGGAGTTCTTCAGCAGTTGGCGACCTACCTTGACGATAGATGAATTAACTGGCATTCCAACCTTTTCTTTGGATTTGAAGCCGAGCGAGGGAAGGGAAAGCTTGAAGCGAATCTTCGAGTATTTGAAGCAATCGGGAAAGCGATGCTATATTGCTATTGATGAGTTTCAGCAGATATTAAGTTATCCTGAGGATGGAGTAGAGGCGATGATTCGTTCCTACATCCAGTTTTTGCCGAATGTGTATTTCGTATTTTCGGGCAGTCAGCAGCACATGATGCAGGAGATGTTCCTTTCGGCAAACCGTCCTTTCTTCCAGAGTTCCCTGGTGTTGTCTTTGCCTTGCATCGAAGAGCCGGTTTATCGGGAGTTTGCCAATCGCCTGTTGTCATCCCAGCATAGATTGATAAATGAATCAACCTTTTCTTATATCTATCAGCAGTCGGACAGTGTAACCTGGTATGTGCAGGCGATATTGCATGGCATTTACGAGCATGAATCTTCCGAGATAACGAAGTCGTTGGTGGATGAGGTGATTCTGGAGTTGATAGAGGAGCAGGCGATGGCTTATCAGAACTATTGTGCCTGGCTTACGGAGAACCAGCAGATGCTGCTGTTGGCGATAGCTAGTGAGTGCCTGGTTTCTTCGCCTTTGAGCCAGCAGTTTATCAGCACCCACCATCTGCCAGCCACAAGCAGCGTGAAGACGGCATTAAAGGCATTGGTGGATAAGCAACTGGTAAGCAAGACCCCAAACGGCTATTTAGTAAGCGACCGCTTCTTTGCGAAGTGGCTGGTGAGAGGGGGAATTACATTATAGTCCAGTCATAATTCTGGTGGCATATAGATTACGATATGTAAATAATATTCTAGAAAATGACAGTCGAGGAGAAACTCCCGGAAAATGGGCAAAGAAGAGATTGAAAATTTTCCCTTAAGGATTTTTATTTTTTTCCTTAAGGGAAAATATATTTTTCCTTAAGGGAAATAAAATCTTCCCTTAAGAGATTATTTTCATAGCATTTGACTTGTAAAGTTATTTATAGGTCGAACCTTTTTTTACGGCGGATTTCAAATCTGCCGGGACGCCTAGCGGGTTTACGTTCTTGGAAACACTCTCGGCTTTGTAGTGGCTATAAAAAAGATATGCCCTCTTGCTTCACAGCAAAAGGGCATACGCTTAGTTTTCATTTATAGAATAGTGTAAGTCAATAAATGAACCAAATTTAAAAACTTAATCTTATAAACCTAATCTTACTATAAGCCTATTCTAAAACTCATTATTGTGATAAATAGTTATTCTGTCCATCCTGGGTTCTGGGTCAGGTTCTTGTTCAAAGCCAACTGGTCGATTGGCAATGGATACAACCAACGACGATCGTTGTCTGACCACTTGCGACCTGCAGCATCGTCATAGCTCTCTGCGTAGATGCGGAGATATGTCTTGCCATTATATACACGGGTGTTGCTGTTATCGAAGGCGTAGATCTCGTTGTACTGCTCCTTCACCTTGTCGGTAACACGGATACCCAAAGTAGTAAGAGGATTCTCCAACAACTTCATTGCATTCCAGCGCTTCAAGTCGTCCATACGGAAACCTTCGCCAACCAACTCGATACGGCGCTCACGACGAATCTCGTAGAGCAGGTTAGAAAGCTCATAACCATAGTTGATAGGCTTCTGGTCGGCAACTGGGTTCACGGTGAGGTGAGCCATGCCTACACGGTCGCGGAGCTGGTTGATGGTCTTGTCAAGAACATCCTGGGTACATGTACCCAACTCGGCATTAGCCTCGGCATTGATGAGCAATACCTCTGCATAACGATAGATGAACCAGTCGTAAGAGGTGTTGCGAGCCTGCCACTGAGTCTCGTCGGCAGAGTGGAACTTGGTACATGGATAACCTGTTACACCACCAGAAACTGAGCAGTCAGGCATCTTGTTCTGCACCTGCTTGTTGTTGCGGAGCCAGAATGGCTTGTGGTTGTTGTCGATGAGCTGATAGAGACGTGGGTCGCGGTTGGCAATCTCTGTCTCCAACTCTTCATCACCCTGGTAGCCTGAACCCTGGTTGTAGATAGGAGTACCATCCTTCATCAGGAACGATTCGATGAAGTCCTTGCTCAAACCCATACCGTTGCCGCCAGCCTGACGGCCAGTCTCGTGGGTAAGGACACCTGTCTCATAGAAGCGAACCATGATAGCCTCCTTGTTGTCAGAAAGGTCTTCCTGAACAAACTGGTTGGCATAGCTGAGTGGATAACCCTCGTATGACTTGGTGCCGGCACCAGCGTCAGTACCCTTTACGATTTCATACTTACCGCTGTTGATGATCTCATCAGTCAGCTGCTTAGCCTTTGTAATCAAGCCTTCAGCTGTCAAGCCCTCAGAACCAGCCTCGTGGTGATACTTCATATAAGTACCATAGTAGAGGCAAACGCGAGCCAACTGGGTGCGGGCTGCATCCTTGTGCAGACGACCCTTTTCAGCCATAGTCTTCTCTGGGAGCCACTGGATAGCGAACTCCAAGTCCTCGATAATCTTCTTCAATACGAAGTTGCGTGGATCACGACCCTTGAAGAGCTCTGCCTCATCACCTGTCTGGAGGTCAGACTCATACCAAGGCACATCACCGAAGTTACGGATCTTGCTATAGTAATCCTGTGCTCTGAAGAAACGAATCTCAGCTACATACTTGTTGATTTCAGCCTCAGAGCCAGAAGCAGTCTGATAACGCTTCAGGAAGTAGTTGCAGCTACGCACGTTGCCCCAGCCCCAGCCACCGCCAGATGTTGGAACGGTGTAGTTGTTGAACAGATAACCACTTGGGCTATTGGTTACAAAGTTATCACTCTCGCCATCAAGAGTAGAAGAAGGACCTGCCAGCATGTTGCTGTAGATACCATTGGCGTACATCTTGAGGTCGTTGGCGCTCTTCCAGTATGATTTATCTGTAAATGAGTCTTGTGGGCTCAAATCGGTATAGTTGCAAGATGCAAGTGTCATACCGGCCATCATACTCAAAATGAATATATTTTTAATTTTCATTGTCTGTCTATTTAAGCATTAATAATACACACTTTCCTAACTCTCAAACATTATAATGTTAAGTTCATACCAACAGAGATCTTCTTGTTGATAGGGTAAGTCATGTTACCAAGTGTTTCAGGGTCAGCAAACTTCACCTTCATAGGAGTCAATGTCAGGAGGTTTTCACCCTGTACAAAAACTCTCAAGCGAGCAATACCTACCTTCTTCAACAAGCTAGATGGAACAGTATAACCCAATGTAACGTTCTTCAAACGCAGGTATGCTGCATTGAGCATGTAGCGAGAAGAGGTGTTGTGGTTGCTTCCGTTTACACTGTAGTGATGGAGTTTTGGGAAATAAGCATCACGATTATCCTCTGTCCAGTAGTCGAGAGAGGTAGTCTGTGGAGTACACCACTCATCTGTGAAGCCCCAGAACTGGGCACCACCCCAACCACCGAAGTAGTCGCGCTTGCCGATACCCTGCCAGAACATCTCGAAGTCGAAGCCCTTGTAGTCTGCACCTGCTGTGATACCGTATGCATAGCGAGGAGTTGAGTTACCGAGAATCTTGCGGTCACCTGGCTTATCTACTGTGCCTTCGCCCCAAGTTACCTTCTTGTCACCATCGAGGTCTTCAAACTTCACGTCACCTGCACTCCAGTGGCCGCCGTTGATAGCCTTCTGATCCCAGCTGGCTGCTTCCTCGTCGCTCTGGAAGAGTCCGTTAGATACCAAACCCCAGATCTCGCCAATCTTCTCACCTACGTAGTGGTCGCTGAGGAGGCGTGTGTCGTTAGAGTACTTGGTAATTTCAGACTGATAGTCAGACAATACACCCTTGATGTGATAGCCCAAACCGCAGCTCAAGCGATCGCTCCATTCTATAGAAACTTCCCAACCAGTGGTCTTCATGTTGGCAGCGTTGCTTCTTGGCACGCTTGTACCGAGTACTGAAGGAAGAGTTGCACCCTTGGTCAACATATCCTTGGTGTCACGACGATACCAGTCGAAAGATGCACTCAAGCGGTTGTTGAGCCATGTACCATCGATACCGAGGTCGAGCTGGTTTACGGTCTCCCATGTAAATGAGCTACTTACCAAGCCAGGAGCATAAACAGCTACAGGGCGTGTGCCGCCGAGCAATACGCCAGCCTTGGTGCTTACACCGTAGGTAGCCAGGTAAGGGAAGTTACCAGATACGTTCTGGTTACCGAGAGAACCGTAAGATCCGCGGATCTTCAGGTTGTCCCACCAGCTGCGCAATGGCTCGAAGAACTTCTCCTCTGATACACGCCAAGCTACTGAGCCTGAAGGGAAGAACGCATAGCGGTTACCCTTAGCAAACTTAGAAGAACCATCCTCACGGCCGTTGAACTCGAAGAGGTATTTGCCCATAAAGTCGTAGTTGAAACGGAAGAAGAGACCGTTGGTAGCCCACATGCTCTCGCTACCGCTGGTAGAAGTATCACCGTATGCGAGGTTGATCTGTGGAGTATCGTTGTCGATGAGGTTCTTGCGACCTACCCAGTGATACTTGTTGTGCTTCTTCTCCTGGTTGTAACCTACGAGAACCTTGAAGTTATGCTTCTCTGCCAAAGACAGTGAGTACTCAGCAAATACGTTGAATGCCTGATAGTAGTCATCGTAGTTAGATACGGTGATACTGCTTGGGTTAGTCCAAGGATAGTAGTTCTCTGTACCTGGAACGGCTGTATAGTCGTAGAAGTTACGTACGTGCTCGTTAGCGTTTCTGCCGTAGAAGTTCCATGTGTAGTCAGCATTGATCACGAGACCCTTGATAGGAGTGATGCGTACGGCACCAGTCATCCACAAGTCGTTCTGGCGATACTTGGCGTTACCACCCTGCTCCATGATAGCGATAGGGTTGGTGTAGCTACCCTGACCTGCATAGTGTCCATCAGGATGCTTTACTGGCATCAATGGGCTCAAGTCGTTCTTCATCATACCTGAGTATGCGCTCAAACCTGAGTAAGCTGTAGGGTTCATCGCTGTAGTACCACCGGTAGGGTGAAGCTCTGATGTATAGGTATGAGTAATCTTGGCGCTTACATTCAACCACTTGGTAATGTTAGAAGAGATGTTTACGTTAGCGTTGTACTTCTTGTACTTATCGTCACCAGCGGTCAAGATACCCTTCTGGTCGTTCATACCGAGAGATGCATAGTAGGTAGTACGGTCGTTACCGCCGCTGATGCTGGCATTGTAAATCTGAGAGAATGATGTCTTGTAAAGCTCATTCCACCAGTCGGTATTGCCGCAATAGCCATACTTAGCCTTGTCGTATGCCTCGTCGAAGAATACAGGATCCTTACGGGTTCCGTTGAAGTATTCCTCTGTATATTTATAAACCTGATCCTTGAAGTATCGGCCTGAACCACCGTCATTCTTGTTAGCCTCATCCATCATCTTGAGGTACTGCATGGAATTAACGTTGTGGTATGACTTGGCAGGGCTCTGCCAGTAGCCTGTAGCGTTGAAAGAGATGGTTGGCTTGTCGCTCTTGCGACCCTTCTTGGTAGTAATGAGGATTACACCGTATGCTGCACGTGCACCATAGATGGCTGCAGAAGAAGCATCCTTCAATACAGAGATAGACTCAACGTCTTCTGGATTCACGAGGTTGGCATCCATCTGAACGTTGTCAACCAATACCAATGGGCTACCGCCGTTCAAAGACGTGTTACCACGGATATTGTAGCTAGAGCTGGCACCTGGAGCACCACCACTGTTCATAGATACGTTCAAGTTAGGAACAACACCCTGGAGACCCTGACCGATGTTGGTGATAGGACGGTTTTCCAATACCTTACCATCCACGTTGGCAACAGCACCAGAGAGGTTTACCTTCTTCTGTGTACCGTAACCCACAACAACTACTTCTTCCAGGCCCTGAGTATCCTCAGCAAGAGTTACATTGAGACTTGTGCCGTTCCACTTGATTTCACTGTTCACGTAACCAATATAAGAGATAACGATTGTAGTACCCTTGGTTACACCAGAGAGTGTAAAATTACCGTCCAAATCGGTAACGGTAGCATTCTTGGTACCTTTCACTGATACAGAAGCACCAATAATAGGTTCACCGGTAGCATCCTTTACCACACCCTTACAAACAGCACCTTGCTGTGCAATCATTGCTGCACCCAATGTGTTTGAGGTAGAAACAGTACTCGCATTGGCGCCACCTACTAAGATCGTAGATAGTAATAGGGTCATGCCAAACTGACTTTTTTTGCTCATAATTGTTTGGTTTTAATTGTTATATTATGTAGTTTTATAGAGATAATCAGATTCTTAATTATATAATTGTCTGACTAAGTGTATATATATTGATTCAATTAATGATTCTTATTGCTTAGCTTATGTTTAGCATTTGCTTATGCTTAGGCTTATTGTATTTTAATAACCGGTTGCAAATTTACGAGATTTTTTATTAAGTTTTCAAAAAAAACAGTTAATAAATATTAAAGGAGACGAAAAAGCATATTAAATTTGCTTTATCGTCCCCTTTATCCTTATTTAATATAGATTCTCACCTTATTTAATATAGATTCTTTCTTCTTTCCGGTAGAAATCAGCAGAAGAAGCTGTAGCCCCAGATGGCTTGCATCATCCTGGCACAGAGCGAGGAGAAATTCTGATAGAGCTTGGGCGACCATTTCGTCATCCCATACAGCTCCTTCTTCTCCAGAAACATCTCCTCGGTCCATTCGGTATAATCGTACTCATTGAAGTAGCGGGAGTAATCGCTCAGATTATCTGCCGTAAAGCGGAGACGGGAATCGATGTAGCCAAACCACTCGGCACTCATCATCTGATGGGCAAAGGTGGCGAAGGTGCTCTCATGCTTGATCAGGTTGAGATGCTTCAGCACGCTCCATACGCAGAACCACTGGTTTTTCCGGGTAATCAGATTCACCATCTTGGAGATGGATTTCTTCAACTCCTCCAGATTCACCGAACGGCCCTTCACCGTAAGATAGAATACTTCATTATGAAGCGACTGCTCGAATTCTTCCGGAAATTCGATGGCACGGATGCGCTGCGTGATGATCTGGTATTTAGCCACTGCATCCACGAGCTTCAGGAATTCCTCGTTCGTGAAACTCACTTTTATCAGCGAGGCACCCAGCTGGCTCACATCATCTGCACTATTGAGAAACAGCAGGAGCAGATTCTGGGGCACCAGATGCTTCAACTCCCTTCTCGCCTGGAGCCATTGATTCACATCGAGCGGTTTGCCATCGTTGTCGTACTGCAGGTTGGAGAAATACAGTTCCAGCTTTTCGCTGCTGTCCTTTTCTGAGATGTATTTCTGTATCGCCCATTCCGTTAATCGGGCTGCTTCTTCGGGTGTCATTTCTGAATCTGTAACGTGGCAGACTCTGCGGAAATGCAGCACCAGATAGCTGGCGAGGCAATAGAGGCGGATGAGATACCACAGGCGTTCCTCGTATCTCACCCCCGGGAACTTCGTGATTTTATGATATTTCTGAATCATTTTCTCCGTATTCTGGATATCTTCCACCATCAGCTGTATCGATTCCTGGTTCATGCCATCCATCAGCAGCAGGTCGTGCAGCTTAGGCAGGAGCGTACTGATCTCTGAGGAGAACTTCGGGGAAGAATGTCCTTCTACTTTCTTGCCAGCCTTGACCAGGGCTAGGACTTTTTTCATGAATTTGGTAAACTGGGTGGTGATGATGAGTTCGAAGGAGGTGAAATACATCTCGTTCTGCTCCTTGCGATGGTGGGAAACATCGGTATGCTGCAAGGCGAGGTCCTGGTCTGCCAGATAGCAGAGTCGGGCAGCCTTGGTACAAAGGGAGTGGATGTCGAAGGTCATCTCCTGCGAGCTGTAATCTTCCCATCCGTCCATCAACACCTTGAGCATCATAGTAAAATGGTCGAGTTGACGATCGAAAACCTCGTAGCTGAATGCGGGGACTTGTTTATCTTGCTGAGTCTGTAGCATATTTCTAGTTTTATCGTGAATAGTTTGCGAAACGAAGTTCCGTAATCAATCTGCAAATTTACGTTTTTCCATCATTATCACCAAATGTTTTCCCGTAAAACTGAAGAAATCCGCCCGATTTTCCCACGCCTTTTCCCATACACCCTTGGGATTTTTCCCAAATGGAGCGGAATGGGCGTGGGAAAGGCGGGAAAATTTGGAAACGCCTTTCCTATTGTGTATCTTTGCACCCGGAGTTGAGAAGACTGGATGGAAGTTTCAGGCTGCGGGTGGATAGAAAGCTACTTTCTAAAACACTCTTCACTCTTCACAAATGCATCGTAAACAGTTAATATACAGTTGTTTAGATGCGTGAAGAGTGGCTGACTACTCTTCACCACTCTTCACCACTCTTCACCCCCATCTTTTTTGAGGGTGAATCACAACATTATTAATAATTTTAAAACCATGATTATGGAAACAAAAAGTAATTTGAAGTCATCTATGATGGCAGGTAATCAATCAGCAATCTACCAGGTAGAGAGCTTTCTGGAGGAGTTTTACCTCTTCCGCAGAAATGTTTTGAACGGAAAGACCGAGTTCTTCTGCATCAAGCCTGAAGAGGAGATGGAGAATTCCGAGAAGAAGGAGTTGGAGAAGAAGGAGGAGAATCCGAAGAAGGAGGAGAGCCCTGAGGAGAAGAACTGGAAGGTGCTTACAGCTGAGGCTTTCAACTCCATTGTTCGCCGCGCCAAGAAATTGGGAATCGGCGAGAAGAAGTCGCCAAGACAGGACATCGAGGAGTACATCAAGTCGGATGCCGTTCCCGTCTTCGACCCTATCCAGGAATACATGAACAAGTTGCCGAAATGGGATGGCAAGAACCATGTGGCTGCTCTTTTCGGCAGAATTCCGGGGGTGACCAGCGAACAGCTTGGCTGGTGCGCCACCTGGTTCCGTTCGGCAGTAGCCCATTGGCTGCAGATGGACATGCTGCACGGAAATGAAGCCGTACCGGTGCTTATCGGTCAGCAGGGTTGCGGAAAAAGTACCTTCGCCGTCCGACTGCTGCCCGAGGAACTTCGCCAGTATTTCCTCGACCACATCAACTTCGGCAACAAGTTTGATTCAGAAATGGCGCTCACCCATAATCTTCTGGTGAACATTGATGAGCTTGCCAACATTACCGTTGCCCAGCAGGGCAAGCTGAAGCAGACGCTTTCGAAGGTAAAGGTGAATGGTCGCCCTATCTTCGGAAAGAGTCAGGCAGACCGCAGAAGATACGCCTCTTTTCTGGCAACCACCAACGATGAGCATCCTCTCTGCGACCCGACGGGAAGTCGCCGTTATCTCTGTCTTCGAGTTCCCGACGGGGAGTTTATAGACAACAGTTCGGTCATCAATTATGACCAGCTCTATGCACAAATGATGTATGAGCTTCGTGATAAGCAGACCCCTTATTGGTTCACCAATGATGAGGTGGCACGCATCCAGGAATTCAATCAGCCTTTCTTCAAGGTGGATGATCTGGAGACCATGATCAGCTACTGTTTCCGAATGCCGGCAGAGGAAGAGGAAGGCAAATGGATGGTTTGTTCCGAGGTTTTCGATGTACTTCATCTGCAATATCCTATGCTGGTGGGAAATTTGAGCACGAAGATCAAGATAGGCCAAGCCCTCAAGTTTATGGGATGTAAGAGCAGGCATACCAGAAATGGACAGGCCTATCAGCTCCTCGCTCTCTCGGCTTGAGAAAAACGGGGATAAACCGTGGGGAGCCTTTTCTCAACCGGAAGGTGTGAAGAGTGGTGAAGAGTTGTGAAGAGTGGTTGACCACTCTTCACCTCTCGCAACCCCAGTGTTTATCGGGGTTTCAGGCTAATCCGTGAAGAGTGAAGAGTAAAATGGAGAGTAAGGTTTTTCTATCTCCCGACGTATTGTTTCGTGCTCTATCTCCCGATGTATCGTTTTGTGCCTGGCAATGGCAAGATATTGCCCTGGTAAAGGGCAATATTGTGCCGTAGTGAGGCAATAATCGAAAGGTGCCTCTTTACCACCCGTCAGTACTATCATGACGACCTCTCAGAGACGTTCCGACATCTCGTAAGTACCATCACACCTTATATATATAATAGACTTTAGAATAACTTTTAAAACATTACGCAAATATGAACAAGTACATTCCTTACAACATTACATGCCCGTTGGCATCCTGCAGCCGTAGCAACACCTGTGCCCGCTACGCCAATTTTCAGAAGGCAAAGGCTGAAGAAGCTTCCTTCATGGTCTTGAATACCGATCTTCTCCAGGTAGAGGGAGAGGGTTGTCCTTATCATCTCGTTTCCGAACGTCAGCGCTGGGCAAGAGGTTTCAGCCGTCTCTGCAAATCCATCCCATCGGGCAATGCCAAATATCTGAACGTATATACGCCCTTCACCCAGCGCCGTTTCTACAAGGCAAGGAATGGCGAGTTCCCTCTCAATCCTCAGATGCAGGCAGAACTCCTGGAGATTTTCAAGGAAAAAGGTGCTGACCTCAGTCTGGGATTCGACAGCTACGAGGAGCAGGATGTGCTGGTAGAGAAGTAGGCGCATTGGATCCGCCAGGCGTCCTGCCTGGCGGGCTTACGCTCTTGGAGACACCTAGGTACTCATACAGTTTGTCACCATAATGCGACTTTGCCAATACCTGCCATTTCAAAGCTGGCAGAGATTCCCATTGCTCTAAAAACTTTGGCTATGGTAGCAAATGTGATATTGTTTCCTTTTTCTATTCTAGAAACTTGTGATTTCTTTACTCCAATTAGTGCTCCAAGTTCCTCTTGAGTCAGATTCTTCGATTGGCGTGCTTTTTTGATAGCTTCTCCCATCAGAAAAGCATTCATGTCTGATTCATATTGATTACGCAATGGTGTACCTTCCTTACCGAGTACTTTATCTAAAGCTTCGTCTTCTGTGTAAAATTTCGTTGTTGCCATTATCTTTTGTTCTTTACGTTAAAATATTCTCGCCTAATAGACTCTGCCTTTTGAATTTCTTTCGACGGAGTCTTTTGCGTCTTTTTGATTATACCATGGGTTGTAATAACCAATGTATCTGCTTCTGTATCCCAAAAGGCAAAGACTCTATAAATAGAACCATTGTATTTAGTCCTAAATTCCCAAATGTCACTGCCTTTTAGTTTTTTAAAAAGCTCTGTATCTACAACATATTTACTCTTGTTGATGTTAAACATGATTTTCTCTTTTACTTTATTTTCTAAAGAATTGAGAAATTCAATAACTTCATTAGAGTATATGATTTTAAATTTCGGTCGCTCAAACATATTCTCTTTTTTTATATAATGCAAAAATACAGATTAGTTAGCATATATGTAAACATACACACTTTTTTTATTCTTTATTAACTATAATTCGCAAGTCTGGGATTCGACAGCTACGAGGAGCAGGATGTGCTGGTAGAGAAGTAAGCGCAGAATAATCTGCGTGTTTTTGGAGGTGAACAAGAATGTGTAACGGAGGATATTTTTCTAACCTAAAACTAACAAATTATTAACCTGATATTTTCAAAAGTAAGGGTAATTTTGTACACAGGATATATTTCGTGTTATGTTTTATAATTAAATATTGTTTGTTATGAATACAAAAGGATTAAAAGTGAAAGCGAATATAAAGAAACACTTTGTTTGTGGGGGAGTAATACTATTGTGTTATGTTTATCTTCTTACTCATGAAATAAGTGATGCTGCGGTTTAAGGTACAAAGTTTTAAAAACGTTAAATGTTAGTTGTATATTAGGTTTATGTTAGTTCTTATTCGTACTTTTGTATATTATGAAAGTAAATGGATATAAAAATCTTACGATTGCTATTATATTTGCAGTATTTTTATTGCAAACTATATGGTTGTATAATTCTTTTAGTGTGGCTATAAATAAGTTGACAACAGAAGTAAATGATTTCTTTATTCAATGTCTCTTTGAGGAGTTAGACAGCAGATTTACGAATATACCCCCAGATACTCAAATTCAAGGTTCTAATAAATCGAATCCCAAATACGATAATTATGAATATATTAATAATGGCATATACAATTTATGCCATAAGGATGTTGATCTTCAACAATTAGCAAAGATACTTAATAAAAATATCAAGCAAAGTAAGATGCCTAATACCTATGTACTATATAAAGTAACTGGCAAGAGCAAAATGATAGTCTATAAAGATCAAAGTTTTCATGCCAATTTGATTGGGGGCATAAAATCTGAAATTATTCCAACAAGGATAAATGGTTCACAAGGCATTCAAATAGAATTTGTAAACCCTTTTGCTTTGTATTTTCATGAACTAGGACTTCTCGTTTTTATCAGTTTCATTCTTTGTTTTTTGGCATTTGTATGCGTTATGAAACAAGTAGCAATTATTCGAACCCAAGAAGAAAATGCAAGAATACAAAAGGATTTTAGTTATGCAATGGTGCATGATATGAAAACTCCATTGGCAACTATTAGTATGGGTATTAATGCACTTACCATTCCTACTGTTGGAGAAAGTAAACAGTTGAGAACAAAATATCTAACAGTTATAAGAAATGAGAATAAACATTTATATCAATTAATAAACAGAATCCTTACTATTTCTAAGTTCGAATCTGGCAAGCTTATGCTAAATAAGACGATTTTTGACTTAGAACAGCTCTTAAAAAATATAGAAGGTAATTTTGAAGTACACACAAAAAAAGAAGTTACATTCAAGAATTTTATAAATGAATTGCTGGTGTTTGCTGATAAAGAATATTTAGGTGAAGTTTTTTATAATCTAATAGATAACTCTATAAAATATTCAAGTAATTCAGTCCATATTGAAATATTTTCTTACAGAGTAGAAAAAGGAGTAAATATTCGTGTGAAGGATAATGGTATAGGTATATCCAAAGAAGACCAACAGATTATCTTTGATAAATTTGAGCGAGCTTCCGCCTCTAAACGCACATTCTCTAAAGGAGGAGCTCCAGGATTTGGATTAGGTTTAAACTATGTACTTCATGTTATAGAAGCTCATGGTGGTATGGTTTCAGTAGATAGCGAACTCGGTAAATATACCGAGTTCACAATATTCTTACCAGATCAGAATGATAGTTATGAGGGGCGAAGAAGAATTAAATAGATTCTATCAATGAAAAGCCAACCCCACGTGTAGTTTCTATCTGGACGAAAGGGTCTATTTGCAGATATTTGCGAAGACTCGTTATGATAACATCTAGACGCCGGGCAAGATAGAAATCTTTCTCAATACTTCCCCAAAGCGTGTTTTGTATAATCTCTCGTTTGATGATCATATTTTTATTCTTGGCAAGCAGCTCCAAGGTCTTGGTTTCTTGTTTGTTCAATTTTAAACAGATGATTCCAGCTTCGTCTTTTAGGCAAGAATGTTCTGGGTCTAAGGTATGTTTGCCAATCTTTATGCAATTTGAAACATTACGCCTCATTAGACCTCCTTTGAGTTTCAGTAGAGCCTTGATGTGACAATCAAGTTCCTCTGGAACAAATGGTTTCTTGATATATTCATCTACCCCAGCTTCGTACCCCTCTTTCAGTTTGGATGGTGCTGTAAAGTTAGTCGTGAACATAATGATGGTTTCACCATCCAGTTCGCGAATATACTTTACCATATCAATGCCGTTCATAATAGGCATATCAATATCTGAAATGATAACATCTGGCTTGAATGATTCCCATGCCTTGATACCATCTTTACCATTGCTTGCGGTTACGATTTCATAACCGCCAACAATATCTTCTAACGTGTTCTTCTCCATAAAGGCAAGATTCTTGTCATCTTCCACCAGGAGTAATTTTATGTCTGCCATAGTTGTTTGCAATTTTATTCTTAGCACAAAGATACATAATTATTTTTAATTATGATCATTTATACTTAGAATTTTTTGCATGGACAAAAAATAAATGTCTTGTTTGCAATTGTTACAGTAACGCAAACGAAAACTTATCCAAACTACATTTTCAATGTTGTCTCTTTCTTAAAATCTTTTTAAGACAACAGGAACACCACATAATTATAAATGATAATCCACAGATTGCAAGGGATGGAATCATTATTTCTTTTATAGTTGTAAAAGTCTTTGCTCTAATGAAAAGAGTATAGGTACTCATCAGTGCAAAGGATAAGAGTATCCAATTAACTGTTCTATGTTTTTTATAGAAAAAAGTACATACGCTTGCAAGTGTGGCTGAACAATATATGATAGCAAAGTCTTTCGAAAATCCTATGACAATGCATGAGAATACTATCATGCTCAATGTATAGCTGAGTAGAACAATTTTTTTCAGGACTGTTCTTGGGTTTGATTTATAGTTCATATTTCTATATTTTTATTCGAGTGCAAATATAGTATGTTTTTGCAATACTGAGTGTAAGTTTATTGTTAGATTTATGTTAAATTAACAGTCTTGATTAACAAAAAAGGTCAAGCTTGAGGCTTCTTGCATTATCAAAGTAAGCGCAGATTATCTGCTAGTTTTTGGCAATTATAATGCAATTTCGCTGTTTATTCGTCTCTTTGCTGCCAAAGAACCCTGTCCTTTCCCGTTAGGCGTTCGGCGGATTTGCAATCCGCCGTTAAAAAATGTCCTAACCTATTTAGGCTTTGCGGATTTGCAATCCGCAACATCCAGTTTGTGCTTTTTGGGGTTGTTGTTGGGGGATTGCAAATCCCCCGGTTTTAATAGGTCGAACCTTTTTTTACGGCGGATTTGAAATCCGCCGGGACGCCTGGCGGGAGACTTTCTATTGATGCCTGGCGGGAAAAAACAAAGTTCACAAGGTTGTGGACCACAAACTTGTGAACTTTTAATATTATTTTGTAAATCAAGCATTTAAATGTATCTTTACAGCCAAAGAACAACTGCCAAGAAAAGTTTCTGTACGATGTCGCAAAGATACATTTTTTATTATCTTACTCTTCTCAAGATGTTCTGCAGCTCATAAACGATGCTAGGATGAGTATCGGCTACATTATCCTGCTCATAGAGATTGTCGGAGATGCGGTAGAGCTGAGGAAGAGGATCGTTGCCGGTCTCTATCTTCGGACCCCACTTGATCATCTTGGAACCATCGTTCGGCTCGATGTATTTCCACTCCTTGGTGCGGATGGAAAGTACATGGTTGCTCGACATTTCGGCTACCCATGGACGATGGGTGGTGTCGGTGCCGAGCAGATTGCCAAGATGGTTCCTGCTGTCAGGGGCACTGCCCTTAGGGAAGGTGGCACCAATCAGATTGCCGAATGAAGCCATGAAGTCGATCTGTGACATCAGAACATCGGAGGTCTGACCCGCCTTCACGTTCTTTGGCCAGCGCACGATGACCGGAATCGCCGTACCACCCTCGAAGGCACTGTACTTGTTGCCGCGCCAAGGACCCGCTGGCTTGTGACCATTCAGGAGTTCCTCTGCCTGGTCCTGATAACCGTCATCCACCACCGGACCATTGTCGCTGGTAAGCAATACGATGGTGTTATCCGCAATACCCAACTTATCCAGAGTCTCCATAATCTTGCCCACCGACCAGTCGAACTGCACGATGGCATCTCCACGCACACCCATGGTGCTCTTTCCACGGAAACGCTCGTGTGGGAAACGAGGCACGTGGACATCATTGGTGGCAAAATAGAGAAAGAAAGGATTGTTGCGGTTCTTCTTGATGAAGTCGATGGCATGGGTAGTGATGGAATCGGCGATGTTCTCGTCTTTCCACAATGCCTTGCCGCCACCCTTCATATAACCGATTCTGCCGATGCCGTTCACGATAGACATATTGTGGCCGTGGCTCGACTTCATATTATAGCACAACTCAGGATTGTCCTTTCCGGTTGGTTCGCCAGGGAAGTTTCTGTAATAGCTTACCTCGATAGGAGCCGACGGATCGTAGTTAGCCACCTTGCCGTCTTCGATGAACACACAAGGTACACGGTCGGCAGTGGCAGCCATGATGTAATGATGGTCGAAGCCGATATCAGCCAGGGCTGACGGCAATGGGGCATTCCAGTCCTGCTTGCCAGTCTCGGCACCCAAGCCCAAATGCCACTTGCCGATGGCACAGGTAGAATAGCCTACGCTCTTGAACATATCTGCCATGGTAAACTGGGTAGGCTTGATAATCATTCCCGCATCGCCCGGAGCCACATCGGTGCCCGGCTTGCGCCACGCATATTCGCCCGTGAGCAGAGAGTAGCGAGATGGGGTACTGGTAGAGGCGATGGCATGGGCATCGGTGAAACGGATTCCCTGCTTCGCCAGCTTATCCACATTCGGTGTCTCTACGTTCCTGGCACCATAGCATCCCAGGTCGCCATAACCCAGGTCATCGGCAAGGATGATGATGACGTTAGGCTTCTGCTGATTGCTTGCCTTCGCCTTCCTGGCTCCCATCGCAGCCGTGCAAGCCAGCGGCGACAGCAGGGCGATGGTGATATAAGTCTTGTTCATAATGATAATCGTTAGTTATTTTTTAAAACATTCATGATGTTGGCTGGTGGACGCTGGGCGAGGAGTTCCCGCTTCATGAAGTCCATGTAGGGAGCCACATACGAATAATACTGGTAGTATCCCTGACAGAGATAGTTCAGTCCCGGCTCTCCATACTTATCTTTCTCAAACCGGTTCTTCGGGCATTCGCCATGGCAGGCGAACTCCATATCGCATTCCTTGCACTGGCGGGGCAGCGAGGTATGCTTCAGGCGGCTGAATGCCTGCTGCTTTTCGCCGTAAAGCATGTCGATGAGCGACTGCTCCCGGATGTTTCCCAGTTTGTATTCCGGAAAGACGAAGTGGTCGCAGGAATACACATCGCCATTGTGTTCCATCACGCCCGCATGACCGCACTCCTTGGAATAAGCGCAGATGCCCGGCAGCACACCCATCCAGTTGGCAAGCGTGCAGTCGAAGATTTCCACAAACATCTTACCCACATCGTGGCGCACCCAGTCGTCAAAGATGGTGCAGAGGAAGTTGCCCCATTGTGCCGGGGGTACGGAAGCATCTGCAAGCGGAATCTCCCGGTCGTCGGCAAGACTCGCCAGGGTGCGACCGTCTTCATGCTCGGTGAGTCGCTCCACGATAGGGGTAAACTGCAGGTACTGGCAACCGTTGTCTCTGAAGAAATGATAGAACTCCAGCGGATGCTCTGCGTTATAGGCGTTGACCACCGCCATAGCATTCCATTCCACCCGATGTTTCTTCAGCAGGCTGATGCTCTGCATCACCTTTTCCCAGGAAGGCTTTCCGGCAGGAGTTACGCGATAGTGGTCGTGATACTCCTGAGGTCCGTCGATGGAAATGCCTACCAGCCAATGGTTCTGTGCAAAGAACTCGCACCATTCGTCGGTGAGGAGAGTGCCGTTGGTCTGGATGACATTGTCTATCTGTTTACCGTGGACGTACTTCTTCTGAAGCGCCAGCGCCTTTTTGTAGAAGTCGATGGAACGCATCAGCGGCTCGCCTCCGTGCCAGGTAAAGAGCACCTGGGGCATGGTCTGTGCCTCGATGTACTCCCGGGTGAATTGCTCCAGCATCTCATCGGTCATCAGATGTCGGGGAGTGTTCTGGTAAAGATGGTTCTTTTCCAGATAATAACAGTATTTGCAAGCCAGGTTGCAATGGGCGCCTGCGGGCTTTAACATCACATACAGGGGCTTGGCAAATGGAGTTGCTATGTTGTCGTTCATCATTTTTTCTTTTTAAAACTTAGGCAGGGTAATCTTGAAATCCTGGTTGTCTCTGTGCTCCTTCTGGATGGCAGCCAGGAGTTCCTTTACGATTTCAGGATGATCTGCCGCTACATTATGGTCTTCGTGGATATCCGATGCCAGGTTGTAGAGACGTGGCTCGCCCTTTACCACTACCATCTTCCAGTCGCCCTTTCTCACGCCAATCTGGTCGGTCTCGTGGAATTCCCAGTAGAGATAGTCGTGGTGTTTCTGCTCGGCATCCTTGCCCAGAAGGGTAGGAGCGATGGAGATTCCGTCGAAACCATCACCTGCCAGTTTCTTGTTGGTATAGCGCTTGGCGAAGTTCTTGATTCCGGCAAGGTCGCAGAAGGTTGGCATCAGGTCGTAGAAGGCAAACTGGGTATCATTTACGCTGCCCGCCTTGATGTGCTCCGGCCACCAGGCAATGAACGGGATGCGGATGCCGCCCTCGTAGCACTGGCGCTTCAAGCCCTTCAGCTTGCCGTCGCGACCGAAGAACTTTGGATCGGCGCCGCCCTCCTCGTGAGGACCGTTATCCGAGGTAAAGATCACCATGGTATTCTTGTCGAGACCCTTCTCCTTCAGCTTGGCGAAGATTTCGCCTACATACTGGTCAAGACGGGTAATCATTCCGGCAAACTGGGCGTGGGTATGAACCACGGCGTTGTATCGGGAACCTTCCTGTCCGCCCCAGGTCTTGTCCTCGAAGAACTTCTTCTGATAGTTCTCCAGGATGGAATCCTCCGGCTGAGCCAGTTCGGCATGAGGCAGGGTATAGGTGAGGAAGCCTACGAATGGATGCTTACTATCCTGACGGTCAATCCACTCCAGTGCCTTGTCGTGGATGATTCGGGCAGAATACTGGTTGCGCTTGAAATAGTCCTTGCCGAACATCGGATACTGGATGTTCTGCTCCATGATTTCTCTTACCACCGCCGTATCTCCCAAAGCCTTGCTGTAGCGGTTGAGGAAGTTAGGATAATAAAGGTGTGCCTGGAACTGGCAGATGTAGCCGTAGAATTCATCTATGCCACGCTTGTCGGGAGTAGAGGCAGAACCTTCGTATCCGCCTGCCCACTTGCCGAAGACTCCGGTGCGGTAGCCCTTGTCCTTCAGCATCTCCGGAAGAATCTTATGCTGCGGGTCGTAAGGTTCCTGACCCACAACAGAAAAGTCCTCATTTACTCCATACTTTACCATCGGCACGTTTCTCCAGTACTCCTTGTTGCCTCTTACGTGGGTATGACCGGTATGCTGACCCGTCATGATGGTAGCACGTGATGGGGCTGAAACCGGCGAACCGGCGTATGCCTGGGTGAATCGCATACCCTCTCTTGCCATCTGGTCGATATTGGGGGTATGGATGTAAGGCTGACCGTAGCAGGCTAGATCGCCATATCCCATATCATCGCAGAGGATGAAAAGGATGTTGGGCTGCTGTACGTTCTGCTTGGCGCACACCAGGGTAGGTAGGCAAATTATGCCTACCCCAGTGAGCCATATTGTCTTGTTTGTCTTCATAAAATTCTGTTTTTTAAAATCTATTCATCTACCTTCAGATTCTTGCGGTAGTTGGCGAGCAACTTCTTCAGTTCCTTCTCAATCTTCTGAGTGCCTGGTTTGCCGTAGATGTTGTGTAGCTCGTTAGGGTCGCTCTTGATATCATACAACTCCCAGTAGTCGATGTCGGCATCATCGGTGAAGTAATTGATAGACTTGAGGGCATTGAAGCAGTTGTTCTCTCTTGTACCTGGCTGACCCTGGTATTTGTTTTCTACCACGGCTCTCTCGCCACCCTTGCCGTAGAAGTGAATCAGCTTGTAACGCTCGGTGCGCACACCGTCGTGCTTGCGTACCAGGTGGTAGGTAGGGTAATCATAATAATGATAGTACAGGCTCTTGCGCCACTTCTTCACTGGCTGGCCGGCAAACAGCGGCTGGAGTGATGTTCCAGGCATGTACTTAGGCTTCTGCAAACCTGCCAGGTCGAGGAAGGTAGGTGCGAAGTCGATGTTCTGAACCATCTGGTTGCACTCGCTTCCCTCCTTGATGTGCTTAGGATAGCTGATGATGAGCGGGGTATGGAATGACTCCTCGTACATGAATCGCTTGTCGAACCAGCCGTGCTCGCCCATGTAGAATCCCTGGTCGGATGTATAGACGATGATGGTGTTGTCGGTGAGGTTGTTCTTGTCGAGATATTCCAGCAGTCTGCCCACGCTCTCATCTACTGAGGCAATCACAGCCATATAGTCGCGGATGTAGTTCTGGTATTTCCACTCGATCAACTCCTTGCCGGTCAGGTTCTTGCTCAGGAACTCACGGTTTCTAGGCATGTAGTAGGCATCGATGATGGCACGCTGCTGTGGAGTCATGCGGTTCATCTCGCCCATCAGTCCGGCATAGGAATCTCTTCCCTCTGGAGTAGAAGGATCGTACATCTCAGGAATCTTCAGGTCGCGTACCATCTCCATATACTTGTCGATAGACATCTTCTGGGTGGATGCAGCAGAACCACGGGTCTTGTAATCATCCCAGAAAGTCTCTGGCAACGGGAAGTTGACGTTGGCATACTTGCTTACATACTTGGTGTTAGGCATCCAGAGACGGTGAGGTGCCTTGTGGTGAACCAGCAGACAGAATGGCTTGTTCTTGTCGCGGTTGTTCAGGTACTCGATGGCATGGTCGGTGATGAGGTCGGTGGCATAGCCCATCTCCTGCTTGAAGTTACCGTACTGGCCGGTAGAAGCGAAGGTTGGGTTGTAGTACTGCCCCTGGTCATCCAGAACATGATAGTAGTCGAATCCCTTCGGACTGCAGGACATGTGCCACTTGCCCACAACGGCAGTAGAATAGCCGGCCCCCTGCAGCAGTTCTGAGAAGAAGGTCTTGGTAGAGTCGATACCCTCGGCAAGCTGGCGCTGTCCGTTCTGGTGACTGTAAAGACCCGTCATCAGGCACGCACGGCTTGGAGTAGAGAGAGAGTTCTCCACGAAAGCCTCGTTGAATTTCATTCCCCTTTCAGCTAGGCGGTCGATGTTAGGTGTTGGTGCCAATTTGGAGATTGGACTACCGTATGCGCTGATGGCTTGCATGGCATGGTCATCACACATAATGTACAAGATGTTTGGTCGTTCTCCCTGAGCGAAGAGCGACAGCGGCATTACCTGCAAGGCAGCGAATGCCAGTAATGAACGATTGAGTTGATTTCGGTTGTTATTCATCATGATTCTGGTGATATATCGTTAATAATGAATGAATTGTCGGCAAAAAAGTAGAGGTTGATAAAATGCTAAAAAGAGGGGGCACCATCGGTTGGCGCACCCTCTTTGATTTAACCTAAACACTACTATTTCTTCAAGAGAAACAGTTGAGTTATTCTTATAATAAACAAACCTAGTAAGCTTTTATCTCTTCAGGTTAGGGTTCTTCTCAACATCTGATGTTGGATATGGACAGTAAATTCTATCCTCAGACCAAGAACCTGAAACAGTTACACTTTCCTTAGCAGTATAGGTCTTGCCATCCTGCTTTGCTACTACGAGAGGAGCATTGGTTACGCGGTAGTCGAAGTTCTTCTTCAGCTCGTCCATACGAAGCTCGTCAGAACGGCGGGTAACCATAGAAACCCAGTTGCCGGCAACTTCCCATCCGTGCTCGATGTAGCAAGCCTCAGCCAGCTGCTCTGCATTCATATCAGCAATCTTTACGGTAGTACCATTGCTCAAAGTAACGTTCTCAACATCGTTTACGGCACGGCTGCGAACCTGGCGGAGGCACTCCTTAGCCTTGTTCAAGTCACCACCAGAGCGAGCTGCACTCTCAGCATACCAGAGAAGAATCTCTGAGTAACGGATGAGGTTGTGACGGCGGTCGTTAACCATACCACCCCAGTTAGGAGCCAGATAATCGTAAGCCTGACGGAGCATGTTGCCGTTCTCGTCACAGTTTACTGTAAAGATACAGAACATTGGGTGGTAAGCCTCAACCTCTGGAGTTTTTCCATCTTCTTTCAGAGCCCACCAATCTACAGCCTTAGTAATAGTGTTTCCATCCTGGAATGTAACCTTAGGAGCGTAGATAGCATCCTTACGAGCTCCCTCTGGGAATCTCTTCCAGAATGCGATTTCACCCCAGGCATCACCCCAGCCACCATCGCCGAGACCTTCGAAACGGCAGCAGGAAGAAAGCTCTGAATCATGATCCCACCAACCACGAGCGTCGTTGTTGATACCAAGCACGGTCTCCATGTTGTAGTTGTTGCCCATAGAGTAAACATCCTTCCACTCTGGGTTCAGGATGAAACCGTAAGAACCGTTATTGTCGATGACAGACTTAGCCTGCTCTGCTGCGAGCTTGTAGTACTCTGTACCCTTGTTGAGTGGGTAACCTGCCATAGACATGTAAACTGCTGACAGGGTAGCCTGTGCAGCCTGCTTTGTAGTCCAGACATCTACACCGAACAAGCGGCTAGGTTCCTTTTCATACTTGGTAGGAAGCTCGTTAACAGCAGCCTTCAAGTCAGAAACAATCAGTTCATATACCTTTTCTACACTTGATGGAGCAACTTCCAACTGAGAAACGTCAGTACCTGTAATCAATGGCACAGGACCGAATACACGTACCAGATAATAGTAAGCATAAGCACGCCAGAAGTGAGCATTACCCAAAGCCACGTTGATCTTTTCCTGAGCTACAGGAGCCTTGCTTGCACTCTCAGTAATCAGGTTGGCTGCCTTGATTACTGAATAATGCTGGTTCCAGGCATCAGTTACACCCTTGTTGGCACCATCAGATGCAAAAGCATCGAGGGCAGCACAAGCCTGCTTGTTAGAACCAGGGTTGGCTGTGATATCATCACCCTGCCACTGTGGGTACATAGGGTTGGTCCAGCTCTGTGTCTGGTTTACTCGGTCATACAGTGCGTTAACACTTGCTGTCAGGTCATCTTCGCTATTGAAGAAGTTATCTGGGGTCAACTGTCCCTTAGGTTCCTCATCCAGGAAGTCTCCACAAGAAGAGAAGGTAAGCAAGGATGCTGCCATGAGACAACCCATATATAATAATTTTCTAGTTCTCATAATTATTTCAGATTTTAGATGATTGAAGTTAGAAGTTTACACGTACGCCCATTGTGATGGTACGAGGATTAGGGTAAGCACCCATATCCAAACCGTTATCACGGTCAACACCATTATCACTGAATGATGCACCAGCTGGGTCGATACCCTTGTAGCCGGTAATGGTGAAGAGGTTCTGAGCTGAGAGAGAGAGACGGATGTCCGCAATCTTTGTCACGCTGCGTGGGAATGTATAAGCAATGCTGATATTCTCGCAACGCAGGTAATCTGCATTCTCCAACCACTTGTCTGAGTTACCGTATGTCTTGTTCTCTGCGCCTACTGTTGGCATGGTGATTCCGATGTTGTTGAAGTAATCCTTATCGGTTACGAACATAGAGGCACCTACCATTGAGTTCATGGCGTAACGTACCATGTTCAAACGCTTAGCTCCGAAGGCTGCGTTGAAGAATACGTTGAAGTCCCAGTTCTTGTAGCTTACGGTGTTGTTCCATCCCAAGGTAACGTCTGGGTTTGAACGGCCTAATACGAAGCGATCCTTTGAAGCATCTGGAGTAGCGGTGGTTCCGCCGTCTGCTGTGTAATAGGTATCAATCCACTCGCCCTTGTCGTTCTTCTGCAAACCAGCCCACTTGAAGCCGTAGAATGTACCGATAGCCTCACCTTCCTTGATGATGGTACATGGGTCAACAGTACCTGGAGAAGGGCTGGTACCATAGAGAATAGGAGAATCTGCTGTCAACTTGGTTACCTCGTTCTTGATGTAGCTGGCATTCAAGGTTGATGACCATGACCAGTCCTTGGTCTGGATAATCTGTGCATTGATGGTTGCATCAATACCCTTGTTGCTTACCTCACCGGCATTTACCCAGTAAGATGTGCCACCCAGGTAACCTGGAGCTGATGTGGTCAGGAGGGCATCCTTGGTCTTCTTGTCGAAGTAGTCTAAGCTGATGTTCAAGCGGTTGCCGAAGAAACCGAGGTCAACACCGAGGTCAAACTGGTGAACCTTCTCCCATGTCAGGTCTGGTGTAGCAAGACCATTTGCCCAGTAACCTGTATATGACTGATTTGTACCGTATGTGAAACCGGTTGTACCCAATGAACCGAGAGTAGAATATGGAGAGATATCCTGGTTACCGATGATACCGTAGCTTGCACGGATCTTCATGTATTCTACTGCATTCTTGATTGGCTCCCAGAACTTCTCGTTAGAGATGGTCCAAGCTGCAGCTGCTGATGGGAAGTAACCCCACTTCTTGTTGGTGAAACGGCTGGAACCATCCGCACGGAAGGTACCGGTCAACATATAACGGTCTGCGTAGTTGTACATAACACGAGCTACACCTGAAAGCATGGTCCACTTGCTGTAGCCGTTGCTAGGAGTCTTGGAAGCTGCATCTGCTATGTTCCAGTAACCCAACTGCTCGTGAGCAATACCAGTACCTGACATACCCATGCGGCGAACCTCGTTAGAGGTAACTTCCCATACACCTGTTGCTGTCAAACCGTGATCACCCCACTTGTTGCTGTAGGTCAAGTTGTTGGTTGACTGCAAAGCTGTAACGGTAGCATCGTTGTTGCCCATATTGTTTCCTGCTGCGTTCACCTTGGTAGATGTGAAGCTGTACCACTTGTAATCGTTGTAGTCGATACCGTTGGTGGTGGTGAAGGTCAAGCCCTTGAGAAGGTTGAACTTCAAGTCAACGTGACCAGTTACCATGGTACGCTTGCGGTCGTTCTGGCTGTCGTGAAGAATACCGTAAGGGTTGTTCTGGATGTTGTTGTATGGGTCCAGGTTGTACTTGCCGTTGGCAGCCATCATCTCCATGGTAGGAGAGTAGTTCAAACCTACCCAGATTGGGTTAGACTGGTTCTGAGCGAAGCCAGCACCTGAGTTGTCTGTCTGAGCAAGGTTGAGGTCGGCGGTCAACTCCAACCAGTCGAATACCTTATTATGAATGTTTGCCTTGATAGCGTAACGTCTAGACTTGGTGTCAACGATTACACCTTTCTGATCCATCAAGTTGGCAGAGAAGTAAGTCTGTGTTTTCTCGTTACCCTGTGACAAGGCAACCTTATAGTTCTGAGTAATACCTGTCTGGAGCAACTGATCCATCCAGTCGATACCTGGTTTGGTACCATTCAAATAATCCTGTACAGCGCTCTGAGCCACACCCTTGTGGTCAACCAAAGCTTGTGCATACTGCTTGGTACCCATTACCTCAGGGATGTTGTAAGCGTTAGAGAAACCGAAGCTGCCGTCGAAGGTAACCTGGGGTGCACCTGCCTTACCGCTCTTGGTCTGTACCATTACAACACCATTGGCACCACGGGCACCATAGATAGCGGTAGAAGAAGCATCCTTCAATACCTGAATACTCTGGATATCTTCAGGGCTGATACCCTCAAGACCTGTCTCACGAACAATACCATCTACTACGTAGAGAGGGTCGTTGCTCTTGTTTACTGAGCTGGCACCACGGACACGAATCTTCATGGAACCACCAGGTACGCCACTAGACATAACCTGTACACCAGACATACGACCGTTGAGGGCATCCTCAACACGTGCAACAGGCTGATCCTTGAAACTCTTGCCTTCCATCACAGCAACAGAACCAGCCAAGTCTGCCTTCTTTACAGTACCGTAACCGATGACTACAGTCTCCTCGAGTACGTTGGCATCGTCTTGCATAGTGATGTCTAATGGAGTTCCGTTCCAAGTGATTGTCTGGGCCTTGTAACCTACGTAAGTAATAGTGAGCTTAGCGCCCTTAGTCAAATTGTTAAGGACGAAGTTACCGTCAAGGTCGGTCACGGTACCGCCGGTCTTGCCATCGATACGGATGGTAGCACCAATGATAGGCTCGCCAGAAGCGTCCTTTACAGTACCTTTACATGAGTTTTGCTGCTGGGTAGCGGTTGCAATTGCTGAATTGCTCTGAGCTGCCAATGCAGTGACAGTGCTAAGTGGTGACATGGCACCCAACAGCGCTGCAAAATACAAATTTGCTCTTTTGTTCATAGGACTAATATATATTATTGGTTTATTTCATTTATTATCATCAGCTACTTCTTCTGGAGTAGTCTTATATGATTGTTAGCTATTTATTTTTAGCTTTGTTGTTGTCTTTAGAAAGAGGGGGCGCCATTGGTTGGCGCGCCCCCTCGTAATTCATATCATTACCCCCTTACAAGGAAGTAACATTGAACTCAGATTTGCTGCAAAATAACAATTTGCCCCTTTGTGTCATAGGTCATTTTAAATTGTTCTCATATAGGTGTAGTAATATTTGCATTTTTTGTCATCAAGCTAAAAGCTAGAATGCAGCGATAATGTTGATATATGGGCACCTATTCTCGCCGCCTAAGACGATGCAGATGCCGCTAGTCGTGATAGGTTTTATATTGTAAGCAACTTCTGTCGAGCTATCAGACACGCTCCGATGACACCGGCCTGGTCTTTCAGCTCAGAAGTGACGATTTGTGAATCTTCGTTCATAACATTGAGCGAATACTTCTTGATTCCCATGTTCACTGGCAGGGTGAGATAATCGCCTGTGACAGACATTTCTCCGCCGATGACCAGCATCTCTGGGTTGAATATGTTGATGATGCCTGCCAGTTGCTTGCCCAACTCATCTGCGATGTGTTGCAGGGTGGCGAGGCTCAGTACATCTTCCTTAGCGATGGCATCCATAATGTCTTCCAGCGTGAGCTCCTTTTTCTCTTTGAGTACCTTGTCCGAGAGAATGGATGGCTTGCCAGCCAGGATATTCTCCGTTAGTTTTCTCTTGAGTGCTCTGCCCGATACTTCTGTCTCCACGCAGCCAATCTTGCCGCAGTGGCAGATGATGTTGTTGTTGTAGGCGGTCATGTGACCGAACTCTCCAGAATATCCCGACTTGCCGTAGTACAGCTTGCCGTCGATGATGATTCCGATGCCCAAACCCCAGCATATGTTGACGAAGATGACATCTTTCTTACCTTTACAGCATCCTTTGATAAACTCTCCGTAGGTCATACTGCGGGAATCGTTCTCGATGCAGGTTGGAAGCTCCAACAGCTCTGTGAGCTTCTCAGCCAGAGGTTCTTCCAGGAACGTGAACATGTTGTATGCTCTTCCTTCCAGAGATCTCACGCGTTCTGCCACGTTGACGCAAATTTCCAGGATTTCTTCTCTTTTAATAGGTAGATTGTCGATAAAGACATTAATAATCTTTCCCATCTCGGCAAGGCTCTCAGGCGTATTCTCATACACATAAGGAACTTTCTGCTTCTCTGTGATCAGATTGCCACAGAAGTCGCTCACTGCCAAAGCGAGGCAGTCCATTTCCGGGTTCACACCAACAAAGTAACCTGCGGTAGGTTCCAGGTCGTAAACCATCGGGATTCGGCCAGCGGAATCGGCTTTCTTTCCGATCTCCCTGACAAGTCCCTGTCCCATCAGTTCATTCAGAGCGTTCGTCGTTGTCGGGAGGCTCACCCCTATGCCCTTTGATAATTCAGGTATGGTAGAAGCGCCCTTTGCTATGAACTGCTCTAGTAGTCGTCTAGGAACAGAAGGTTTTCGGTTGATGTTCTTAATATATTTTATTATGTCTTTAGCCATAACTAAAATTTTTTTGTTGCAAAGATACTCTTTTTTAAGTTTGGTACAATGATTTACGAGTTAATAAAACTTAATTGGGGCTATTTTTATGCAAATTTCCTCTTTGGAGCTTCGTGATTTAGTATTATACCTATTTATATATAGAGACATAAGAGTGATTTTATCTGCAATCATTTCAGCAACAGATAAACCCTATGTAGCCATAACTGATTGATATAATGGTAAAAACGACACTTATTAATGGCCGCTTCTTGTCAATAAACTAAAAAAATAAAAGCCTTTTAGATTTATTAACCTAAAAATGATGGCACTAATTAATAAAAGACGTATCTTTGCAAAATAAAATATTTTATTAAGTATTCAACTAAAAATAAAAGATATTATTATCGAGGTTTCTAACTAACATTAATATATATCTACTTTGCCTTCCAGCCAGCAAAAAAGCTGGGAGGCAATCATTGCAACTAACACAATATTCAACTTTATATGAAGAAAATCAACAAATTCTTAGGTTCGTTGGCAGCTTGCGCAGCGATGTTGGGGGGAGTCTCAACTCAGGCTGTAGCTGCAGATATTAATATTATCCCTGTGCCTGTGAAAACACAGGTGCAGAAGGGTGAGTTTGTATTGCCTCAAAAGGTAGTGATCTCTTATCAGACTGCGGATGGCAAGAACATCGCACAGTATATGGCTGATAAGCTGAAGGCATCTACCGGCTATGATGTAACCGTAGGCGGAAAGAAGGGAAATATCTCTATCCAGATTTCTCCTTCCATGAAGATGGCTGAGGAAGGCTATCGCCTTACTGTTACCAGCAAGGGCGTAGTAATCAAGGCGAAGACCGGAAAGGGTGCCTTCTATGGTATGCAGAGCTTCATGCAGCTGCTGCCTGCACAGGTGGAGAGCGCTACCAAGGTGAGCGGCGTGAAGTGGGTGGCTCAGTGCTGTGACATCCAGGATGCTCCTCGCTTCGGCTACCGTGGCTTCCATCTCGATCCATGCCGTCACTTTATCACCGTAGAAAACGTGAAGAAGCAGCTCGACATCATGTCTATGTTCAAGGTAAACACCATGCACTTCCACCTCACTGAGGACCAGGGATGGCGCATCGAAATCAAGAAATATCCTGAGTTGACTTCCATCGGCGGCTATCGCCTCCAGGGTGACGGTTCTACCTATGGCGGTTTCTATACACAGGAGGAAATCAAGGACATCGTGGATTATGCAGCCAAGCGCTACATCACCGTGATTCCTGAAATCGACCTTCCTGGCCACATGATGGCAGCAATCGCTGCTTATCCATCTCTCTCCTGCAAGGGTGAGCAGTGGACTCCTAGAATGGTTTGGGGTGTTGAGGATATCGTGATGTGTCCGGGTAAGGAAGATATGTTCCGCTTCCTGGAGGATATCGTTCGCGAGGTGGTGCCTCTCTTCCCTGGCAAGTATTTCCACATCGGTGGCGACGAGTGCCCTAAGACCAGCTGGAAGAACTGTCCTGCCTGCCAGAAGCGCATCGAGGCTGAAGGCTTGCAGGCTGACGGCAAGCACTCTGCTGAGGAAAGACTCCAGAGCTACGTGATCAAGCGCATGGAAAAGATGCTGGCTAAGTACGGCAGAAAGATCATTGGTTGGGATGAGATTCTCGAAGGAGGTTTGAGTCCTGAGGCTACCGTGATGTCTTGGCGTGGTACATCTGGAGGTATTTCGGCTGCTTTGCAGAAGCATGACGTAATCATGACTCCTGGTAGCGGCGGTTTGTATCTCGACCATTATCAGGGCGACTACAAGATTGAGCCGGTTACTATTCCTAGTGCTCCTGCTTATCTCTCTAGAACATATAACTATGAGCCTGTGCCTGATACCATCAAGTCTCTGGGACTGGAGAAGCATATCCTCGGTGTGCAGTGCAACAACTGGTCGGAGTATATGTACACCAATGCCAAGATGGAGTATCAGATGTATCCTCGCTCTCTCGCTCTCGCTGAGATTGCATGGTCACCAGCCAAGAAGAAGAACTTCACAGACTTCGCCCGCCGTGTAGATGCCAACAGTGTCCGCCTGGATGAGCGCCACGTACGTTATCATATCCCATTGCCTGAGCAGCCATACGGTTCTTGCGACAAGGTAGTGATTACCAAGGATACCGTAGTTACCTTCCAGACTTCACGTCCGATGAAGATGGTCTATACCTTGGATGGTACTACTCCAACTCCAGCTTCTGCTGTCTATACCGAGCCTATCAAGGTGAGCGACAATATGATCATCAAGATTGCTACCGTATTGCCTTCTGGAAAGATGAGCAAGGTGAGAACCATCGACGTAGAGAAGCAGAACTATGCTCCTGCTGTGAATGTAAGCGATACCAAGGCAGGCTTGCAGCTGCGCCGTATCAAGGGTAATTATTTGAAGGTAAACCAGTTGGATTTTGCTGATGCTGAGTGGCAGGACTGTGGTACTGTTACCAACCTGAACAAGATGAAGGTGAGCCAGCCAGACGATGCTGCTACCCTGCGTGGTGCCAACAACTATGGTGCGATTGCTGAGGGATTCATCAATGTTCCTGAGGATGGTGTTTACTATCTCTCTTCCCGCATGGAGCAGGTTTGGATCGACAACAAGCTCGTGGTCAACAATGAGGGTGCCGTAAAGGCTGGTACCAACAGCGACAATGCTGTAGCTCTGGCTAAGGGTCTGCATCCAGTGAAGTTCGTTTATCTCTGCAATATCGTTGGTGGATGGCCATCTTGGTGGAGCAACCTCAACCTCGAAATGCGCAAGGATAATCAGAAGAAGTTCACAGCAGTAGAGGGAACTCAGTATTTCCACAAATAATTGAATTAAGAAGTTAAAGGAGTTAAGAAGTAATATCAATAACTGATTAGTAATATGAATATCAGAACCATCGCAAATGTATCACTTTGCCTTGCCATGCTTTCGATGAGCAGTGGGGCGCTGGCTCAGAGTGAGTCTCGCTGGCAGAATGTGAACATCAATCAGCAGAACCGAGAGCCTCGACGTGCCAATTTCTTCGCATTCGAGAATTTGGAGAAGGCGCAGAGTTTTGATAAGAAGAAGTCGGCCAACTACCTTTCCATGGAAGGTATGTGGAAGTTTAATTTCGTGAAGGACCACAACAAGCGTCCTGCCAACTTCTTTGCTCTGAAGTATGATGACTCACAGTGGAAGGATTTCCCTGTGCCTGGTTTGTTTGAGTTGAACGGATATGGTGATGCTACCTATAAGAACATCGGATATGCCTGGGCAACTCAGTTTGACCCGAACCCTCCTTACATCAGCGAGCTCAACAACTATACGGGTTCTTATCGCCGTACGTTCGAGCTTCCTAAGGACTGGAAGGGGAAGGATGTGTATTTCCACGTGGGTTCTGCCACCAGTAACCTGACTCTCTGGGTGAACGGCAAGTACGTGGGATACAGCGAGGACAGCAAGGTGGCTGCCGAGTTCAACATCTCTAAATATCTCAAGCCGGGAAAGAACCTTATTGCCATGCAGGTGATGCGATGGTGCGATGGTTCTTATTTCGAGGACCAGGACTTCTGGCGCTTCACGGGTATCGCCCGTGAGGTGTATCTCTATGCGCGTCCGAAACTGCATGCTGCTGACATCCGTCTGAACGCTGCTTTGGAAAACAACTACCAGGATGGTGTGTTGAACTACAAGGTTTCCTTGAAGGGAGGAAAGACAGACGTTGCCATCACCTTGTGTGATAAGGATGGCAAGCAGATTGCACAGGCTACAGGTGCACAGGGCGTCATCAAGGTGCCAAAGGTAAATGCCTGGACGGCTGAGACTCCTTACTTATATAAGGCATATATCACCCTGAAGAACAAGCAGGGCGCCGCTGAGGTGATTCCGCAAAAAGTGGGATTCCGCAACGTGGAAATCAAGAACGCACAGCTGCTCGTTAACGGACAGCCTGTGCTGGTGAAGGGTGCCGACCGCCACGAGATGGATCCGGACGGTGGATATGTAGTGAGCCTGGAGCGCATGATCCAGGACATCAAAATCATGAAGCAGTTGAACATCAATGCCGTTCGCACCAGCCACTATCCATGTGATCCTCGCTGGTATGACCTTTGTGATGAATACGGTATCTACATCACCGCTGAGGCAAATCTCGAATCTCATGGTATGGGATATGAAGAGAAGTCGCTTGCCAAGTTCCCTGAGTACATCGTGCCTCACATCGAGCGCAACGAGGGCAATGTGAAGCCGCTCATCAATCATCCTTCCGTCATCGTATGGAGTCTGGGTAATGAGTGCGGATACGGCGTCAACTTCGAGAAGGCTTACGACTGGGTGAAGGCGTGCGATACGACCCGCCCTGCACAATATGAACGTGGCGGATACGACAGCAAGACAGATATCTACTGTCCGATGTACATCGGTTACGAGGAAAGCGAGAGCTATTGCAAGAGCAACGGTACCAAGCCATACATCCAGTGTGAGTATGCTCACGCCATGGGTAACTCTGAGGGTGGTTTCAAGGAGTACTGGGATCTGATCCGCAAGTATCCTAAGTACCAGGGTGGTTACATCTGGGACTTCGTTGACCAGGGTCTGCGCGACAAGAGTCCTGTCACCGGTAAGGAAATCTTCACCTATGGTGGCGACTACGGCCGCTATCCAGGCAGTGACTACAACTTCAACTGCAACGGTATCATCGCTCCTAACCGCCGTCTGAATCCTCATGCGTATGAGATTCAGTATGTTCTCCAGAACGTCTGGATCAAGGATTTTGATGCAGAGAACGGTTCTTTCAATGTCTATAACGAGAATTTCTTCAAGAACATCGATGACCTGAGCCTGACTGCTACCCTCTTTGCCAACGGCGTGAAGTTGACTACCGTAGCGATTCCTGATACCAAGGGCATTGCTCCACAGGCAACCAAGCTGGTAAAGAGCGAGGCGCTGAAGAGTGCCATCGAAAAGGCTGAGGCTGAGCACGCTACAGAGGAAATCACCATCAACTTTGCCTTTGCAAGCGATGGAAGCCAGCCGCTGGTTGACAAGGGTCAGGTGATGGCTCGCCAGCAGATTGTACTCAACGGATATGAGTTCGACAAAGTGGATGCTCCTGCCAATACCGGCAGCAAGATTGAGGTTGAGGAGACCAACAGCTATGTGAAGGTTTCTGCAGAGAGAATGTCGGTTACTATCGGCAAGAAGACCGGTATGATTGATTACCTCGATGTGGATGGCGAACCAATGTTGAAGTTCCGTGAGAGTATGACTCCTGAGTTCTGGCGTGCTCCTACCGACAACGACTACGGTGCTTCTCTCCAGAAGAAGATGAGAGTCTGGAAGAACCCTCAGATGAACCTGAAGTCATTCGACAAGAGTGAGAGCAAGGACAGCGTAGTGCTGACTGCCAACTTCGAGATGCCTGAGGTGAAGGCTGAACTGATGCTCCGCTACCGTATCAATGCGGCTGGTGAAGTGACAGTTACCGAAAAGATGACAACAGACAAGGAGGCTAAGGTCGCTGATCTGTTCCGCTACGGTATGCAGTTGCAGATGCCTGCTTCTTTCTCTAAGTTGGAGTACTATGGTAGAGGTCCGGAGGAGAACTACATCGACCGTCACTCTTCATCTTTCATCGGAAAGTATGAGGCTAACGTGAAGGATGAGTATTATCCATACGTCCGTCCACAGGAGAGCGGTAACCATACAGACATCCGCTACTTCTCTATCTTCAACCCAACCACCGGTAAGGGTATCACCTTCGAGGGCTATGCTCCTATGGAGTGCAGTGCCATCCCTTATCTGGTAGAGGATTTGGATGCAGGTATCGAGAAGGAGCATGTCTGGGGACAGCACAGCGGCGACCTGGTAGAAAAGGGTCTCGTACAGTTGCACATCCAGCAGCGCCAGTTTGGTCTGGGTTGTATTGACAGTTGGGGTTCTTCGCCAATGGAGAAGTACCGCATGCACTATCAGGACCGCTGCTTCAGCTTCGTAATTAAAGCTAAGAAATAAGATATTTACACACTTGTGTATTCATGTAATTCATCGATAAGTGCTCTTCTTGCAGGGATGCAAGGGAGCACTTTTTCTGTTTTATGGGGGAAAAGTTTAAAAATAGATTAAATCCTTTGTTGATTCCCCCTTTTTTTCTTATTTTTGCAATTCTAACAAAATATAAAGGCAAACATAAGATAATTAAGATAATGGCAAACGATAACAAAGGTCTTACGCCGATGATGCGACAATTCTTCGAGATGAAGTCCAAGCATCCCGAGGCTTTGCTGCTTTTCCGTTGTGGCGACTTCTACGAAACTTACTGCGAAGATGCGGTGGAGGCTTCCCATATTCTCGGCATCACCCTGACCCGAAGAAACAACGGTGGGGCTACGGGTAGCATCGAGATGGCTGGATTCCCTCATCATGCACTCGATACTTACCTGCCTAAACTCATCAGGGCAGGAAAGCGAGTTGCCGTATGCGACCAGCTGGAAGACCCGAAGAAGAAACGCCTGGAAATCAAGGGCAAGAAGGGATTGAGCCAGATGGACAAGATGGTGAAGCGTGGCATCACCGAACTCGTTACTCCTGGTGTAGCAATGGGCGACAATGTGCTCAACTACAAGGAGAACAACTTCCTGGCAGCCATCCACTTCGGTAAGACTTCCTGCGGTGTAAGCTTCCTCGATATTTCAACCGGTGAATTCCTCACCGGCGAGGGAACCTATGATTATGTAGAGAAACTGATGGGTAACTTCATGCCGAAAGAGGTGCTCTACGACCGTGCCCGAAAGAATGATTTCGAAAAATACTTCGGTACCAAATACTGCACTTTCGAACTCGATGACTGGGTTTTCACCGAGCAGACGGCGATGCAGAAACTCCTGGGACATTTCAAGACCAAGTCGTTGAAAGGCTTCGGTGTGGAACATCTCAAGAATGGCGTCATCGCCAGCGGTGCCATCATGCAGTATCTGGAGATTACCCAGCATACGCAGATCAACCATATCACGGCGCTTTCACGCATCGAAGAGGATAAGTTCGTGCGCATGGACCGATTCACCATCCGAAGTCTGGAGCTGGTGGCTCCGATGCAGGACGACGGCCTGTCTCTGCTCAACGTCATCGACAAGACTGTAACGGCAATGGGCGGACGAATGCTCCGCCGCTGGCTTGTATTCCCACTGAAGGATGTGCGTCCTATCAACGAGCGCCTCGACATCGTGGAGTATTTCTTCAAGGAGCCGGAGTTCCGTCAGCTTCTCGACGACCAGCTTCATCGCATCGGCGACCTGGAGCGTATCATCTCCAAGGTGGCCGTGGGCAGAGTATCGCCTCGCGAGGTGGTGCAGCTGAAGAATGCACTCGAAGCCATCCAGCCTATCAAGGTGGCTTGCCAGCATGCCAAGAACGATGCCCTGAAGCGAGTGGGAGAGCAGCTCAACGTATGCGAGACCCTTCGTGACCGCATCGCCAAGGAGATTCAGCCTGATCCGCCTCAGCTTGTCAACAAGGGCGATGTGATAGCCGATGGCTATAATGCAGAACTCGATGACCTTCGTGCCATCAGCCGTCATGGCAAGGATTATCTTCTGAAGATTCAGGAGAGGGAGATCGAGAAGACGGGCATCAGCAGTCTGAAGGTAGGATATAATAATGTATTCGGTTATTATCTGGAAGTGCGCAACACCTTCAAGGACAAGGTGCCTGAGGAGTGGATCCGCAAGCAGACGCTGGCGCAAGCCGAGCGATATATTACCCAGGAACTCAAGGAATACGAGGAGAAGATTCTCGGTGCCGATGAGAAAATCCTGATTCTGGAGGCACGACTCTTCAATGAGTTGATTGCTGCCATGCAGGAGTATATCCCTCAGATTCAGATCAATGCCAACCTCATCGCCCGCATGGATTGTCTCCTGTCTTTTGCCAAGGCTTCGGATGAGAACCGCTATGTGCGCCCGGTTATTGATGATTCGCAGATACTGGATATCAAGCAGGGCCGCCATCCTGTGATTGAAACCCAGTTGCCGCTGGGCGAGCGATACGTGCCAAACGATGTGTTGCTTGACACCGAGAAACAGCAGGTGATGATGATTACCGGTCCTAACATGGCGGGTAAATCTGCCTTGCTCCGCCAGACGGCGCTCATCGTGCTGCTGGCTCAGGTGGGCTGCTTTGTTCCTGCCGAGAGTGCAAGGGTAGGTCTGGTGGATAAGATCTTCACCCGTGTGGGAGCCAGCGACAACATTTCGCTGGGTGAATCTACCTTTATGGTGGAGATGACGGAGGCTGCCAATATATTAAATAATGTGTCGCCACGCTCCCTGGTGCTCTTCGATGAGTTGGGTCGTGGAACTTCTACCTACGATGGCATCAGCATCGCCTGGGCTATCGTGGAATATCTTCATGAGCACAAGAAGGCGCAGGCTCGCACGCTTTTTGCCACTCACTACCATGAGCTGAATGAAATGGAGAAGAATTTCCCTCGCATCAAGAACTTCAACGTGAGTGTGAAGGAGGTGGATGGCAAGGTTATCTTCCTGCGCAAGTTGGAGCCGGGTGGCAGCGAGCATTCCTTCGGTATTCATGTGGCAGAGATAGCCGGTATGCCGCGCAGCATCGTGAACCGTGCCAACGATATCCTGAAGCAGTTGGAGCAGGACAATGCTGGAGTTGGAGGTGCTGGTAAACCGAACGTGCAGCATCTGGACGAACATAAAGAGGGTGTGCAGCTGAGTTTCTTCCAATTGGATGACCCTGTGCTCAGCCAGATAAGGGATGAGATACTTGGCTTGGATGTGAACAATCTCACGCCAGTTGAGGCTCTCAATAAGCTCAATGACATCAAGAAGATTCTGCTGGGTAGATAAAATGCTTTTTAGAACGGATAAAAAAGGTTAAATATCCCCATCACAGAGGGGATATTTTCCTTCTACTGCGTTTCCTTGGTAGAAGTATAACTAATATAAAAGGGAAGATTATGAAAGTGAAGTTTTTGCATTGGTACAATGCTTTGGCAGCCACACTCTTGTCGCTGCTGGGATTCTCTTCTTGCGATGAGTTTGGAAATGAAGAACCTTGTTTGTATGGCTCTCCAACTAGTTCTTTTCATGCTAAAGGTAATGTTACAGACGAAGATGGCACCCCTATCAAGGGCATCAAGGCGGTAGTGGTGGAGGACTATGGTAATGCAGGGAGTTATCGAATGGACTCAGCTTATACCGACAGCAAGGGAGATTATGTTACCAAGGAAAAGAGCATGGATGGCGCCATCGACTGGGTTCATAAAGAGAAACGACTGAAAGTGATTCTCGAAGATGTAGATGGTGGAGCCAATGGTGGTGAATTTGCCACGGATACCATCAAGTCGGAAAATATCACTGTAGAGCAAGTGGGAAAAGGTGAAGGAACTTGGGATTGGGGCTCTTTTGAGGTTACTGCCAATGGCAAGATGAAGAAAAAGAAGTAGTCGTATGACAAGTCCAGAATCTTTATCCCTTCGCCGTCGCTTGGCATTGGAGATAGCTCGAAGTCTTTATCAGCAGAAGGTGAAGGAGCATCCTTTGCGCCAACTCTTTTGGGAGTGTACCCTGCGCTGCAACCTGCATTGCCGCCATTGCGGAAGCGACTGCAAGGTGAAGGCAGGGCAGCAAGACATGCCTCTGGCAGACTTCTTGCGAGTACTAGACAACATCAGGCAGCATACCGATCCTCATCAAGTGTTTGTCATCGTAACGGGTGGCGAACCCTTGATGCGTGAAGACATTGCCCAGTGTGGCGCAGCCATCTATCAGAAAGGTTTCCCTTGGGGTATGGTGACCAATGCCCTATATCTTACTCCTCAGAAATTCAATGATTTGCTCCGTGCTGGTCTCCATGCCATGACCATCAGTATGGATGGCTTGGGCGAGGAGCACAACTGGATGCGAGGCAACAAGTATAGCTTTGATATGGTTTCGCAGGCGATAGATATGCTGGTGGCTCATCCAGAGGTTAAGTTTGACATCCTCACCTGTGTGAATCGTCGCAATTATTTCCACCTCTCTGCCATCAAGCAATTCCTGATAGATAAAGGTGTCAAGCACTGGCGAGTCGTAGCCGTATTCCCAGTGGGTAGGGCAGCCACCGACCCCGATATGCACCTCACTCCCGAAGAATACCGTGGCATCTTAGACTTCATCAAGCTTACTCGTAAGGAGGGCTTGATAGATTGCAGCTACGGCTGTGAGGGCTTCATGGGCAATTACGAGGGCGATATCCGCAATCATTTCTATTCATGCCAAGCTGGCGTAACAGTTGGTTCCGTTTTGGTGGATGGCTCCATCTCTGCCTGTGCCAGCATCCGTTCCAATTATCATCAAGGCAACATCTACCAAGATAATTTTATGGAAGTGTGGCAGCATCGTTTTGCCCCTTATCGCAACCGAGAGTGGATGCGTAAGGATGAGTGCGCCCAGTGCCGCCACTTCCGCTATTGCCTAGGCAGTGGTATGCACTTGCGTGATGATGAGGGAAGGCTCATTATGTGCCCGCTGCATAGGTTGAAATAAGTTTTCAATAGAAGAGAAACTTTTATAAAGTTTAGTTAGACGTTGTTTAATCGCTATTCGTTTGTAATAGCACTATTTTTTCGTATGAACAAAGCAAGAGTTATCCTTATTTATATGCTCATCTTCATGAGCCTGTCAAGTTGTAGTAATCGTAAATACGAGCAGACTATTACTCGTGCAGACAATCTTATGGAACTCAGTCAAGACTCTGCTCGTTCTGCTCTGGCTATATTGGATAGCATTCGTCCAGACTTATCGAAAATGGGTAAATCTACTCAAATGCGATACCAATTGGTTTATGCAAAAGGTATGAACAAGGGCTATGTGGACTTCACGACAGATAGCTTGATGAAAGAGATTGTAGATTACTATGACAATCACGGGACGTGTCAGCAACAAATGTTGGCACATTATCTCCTGGGTTGTGTCTATCGGGATTTAGGTGATTCTCCAGCTTCTTTATCTTGCTACAATGATGCTGTGGAAAAGGTTGATACCACGAGCTCTGATTGTGACTATAAACTCCTAACTAGAGTTTATGAGCAGCAAGGTGCACTTTTTCTGAGTCAAAGTATGCCTCAAAATGCCTTGTCTGCCTATCAGAAGGCTGAAAAATATGCTTGGATAGCCAAAGATACACTTTCGGCTGTGCTTTCTTACGAACATCTTGGCAATATATACGAATATATGGACAATATGAATAAGGTGATAGAAGTATATGAAAACGCTTCCCGTCGCTATCGTCAGTATGGCTATCCTGTGCAGGCTGCCCGTGCCTTAGGGGGAGCTATCCAAGCATTGATACTTACCAAACAATATGCCAAAGCCAAGAAATATATGGATGTTTTTGAGGCAGAGTCTGGATACTTCCAGAAAGATTCCTGTTATTCATACATTAATTATAGTCATTATTACTATCTAAAGGGACTGTACTGTCTGGAATCACATTCTGATTCAGCAAAATACTGGTTTACTAAATGTCAGGAATTCGCAAAAACAAACAATAATAAAAGTTTTAGTGCTTATGCTTGGTATCTCTATTACATCAAACATCAGCAGATGGATTCTGTTGCTAAATATTCAGAGCAGGCTTTTGCTTACAATGATTCTGCAAACCTGGATATGGAGCGCGACTTAATGCAGAAGATGCAAGCAATATATGATTATGACAGGTGGAAGAATGTGGCTCATAACGAAGAGATAAAGGCTACAAGGGCAAATCTCACCTTGTTAGTTAGTATTCTTGTTTCAGTTTCTGTTATAATAATAGGTATATTGACATTTCTTGTCTATCGGAAAAAAAGAAAGCTGGAACTGCAGGAAAAAGAAGAGCAGGAAAATCTGATAAGACAGCAGATTTATAATACGAAGCAAGAGCTGGAACTGTTGAGAACTGTAAATGATAGAAAAATAGCGGATGTCATCAAGGAGAAGGAACAAACGATTAATAAGTTGGAAGATGATCTGAAGGATATTCGAGATAAATATTCCAACTCTTCTTTATCAGATGTTGATATTCTCTTGAAAGAATCTTCTATTTATAAAAGGATTAAATATTTGGAACTCCATCCAAAGGAGATTATGCGAGAGAACGATTGGATAGAATTGGAAGAAACTATAGAGCAGTTAATTCCTTCTTTTATTCCGCTGTTGAAAAATCGTTTGAATGTCATGGCTTATCGAATTTGTTTGTTGGTAAAATTGGAAATATCAACATCAAGTATTGCTATTCTCTTGGGCTTATCTTCATCGGCAATATCTAAATATAGAAAGGTAATGTTGGAGAAATTGTGTGGCAGATCAGGAAAGCCTAAGGATTTTGATGAGTATATTCGGCAAATTGAATAAGCTTTTTAAAATGCAGCGTTTATGTTAAATGCTTAATATATAATGAATTATGTAGAAGGGTAAAAAATAGGTAAATTTAAAAATACCTCTTTCCTTGCTCTTTTCAGAGTGATTCTGTACTTTTGCAATAATTTCTTTAAGGAGTTGCCCTTCGGGGCTATTCTTATTTTAAAACTAAAAAACAAAGCAGTTATGAAAGGTAAAATAGTCTCATTCATTTTATTGGCATTTATTTCTATCACTCCAGCTTATGGCCAGACCACGATAAAAGGAACCATTGTTGACAGTCAGCAAGTGGGGATACCTTATGCTGCCGTAAAGGTTCTGAAGATGGATTCTACTTTTGTGAAAGGAGTTGCAGCCGATAGCATAGGATGCTTTCAAACTTCAGTACCTCAAGAGGGTAAGTATATTCTGATAGCAAATTCATTAGGTTATGATTCTAAAGTGCAAATTGTAGAAGCCAATAATGCCTCGTCCTCAGTTATCACCTTAACTCCAAACAGCATCGCTCTCCACGATGTCGTTGTAAGGGGAAGCAGTATTACTAGGAAAGATACCCATCTTCAGATTATACCAGATAAACAAATCTATAAACACACCAATAACGGATATGATTTGCTGTATGATTTAATGATTCCCAATTTACAAATTGATAGACAAAAAGGTGCTGTTACCACAATTGGTGGTACTGTCACGCTCTATATAGATGGTCGTAAGGTAGAATACCGTGAAGTAAAAGGATTGAAATCAAAGGACATTCTCAAAGTGGAATATTATGATGTTCCAACAGGAAAATATGCAGGTGATTATGCTTCCATAAACATAATTACCCGTCCTATGACTACTGGTGGCTATATTTCCGTGGATGGCACTCAACAACTAGCATACCAAGAAGGAGATTATAATCTCGCAGCAAAGGTAGCCCATGGTAGTACTAGTTTTACCATTTTTGGGGGATATAACAGACTCCACTATGATGCTGATAAAATAGAAAGAGAAGAATTTTTCCATTTTGACAATAATGAGATTTCACGTTCGTATTCAAGTTATGAGGGTGTAAATAAGCAAAATCAAGAATATGTGCAGTTGAACATTCTTACGAAAAAGAAAAAGTACATGTTGGCAGAGAAACTTTCGCTTGTGAGAAAAGAAAATCCTATAAATCAAACCAACGGAATTCTTTTTGCGAATACGGCACAAACAAGTACAGCCCAATGCTCTACAAATACGTCTTCTAGTTTAATGCCACGTCTTTCTCTTTATGGTAACATAGATGTTACGGACAAACAATATGTGGAACTGTCATTATCTGGGACTTATGGCAGAAACAAATATTCAAATATGTATAAAGATGAAAAATTGAATACAAATACGATTGTCAAGGAGGATTATTATAGTGCAAACTTTTATGGGAAATATGGTATCATATTCCCACACAAAAATAGTTTGTCTTTTCATCTAGGCTCTGTCTATATGAATACGATGTCGCAATATATGGGGACTTATGAAGCATGGCAGCATCAATGGTCTTCACAAAACTATGCATTCGTAGAGTATGTACAACAATTTGATAAATGGAGATTGCGATTAAAGCCTGGAGCATCAGCTCTTTATTATCATACAAAAGATGCAGATGCAGTGAGCCATTATATTCCACAGTTGCAATCAACAATATTTTGGCAGCCAACAAAGAGTCAGCAAGTGTCGTTGGATATATTGTTTTCTAATGCTTATCCTACTAGTAGCTCTTTAAATACTGCAGAACAAATTATTGACGACCTGCGCATTAAAAGAGGAAATGAAAATTTAAGACCTATGGACTTTTACCAAGGAACAGTTAATTATAATATACAAATAGGTTCTAAAATAAATATTACCTCTTTCAGTAATTTCGTATATCAGCATCATCAATATGTTGAAACTTATTATGAAGAGAATGGTAAACTAATAAATAGTATGGACGATCATAATAACAGCAGAGGTTTCATTGAAATGCTCTCCCTGTCCTGGAAAGCTACAGATAATCTTCGTTTGAAAATCGATGGAGTTTATAACCATACAGATGTTTGGGGTAAATTTCGAACAACTTTCAACTCTTGGCGTGCCTATATGAATGTAAACTATTATTATAATGAATTCGCATTTCGTATTTGGGCAAATACCAAAGGCAAAGAGATGATACTTCCTATGATTACTGTAGAACATGTACCAGTTAATTATGGCGGTTCTATCAATTGGAATCATAAAGACTGGAGTTTTGAGGTGGGTACTGTATCCCCTTTCCATAAAAACAATGAGTTTATAGAAACGCTGAATGTTCCTGTTTACAATTCCCAAGAACATATCATTTCATCAACAAACAGGAAGTTTTACATCCAAGTGGCCTACACCTTCAACTTCGGCAAGAAGATCCAAAAGGATTGGAAAAATATTGATATGAATGTGAACAGTGCCATCTTGAAAGCAAAATAAAATATGAATGAATATTGCAACATTGAAATTCAATGACCAGCTCAGATTGGCTAATAATTACAAAAAGTTACCCTAAGGTAAGTTACCTTTGGGTAACTTTTTCCTTTTTTACCGCACAGCAGCTGGATTCCATTCGCATAACACCTGTTGTGCGGTTCAAGGTATTAACAATCCCGAAGACAGGTATTATATCTTCTGGCAACTACTCCTATATCTTCCGATTACTTCTATTATACTTTCCTGCTGCTACTCCTATATCTTTCGATCACTTCTCCTATATCTTTCAATGATTATTGATACTAGTAACTATCGTCCGTTCTGATGATATTTGTGACACCAGTGACACTTATGACACTTGTTTTCTAAAACTTTCTTCACGCGGGCAGGCAGGAAAAATTTTTCAGAAAAGCTTCCCGCCCGCCTACGTGAGAGAGTTTTTAAGAAAGCCCTGTCACCAGTGTCATCCGTCATTCCTAAGTAAGTTACTTAGCTATCGTAACCAAGTCACTTAGCTATCCTAAGCAAGTCACTTAGCTATCCTAAGCAAGTTACTTAGCTATCCTAAGCAAGTTACTTAGCCGTCATAAGCAAGTCTCTTTTATCATTGGAATAAATCATCTTTTTGGGCTAATCATCAGAAAAAGAAAGAAAATCCGTGAGAAACCGTGAATAACCGTGAGAAACCGTGAATGCCGGATTCTCAGGGTTGTATCTTTGCATTGTGATTCAGAAAGGACTACAGGCAATGCGCAGTGCTACTTAACTTTGTTCAGATGAAAGTTCTGCGTTTTTCTAATTTTATAGAGACATTCTGTTGTAGTTTCTTTATTTTTTCGTACTTTTGCAAAAAAAAGAGGAATGAAAGAAAAGGTCATATATTTGTTGTTAATCATCATGATTCTTACATCTTGTGCAGGAAACAGGAAGTATGATGATTTGATGCAACGGGCAGATAGCATCATGAGTGTTAATGACGACTCTGCCAAGGTTGCCATCCGGATGCTTGATGGGGTCAAATCCCAGCTGCCAGAGTTTTCTAAAGCGCAAAAGATGCGCTATGAGTTATTGCGTCATAAGGCGATGAACAAGGCATACATTTCCTTTACTTCTGATAGTAAAATGAAGGAAGTTGTGGATTATTACGACCGTCATGGTTCTGCTAACGAACGGATGCTAGCCAACTATGTCTTGGGTTGCGTATATAGAGATATGCATGAAGTTCCATTGGCATTGGAGTATTATAACAAGGCGGCGGAGCAAGCTGATACCACAGCCGCAGATTGTGATTATGGTACGCTTTACAGAGTGTATAGCCAGATGGGATTTTTGTTTAGCAAACAATATTTACCATATCAATTGTTGGATGCTTTTGGCAAGGCTGAGAAGTATGCTTATTTGGCAAAGGATACATTGAATGCGATTATCAATTACCAAAATAAGGGAGATGCTTATGATTATTTAGGAAAAAAAGATTCTGTTGTTGCTATCAATTTACGTAGCGCAAATATGTTTAAACGGATAGGTGACAACTATAATGCAGCTATCGCTTTGGGATGCAACTACAGCTATTATATAGAGAAGCAAGACTCTGTAAATGCGAAGAAGGCATTTGAAGCATACTTTTCTACAGGGTATGAGGGTAATTCTAACTATGGAGATGCCAAGGCTTTCCTATTGTGTGAAAAGGGTAGATATTATATGTTTGTTTCCCGGCTAGATTCTGCTTTTTCCTGTCTCAATCAGAGTCTGAAGTTAAGTAAATCATATAGTAATAAAGCTGCTGCGACCAAAGTATTGGCTCAATACTATGCAAGGGTAAATAAGCCGGTATTGGCAATGAAGTATGCTTTGAAAAGTTCTGAATATAACGATTCTGATTTACTGGCAGTAAGGGAAAGTCAGCTGCAACAAATTCAAGCGATGTATAATTATGGAAGAAATCAGGAGATAGCAAGAAAAGCGGAACTCAAGGCGGAAAGAATTACGATGTTGGTGTATGTCTTAATTGCAGGTGGAGTCGTGATATTTCTGTTGTTGACTTATCTTTATCTCAAGCAACTAAAGAAGAAGAAGGAGAAAATACTTGTGACTAAGCATCTTTATGATGATAGTCTGTTGAAGTTACGACAAAAGCAGGAAGAGTTGGAACTGTTGAGAACAGTAAATGATAGAAAAATAGCGGATGTCATCAAGGAGAAGGAACAAACGATTAATAAGTTGGAAGATGATCTGAAGGATATTCGAGATAAATATTCCAACTCTTCTTTATCAGATGTTGATATTCTCTTGAAAGAATCTTCTATTTATAAAAGGATTAAATATTTGGAACTCCATCCAAAGGAGATTATGCGAGAGAACGATTGGATAGAATTGGAAGAAACTATAGAGCAGTTAATTCCTTCTTTTATTCCGCTGTTGAAAAATCGTTTGAATGTCATGGCTTATCGAATTTGTTTGTTGGTAAAATTGGAAATATCAACATCAAGTATTGCTATTCTCTTGGGCTTATCTTCATCGGCAATATCTAAATATAGAAAGGTAATGTTGGAGAAATTGTGTGGCAGATCAGGAAAGCCTAAGGATTTTGATGAGTATATTCGGCAAATTGAATAAGCTTTTTAAAATGCAGCGTTTATGTTAAATGCTTAATATATAATGAATTATGTAGAAGGGTAAAAAATAGGTAAATTTAAAAATACCTCTTTCCTTGCTCTTTTCAGAGTGATTCTGTACTTTTGCAATAATTTCTTTAAGGAGTTGCCCTTCGGGGCTATTCTTATTTTAAAACTAAAAAACAAAGCAGTTATGAAAGGTAAAATAGTCTCATTCATTTTATTGGCATTTATTTCTATCACTCCAGCTTATGGCCAGACCACGATAAAAGGAACCATTGTTGACAGTCAGCAAGTGGGGATACCTTATGCTGCCGTAAAGGTTCTGAAGATGGATTCTACTTTTGTGAAAGGAGTTGCAGCCGATAGCATAGGATGCTTCAATATGGAAATCTCCTCAGAAGGAAATTATATATTGTTAGTAAGTTCTATGGGGTATGCCCCATACTATCATACTTTCAAACTTCACGCTAAGGAAATGATTCTGCCAAATATTACCCTCAAGAATAACGAAGTAGCTTTAAACGATGTTGTAATCAAAGGTAATAGACTTGTTCGCAAAGAAGATAAGGTAATTATTATTCCTAATCAGCAACTCGTAAAACATACTTTCGGCGGTTATGATTTGCTTGCGGACTTGATGATTCCTAACGTAAGAGTCGATAGATTTAAAGGAACTGTTGAGACTTTTGGAGGAAATGTATCTTTGTATATTGATGGTAGAAAAGTTGACTATAGGGAGATAAAGAACCTCAAACCGAAGGACGTAGAGAAAATTGAATATTATGATGTGCCAACTGGTAAATATGCAGAAGATATAGCAGCCATCAACTTCATAACTCGCCAATATACAACAGGTGGTTATGTGGCACTTGATGGTACTCAACAATTTACATATTTTGATGGAGACTACAATGTAGCCGCCAAGGTGGCTAGTGGCAATACTACCATAACATTCTTCGGTGGATATAACGGGAAGGAATATAGTGGAGACCAGTATGAGAAAAATGAAACATTCCATTTTAAGGAAGGTGATATGATGCGTAACTATAAACAGACGGGTGGTACTAATAAGTCCAACCAAGAGTATGCACAAATGAATATTGCCACGAGAAAGCAGAAATATATGTTGTCGGAGAAAATAACACTTGTTCGCAATGAAAATCCTGGTTCAACTACAACAGGGGTGTTGACGACAAGTTATGGGGCAGCTCCTTCTGAGTCTTTTTCTCGGAACAAACAGTCTAACTTAATGCCGAAAGTTAATTTATATGGAAATTTTGATATTACCGATAAGCAATATCTGGAAGTCACCCTTATGGGCTCATACAGCAAAAACAAATATTTGTATGAGTACCAATTGGATGGCTTTACTACTAATACAGACTCCAAGGAAGATGCATATACCTTACAAAGTAATATCAAGTATGGCATAAAACTGCCTCATAAGAATTCGCTGTCTATTTCTCTTAGTAGCTATTATTCAAATAATTCTATCTCATATACAGGAACTTATACATCGTGGCAGCATCAATGGACGTTGCAGAATTCTTCATATATAAACTATGTTCAACGCATAGGCAAGTGGAATATATCAGTGACTCCTGCTTTCACAGTTTTGCAATACCGTCTGCATGGAACAGAAATAGTTAAACAATATACTCCACGTTTCTTTTCTACTATATTTGTGCAACCAGCACCCAACCAACAATTGTCATTGGATTTGACTTATGCAAATGCAAACCCAAACATCAGTGCCACAAATATGGCAGAACAAACTGTTGATGAATTGATTATCAAAAGAGGAAATAAAGATTTGCGACCATCCAATTTCTTTATAGGTACGCTGAATTATAATATTCAGTTTGGTAAATTTAATGCGTTTGTTATGGGTTCATATACATATCAGCATCGTCCAATAGTTTCTGTTTTTTATCAGCAAGAGGGAAAAATGATTCAAAGTTTTGATGATCGTGAAAATACCCAAAGTTTAGTTGGATTACTTTCTTTAACATGGCGTGCTTTTAAAAATATCAATATGTCCTTTGATGCTCAATGTAACCATGTTGATTTTTATGGTGTATGTGACAAAGTGTTGGACCAATGCAATTTCAGAATCGTTGCGAATTACTATTGGAAAGATTTTGCTTTCCGTCTTAATGGTGGTACAAAATCAAAGATTCTCTTGGGCAATATGATAAAAGAAGAGAATCCTGCGTACTATAATGCATCTGTTTCTTGGAGCCATAATGTTTGGAATTTAGAAGTAGGAACTTCAGCTCCATTTACGAAACGAGTTCACTTCTATAGTTCGTTGGATGCTCCGCTTTATAGCTATAATGTATGTTCCTCTAGCAAACAGTATCAGCAAACAGTCTATCTAAAAGCAGCCTACACCTTTAACTTCGGCAAGAAAATCCAGAAGGATTGGAAGAATATTGATATGAATGTGAATAGCGCAATTTTGAAAGCAAAGTAAAAAATGAATATATATTGCAACATTGAAATTCAATGATCAGCTCATATAGGCTAATAATTACTAAAAGTTACCCTAAGGTAAGTTACCTTTGAGTAACTTTTTGTATATTTGCAGGTGATACGAATGTTGTAAAACAGATAAAACGAATTTAATAAGAAGAATATGGCAGTATTTCAATCTCCTTTTCAGTTTGGTACTTTGGCTACCGAAGAGAATTTTATCGACCGAACGGAAGACAGGGCTTTGCTCAAGCAACTCCTGGCTTCCCATATCAACGTGATGCTCATTTCTCCACGTCGATGGGGAAAATCGTCGCTTGTCAAGAAGGCGATGACGGAACTGAGTGCGGAAGATAAGGAGGTGAGAATCTGCTATATAGATGCTTTCAGTATCGGCTCGGAAGCTGAATTCTATCGCACTTTTGCCAGTCAGGTCATAGCCTGTGCTTCTTCCAAGATAGAACGTTGGATAGAGGATGCCAAGAAGTTCTTGACGGGTGTAGTTCCGCAGATAGTAGTTAACGACCAGATTACGGACTTTGTGGCTTTCGACCTGAAGTTTGTTCCGCAAGAAAGAGATAAGATGGCGATTCTCCAATTGCCGGAGTTGCTGGCGAAGGAAAAGGGAATCAGGATTATTGTGTGCATAGATGAATTCCAGCAGTTGGCTAATCTCCCGGAATATAAGGATATGGAGGGCAAGATGCGCTCTGTATGGCAACAGCAGCAGTTGACCTCTTATTGCCTTTATGGCAGCAAGCGTAATATGATGCTCAACATCTTTAATAATTCCAACAGTCCGTTCTATCGTTTCGGACAGGTCATCTTCATGCAAAAGATAGCCAAGGAGCATTGGGTTCCTTTTATCTTATCATCTTTTGAGAAGACCGGCAAGCGAATTTCAGAATCTTTTGCCAGCAGGATTTGCGATGTGGTGGAGTGTCATTCCTGGTATCTGCAGCAGTTGTGCTATTTTATTTGGAGCTTTACGGTTTCTGAGGTGACGGAAGAAGTGTTCTCTCTCGGTCTCAAGCAGGTATTGAACATCAATACCCCGATGTTTCAGAACGATACGGAAAATCTCAGTTCTACCCAGATAGAGATGCTCAAGGCGATAGCTGATGGTGAGCAGCATTTCTCATCACAAGCAGTGAAGCAGGTGTATAATCTGGGTAATCCCAATACGATAGTTAAGAACAAGAAGATTCTTCAGAACAAGGATGTCATAGAGAAGCAGAAAGCTGATTTTGTATTTGTTGATCCGATTTATCGTCTTTGGTTTAAGGAAGAGTATTGTTAAATGGCAGAAATGGTTCTTGGTGACACCAGTGACACTTATGACACATCCATAATAAAAGGTTATCCAAGGGTAAATTACCTTTAGATAACCTTTATTTTTATGTCTTATTTATGCCTTATTCATCATCCTTGTTGTCTGCCACAACCTGCGGACCTCTTACCTTGTCCTTCAGGCTCAGGCCTTTCTTGATTTCTATGTTCACACCATCGCTCAATCCGGTGGTTACTTGCTTGCGCTCGTAGGTCTTCTTCTCGCCGCTGCCCTTTACGATATAAACAAAGGTGCTGTCGCCGCTGAACTCGATGGCACTCTCCGGAACGGTGATCACGTGGTTAGCTTTTGCCAATACTATCTCGGCGTTGGCGCTGTAGCCGGAACGGATCTTGCCACCCTTTACCGAGCGGACGGCTGCCTTTACCTCAAACTGGTTGGCACCATTGTTCTCTACAGCCTTTGGAGAAATGTACTCCAGGTCGGCATCAAACTTCAGGTCCTGCATCGCTCCGATGGTAATCTTCATCGGCATTCCTACTACCAGATTGCCCACCTCGGTTTCATCGATGTTGCCACGGAAGATGAGGTCGTTCATGTTTGCCACACTGGCGATGGTGGTTCCGTCATTGAAGGTGTTGGCAAGAATCACGGAGTTACCTACTTTGACAGGAATATCGAGGATAATTCCCGAAATGGTAGAACGGATGAGGGTGGAAGAGGCACTGGCGTTGCTCTTGGAAACACCATCACGAACCACTTCGAGCGCATCCAGGGCGGCAACTTTCTCCTCCTTTGCCTGTTGCAATGACTGTTTTACCTTATCAAACTCATCGGCGCTGACCAGCTGCTTCTTGTAGAGCTGTTCCTCGCGACCATAGTTTACCTGTGCCTGCTTCAGGTTAATCTCGGCAAGGCGCACACGAGCCTGCGCCGAACTGAGCTGTCCCATATCCGGAATCACCTTTACCTTGGCGATTACCTCGCCTGCCTGCACGAAATCGCCTGCTTGCTTGCAGATTTCGGTGATGATACCGCTGATCTGAGGCTTTACGTTCACCTCGTTGCGAGGCTCTATCTTACCCGTAATCACTGTGGTCTTCAACACATCGCCCATCTTTGGGGTAAACTCGGTATATTCCACAGGCTTAGGCTGTGATTTCTCATAAAGGAACACGAAGGTTCCGATGAAAATCAAGGCGACTATCGCCGCAACTATCAACTTTGAATACTTTTTCATATCTTTTATATCTTATTTTTCTTTTATTCGTCTCTCATTGCATCTACCGGCTTGATGCTCATGGCTCGCCAGGCTGGGGCAAGTCCGGCAAGACCGCCTAGGATGCAGATGAGGATGGCTGAAGAGATGGCCGTCCAGAAATCTACTTGGAAGTGGGCGGTGAGAATACCATCTGTGGTGTTCGCCATCTCCAGCATCTGCAGGATGGCTACTCCGAAGATGATGCCGCTCATGCCTGCCACCAGGGTGAGGATAATACTCTCTGAGATGATTTGCGAGAGAATCATCTTCGGCGTGGCGCCGATGGCTCGGCGAATGCCTATCTCGGTGGTTCGCTCCTTCACCGTTACCATCATGATGTTGGAAACTCCGATGGCACCGGCGAGAAGGGTGCCGATACCTACCAGCCAGATGAGGAAGTTGACACCTTTAAACAGGTTGTCGAGCATCTGGAAGAGCACTTCCGTATTGAACACCATAATTCCTTTTTCGTCTGAAGGGTCGATGTTATGGGCCCTGGCTATGGTTTCACGCATTCGCTGGGCGATGCTGCTCATCACCACGCCCGGCTTACCGGTGGTGGCGATGATGTCGATGGCGGTTCCGCGGTTGTAGGCGGTGCGGAGCACGGATTGCGGAATGGTGATGGTTTCGTCGGCTCTACCGCCGAAGTTCACGCCATTTCCCGAGCGATAATCCACACCCACCACCGTGTAATAGGTGGAATCCACTCGTACGCTCTTGCCGCACGGGTCACCGCCGCCGGGGAAGAGGGTCTTGTAAATCTGTTTGCCGATGACGCAAACCTTGCGCTGGCGGCGCACATCCATCTCGTTGATGTATCTGCCGTAAAACATTTTAGGCACGGAAACCTGGGCGTAGTCGGGATTCACGCCCTGTGTGCTGCCGCTGAATTTCTTGTCGCCAAATACCACCGACTTGTTGCCGCCGAAGAGCAGCGGGGTGATGACATCGAGTTCGGGCACCCTGTGGCGCAGTCGCTCCAGGTCTTTCTCTTCCATCTGCCAGGAGCGCCCCTTGTTGAATCCCTTGTAGGGCTTGGTTGTGTTCTGCGCCCAGATGATGGCGGTGTTGGTGGCGAAGCCTGCGAAGTTGTTTTGCAGTATCTCCTTCAGTCCCTGGCCGCCACCCATCAGGGCGATGAGCATAAACACGCCCCAGAACACGCCGAAGCCCGTAAGCAGACTGCGGCTCTTGTTCCTCGTGATGGTGTCGAGTATCTCTTTATATGTATCTAAATCTAATCGCATAGCCTAGTCTATATATATATAATAAGGTGTAAGCCTAATTAAACATTAATCACTACTCATTAATCATTATTCCGCTCTCAGCGCCTCTATCGGTCGGATTCTTGCAGCCTTGATGGCTGGGATGAGTCCGGCGATGGTGCCTGCGATGACGATGGCGATGGTAGCACCGATGCAGGTGCCGAGGCCCACCGTAGGGTTCACAAACATGGCGGCTTTAAACAGTCCGGTATCTACGGTGGTGTGGCCGATGGTAGCATCCATGATTTCGTTTGCCGCCACGCCGCAGACCATTCCGATGTAGCCGAAGAATGAGGTAATGATGATGCTCTCGGTGATGATGAGCTTCAGTATCGACCAAGGTTTGGCACCGATGGCTTTTCTTACACCAAACTCTCGGGTTCGTTCCTTCACGGTGATGAGCATGATGTTGCTTACGCCCACGATGCCGCTCAGCAGGGTGAACAGACCCACTATCCAGAGTGCCGTCTGCATGATGGCGATTCCCTGGTTCATCTGGATATTGTCCATGTATCGGTTCCAGAGCCAGATGGTGCGGTCGTCATCAGGGGCAGCCTGGTGGTTGTTGTTGATGCTGGCACGATAGTTCTTCTCAAACTGCTCGTTATCCTCCTGGGTCTTCAGGTTCTTGATGGTGAACTCCAGGCTTCCTGCATCATCGCCCTTGGCATAGATGGTCTTTATGGTGGAGTAGGCGATGAAGGCTTCGGTATTGTTGCGCGATTCATCATCCTTGTAAATTCCTACCACCTGGAAGTTGAGGTTGCTGATCTTTACGTTCTTGCCCACCAGCGAACGGTAATCTTTGCAGAGTTCCTTGGCCTGGCTTCGGCTCAGCACCACATTCTTGCGCTGCTCCTTCATATCGATTTCGTTGATGAATCGTCCGGCAATCAGCTCCGTCTTGTCGATTTTGGGATGTGTAGGAGCCACACCCACCAATGACTGGCTTGCCACATAATTATCGCCGTAGTTGATGTTTACGTTATACTGTTCCAATCTTCCACCCACATCATCCACGTACTGGCCGTAGGTCTGGTTGCTGATGAGGATGTCCCTGTCGTTGAGCGTGATACTTCTGCCTTCCTTCAGTCCCTTGTAAGCCTTGGAGGTTTCGCCCGGGAATACTCGCATGGAGTTGGCAAGGAATCGGGTGCTTTGCTGCAACTGGGCATTAATCAGTCCGTTGCCGGCACCCAGCAGGAATATCAGCATGAAGATACCCCAGGCAACGGCAAATCCCGTGAGCGAAGTGCGGAGCTTGTTGCGCTTCGACGTGCTCCATATTTCTTTGATTAATTCTCTCATGTTCCAAGTTCAAAGTTATTTCACGTAGTCTTTCGATACGAGATGATGGTCTCTGTTGTCTTCGATGCTTCCGATGAGTCCGTCCTTGATATGGATAACCTTATCGGTTTCGTTGGCTACACCGCTTTCGTGGGTTACCACCACGATGGTCATTCCCTCTTTCTGGTGCAGTTCCTTCAGCAGGTCCATTACTTCCACGCTCGTCTTGGAGTCAAGGGCTCCGGTAGGCTCATCGGCAAGGATGATTTCGGGTTTGGTGATGAGGGCACGGGCGATGGCTACACGCTGCTTCTGTCCTCCCGACATCTCGTTAGGATAATGGTTGGCCCATTGCTTCAAGCCCAGTTTTTCTAGATATTCCATCGCCAGTTCGTGGCGCTTCTTGCGGCTCACGCCCTGGTAGAAGAGTGGAAGCTCCACGTTTTCCACCGCTGTCTTGAACGAGATGAGGTTGAACGACTGGAAGATGAAGCCAATCATCTTGTTGCGGTATTCGGCAGCACGGGTTTCCGAGAGGTCTTTGATGAGCACATCATTGAGTCGGTATTCGCCCGTATCGTAGTTGTCGAGAATACCCAGTATATTTAATAAGGTGGATTTTCCCGAGCCGGAAGCACCCATAATGCTGACGAACTCGCCACGCTCGATGTCGAGGTCAATGCCCTTCAGTACATGGAGTGGCTGAGCACCCTGATAGGTCTTGTTGACGTCTTTTAGATGAATTAATGACATATAACACGTTTGTTTATTGATATGAATTTTAAACGTTAGACGCTTGCAACCTTCTGAAAGTTGCAAGCGTAGCTATTTTTTAAAAACGTGATTATATCCACCTTATTATATATAAGGCAAAGATAGTAGTTAAAAATATGCTTTTGAAAATAAATAGTGTCATCATATCCTTATCTTTTTGAGATTCTTCTCCAACTCATCCTTCACTTCGTCGATGGAGATGTCTAGAAGCTGCATCTGTCGGGCGAGTTCCGGAAGTCTTTCTTTCATAAACTCCTTTTTGCGGGTCTTTTTGATCTGCTTCTTGGCTCCAGCGGAAACAAAGTAGCCCAGACCTCGCTTGTTGTAGATGATCTCATCGGTGGCAAGCAGGTCGTATGCCTTCACGGCTGTGTTGGCATTTACCTCCAGCAGTACGGCGTATTCTCTGACGCTCGGTATTCGCTCGTCTTCCTTGTACTTGCCCGCCAGAATCTCATCGCTCAATCGCTCGGCTATCTGTACGTATATTGCTTTATCGTTACTGAAATTCATAATCTTCAAATTTTAATTCTTAGATGTTGATCCACTTGTTGCAGATAACCTGCATACGGGTAAAGAGCTTGTAGGATGCCCAATAGTTGAAGGCTGATATAACTAGGAATATAATTATATAAGCGAAGATGAATGCATGGCTATAGGCATTTACAAACACTGGGTCTAAGAAATTGAACACACCAACCTCACCTAATCCATTGATGGCATAACCAATAATAAGCATTAAAAGTAGCCCTGTGAAAGTTGTTGATAATATAGGGTGTTTACGGAAGAAGGTCGCTCCTAGCGTAAAGAATGAGTGGACGAAAATGGCGTTGATTAACATAAAAAGCATCCCCTCAAAGTCTAGCGCACTTTTATTAACTTCTACAAATCCATTTCCGATGAACGTTAGAAAGTTCCATGTGATGGAAGTATGTAGCCCTGGTGTGAGGATAAAGCTGAATAGAAATTGGATAAAGTCGGCAATGATGGTTGCGCCAAGGGTCAGAAGCAAGCCTCCTACCGTGATGTTCAGTAATCGACCTAGGTATTTCTCTAGGTTGGAAGCAGGCAACATCAAAAAGTTCTCTCGCTTTATTTTCGTTTTCATGTTTCGGAAGCAATTTCCTACAAATATGTAGAAACTGATGGTGAATACTATCAGAATATTGGTAGAAACTACATCGGAATAAGTTCCAAAGAATAAGTTTTCTGCATCTATAGAACTTAGTGATCTGCTACGAAAAGTGCAGAGGCAGATGAGGGCAAGTAATGTGATGCCGAATGCCAAACCTATCATGGTGCGGAAGTAGGTCTTCCAATTACTGAGAATATCCCAGCGTATTACCATCTTAAATCTATTGAAATCAAAAGTATTATTCATAATCATCTGTTTTTAATCGTTTAACTTTCCATTAATCACTGCATTGAAGAGCAATTCCAGGTTCATCTGTGTTTCCTGCTCACCCTCCTGTCGCTTGCAGATGGCGGCATTGCCCTGCAGGGTTGGCTCGGCGTAGAGCACGGTGTCGTCCATCTCCTGTGGGTTGCGGTACTCGAAGGTGTATTTCTCGCAGATGTCTGAAACCGAAGCGTCGAGCAGAAGCTGGCTCTGGTTCATGATGATGATGTGGTCGAGCAACGACTCTACATCGTGCACCTGATGAGTAGAGATGATGAGGGTGCGGTCTTCCGTCATGTTGTTGGCGATGACCTTACGGAACTGGCTCTTCGATGGGATGTCGAGACCATTGGTTGGCTCGTCCATCAGAAGAAAGCGGGTACCCGTGGCGAGTGCGAAACTCATGAATACCTTCTTCTTCTGTCCCATCGAGAGTTCGTTCAACTTGAGAGAGAGTGGTAAATCAAAATCCTTGAGGCAACGGTCCAGCACTTCCTGCGAGAAGTTAGGATAGAACCCCTGGTTCATCTTCACGTAGGTTGCGAGGGAAACGTTGGGCAGTTCAAATTCCTCGGGCACCATGAAGATGTCCTTCAGCATCTCGGCTTTGCGTTCTTGTGCCGAAATGCCATCCACGAGAACGGTTCCTTGTTGCTGGCGGAGCAATCCGCTGATGAGGTAGAGCAGGGTGCTCTTGCCAGTACCGTTCTTACCAAGCAAGCCATAAATGTTGTTCTCCTTGAGTTCCAAAGAGAAATCTCTAAATACAAGGTGCTTGCTACCTGGGTATCTGAAATCAATGTCTTTAATCTGTATCATAATTTTTAATGTACTACTTCAATAGAACACTGCAAAGGTATGCTTTTTCACAATAAGTTCCAAACTTTTGGGCAATTATTTTCATACTTTAACGTAATGTTAACATTATCACCTTATTATAAAAAGCTAAGGGTATCGTTCATAAAAGAAAAAAGATGTTTTTCTAAAAAGCAAAGGCATCGAAAAGCTTTCACTTTTCGATGCCTTGATTCTTATTCTTGGTTTCTATTCTTGAGTCGTTTAGATATATTTCATCAGAATGTCCCAAACGGCGATGATGTGGCAGACGCTACCTGCCAGGACGAAGAAGTGGAACACGGAGTGCATGTATTTCTTCTTGTTGATACTGTAGAACACGGCACCCGTGATGTAGCAGACGCCCTCTGCGATAATCCAGATAACCGTGGCTGGGGATACGGAATCTATCAGAGGCTTGAATGCGACAAGTACCGATAATCCCATACCCACAAAGCAGAGCGTCTCCAGATTACTGTGGTCCTTGAGCTTGGCAAAGCTCATCACAGTTCCGGCAATGGCGCATGCCCAGATGAAGATAAAGAGGCTCCATCCCCAATAGCCTTGTTCGCGCATCGCAATCAGGGTGATAGGAGAGTAAGAACCGGCAATGTGCCAGTAGATGGCGGCATGATCCCATTTGCGCAGCCGCTCCTTCCACTTGCTCCATGCAGAGATGGCGTGGTAGGTGGTAGATGCGATGTACGACATCAGCATGCCGAACAGGTAGAGGATGATGCCCGCCGTGGCCCATCCGTTATGCATGGTAAAACACCAATAAAGGAAGATGGCTCCTACGACAACGCCCATCAGGATGCCTCCGGCATGCGACCAGGAGTTCCAAAGCTCCTCCTTGTGACTGAAATGTATTTTGAGTTTCATATAGCTTTATTTTTTTGTCTCTTTTGGATTGTATGATACATGATGTTTGCGGGGCAAAGATACTAAGAAATTCCGAGTTTAATGATTTTTTTAGTGATTGTTATGATATGGATGTGATAATCTGGAGTATTTATCCCTGCTTCCGACTCATTTATTTGCTTTATTTGCTTGATGTTTGACCTTTTGTGCTTTATTCCCAAAATAATTCAAGAAAGTGTTGGTGGTTCTTGTTTATTTTCTTATTTTTGCATTCGAAAACTTATCAATAGCAATAACTAATAACGTATATAATAAATATGATGAAATTAAAATCACTTGCACTCTTGCTGATGACCATCGCCATGCCTGCGATGGCAGAACAGGTTTCGGTAAACAGTAAAGGGATTTCGCTCATCCTCGATGTGGAGAACGGAAAACCTGCACAGTATCTCTATTTCGGTTCTAAGCTGAACGCTGCTGATTTGCAGAATCTCACAGTAGCTACCAATGGTCGTATGGATGCTTATCCTGCATACGGTCTGAATACTCCTGTAGAAGCTGCACTCGCCATGCGTCACAGCGATGGTAATCTTTCTACTGCTCTCGTGGCTACCGGTAGCGATGTGAAGCAGGAGGCTAATGCCACAGTTACTACCATCCATCTCAAGGATCCTGTTTATAATATCAAGGTGAATCTGAAGTACCGTGCCTATAAGGATGTGGATATGATTGAGGCTTGGACTGAAATCAACAATGGTGAAAAGGGTACTGTTACGCTGACTACCTTTGCATCAGCTATGCTTCCTATCCGTCGTGGCGATGTATGGATGAGTCATCTTTCTGGCACATGGGCTGCTGAGGCTCAGTTGAGTCATGAAAAATTGCAGCCAGGCGAGTTTGTCATCCGCAATAATGATGGTGTGCGTAATTCTCATACCGATCATGCCGAGGTGATGTTCTCTCTCAACGGAAAGGGACAGGAGAATACGGGTGCCGTGATTGGTGCTGCACTTGCCTATAGCGGAAACTATAAGCTCAAGACTGTAACTGATGAAACAGAATATCACTATTTCTTTGCTGGTATCAATGAGCAGAATTCAGAATATCATCTCAAGAAGGGTGAAACTTTCAAGACTCCAGCTCTTGCACTTACTTATTCCAATGAGGGTTTAAGCGGTGCCAGCCGTAACTTCCATAAGTGGGGTCGTAAGTACGTGCTTGCTCATGGTGATCAGGAACGTGATATCCTCTTGAACTCTTGGGAGGGTGTTTACTTCGATATCAACCAGAAGGGTATGGATCAGATGATGGCTGATATTCATAGCATGGGTGGTGAGCTCTTCGTAATGGACGATGGATGGTTCGGAAAGAAATATCCTCGCAAGAGAGATAATACTGCTTTGGGCGATTGGGTAGTAGATACCGAAAAATTGCCTGACGGTATCGAAGGCCTGCTTCGTGATGCCAAGAAGAATGGTGTGAAGTTCGGCATCTGGATTGAGCCGGAAATGACTAATACCAAGAGTGAACTTTACGAGAAGCATCCTGATTGGGTGATCAAGGCGCCTAAGCGTGATGCGGTAGTTGGTCGTGGTGGCACTCAGCTGGTTCTTGATCTCGGTAATCCGAAGGTGCAGGATTTCGTATTTGGTGTGGTAGATGATCTGCTTACTAAGTATCCTGAGATTGCCTACATCAAGTGGGATGCCAATATGGCCATCATGAATCATGGTAGTCAGTATCTTTCTGCCGCTGATCAGAGTCATCTCTATATCGCATACCATCAGGGGTTTGCTAAGGTTATTGATCGTATCCGTGCTAAGTACAAGAATGTCGTTATCCAGTGCTGTGCCAGTGGTGGTGCTCGTGCCAACTGGGGATGCCTCCGTGGTTTTGATGAGTTCTGGGTAAGTGATAATACGGATGCCCTGCAGCGTATCTATATGCAGTATGGTACCAGCTACTTCTTCCCAGCTATAGCTATGGCAAGTCATATCTCTGCTGTGCCAAACCATACCGTATTCCGCACAACTTCCTTGAAGTATCGTATTGATGTAGCTATGAGCGGACGTCTTGGAATGGAAATCCAGCCAAAGAATATGACGGATGAGGAGAAGGCTCTCTGTCGAAAGGCTATCTCTGAATACAAGGAGATTCGCCCTGTTGTACAGTTTGGCGATCTTTACCGTTTGGTTTCTCCATACGACAACCAGGGCCTGTCTTCTATCATGTATGTAAGCGAGGCTAAGGATAAGGCTGTGTTCTACTGGTGGAAGCTTGCTAACTTCTATAATGCGCACCTTCCTATTGTTAAGATGGCTGGTCTGGATGCAAACAAGATATATAAGGTACGTGAGCTTGATGTCATCGATAATACTCCTTTGGCTTGCGAGGGTAAGTCATACTCTGGCAAGTATTTGATGGAACATGGCTTGGAAATGCCATTGGAGCATAATGTTGACTGGGGTAAAAAGAACGATTGGTCTTCTCGTGTTCTCTATTTGGAGGCTCAATAAAGGCTGGTTTTCTTTCGCGCGTATATATATAATAAGGAGAAGAAAGGATTTGAAACGCGAAAAGTGTTTATAAGTGTTAAATATGAAAGAAAAATACAACTTTCTTCTCGAAAAATTTGGTGGAATGAAAAATAGTTAGTACTTTTGCACTCGCTTTTGAGAAATACACTTTCTCTTAGCAACATAAAGAAAGAGTTCTTTGAAAGATTTTACATAAACAGACAAGTAGTACAAGAAGC